>Ga0187879_10002809_pt1 | contig 11740 bp, 9 predicted proteins | sample June2016WEW_19_1_FD_132423 | JGI IMG/M metagenome (GOLD analysis project Ga0187879, IMG submission 132423) | Peatland microbial communities from SPRUCE experiment site at the Marcell Experimental Forest, Minnesota, USA - June2016WEW_19_10 | ecosystem: Environmental > Terrestrial > Soil >... | reverse complement strand
CTGGCCAAGCTGAAGAAGCTCGCCCTATCGGCCGACCACATCTACCTCGCGCCTGACCCGGATCGCGAAGGCGAAGCCATCGCCGCCCATCTCGCCGACGAGCTCGGCGAAGACTCGAGCAAGAAGAAAAAGGGAAAAAAGAAAAGCGCCACCAAGGCGAAAAAGGAAGGCAACGGCGATGGCGAGCGCATCCGTCGCGTGACCTTCAACGAAATCACGCAGCGCGCCGTCAAGGCCGCTTTCGAGCACCCCCGCGACATCGATCGCAATCTGGTCGACGCGCAGCAAACCAGACGCGTGCTTGATCGCCTCGTGGGCTACCAGGTCTCTCCTCTGTTATGGGACAAAGTCCGCCGCGGTCTTTCCGCCGGACGGGTGCAGACCGTCGCGCTTCGCTTGATCGTCGATCGCGAACGCGAGATCAAAGCCTTCGAAAAAAAGGAATATTGGACGATCGATGCCAATCTCGCCGCTCACAAGCCCCCTGCATTCGACGCCCGTTTTCTCGGCAAAGGCGAGGAGAAAATCGAAATCACCAACGGCGAGGACGCGGAAAAAATCCGTCTGGCGCTCGAAAAGGCCGATTGGGTCGTCCGCTCGGCGGAAAAGAAGGAGCGTCGCCGCAATGCTACTCCGCCTTTTACTACCAGCAAACTGCAACAGGATTCTTCGCGCAAGCTGCGCTTCAGCGTGAAGCGCACCATGATGATCGCGCAGCGTCTCTATGAAGGCATCGAACTCGGCGACGAGGGGCTGGTCGGCCTAATCACCTACATGCGAACCGATTCGACGCGCGTTTCAGCCGAGGCGATCACTGAGGTCCGCGAGTACATCACGAGCGAGTACGGCGCCAACTATCTGCCTGATTCTCCCAATACATATAAGGAGAAAAAAGAAGCGCAAGCGGCGCACGAAGCCATTCGCCCGACTTCGGCGGTGCGCCATCCCGACCAGGTCAAACAATATCTGCAGGAGGACGAATTCAAGGTTTACAAACTGATCTGGCAGCGCTTCGTCGCTTCACAGATGAATCCCGCCGTCTTCGACCAGACCTCGGTTGACATCGATGCCAAGTCTGGCAGCGACGTGTTCTGGTTCCGCGTCACTGGATCGGTAATGAAGTTCGACGGCTTCCTCAAAGTTTATGAAGAGTCCAAAGACAGCAAGGACGAAGAAGACGAGGAACTGAAGCACAAACTCCCGCCGCTCGAAGCCGGACAGAAACTGACGCTGAAGTCGCTGCTCCCGGAGCAGCATTTCACCGAGCCGCCTCCGCGCTTCAACGAAGCTTCGCTGGTGAAAGAGCTTGAGGAGCGAGGCATTGGCCGGCCCTCGACCTACGCCACTATTCTCAGCACCATCCAGGAGCGTATGTACGCGCAGAAAGTCGGGGGCAAGTTCGTGCCCACCGAAATTGGTCTGGTCGTCACCGATCTGCTGGTCGAGAACTTCAAGGATATTTTTGACTTCCAATACACCGCGCGCCTGGAAGAAGAGCTCGACGAGATAGAAGAAGGGAAGCAGACCGGGAACGACGCGCTCACCGAGTTCTACCAGAAGTTCGCCAAGGATCTCCGATACGCCGAGAAGCACATGGAAAACATCAAGCGTATGGAGAAACCCACCGACGAAAAGTGCGAACTCTGCGGCGCGCCGCTCGTCATCAAGTGGGGCAAGCACGGTTCGTTCTATGCCTGCAGCACCTACGACAAGGAAAATCCCGACACCTGCAAATTCACCAAAGAGAATCCCATCAATCTTCCCGACCTCGACTCGGCCGATCTGCAGGAGACCGCGCAGGAGGAATACTGCGAAAATTGCGGCCGTGTTATGGTTCTGAAGCGCGGGCGCTTTGGCCAGTTCATGGCCTGCACCGGCTATCCCGATTGCAAGACGACGCGGCGGCTCGACCAGGGCAAGAAAGTGCCTGACATTCCGCTCGATGAGACCTGCCCGTTGTGCAAACGCAACCTGATCCTGCGTCACGGACGTTACGGCGAGTTCACTTCCTGCAGCGGATATCCCGACTGCAAGTATGTGAAGCAGAACTTCATCGGCGTGAAGTGCCCGCAATGCAAAGAAGGCGAGCTCGTCGAAAAACGCGCGCGCAAGGGCAACACGTTTTACGGATGCGGGAACTACCCGAAGTGCAAGTTCACTTCGGCGGCCAAGCCCATTCCCGAGAAGTGTCCGGCGTGCGGGCACGAGTACCTGGTGGAACGACTGCGCAAAGACGGAGCGGTAATCGCGTGTCCGAATAAGGAATGCGATTACGAGCGCGCCCTCGAAGGCGCAGTAGCTGATGCTTCGAAAGTCTGACTGGGACAGCGTTCACAGACACAAGTTTCAGAAACATACCTAACTTCAGCAATACTTAACGAGGTGAAAATATGGCAAAGAAAGCGACCACGCACGATGCAGAGCTGGTTCTAAAACTCTACGACCTCCGGCGAGAAGCGGAGATGCGCAAGGCAAGAAGCTGGTTTGGGGCGGAGTTCTGGCCGCAGAACGCCGATGACGTCCTGAAAGTCACCAATGCGTTTCCCAGCCAAGAAAATGCCTGGCTTCGCCAAGTCGTGAGCTATTGGGATATGGTTGCGTCCCTCGTGCTGCACGGCGCGCTCAACCAGGAACTCTTTCTGGAGCCGGGCTGCAGCGGCGAAATGTTTTTCATTTTCGCCAAAATCTATCCATTTCTCAAAGAATTTCGCGAGAAAATGAACAATCCCGATGCCTTCGCTAACGTCGAGAAAGTAGCCACCGGGTCGAAGACCGCCCGCAAGCGCCTGGAACGCATCTCGAAGAACGTTGAGATGCGCCGCAAGGAGATGGCCAAGCCGGCAAAGAAGGGCTGATCGCGGGCGAGCGCTCTTCTTCATTCTGTGCACATTTTCGTTGCTGCCTATCTGCTATCCTAAGTGTGCTGTGCGGATGCTGTGGTGGTTTCTCATACTGGGAGTCAGTGTTGCGGTGGTGGTGTCGGTTGCGCTCACGCTCTACATGCGGGTCCGGCGGCAAATGAAGCGCTCGGCGGCCCACCGAGCGGAACTCGACGGCCTCGACCACTCGTCGCCGCCTGAAGGTTAATCCGCCACAAAGAAAGGAACGCCATGTCTAGAGCAGTTACGCAGGTTCTCGGCCACCAGACTCGACCCATAAGTCATGGGAAGGAATGGGCCAAGCAAGGGGCCATCGTAATCGCCGCGAGCCTCTTCGTTGCCTTGTGCGCCCGCGTGACCGTGCCGCTACCCTTCACCCCGGTTCCGTTGACGCTGCAAAACTTTGGAGTTCTGGCCGTGGGCTTGCTGCTCGGTTCGCGTCGCGGTTTCGCCGCGCTCGCGCTCTATCTGGTCGAAGGCGCGTGCGGACTGCCTGTATTCAGCCCTTCGATTGTTCTAGGCGTCGGAATTGCCCGCATACTCGGCCCGACCGGCGGATTCCTCCTGGCCTACCCGCTGGTAGCCTTCGTCGCGGGCTACATCTATGAGCACACTTCGCGCCGTTTCGGCTGGGCCGCTGTGTCAGCCGTGGCTGCGGAACTGGTGCTCTTCGCCAGTGGGCTCGCTTGGCTTGCCGTGCTCACGCACTCCGTTTCTCTGGCTCTTAAGTTTGGCCTCTACTGGTTCGTTTTTGCGGAAGTCATCAAGGTGCTGATGGCCGCCGCCGTCGCCGCTCGCTGGCACCAACGTCCTTCTTCGCAAGGCTGAACACAGGTTTTGTATCAGGGCATCGCTTTAGCGATACCGCAATTGCTCCAACTCAGCCGCCCCTTTAGGGACTGGGCACAGCAAATCTAGATGGTTTCAGCACTAAGCTTATAGAACAGGATTACGCAATCTTATGAGTCCAGTATCTTCTCCAGTTCGCGAAATCACCGTGGCGCACAGCCCGGACTCTGACGACGCATTCATGTTTTACGGCTTGGCCACAAGAAAAGTTCGTGTGCCCGGACTGAAGTTCAGCCATACCCTTTGCGATATCGAGACGCTGAACCGTCAGGCGCAAGAAGGCGTCTACGACGTAACCGCGATCTCCTTCCACGCCTTTCCCTACATTCAGGAAAAGTACACGCTGATGTCCTGCGGCGGCAGCGTGGGCGATGGTTATGGTCCCATGCTCGTTTCCACCCGGCCCTTTACACCGGACGAAATCAAGAGCAAGAAAATTGCCGTGCCCGGAAAGCTCACCACCGCCTACCTGGCGCTCGAACTGTTTGCGCCCGGCATCGAAGTGGAAGTCGTCCCCTTCGATCAAATCATCCCGCAGATTCTCGAAGGGAAACATGAAGCCGGCCTCATCATCCACGAAGGCCAGCTCACCTACGACAAGTCCGGATTGCACCGCGTCGTCGATCTCGGCAAGTGGTGGCAGAAAGTCACCGGACTGCCGCTGCCGCTCGGCGGAAACGCCATCCGGCGCTCTCTCGGCCCGGAAACGATGGCCAGCGTCACCCAGGCGCTGCGCGAGAGCATCCAGTACGCCATCGATCATCGTGAAGAAGCGCTCGCCTACGCCATGCAGTTTGCCCGCGATCTCGATACCCAACTCGCCGACAAATTCGTCGGCATGTACGTCAACGAGCGCACGCTCGACTACGGCGACGATGGCCGGGAAGCCGTGCGGCGGCTGCTCGACATGGGGCACAAGGCAGGCATCATTCCCCAGACGCCGCACGTGGAGTGGGTGTAAGGAAGCCATTAGCTATTAGCTTTTTGCTTGGAGCGCATCGATCAGTTATTGGGTGTGGGGTGGCTAAGAGCCAAGAGCCAACAGCCAACAGCCGCGAATCAGCCTGGAGCCGTTTATCATAAACGCATGCCCGGAGAGAATGGCGCCCAGACTCTGCTCATCGATGCCGATGACACGCTCTGGGAAAACAACATCTATTTCGAAAGGGCGATCGCAAACTTCATTTCGTTCCTTGACCATCGCGAACATTCGCCCGAAGCGGTTCGCCTCGTCCTAAACGAGGTTGAGCGGGAATCTATCGTCAAGCACGGCTACGGCCTGCACAGCTTCGCGCATTCGCTGGTGGAGACCTTTGAGAAGCTTTCCGTCGACCCGGTCACGCCCGACTTGCACGAACGCATTCGCAGCTTTGCCCACCAGATCGCCGATCATCCGATTGAAGTTCTCCCTGGCGTGCCCGAGACGCTGCAATATCTGGGCGAGCGCCACCACCTCATCCTGATGACCAAAGGAAACCCGACTGAGCAATCCGGAAAAGTTGAGCGCTCGGGATTGAAAGAATATTTTTCCGCCATCGAGATCGTAGCGGAGAAGGACGAATCAACCTATCGCTCCGCCATCGCCAAGTACGCTCTTCCAGCGGACATGACATGGATGATCGGAAACAGTCCCAAGTCTGATATCAACCCGGCCCTCGCCGCCGGCCTGCACGCCGTCTTCATACCTCACGGCAACACCTGGATTCTCGAGCACGAAGAAGTTGCGACAGCCCCAGCTTCCCAGAGGCTGCTGGTGGTAGATCGTTTCGGCGACCTCAGAAATCACTTCTAGCCCGCGCATTACCCCCAATAGACACAGGCCGGGAGCCCGGAATTTCTTCCGGTCCCGGCCTGCGCTTCTATCAACTTGGAGCCGACTCAGTTGGTCGGATTGGGGGTACTGTTGGCGTCAGCCGTGGTTGCCGTGGTCGCTGGCGCTGCCGCGGTGGTAGCCGCAGGGGCGCTCGCAGTGCTGTAGCGCGAAAGCCGCGGATAGAACGGCGTCACTTCGAACGGCATCTTGTCGCGCGCCGAAGTGATTGCGACCGGCTGCGCCTTCACGATTTCAACTTTGTCATCCCACGGGTTCAGCTTGACGCGTGCACCCAGAGGCAACGCGGCGATCTGGTCCAGCTTGTTCCAATCGAGCGCCGGAGCCGACGTGGCCAGCGCCGCCATGCGCGTCACCATCCCGTTCTCCGTGATGTTGTTGCCGAGGTGCGCTTGCAGCAGAGCGCTCAGTTGTGGAGCGCGCGACTGCAAGGCCTTGATGAACAGCCCGGCTGAGTCGAGTTTCTGGGCGTAGGGCGAGCCCTTCAGCAGTTCGATGGCTTTCTTGTCGGCCGCCGTTTCCTCTTCAGGAATGTGCTTGAACCCGAGGTTCTGGTAAGTCGCCTCGTCAGAAAACAGCATGCGGTCGTTGAATGCGTACTGGCTGCCCAGGTTATGTCCCAGAACGATGTGCGCCAGTTCGTGCGAGAGCACCATGGCCAGGCTGCCCTCATCGGGAAGCACGTCGATCAGCCCGCGGCTCACCACAATCGTGTTACCGACGCTGAAGGTCTCCAGGGGTGAAGTCGTCAGCACCCGTGTCCGGACGGGCCGGGGCAGTTCGATGTTATTGGTGATCTCCAGGTTGTTGACCACGGTTTGCAGAATCTTATCCACGTCGCCTTCCGGAGCCACCAGCCCGGCTTTTTCCAGCCGTTCGATCACGTTGTCTTCCGCCTGCTGTTGCCATTCGCGCTCGGCGGCCAGCGGCGTCGCATCCTGTGCGGTCGGCGTAGAGTCCTTTACGCTGTCAACCCGGATGTTAGTAAGTTCGTCGTTCGCCGTTGCCGTCTTCAGGTTATATCCCCACATGCGAGTCTGCGCCTTGAACGCGATCTTGTTCTTGGCCCCCGCGGTGAAGTCGCCTTCCTCGCTGTAGATGTAAGATGGCACCCAATAACCCGGGACCAGGTTCAACCGCCAGCTGTCCATGTGGAAGTAATAATTGTTACGCGCAGGACGCTCATAAGTGCCGTTCAACCGCACAATGTTGAAGTTTTGATCCTCAACCCAAATACGGCCGAGAAAGCGCCCGTGACCAGCGTCTTTTGTCGGCGTCAGGTCGAACACCAGGCAGCGTACGTCGCCCAGGAACTCGCGCCGCGCGTAGTGAAAATTGTAGTGCTGCCGGTCAAAGTCGGTGCGGTCGACGAAGATCATCCAGGAAAAGCCCAGCGGCTGATACTGGAACTTGAACTTCTTCGTGAACCCGCCGAGCAGATGCTTCTCCATGCCTTCGTTTTTTTCCTTAAGGTAGTCGGCTCGGTCGATCGATTCGCTCAAGTCCATGCGTCCCAGAAAATAATGATCATCCTGCGGAATCGGCCCCAGTTGCGGATCCTGGGTCAGGTTCTGCAGATAGGTCTCCACAATAGGAGTGCGCGGCGACAGAAACTTGATCAGTTCCTTTTCCCGCATGATCACGCGGTCTATGACCTGATCCATGGTCGTCGGCGGCGCCAGATTCGACTGCGCCTCACCGGACTGCCTCGGGCTCGGCTGCGCCGCTGCAACCGGCTGTGGGTTCTGCGGCGCGGACGCCGGCTGCTGGGCCACTGCCGTCATCGTTACCGCCAGCAGAGCCAAAATCATCCAGTTCATATTCATATGGTTCATCACTTTCCGCATAACTCTTATCTCCAAGGTGGTCAATACGCCAGTTGAAATACCACGTGCACAATTGCTGTCGAATCCATCGCCTGCCCGTTTCGCGAGGCCGGCTTGAACCGCATCTTGTTAGCGGCGGCTATGGCGGCCTCGTCAAGCCCATGGCCCAGACCCCGGACCACTCGGTTCACGTGGAGCTGCCCGTTCGCCGCGAACTCCACTTCGAGCAGGACTTCGCCTTCCAGTTTCAGATTCCTTGCTTCATTGGTATAAACCGGGTTCGGCTTATACGTGATCTCAACCAGAGTGGACGGTGGGCCGCTATCCACGCGCTGAATATGCGGCGCCTGCGCGATCTCCTGCGCACCGAAGCCTGAAGTCTGTACTTCAGCACTGCCGCGGCCACTTCTGCGCCCGTCGCCTCGTCCCGCTGTTGCCACCCCATTGCCAAAGTCGGCGCTCGCCACCGTTCCCTTAATCCCTTTCGCGCCACCCGATCCGTTCCCTTGTCCTGGTCCCATCGGCAGGTCGAACGAACCCGCCGCCGATGCGATCAGCTTGCCGTTCGGCTTGCTGTTCTCGCTCGGCTTCAGTCCGTTCGGATCGCCGAACCCGCCCGTCTGCACTTTAGTAATCGGAGCATTCACGGTGGGCGCCACCGAACTTCCCTGGAACTCCCCGGTATGAATCAGCACCGGACGCGCACCACCCGCCGGCTTCAACAGCGCCGGTGCGAAGGTATTCATCGCCACCTTGGGCGGCTCAATTTCCTGGGGCTGCGGCTTGGGCGCGCGCACCTCGTGCGGCACAATCAGCTTCGGGGTTTCGAACACTGGCGCCGGCGGCAGCATCTTCACATGCAGCGGTTTCGACTTGGGCAGCCGTTCCGGCTTCAGCGCCGGCCTGGGTATCAGCTCTGTGATGTGATAGTTCGCGGTGAGCTCCAGCGTATCGGGCAGCACGATCCCGACGACAAGCAGAAATAGGATCAGGGCCGTGAGCATCCCGTAGCTGGCAACGAAGGTCCGCCAGTTCCACTTCTTCTCAGGCAGCAGGCCGAGTTGAAAACCGCGATCGTACGTAGGCATCCATGACTCCAAAGGGAACCCGAAGCTGGGGAGAGCGCTCGGGGCTGGAGTCTTCACCTTATGGGAGATTGGGCAGTGGGTAAACGTGTCCCTTGCGCGTGTCCTTTGGTAACCACCCCGGGGATTCGGAGGGACTCAAGCCGCCGGCCGATTATCCGATTACTGGGCCGCCAGCCGCTCGGCGCGACGCAAAAAAGTAGAACACCGGAACGCCCGCCAGAATCGCCAGGCATCCGCCAGCTGAACTTTTCAGATTGTCGCTGAACGTGTAGTAAAGCAGGGCCGCGGAGACCAGCACAAAAATCGCCGGAACCACCGGATATCCCCACACGCGATAAGGCCGGTCAGCGTGTGGCTCCCGCCGCCGGAAGACGAATAAGGTGCTGCCTGCAATCATGTAGAACATCCACTCCGCGAAAATCGCCAGCGAAAAGAATTGCCGGAAACTGCCTCCCAGCAGCAGCAGAACGATCGCTAGCCCGCACTGCACTATGATCGCCACCGACGGCGTATGGAAGCGCGGATGAACCTCCGCCAGCGCCTTGAAAAAATAGCCATCGCGCGCCGTCGCAAACGGTACGCGCGCTCCGCTCATGATGGTGCCGTTCAAAGTCACCAGCATGGAAACCGCTATGCCTGCCGATACCAGGCTGGCGCCCGCAGGGCCGAGCACCAGTGCCACCGCCTCCGATGCGGGACGCTCCGAACCCGCGATCGCCGCCGCCGGCAACACATACTGCACCGCCGCGTTCACCATGATGTAGAGCGCCCCCACCGTGGCCACGCCCCAAATCAGCGCCAGCGGAATATTGCGCTGCGGATTCCGTATCTCGCCCGCGACCATCGTGAGATCGTTCCAACCGTCATAAGCCCAAAGTGCAGCCACCAGTGCGGCGAAAAATCCAGCCACGCCACCTTTCGCACCAGTGAACTCGGTCGCGAAGTTGGCCCACGTTCCTCCGGCATAAGAAAACCCCACCGCCACAATTCCGAGGATGATCGCAATCTTCAGCAGCGTGAATAGAAACTGAAATTCTCCCGCCCGGCGCACCCCAATGTAATTCAGCCACGAAATCAGAACGGTGGCGCCAATGGCCACAATTTGCCCGTAGTTGATCGTGAACGGATGCGACAGCGCTGTATGGGAGAAGAAAATATGCGAGAAGAAAGAAAAGACCGGGAAAGTTTCGAGGATCCGCACCAGCCCGGTCGTGACGGTCGCGATCGAAGCCGGCTTGGCGATCAGAAACCAGGTCCACGAATAGAGGAAGCCCGCCAGCGGCCCATAGGCGTCGCGGATATACACATACTCGCCCCCCGCCTGCGGCTTCATAGCGCCCAGTTCGGCATAGGTGAGCGCGCCGAAAAAAGAGAGCAGCCCCCCGACCACCCACGCCAGGTACACAAGTCGCGCCGACCCCACCGCCTCCATCATCTCGGTTGGAACCAGAAAAATTCCGCTCCCGATGATCGTCCCCACCACGACGGCGCCAGCATGCGACAACCCCAGGTCGCGCGCCAGTTCCGGGCGGAGATGATTATCCTTTGAGCGTTTGTCCATATTCTCTGCGCGTCCTCCGCGACCCTCCTCCGCGATCTCAGCGTTTAAGCGCTTGCTTCATTCCGCCACAGAACGCTAGCCGCGTATCCCACCGCAAATGTCACACAAGTCCCGATTGCGACCCACCAGGTGAAAGCCACGTGCGACCATCCCCACAAATACAACTCCATCGCGAATCCGCAAACCATGCCCACCACCGCCCCGCGCTGATTCGCGCGCCTGGTCAGCACGCCCAGCAGAAACACTCCGAGCAACGCTCCATAAGCCACTGACGCGATTTGTAACCCGACTTCCACCACGCGCCCCACCCGATGCAGGGCCAGCACCGCCAGCCCGAACAGCACCAGGGCCCACCCAACCGTCGCCAGTCGCGCCAACCGCAGCCGCCCGGCGTCGCTTACCTCCAAGCCAGATCCGGAACGAAAGCGAAGATAGAAATCCACCATCGAGCTTGAGGCGAGCGAATTCAGCGCCGCACTCAGATTCGACATCGCCGCTGCCAGAATAGCCGCGATCAGCAGTCCTGCAATCCCATGCGGCATCCGGCTCACGATGAAAGTCGGGTAAATTCTGTCCGCCCGCCCAAACATAGCCGACGGGACCCGGTAGTAGGCAAACAGCATCACGCCCACAAAAAGAAACAGCCCAAACTGAAAAAACACCGCCACTCCACTCGACAGCAGCGCCAACACCGATTGCCGTTGATTCCGCGCCGCCAGCAATCGCTGCACGATAAGCTGGTCGGTGCCATGACTGGCCGTTGTCAAAAACGCGCCACCAATAATCCCGGCCCAAAGTGTGTAAGGATTCGCAAAATTAAAATAGGGCCAGTGCATTAAGAGGGAAGCATCGAACACCTGGAATTTGTGCAGCCCGCCCGCAATCGCTTCGACCGACCCCCATCCTCCCGGCACCAGATGCAGAATCGTCACCAGGCCCACTAGCGTCCCGCCCACATAAATAAAAGTCTGCACCACATCGGTCCAGATCACCGCCGCCAGCCCGCCCTCAAACGTATAGATCAAAGTCAGCAGCGTGATGATCGCAATCGAAGCAACCTCGCCCGTGCCCAGCGCAATCGCGACCACAATCGACACGGCATACACGCGCACTCCTTCCGCGGCCGCGCGCGTCAGCAGAAACAGGCCCGCCGTCACCGTGCGCAGCTCCGGACCGAACCGCCGCTCAATTAGTTGATAAGCCGTATACAACTCGCCGCGAAAATACGACGGCAGCAGCACAAAACTAATAATGACGCGCCCCACCACATATCCCATCACCAGTTGCAGAAAAGTAAGATTCGAATCGTAGGCCAGGCCAGGAATACTAATGATGGTCAGCGTGCTGGTCTCCGCGGCCACAATCGACAGCGCAATTGCCCACCACGGAATATTGCGGTCGGCGAGAAAGTAGTCTCGCATCGTCCGCTGCCGCTTGCGAAACCGCAGCCCGAACAGCGTGATCCCCGCCAGGTAAGCCGCAATAATCAGCAGGTCGATCCGATTCAATCCCAAGCGATTCCTTCAAGCTTCAGTGTAGAGACGCGGCTTGCCGCGTCTCCAGTGGCGAACCACAGTTCGCAGCATTGTACAAGCATGTTCCGCGAACCCGCCGCCGAACGGATTACGCTGAACCTGTGTTAGAACTAGCGCGATGCCCTACTATCTAGGAATCGACGGCGGCGGCACCAAAACCCGCTGCCTCCT
>Ga0187879_10002808_pt1 | contig 11742 bp, 7 predicted proteins | sample June2016WEW_19_1_FD_132423 | JGI IMG/M metagenome (GOLD analysis project Ga0187879, IMG submission 132423) | Peatland microbial communities from SPRUCE experiment site at the Marcell Experimental Forest, Minnesota, USA - June2016WEW_19_10 | ecosystem: Environmental > Terrestrial > Soil >... | reverse complement strand
CCCTGGCCCGCGACGCCCTGGCCCGCGACGCCCTGGCCCGCGACGGCTTGGCCCGCGCGGCTGCTCTGGTCCGCGCGCTCGTCCCCGTCAGCCTGGCGCGCCGGGACGATCTCAAGCCCGCCGATGGCCTCGGCGGTGCGGGGGCGCCCGCGGGTTTGCACGAAGCCGATCACCACGTCCTCGCCCCTGTCCCGCAGCGCCCGGCCCTCGCGCAGCATGGTGAAGGTCTTGCCGGAACCAGGCGCGGCGCCCAGGTACAGGTGCAGCGTGCCCCGCCTGACCGGTTCCGGCAGGTCCGGCAGAGCGGCACCGATGCCGTGATCCTCGCGGATGATCTGCCCGCGGGTCGCGTCGTAGGCGTAGAGCTCGGCATAGCGGCCCCAGTTCACCGCGACGTCAAGCTGCCTGGCTGACTCGTCCTCGCCGTAACTGGTGCGCAGGACGTCGGTGAAAAAGCCAGCAGGCAGGTTGCCGTCGACGCTGCCGCGCAGCGCCCGGTAGATGGTGCGCACCAGCGGCGCGCGGTCCAGCGACGCCGTGGCGAAGATCTCTTTGCTGTCCTGGATGCTCGCGCCGGCGAAGATCCTGCCGCCGCCCGACAGCGCCAGCCGCTCACCGCTGAGATCGGCGAACCCGAGCAGTACCAGTGCGTCAACGAGCGGCAGCAGGTCGTCGACCTCAAGGCCCAGGTTGTCGGCCAGGTCGGGGAGGTCAGCCGCTCCGTCATGCCGACCGAGCAGGATCTCGGCGAGGCCGGACAGCCCGTCCACGGTGGCCTGCGGCAGCGGCGAATCGCCGAGCGTGCCTGGGCCGCCGCCGGCCGGCTGGGCGGGGGGCGCGGCCGGCGTGCTGTCGCGCTGCGTCATCATCCGGTATATCTGGTCGACGAGCGCCTCGTAGTCCGGCGTTCGCCTACGACGCGGCCTGGCGAGCGGGTTACGCATGTCTGCCCTGATCCGGCCGGGGTTGGTGCCCAGGACGAGAATCCGGTCGGCGAGCAGGACCGCTTCCTCGATGTTGTGCGTGACCATGACGATGGCTTTGGTCGGGAACCTTTGGCCCTCCCAGAGTTCCAGCAGCTCGCCGCGCAGGTTCTCGGCCGTCAGCACGTCCAGCGCACTGAACGGCTCATCCATGAGCAGCGCCGCAGGCTCCACGACCAGTGCGCGAGCGAACCCGACCCGTTGGCGCATGCCTCCCGACAGTTCCTTGGGATAGGCGGACTCATAACCGTCCAGGCCCACGATGTCGATCACATGCAGCGCCCGCCTGGACCGCTCAGCCGGCGGGACGCCGCGCGCCTCCAGGCCGATCTCGACGTTCTGCTGGACGGTTAGCCACGGCAGCAGCGCGAAGGTCTGGAACACCATGGTGGTGTCCCGGTTGCAGCCGGTCAGGCGCTTCCCGCGGAACAGCACCTCGCCGTCGGTCGGCGCGATCAGGCCGGCGATGCACCGCAGCAGGGTCGACTTGCCGCTGCCGCTGCGGCCGAGGAGCGCGACGAACTCGCCCTCCTCGACGGCCAGGGTGATCCCGTCGAGCACGGGCACCCAGCGGCCGTCCGGCCCGGAGAACGACTTGCTCAGGGCCTTGACGCTGATCAGCGGACTGGTCATGCGAGTGTGTATTTCGACTCGGCGATGCTGTATAGCCGTCGCCACAGCAGCGCGTTCAGCCCGGTGACGTAGACGGCCATGACCAGGATGCCCGCGATGATCTCGTGGAAGTTGTTGCGGGCGGTCGCCTCGGCGATGTAGCTGCCGAGGCCGCTGGCCTTGAGCACCTGCCGGTTGTAGATGACGATCTCGGCCACTATGGAGGCGTTCCACGCGCCGCCTGCCGCGGTGATCGCGCCGGTGACATAGGCGGGGAACACGGCCGGCAGGATCATCCGGCGCCAGCGCTCCCAGCCATGCACGTCGAGGTTGTCCATGGCGTCCTTGAGGTCCGACGGGACGGCGCTGGCGCCGGCGATCACGTTGAACAGGACGTACCACTGGGTGCCCAGGGCCATCAGCAGGATGCTGCCGTAGTTCAGGCTGAGCCCGATGTCCAGGAAGATAACGATCGCGAACGGGAAGATGAAGTTTGCCGGAAAACTGGCGAACACCTGCACGACTGGCTGCAGGTACTGGGCGACCCGGGGATTGAAGCCGATCCAGACGCCGACCGGCACCCAGATCACCGACGCCGCCGCCACCGCCACGGCTACCCGTAGAAAGGTGAGGAAGCCAAGGCCGAAGGCGTTGCCGAGGATGCCCAGGCCCTGCTGCCCGGCGGCGATATAGGCGAGCATCTCGTACATGCCGTATCCGAGCACGGCGGCGATCACCGCCGCGAACGCGAAGTCGGCGGCACGCCGCCGGGCGGCGTGGCTGACCAGGCTGCGGTCGTCGACACCGGTCACGGCTGCCATCAGCTGGTTGACCGGCCCGGCGATGGCCCGCCTGCCCCGGCCGGTCACGGCCGGCCAGCCGGATCTCAGCAAGGCACTGAGGACCAGGGACCTGGGCTTCTGGCTGGCCTCCGTCTGCTCGAGGCGGAAGCGCTCCACGTAGGCCACCATGGGCCGCCAGAACACGACGTTGACCGCTAGGATCATAATGATCATGGTGACGATGCCCCAGACGACGTGCCCGAGCCGGCCTTGCTCCACGGCTACGCCGACGTAGGAGCCCACCCCGGGCAGGGTGTACCGGTGCCCGCCGACGATGATCAGCTCGGACGCGGTGAGGAAGAACCAGCTGCCGCCGAAGCTCATCATCCCGTTCCAGACCAGCCCGATCGCCCCGCCTGGCACGTCGACGCTCCAGAACCGCTTCCACCGTGACAGCCCCATGAGCCTGCTCGCCTCGTCAAGCTCGGCGGACTGGGTGACCAGCGAGTGGTAGAAGGAGAACGTGATGTTCCAGGCCTGGGAGGTGAACACCGCGAAGATCGCGGCAGCCTCCAGGCCCAGCTGGGAGCCGGGGAACAGGGCGAGGAAAAACGTCACGGTGACCGCGAGGAAGCCAAGGACCGGCACCGACTGCAGGATGTCGAGAGCTGGGATGAGCACCCGCCTGGCCCGCCTGCTCCGCGCGGCCGCATAGGCATAGCCGAAGCTGAACGCATAGGCGAAGAACAGCGCGATGAACATGCGCAGCAAGCTGCGCGCGGCGTAGTAGGGCAGCCGCGACGGCGAGGTGTCGAACGCGGCGGCATGGCTGGGGTGAAGCGGGACCCGCGCGCTAGCGCCCACCCGGACGACGGCGTAGAGCAGCAGGAAAACGCCCGCGCCCACCGAGATGTCCAGCGGCCGGAACCGCAGCCGCCGCAACGACTCCCGGCTGGGGAAGGTTGGGGTGACCGCCATGCGATCGCTCCGATCGGCGCAGTTGCCAGGGAACGTGCCCAATCATGCAGGTACCGAAGGGCGAATCTCTAGGTGCGGGACGCAGGTCAGGCCGGCTGTTCACAGTGCCGGTCGCCGATGGTTCTCCGCAGCGGGAAAATCCGCCTGGACCCGCCGACGTCCATCGCCTTAGGCAGTGAATCCCAGCTGAGTCCGGTGACCCGACCTCAGTATGGCTGAACGCCCTGGCGAGCACGCCACCCGGGTTTCAAACCCCATCTCGAAGATCGTCCGGCAGCTTATACCGGATTTGGTGGGGACATATAGGATATTTAGGTTTACCGTGGCCACGTAATCCGGTATAGGTGCTCGGCAGGACGGTGTTGAGGGCGGATGGAGGGCACCGGGTGGGGCGAGGCTGAGGGTCACTGGACGGCGCCGGGGGCAGGGCTGGGGGTCACTGGACGGCGCCGATTTGAAAGCGCCCTTGCCTGCCGTCGCAGCCTGGTCACGTTCAATAGCGAGCGGACAGCGTATAGGCGCCTGGCCTGCTCACGGTCAGGCTGGTCCACTGGCCGCGGGCGGCCAGGGTGGCGTTGCCGGTGCTGCGCAGCAGCCATGACCAGTGCACCCGCACGACGGTGATGCCGGCCTGACGCATCCGCAAAGTGATCTCCGCTGGGGTGGTGCTGATGACGGTCGCGGGCGGGCTGGCCAGGGGCAGGGTGCCTGCTACCCGGTACAGCCGCCAGAAGGCGTCCCGCCATACCGGGATGAGCCAGGGCTGGCCGGACCGCACGATGGCGGCCTCCGCCACCGCCGCGAAGTCGGGGCTGGCGGCCGAGATGGCGACGTACCGCACCGCGTTGTCACGCAGCCAGCCGTAGTACGCCGCGGGGGTCAGCGTGCCTTCGTAGAACAGCGGGTTCCTGGCGATGTCGACCTGCCGCTCCCACCCGCGGGCCAGCGGCACCGTCGCCGCCAGTTCCTGCGACTCCCAGTGCCCGTACTGCGGCACCGCCTCCACCCGCGCGGTCTGCGCGTCCAGGGCTCGCAGCTCAGCTACCAGCGCTGCGGTCTGCGGTGCGTACGGCGGCGCGTTGCCGTGCGCGAAGTCGGTAACCGGCTGGGCGACCTGCCAGGTCGCGGCGGCGATCAGCGCTGCGGCCAGCAGCCAGCGGTACCGGACGGTGGCCATCCCGGCCAGCAGCGGGCCTACCAGCAGCAGGCCCAGGCGCTCGACATTGGAACCGACCGGCGTCGGCACCGCCCAGACGATGACCACGCCGATGGCATACACGACGGCGCCTATCCGCACCATCCGCCAGCGGCGCGGCAGCAGGACGGCCACGCCCGCCGCGGCCAGCAGCGACGGTAGCCCGTTCTTCATGCTGATGGGCTGCGCCCCGCCGTCCGAAAGCAGCACCGCCAGGCCCAGCGGCAGCCCGGCCGCCACCCCGATGACCAGGCCGGCGCGCCACCGGCCGATGATCAGGAACGCGGCGGCGGGCACACCGAGGAACAGGCCGGCCACCGGGCTGAGCATTGAGGTCAGCGCGGCCAGGCCCGCGACGGCGGCCCACCTGAGCCAGCCTCGCGGCCAGTCACCGCCGGCGACGACGACACAGCCCAGCGCAGCGGCCAGTCCGAGGACGAACGTGGCCCGGCCGGCGGTCAGCTCCGTCAGCATGGCCACGGCCGCCCACAGCGCGGCCGCCCGCGGCCTGGGCACCCGGTGCCGCACCAGCAGCAGTGAAAGCAAGCCCGCGGATCCCACCGCCGCAACGGCCATCGCCTGCCGGGTGCCGGCCACGCCGAGCAGGTACGGCGCCAGCAGCGAATAGCTCGCCGGATAAATACCGCCATACCAGCTGAAGAGATACGCCGAACCCGGATAGCGGCTCGCCCAGCCCGCCCGGGCGATCTGCGCGGACAGGTCAGTGCCGATCCGCGGGAAGACCGTCAGCCAGACGATCGATCCGGCGGCGGTTACCAGAACGCTGATGACGACCGGTTGCCGGGCGAGCCCGGCCACATCCCGCCACCAGTCCCCCGGCCACCGAAGCCGCAAGGAATCCGGCAAGCGCCAGCGCGGCCGCTCACGGCTGGCTTGTTCCGCGGGCCGCTCGAGGTCGACACCGCGCATCGGGCGCATGGCACCCAGTTTTCCCGATGCCGCTCTCCCAGGTAACCGCACGCACCGGACGGCCGGCCGGCACACCCCTGGAGCCCGGCCGCCCAGCCTGCCGGAGCCCGGCCCCCAGCCTGCCGGAGCCCGGCCCCCAGCCTGCCGGAGCCCCGGCCACCGGCGCGCGGTAGGTAGCGTGGCTGGTGTGACCTTGAGAATCATCGGCCGCCCCGGCCATCAGCCTGCGGCCAGGATCCTGCCAGCGGCGGCACCGTGACCACGGACCCGTTCGCGAGCGCCGCCGACCTGGTCGGACGCTCGGCGGCTGCCTACGTGTCCAGCGTGCCGGACCGCCCGGCGGACGACGGCTTTTTCGGCCCCGGCAGCGTCGCATGGCGGGTGAGCACCGATCTGGCGTCGCCGGTGGCCGGCCTGCGGTCGCTGCTGATGCAGGCGCTGCATCCGCTGGCGATGGCCGGAGTCGACCAGCACAGCGACTGGCGCCGGGATCCGGTCGGCAGGCTGGCCGCCACCTCCGCGTACGTCGCGACGGTCAGCTTCGGCGAGCGGGCCGCCGCGCAGCAGGCCGCGGCCCGGGTTCGCCGGATCCATGACCACGTCAAGGGTGTCGACACGGTGACTGGCCGCCCTTACGCGGCCGGCGATCCCGCGCTACTGCTCTGGGTGCACGCGGCCCTGGTCGATTCCGCGATTGTTGCCTCGCGCCTATTCGGCACGCCGCTATCACCGGCGGATGGCGATCGCTACGTGGCCGAGATGGCCGTCGCGGCCGAGCTCGTCGGCGTGCCCCGCGCGTTGGTCCCCGCCAGCCTCGCCGAGCTTGACCGGTACGTCAGCTCGGTCCGGGCGGACCTCCGCTGCACGCCGGCGGCGGCCGAATCGATGACCTACCTGCTCGATCCGCCCGGCCTCGACTCCGACATCGCGGAGATCTGGGAGGACATCAGGGACGGCGCAATCTTCGCGTTGCCGGCCTGGGCCCGGGAGATGTACGGCTACGTCGCGCCGGATGACCTGACTCCGGAACGCCGGAGCGAGATCCGGCAGGCGCTCGGCATCCTCGATGCGGTGTTCCTCGGTGAGCCGGGAGTGCTTGAGGCACGGCAGCGGATCACCCTGCGGATGCGGTCGGCGCGGCTCGCGTGAGGCGGCTTCCGGTTAAGCGGCTGGCTGCCGCCGCGATCGCCGGCGGCTTTATCACGGCCGTACTCGTGGTGCGCCGCCGGATCGGGCGGCTGCGATTTGACCGCGGCCTTGCGGCGCTGCAGCTCGCCGGGCGCGGTGCGGTGCGCTACGCCGGCAGCGCGCCCCGGCTGTTCGCGGCCGCCGGGCAGCACCGGGAACAGCTGCGCAACGATCTCGCCCTGGAGACCGCCGAAGACGTGGCCAACACGCTGGGGGCGATGAAGGGCGTGCTGATGAAGCTCGGCCAGATGGCCAGCTACATCGACGACGGCTTGTCGCCGGGTGTCCGTCGCACCATGAGCCGCCTGCAGGACAGTGTCCCGCCGATGAGCGCTGAGCTCGCGGCGCGGGTAGTCACGGAGGAGCTTGGCCTGCCACCAGAGCGGGCCTTCGCCCGCTGGGACCCGGAGCCGATCGCGGCCGCCTCGATCGGCCAGGTGCACCGCGCGATCACGCTGGATGGCCGCGCCGTCGCGGTAAAGGTGCAGTACCCGGGGATCGCCGAGACCATGGCGGCTGACCTCCGCAATGTCGCGCTGCTGCGCCGGATGCTGCGGGTCACCGCGCCCAGCCAGGATGTCGACGGGCTGATCGCCGAGCTCAGGGACCGGGTCCTTGAAGAACTCGACTACCGCAGGGAAGCCGACAACCAGCGCCTCCTGGCGGCCTACTACGAGGGTCACCCGACGATTCGCATTCCCGCGATCATCGGCGAGCTGTCAGCGCGGCGGGTAGTGACCAGCGAACTGGCCGACGGGGCCCGCTTCGCCGAGCTCGCCAGCTGGTCCCAGGAGGAACGGGACCTGGCCGGCGAGACGATCTACCGGTTCGTGTTCAGGAGCCTGTACGACGTGCACGCCTTCAACGGCGATCCGCACCCGGGCAACTACCTGTTCCACGGCGGCGGGCAGGTCACCTTTCTCGATTTCGGGCTGGTCAAGCACTTCACCCTCACCGAACTGCAGCCCCTCATGCAGATGGCCCGCCACTTGTGCGTCCGCAACGACCCGGAGGAGTTCCGCCGGAGCATGGAGCAGGCCGGCTTCCTGCGCCCGGACGCGCCGCTGAGCACCGAGACGATCGTCGAGCACATGGCGGTGTTCTACGACACGATCCGCGAACCAGGTCCGCTGACCATCACCGGGGATTACGCGTCCGCGGTCGTGCGGCGGTTCTTCGACCTGCGCAGCCCGGTGGCCGGATACGTGAGCATCCCGCGGTCGTACGTGATCCTCCAGCGGATCAATCTGGGCCTGTTCGCCGTGCTCGGTCAGCTGTCCGCCACCGCCAACTGGCGGGCCATCGCCGAGGAAATCTGGCCATTCGTCCAGGGCCCGGCCTCCACGCCGATCGGCGAGGCTGAGGCCGCCTGGCGCGAGCGGCGCACGTCGATTACCAGGCATTCGGCCTGAGCACGACCGCGCAATAGTGACCCGAGTTGCCTCGGCCGCCGGCATCAGAGGCTCCCCGTCGGTCGCTCGATCAGCGGTGCGACCGCCCGGCAGTTCCGGCGGTAACCACCCGGTCCGGCACCTGGCTTGAACTTTGACGTGCCGATCCCGTCACAGCCGACCCCGGCACGGGCCGCCAGGGGGCATACTGGAGATGATGAAACCGGCCCGCGCCGCAACCCGGCGCTACCTGCCAGGAAGTCCCTTCAACACACCCGCCGTGGTGCGGCCGGTCAAGCAGTTCGCGCTGCACGACCAGGTGACGCACGATAGTTACGGCCTGGGCGTGGTCATCGGCGTCGAGGATGACACCGCCGTGCTCGTCGATTTCGGATCTCAGCAGGAACGAATCGCAGCGCCGTACCCGAAGATGACCAAGCTCTGACCAGCTGCGGCGGGCTGACCGTCCGCGGCGGGCTGACCGTCTGCGGCCACATCGCCCGAGAGGACGCGTCAGCCCGGTACGACAGTGCCGGGCTGACTGGTAACGGCTACCGTGGCGCCTGGTCGCGTGCCTGCACCTGGGTGGCGCTGGACGGGCAGCACCGGCAGTACTGATAGTCTTTCCACGCACGGCAGCGTTCCCAGCTGCCACTCCCGCGGGCGAGAAGCCCGCGCGGTCGCTTGTGTGAGCAGTCCGCTTCTCGGTGAGCCCCAGTTTGCCGCTGTCGTCGACGTCTCCAGCATGACGCGGCCCATGAACCATAGATGGAGTTCATCCATGCCGCAGAATTCCGGCCGCCGCCGCGCGCCTTCGCACCGGCACCGCGGCCCGGCCCGGACGCCGAGCCGGGCAACCGGACCGCGCCACGATCCGCGCGAAGATCAACGTTCCGACCTGGACCGCGCGCTGACCGCGGCAGCCGCCGCGCCGCCGCCCGCGGACACCACCTTCCGCGAGCTTGGCCTGCCCGGCCGGCTCACCGACGCGCTGACTGCTGGCGGAATGCTCGCCCCATTCGCCATTCAGGCCAGCGCCGTACCGGACGCGCTTGCGGGCCGGGACATCCTCGGCCGCGCGCAGACCGGGTCAGGCAAGACGCTCGCCTTCGGCCTGCCCATGCTGGCCAGGCTGGCTGCAGCGGCCGGGCCCCGCCGCCAGAAGGCACCGCGCGGTCTCGTACTCGTCCCGACCAGGGAACTCGCGGTGCAGGTCGCGGGCGCCCTCGCGCCCCTCGGCCAGACGCTCGGAGTGAGCGTCACGACGGTCTATGGCGGCATCTCGATCAGCCGTCAGATCGACCGGCTGCGCCGCGGCGTTGACATCGTCGTCGCGACCCCTGGCCGCTTGATCGACCTGCTCGACCGGACCGCCTGCACGCTCGCCGATATCGAGATTACCGTCGTCGACGAGGCCGACCACATGGCTGATCTCGGATTCCTGCCAGCTGTGACGCGCATTCTCGACGCCACCCCGGCGGGCGGCCAGCGAATGCTGTTCTCCGCGACGCTGGACCGCGGCGTCGACCGGCTGGTGAGCGGCTACCTGAGCGACCCGGCACTGCACGCCGTCGCCTCGGATATCGTGCCCAACGACGTGGACCACCGGGTCTTCGTGCTGCCCGCCCAGGAGAAGGTAACCATCGCTGCGGAGATCGGCAGCCGGCCCGGGCGGACCCTGTTCTTCGTCCGCACCAAGCACGGCGCGGACCGGCTCGCCAAGCAGCTGACCCGGGCGGGCGTCGACGCAGCCGCTATCCACGGCAACCTGAACCAGAACCAGCGGCAGCGCGCACTCACCGCATTCACGGCGGGGCATCCTCGCGTCCTTGTCGCGACCGACGTGGCCGCGCGCGGCATCCACGTCGACGACATCGGGCTTGTCGTGCATTTCGATCCGCCCAATGACCACAAGGACTACCTGCACCGCTCGGGGCGCACTGCTCGCGCGGGTGCGACCGGCACCGTCGTGGCCCTCGTCGAGCCTGCCCAGGTCCGCGAGGTCAGCCGGCTGCACCAGGCGGCCGGTGTCACCCCCATCAGTCATCAGGTCCAGCCGGGCCACGATGCGGTCCGCGATGTCGCGACCTCAGGCACCCCCATTCCGGCCGTGGCTAGCCAGCTGCAGCCTGCCGCCGCCGCTGGCTCCCGCCCGGCTGGCCGGCGCGCCGGAAAGCTGGCCTTCGACAGTGGCGCGGACGGCAGCCGCCCGCGCCGCTCGGGCCATGGCCAGGGCGCCACTCAGGTACGGCACGCGGACCTGAGCCCAGGGGACAAGCAGGGACGGCGCGGGGACCTGAGCCCAGGGGACAACCAGGGACGGCGCGGGGACCTGAGCCCAGGCGGCAAGCAGGGGCGGCGGCACGCGGAGCTGAGCCCAGGCGGCAAGCAGGGGCGGTACGGAGATCTCCGCCAAGGCAGCAGCCGCCGCGGGCCGCGCCCGGCCGCGACCCGCCAGGACCGGACGGCCGCCGCCAGCTGAACCAGGCGGGGCCGGGCGGCCAGTTCGCCGATGCACAGCAGCGGCACGTCTCCGCACGGCTCCGGAACACCGGCGGTGCGCGTCTCCGCGCGGCCCCGGCACACCGGCGGTGCGCGTCTCCGCGCGGCCCCGGCATACCGGCGGTGCGCGCCTCCGCGTGCGGCCGTGGCCGCCGATGCCGGGCCGCACCGACGGTGGCCACCCGGCGCCGCTACAGCCCCGCGTCCACCATGTCGAGGAACGTGACGATCGCCTCGGCGACCGTGTCAGCGGCTCGCCTGGGCAGGTGGTGGCCCGGGCCATCGACCAGCTGCAAGCGGGCGTCGGGCAGGGCGCCGGCCAGCCGCCGGGCGGTGTCAACGGGAACCAGCGTGTCCTGCGGATCGGCGAGCAGCAGCACCGGTGCCTTGACCGACGGAAGCACCGCGATCAGCTCGTCAAGCTCACCGACGAGAGCTCGCTGCTCAGCGAGAAAGGTCCGCCACAACGGGCCGTTATCTCTGCTCGCGTTTCCCCAGATATGCCAGTTGACATGCTCGTCCGGGCCGAGCGCGCTGCCGCGGAGCCGGGCGATCCTGGCCAGCCTGGCGCGGGCAATCCACGGCGTCAGCCGCCACGCCACCAGCGCGCAGACCGGTCCGGCGGCCGGGGCGGCGAGCAGCCGGTCCCAGCCATTCAGGCAGCCAGGGCCGATGCTCGCCAGCAAGATCAGCGCCTCGACCCGCTCCGGTGCGAGGCTAGCGGCCCATAGCGCCACCCCGCCGCCATAGGAATGCCCGACCAGTACCGCCTGCTCGATCCCGCGGGCGTCAAGCTCCCCGAGCACCGCGCGCGCGTTCGCCGCGAAGCCGGCGGCTGCCACCGGGCTGGAACCATATCCCGGCCGGTCAGCCGCAATGGCAGGCATCCGGGCCGGGAGCCTGGCCAGTACCTGCTGCCAGTCCGCGCCCGAGCCGGGCTGCCCGTGCAGGAACACCAGCTGATGCGAGCGCACGCGCACAGGCTAGCCGGGTTTCACGGCAGCCAGGCCGCACCCAGCGCCGCGGCAGTCTGACGTAGCCGTGCCTGGTCGCCGAAGGCCTCATGCGAGAGGGCGATGCGATCTCGTCCGGCGGCGGCGCCTGGCGGCACTGCAGGCTGCCGTCCGGCCTCGGCCGCAGGCCCGGGGTGCGGCCTCGGCCGCAGGCCCGGGGTGCGGCCT
>Ga0187879_10002804_pt1 | contig 11748 bp, 4 predicted proteins | sample June2016WEW_19_1_FD_132423 | JGI IMG/M metagenome (GOLD analysis project Ga0187879, IMG submission 132423) | Peatland microbial communities from SPRUCE experiment site at the Marcell Experimental Forest, Minnesota, USA - June2016WEW_19_10 | ecosystem: Environmental > Terrestrial > Soil >... | reverse complement strand
CTGGCGATCAGGCTGGCATTCTGGTTCATGGCGGTCCTGACCCAGGCGTCTTCGCTGGCCGGCTCCGGAGTCAGCAGCGGCATGTCATCCCGCGGTGCGGCCAGGCTCGAATAACTCTCGTTGGTGATCGCGCGCAACAAATTCTGCTGTGTCGCCAGCGCGCGCTTGGCGGCGATGACTGCGGCAGCAGTGCTGTCGTGCGAGGCGCGGGCAGCTTCCACGTCGGTGAGTGAGATCAAGCCGGCTTCATAATTATTGTCAGCCTGATCAAGCTGGCTCTGCACCGATTGCAGCGCGCTCTGTTGCGCGCTGAGAGTGTCTTGGGCCGCGAGCACCGAAAAATACTGCTGCGTTACGCGCTGGATCAGACTCTGGGCGGCGGCCTGATAGTTTGCCTCGCCCTGCGCGACCGTTGCATCGGCCGATTTCAGGGCCACCCAGCTGTCCCAGGAAAATAGATTGACCGACAGGTTAAGCGCGGCGTAGGCCGGCGTGTTCAGCGTGGTGCTGCCGGCGGCTCCCCAGTTCTTGTTCGCCGAGACGTCGATGGGCAACAGATTTATCAATGCCTGCGTCTTGGTTTCACGGGTGGCCAGCTGCGTGGCCGCGGCCTGTTGCCAGAGTGGATCCGCGGTGAGGGACCGATTGTAGACATCCAGCAGATCGACGGCGGCGGCGTTGCCCGTCACGCAGGCGCAAAGGACGGCGAGTCTCCAGGGATACTTCATCTCAAACCACCTATATCGATGAGCCAATATGAGGTCAGGCTGGAATCGACCTCGCGCGTCCACGCGTCGATGCTGCCGGGCAGATTGCCTACCCTGCCGATGCCCCGGGTCAGGAGATGTTCGTACGCTTCAATCTTGAGGAGAACTAAGACTTCTTCTGCATCGCTCTGTTTTCGAAACCGAGTGCCACTACATACTCGGCGTCCGTCTGGGAGCACCACTTCGATCCAACAGAACGGCGAATCTTCGTGCCGATAGAGTCCACGTTCTCGAGACATAAAGTCTTATACGAACGCCGCCCGTATTGGGCAGATGCTGAGAGATCGCCTCATCTCCTTGAAGGACTCGAAGTCCAAGACCACATTCGGGCTGACTTCCCCACTGTCCGACCTATTTGCCATCACGAGTACTGCACCCGCTCAATTCTTTCGGCTTCGCTCCGATTGGTTAGACCACAGGGGCAGCCGACGCCTGCCCCCACCTCTCATCACACGTTCGAGCATGGGCGGGCAGTTCCCAGGTCGTACGTTCTATTTATGCCCCGCCCTCGGCACTGATGCTGATGCATCCGCTCATCGAGATCAATCCTGTCGTAGAAGTTTTATAGCGGCGACGAGCGGCGTTTAGCATGCATTGCGCTGCGCCTTAACATATTCCTCTTTTTTTTTGACAATAACTGGTAACCATCTCGGTGCAGACGTTGTTCTCCGATGGTGCGACATAGAAATTCCTGCGAAGTCTCGGGACGATTGCGCAAATGTTGCCGCTTCACACGTACACCGACGCTCCATCGATGCGCGATAACGGAGCGTGCAATCAAACGCGAGCGGATATTCAAACAAACACAAACGGATAATGTGTAAACTCTGATCGTCTTATATCTCGCGAGAAAAATTATTGGGGAAACCGCGTGAACGTTGAACAGGATGTTGAACGGGACGCTGAACGGTGGCGGTTGTTGCTTTCTGAGTCGCGCACGAATGAGCGTGCGGCGCTCGACGAGCCGGCGCGGCCTTCGGCGGAAGTTCTAACCTTTAAGGTCGCAAACAGGCACCTGCCCGCTGTCGTGAATGCGGAGGCAGAACTTTCGTTTGCGGAAGACGTGCAATACCTTGAGCGCGAAGCGAAATGCCTCGCCCTCGATGAGCCGGTATCACTCGATTGGTCCGAAGGCGAACGCGCGCTCATCTTCGAGGTAGATGTATCGCGCAATCAGGTGCGCACGTTGCGAGTCAGTGGCCCGACGAGCCTCGCATGGGCACTGTTCGAGCCGGGCGTCGACGGCGGCTGGCGTTCGCTTGCGACCGCGAGCGCCGCCGGATTCGCCGGTGGCACGAGCCAAGTAAAGCTGCGGCCGGGGACATGGGCCCTCGTGCTGTTTCACGATTCTGCAGCGGTGCCCGCCTGTTCAGTTGAGATCGCCTTCGAGGACGATGGTGCGAAGGTGGTTCCGATATTTCTCGCCGATGCGCACGAACTGCGTCGCTTCATCCTCGGAACCCTCGCGTTTGCGGCGGCACTCTCGCTGGGAGAGGCGGGGCGAGTCTATCTGATAACCGGGAACGTCTGGACTACGTGGGTCACGTGGCCGATCGGTGCGATGTTCATGCTATTTCCGACGTCGTTCGCGGTCAACACGCTGTGGCACTGCTTCTACAGTATGCCGATCCTGCGCGGCGAGCAGGCTCACAGGTCGACAAGCTTCGCGAACCAGCCGATCCAAATCAAGGGGATGACGTGGCCCAGTGTCACGATACAGATCCCGATTTACCGCGAGCCCTTCGACGCGGTGATCCGTCCCACTCTCGAAACCGCGCGTAAGGCGGCGGAACGCTATCGGGAGAAAACGGGTGCGCGCTGCAATGTACTCGTCAGCGACGATGGACTGCTCTACTTCGCTGACAACGATCTTGAGGGCGCGCTCGCCGAGGCGCACAGTACGCCGCCCAATGCGCGCAGCACCGCACAGGCCGAGGTGCTCGCGCGTGTTGCATATTATGAGGACAACGCGATGGCTTTCGTGGCGCGCCCTTGGCCGAAGCCGGGCGTGCCGGGAACCGAAAGGGCAGGTCGCTTCCGCAAGGCCAGTAACTTGAACTATACGCTGCGGCTCGCCGACCGTCTCGAACCCAGCGAGCCATTGTCTGAGGCGCACGCGAGTTTCCGAACGGCGCAATCGCAGCGCGCGTTCGCGCTCGGCGTTTCGCGGGGCGACATACGAGTCGGCGAGATCATCGTACAGCTCGACAAGGACAGCGTGATGCCGCTGGATATCATCCAGGTGACCGTTCCCGAGTTCGTCGCCGACCCGACGCTTGCATACACGCAGCACTCCAGTTATCCGACCAACGAGGACCGCTACTTTTCGGCGATGGTCGGCTGGTTCACACGACTCCTCTTTGATCTCGCGATCCGCTCCAAGTGTCTGATCGGCGGTTCGATGACGCCGATGCTCGGCCACAATTTGTTTCTCCGCCGTTCGGACCTGTACCGCGTGGGTGGCTGGCACGAGCACTCGGTGTGTGAGGACCTCCAGTGCATGATGCGGCTCCACCAGGCGGGACGCCATGGAAAGTACATCTGTTACCCGGGCCACGACTTCGGCGAGGCGGTGACAAGGGTCTACACCGAGGAGGCCGAGAAATTTCGCCGCTACGCCTTCGGCGCCGCCGAGGCGGTGCTCAACCCGATCACCGAATGGGAACGGCGCGGCATCGTGAAGGACTCCTGGCTCCGCTTCTGTCGATCGGAGCACGTGCGCTGGTATCAGGTGGTGGATCTGTTCCAATTCTTCTTCTCACTCATCAACGTCGCGAGCATCGTACCGTTCGCGGTGCTGACGGGCCTGGGTGTCGTGCACGCCTACACCGCTTTGGCCATGGGTTTGATCTCGATCGCGATCTTCAGCATCATCTCGATTCCGACGATTTACATGCTGCGGCGGCGGGGCGCCCTGAAAGCGATGCCCGCCAACCGAGTCTGGCGCGGGCGCTTCGGCGCCTGGAAGGCGGTCTTTTTGCAGTTCACGCTCGGGATCAGCTTCATTGGTTACTCGGTCGCCGTGTTGGGCGGTGCACTGGCCTATATCTTTAATCGCCCGCTCGTCTTCGGCGCTACCAGCGTCGATGCCCTGGGCGAGCTTTCACGCGGCGCACATCTTCGTAGTCCGGACATGCGAAAATCGGCGCGGGACGCAGCGATCATCTTCCTCCTATGCGCGGTTCTGGTGGCTTGGCAGGTCTATCTCAGCTCGTTGCCGATGCCCGTGGGTGTTGTACCTTTGGACTGGCGTTTTCACTTCGTGTGGCTCTACCCACTGGTGTTGACCGCACTGGCACCGTTCATCTTTCACCCATACTTGATCGGCGGACCCGACCTTCCGCGGTGGCTCGCGCAGCGCCGCAAGCTAGGCGCAAGTCAATCGTCGAGTGCGCCGAAAATCCACGATCAGCAGGCATCGAGCCGCGAGGGAGTTCCCTGATGTCAGAGCAGAATCTTCAACCCGAACCCCCTTACACACAGGGCGAGTTCGACGAATCCCAGTTCCATGAAGAAGCACTGCATGCGCGAAGGCGCCAGTATGGACTCTTCGCCGCATCGGTCGCGATCCTCGCCGTCGCGATTCTCGCGATTCCATTCAGCGATCATGTGAAGGCAAGCGGCCGCGTCGCCCCACAGCGCTGGGCGCAAGTGCGCTCCGAAGTGCCTGGTGTGGTGCACGAGGCCACACACACGAATGGAGACGTGGTGGAAGAGGGTGCTGTCATAGCGGTCCTCGACTTCGACGAGCAGCGGGACGCGGTGGAAGCGGCGCGTCTCGCACTGCCGCGCGAACGCCAGAAGCTCGCCGACCTCGAGCTGCGGCTGCGCGAGAACACAATCCAGCGCGAAGGTGCCGATGCCGTCGCGAAATCGGCCGGGGAACGAGCGGCCCGCGCACAACATATCGATGGCTCCCGGCTCGCGGCGCTCGATCCGATTGCAAATGCCGCGCTCAAGGGAGTGCGGGGTTTCGCGATCGGAGTGCGTGCCGAGATCTCGCGGAATCGCAGCGCATCTGGGCAAGTCGAATTCAAGGGCGAGGATCTACACCGGGACGCGCACGACGCCATGGCGCGCTATTCCGAGCGGGCTGCCGCAGTTGCCGATCAGCTCGTCAAGGTCGCCGGCGCCGATGCTGGGAGGCAGTTTAATTTTGAATTCGAAGACCTGCGCTTCGCTTACGATCTCGTCGACCATTCAATGGAAGAGATCCTCATGAAACATCAGCTCGTGGAGCGGGGCTTCCTCGCGACCGTGGCGCTTCGAGTGCCGTGCGTCGAGCTCGAGCGTGAGGCCATGGAACTCACGCATCGTTTCCGCGCGCTCTCGGCAAGCGCTCGAACTATTTTGGGTTCCCCCGATGAACAGAGTGAGCACGTGCGCGGTGCCGAGGAAAACCGGCGGCTTCTCGCAAGCGAGGCCGAGCGCCTCGAGGCTGAGCGCTCTGGTGTAGCGAGCGAAATCGCTGTGGCCGAACTTGCCGTTCGTTCAGCCGAGCGCAACCAGGGCAAGACGGTGATTCGTGCGCCCATCCGGGGTACGCTTGCGGGTACATCGCTCGCCCCCTTCGATGCCGTAATCGCCAACACCTCACTCGGTGTGGTCGAGGATGGGAGCCGTCTGGTATTGAAGGTTAACGTGGAAGAGGCCGACTTCCGCCGCATCAATATCGGTCAAGCGGTCGAGGCCCGCGCAGCTGACGGCCGGGCCCTCCGAGGTACAGTGGTCTGGAGGACCCCGGCCGCGGGGCAAACGGTTCGCGAGCAGAAATGGAACGTGCTAATCCAGCTTGACGGCGACAACGCCGGCTTCGAGTTGGGGGACGAGGTCATGGCGTCGATCGAGGTAGGGAGGCGCAGCCTATTCAGACGCTGGTTCAAACCTGCGGGCGAGATTGCTGCCGGGCCCCGTGTCGCAGCCGTCGGAGACCCGACCGAGCTGCGCAAGTCGCCCGGGGTGGTGCCCGAGTTCGTCGCGGCCGTACATGAACAACAATCCAACCATTCGCCTACCGTACATGCTGGCCCGGAAGGTAGGTGAATGCCCCACATCGGGCGGCTTGCGCTCCTTGTGCTACTCGTTGTCGGCGCCGTGGCGATGTACACCTTCGGGCGGTCTGACGCCGGCTTCCGGCTTCCGCGCGGATCGCTAGCGCGCAGCCCGCCGCCTGGCGCGCAACTGCCGCCGGCCCCCGCCTTCGTCGCCACAGAGCTGCATCCGCCTTTTCCGACGAATCGCTGGTGGTCATCACTCGTAGCGCTCCCTTTCTCTGAGCGCCAGTACCCGCACCCGCTGGCCGTCGCGGCGCGCGCTGAAGGACTTCAGGTGCGCTACCCGGGGCCGGACATCCGCGCGAACGATGCCTGCATCTGCGGCTGGATGGAACCTGATCCGCCGGCGGACCTGATCCTCGGCCACAGTGCCGTCGCGCGTTTCGATGCCGCGCGTCTCGCCGGGTGGAGCGATTGGTTCGTGCGCGCGCGCTTCGAAAAGGGTGGCGCTTCGATGGAGGTGAACTACGGCCATGGCTCGCCGATCGTGTTTGCCACCTTTCGCGGCGGGGATCCCATCGTGCGTTTCCCGTCGCCGCCCGAGGTGTTCTACGAAGCAGACGGCGTGCTGGGTGTTTGCCGCGACCGTCGCTGCTATCTGCTCGTCGGGCCGCCGAGTTCGCGCTGGTCGGGGGTCGGTAGCGCGGAGCTGCGCAACTCGCTCAGCGGGTCGGGTCGCTTCGCGCTTGCTTTGCTCCCGGACGGGCAGCGGGAGGAAGCGGTCGAGCGGTTCACGCGCGCCGCGCGGACTCCGGTCGACAACACGATGGTTGCCTGGTCGGTGGACGAGGCGCGGGCTCGTGTGCGCGTCCGGTTCTCGTACAGCCTTGCGGGGAAGCAGGGCACGCGCGCGAGTACTCTCTTCGCGCTCTATCCGCACCAGAGCGCCGCGCTCGTCGACGCCGCCGCGCGTCCCGAGCTCGGGCATTACACGACCGTCCGCGGCCGCATGTCGCTGCGCGAAGGCGATTCTTTCGAACTGGAACATCCGTTTCCCGGCGTGCTGCCCGCGCTCCCACTCGTTCCAGGCACCGACGTCGACGCGCTGCGCGCCCTGGTGCGGCGCGACGCGGCCGCCGACCCTGATCCGCGTGATACCTACTGGGCAGGCAAGGAGCTCGGGCGCATCGCCGAGCTGCATGCGCTGGCTCGCCAGCTTGGACTCGACGCCGAGGCCAACGCACTGCAGGCGCGACTGCGCGCGCGCCTCGAAGCCTGGTTCGACGCCCGCTACGACCCCGCAGATCCGTCGACGGCCGGCACTTTCTATTACGATCCGCGGTGGGGAGCTCTGCTCGGTTACCCCTCGAGCTATGGTCAGGCTGAGGCGCTCAACGATCATCACTTCCAATATGGCTACTTCCTGCGCGCGGCCGCGGAGCTCGGGCGGAGTGATCCGGCCTGGGTCGGCCCCGACGCGTACGGTCCCTTCGTTGATCTCCTCGTCCGCGACATCGCGAGCGCACGACGGGACGACCCTGCCTTCCCGTTCCTGCGTAACTTCGATCCTTACGCCGGTCATTCATGGGCATCGGGCGACGGCGTCGCGGGCGACGGCAACAACCAGGAGTCGTCTTCCGAAGCGCTCGCAGCATGGACGGCAATCGTGCTTCTCGGAGAGATCCGCGGCGACCGCAAGCTGCGCGACACCGGGATGTATCTCTATGCGAGCGAACTCGCGGCCGTCGAGGCGTACTGGTTCGATGTCGATCGCCAAAACTTTCCCGCCGATTATCCGCATCCCGTGGTGCCGATGATCTGGGGTGGGAAGGGTGCCTACGGAACCTACTTCTCGGGTGAGCCAGAGGCGCTGTATGGAATCAACTGGCTCCCGTTTCACGGTGGATCGCTGTACCTCGGCCGTTACCCGGAATTCGCAGCGCGGAGCTACGACGCGCTGGTCGCGGCGCGCGGCGGAACCCACTGGAAGATGTGGTCGGACCTCGTCGTGATGTACCGCGCGCTTACCGATCCTCTGGACGCCGAGCGCCAGTGGCACGATCTGGCGCCCTCGGTTGAGCCGGAGGCCGGAAACTCGCGGTCGAACATAGCCCTCTGGCTCTCGATGTTCCGGCACGTCGGTCGCGTCGACCGGACCGCAAGTGCCGACACGCCGCTTTACGCAGCCTTTCGCGACGGCGAACACCGCACCTACGTGGCGTACAATGCGCGCGGCGCTAAGCGGACGGTGCATTTCTCCGACGGCGCGAGCCTTACGGTTGAGCCCGGCGCTTTCGGCGTCCTGGACTGCCCCGACCGAGGACGCTGCAACCCCGTCTCTTCGAGTGCTGCCCCGTAATTCCTCGATTTCTGCGTCTCTCGTCGAAATCGACCCCGCAGCCGCCTAGTCTAAAGAATGCCGCGCCGGTTTACGGCATAATCGCTGCCGCTGCTATCACATATCAAGGAGCCGCCGGAGTGAAATTCACTGACTTGTCGCCATGAGCCTGCGACTTCGCCACCTGCCCGCAGCGCTGCTGCTGGTTGCGCTCTCGGTCGTCATGCCCGTGGCGCATGGGTCGGAAAATGCTATGTCATTCCCGTTCGGACCACAGGTATATCTCTTCAACCCGCGAATGCCGCTCGAGCAAATTCAAAAGACCGTTGACCGCATCGCCGCCGCACAGACCGACAACCAATTCGGAGCCGACCGATATGCGATCTTGTTCGCGCCCGGCACCTACGGTACTCGCGAACATCCGCTCTCGTTCAAGGTTGGCTACTACACCAGCGTGGCCGGCCTCGGCCGCTCGCCCGCCGATGTCGTCATCAACGGCACCATTCAGGTGCGTAATCGGTGCACGCAAGGCGCCTGTCAAGCGCTCGACAGTTTTTGGCGCTCACTTTCAAACCTCACCATCAATATCACCAGGGGCGATGATGCCTGTTTGTCCGACCAGACTTGGGCCGCATCGCAGGCCGCGCCGATCCGGCGGCTGCAAGTGCTTGGTGGGGATTTCAAACTGTTCGATGCCTGCAGCCAGCCCGGGTACTCAAGCGGCGGGTTCATTGCAGACTCGCAGTTTTCCGGGGCCGTTGTCAACGGCTCGCAGCAGCAATATCTGATTCGCAATTCCCGCTTCACGCACTACAGCAACGGCGTCTGGAACCAGGTGTTTGCGGGGGTATACGGCGCTCCCAACGGCTGCGATGGAGCCAAGTCGTGTCCTTACTCAACCATCGGTCGCACGCCTCGCAGCCGCGAGGCGCCCTTTCTGATCGCGCTGCCAGAAGGGGGCTACGGCGTGTTCGTTCCGACTGTGCAAAACGAATCCGCGGGCCCTAGTTGGGTGGATCATCCAACGCCCGGCACCTTGATCCCACTGTCGAAATTCTATATTGCCAAACCCAGCGACAGCGCCACGCGCATCAACACAGAGCTTCGCAGCGGTCGTCATCTGCTTCTCGAACCTGGCGTATACCATCTTGATCAGACCCTGCTGGTGTCAAATCCCGGCACGGTGGTGATGGGCATGGGGTTTGCAACCTTGTTGCCAGAGCGAGGGCAAACCGCACTCGCGGTGCAAGCCTCGCACGGTGTGACCCTGTCTGAGCTGCTGTTCGAGGCGGGCGCGCAAGAGTCTCCCGACTTGCTGCGCATCGAAAATGCCGGATGGTCGGCTGTTTCACGAGAGGATCCGACAACGGTGCATGACGTGTTTTTTCGTGTCGGTGGGCCGCATGTTGGCCGTGCCCGCACGAGCCTGGTGGTAAACGCCGATGACGTCATTCTGGATCATGTCTGGGCTTGGCGAGCCGATCACGGCGACGGTACCGGCTGGACACAGAACACCGCAGATACGGGCGTCGTGGTGCACGGGCGAGGCGTAATCGCCTACGGCCTGTTCGTCGAACATTACCAGCGACAAGAGGTGCTTTGGGACGGCGAGGATGGGACCGTTATATTCCTGCAGAATGAGATGCCCTACGATGTGCCGAACCAGGAATCTTGGCGGGAGACAGCACAAACTGAAGGCTATCCCGCGCTCGAGGTGGCGCCCGGGGTGCGACGCTTCCGCGGCGTCGGGCTGGGTAGTTACAGCTACTTCAACCAAGGTCAGCCGGTGTTCGCATCGCAGGCATTCAAGGTGCCGCCCGGTCTTGCGCCCGGAAGCCTTGAGAGTGTGTTCACAATTTTTCTGTCTCGCACAGCGTCTGGCGGTATTCGCCACGTTGTCAACGAAACCGGCGGCGCATCCACAACCGCCAATGCGGACATCGCCGTTAGAGTGGCGCGCTTTCCCGCGCCCTGAGGCCGCGATCGCTCAGGCCCGTCAGCTCTGCAGTCCGAAGCACATCCGCTTCGCGCGCTGAGCAGCCGCGGTAGCTCCCGCGGCACCACGCCGACGGCGTTTACTTCGAACACCTCAGAGACTCGCGCTACAATCAGCGCATGAGTTTCCCGCCCCGCCTGCCTGCGAGTATGTGCACATCGATGCCGCCGCCTTCGCGTAAAAGCAGACGCCGCGAGGCTCAACTTCCACCCCGCGCAAGTGCCGACCGCAAATCGGCCGGTACGTATGTGACGCGGTGGTCTGGCCTTGGAGAAAGTATGAATAGATTTCGACTGACGATCCTTTGCGTTCTTATGGTTGCGCCGGGACTGCTGGCGGCCGGCACCGCCCAACTGTGGCTCGATGCCACGCGCTCGCCTGAGTCGCGCGCACTGCTTGTGCTCAAAGCTATGACCCTGGACGAGAAATTGGCCATGCTGCACGGACGCATGGCGTTGCCGCTGGCGGGAGTACCTATCGAGCAAAGCCCGCTGCCCGCAGGCGCGCTCTGGTCGGCGGGCTTCATACCGGGCGTCCCGCGCCTGGCGCTTCCACCTTTGGTGGAAACGGATGCGAGTTTGGGGGTAACCAATCCCTTGGGCATCCGGCCGGGGGATGTCGCCACGGCGATGCCTGCCGCCTTGGCGCTCGCCGCCACATTCAGTCCTGAATTGGCGTACCAGAACGGCGCGACCATTGGCAGCGAGGCGCACGCCAAGGGCTTCAACGTGCTCTTGGGCGGTGGCATGAATCTCACGCGCGACCCGCGCGCCGGGCGCAATTTCGAATATTTTGGCGAGGATCCGCTGTTGGCGGGGGTCATGGCTGGCGAGGCTATTCGCGGAACTCAGGACCAGCATGTCATATCCACTGCCAAGCACTTCGCCTTGAACGCCAATGAAACTAATCGCAACAGCTTGGATGCCCGCATTGATCCGGCGGCGCTGCGCGAATCGGATCTGCTGGCCTTTCAAATCGCCATCGAGCGCGGCCATCCGGGATCGGTCATGTGCGCCTACAACAAGATCAATGGCGACTACTCCTGCGCCAATCCTTGGCTGCTCAACGGCGTGCTCAAGAAAGACTGGGGTTATCCAGGATGGGTCATGTCCGACTGGGGCGCGGTGCACAGCGAACTCGACGCGCTGCAGGGACTTGATCAGGAGTCGGGCGAGCAGTTGGACAGCCGCGTATTCTTTGCGCAGCCCCTGGCGCAGGCCGTGGCAGCGCACCGCATCCCGCAAACGCGCATCGACGACATGGTGTATCGCATCCTGCGGGCGGAATTTTCGACCGGTCTGATCGAGGATCCGCCTGCCGTGCGGCAAATCGACTACGCCGCGCATGCGCACATCGCTCTCGCGGTTGCGCAGGCGGGCGTGGTCGTGCTCAAGAACGCCTCGACGATTCTGCCGCTCAGAGCAGATATCAGGCGCATCGCCGTGATCGGTGGTCAGGCGCAGGTGGGCGTGTTCTCGGGCGGTGGTTCCTCGCAGGTGACACCTTCGAATGGCGCCATCCGGGTGCCCATCGGTGGCAACGGCGGAATGTCGCACTATCGCGATGCCCTGTATTTCGCACCATCCCCGGTGATCGCGTTACGCAAGGCGCTACCGGTCGCCTCCGTGCTATACGACTCAGGCGCTTTTCCCG
>Ga0187879_10002798_pt1 | contig 11770 bp, 9 predicted proteins | sample June2016WEW_19_1_FD_132423 | JGI IMG/M metagenome (GOLD analysis project Ga0187879, IMG submission 132423) | Peatland microbial communities from SPRUCE experiment site at the Marcell Experimental Forest, Minnesota, USA - June2016WEW_19_10 | ecosystem: Environmental > Terrestrial > Soil >... | reverse complement strand
GCGTCAAGCGCGTAGAAGGGCACCCTCACGGCGACGCCGGCCACCATCGCCGCGCACACCGTCGTGGCGGCTATCGACGCTTGCACGTGGCGCCGCTGGTCTTTGCGTCATCGCAGCCGTAATCGTCGCGCTGCTTGTTCTCGTCCCAGGCTCGCGGGGACGAGGCGATCCCAGTCGGGGCGCTGAAAGACTGCGCCAACAACGCCAGGTAGCGGCGCTGTTCGCGGGAATACCCCAGCACGGCGCTAGCCTCGGACGCCCGACGGCGCCTGTAACCCTGCAAGTGTTCGTCGATCTCGAGGATCACAACGATGGGACCCGCTGGTTCGACGAACTGCTGCCGCCCATACTCGAGAAGTTCGTCCGAACCAACCTCGTCAGACTGGAATTCCGCTCCTTCAAGACAGACACGCTCAACCCCACCCCGTTCATGATGCAGCAGACGTCGGCGATGGCTGCCGGCTCGCAGAATCTGCTGTGGACCTACGCAGCGACCTTCATGAACGAGCAAGGCCCGGAGTTCACGAACTACGTCACCGAAAAGTTCCTACGAAGCATCGCAAAGCAAATTTCAGGCCTCAATCTCGCCGAGTGGGAACAGTCACGCACCCCCGCGATGGAGAAGATCGTGGTCGCGGACGACTCGGCCGCGCGAGAGGCAGGCTTCTATGACACCCCGGCGTTCCGGATCGGACGCACCGGCGGCAAGATGAGGAACTTCTCGGGAAGCATCATCGAGGACTACCACAAATACATCGTTCGTACCAAGCCATCCGGCGAACGATACATAGTCGGCCAAAGCTCAGAATGGCAACACCCGGTCTCACTGGTCGACGCGGCGGACGTGAAGAAGGCCGTAAAAGAACTGACTTGACGCGACCCACGGACCGGCCCGGGCGAAATCGGGATCCGCCCCCCCAAGGCCCGCTCACACCCAGGCATCTGCCGCCATCGTTCCCTCGAGGCCCTGTGGGATGGCCTGCCGCTACTGGTCCTCCTGGAGGCGTGGGTGTCTGCGGCGCGTGAAGTCGCGGAACATCAGTGCGGTGCAGGCGTATACGCCGTGGTCGTCGCGGTAGCCAGCGCCGCGGCGGTCTGTCCCGAGCGCAACGGAGCCAGCGACACTACGGGCTCGAAGCGACCAAGAACGCCCACTACCAACGCACGATCGAGTTTGGCACCCCACAGGCCTGAACGGTCAACGCCACGCGGGAGCGCTCCAGGTCAGAAACACCTTTTCCTGCGTCATTCCTGGCCGTCGTGGGAGCGGGATCTGGCTCTAGAGCTTGCAATCCGCGGCCATCCCTGGGCAAAGCCGTGCTTCACGGGTGCAGCATGGCGGCGCGTGTGGAGTAGCTTCGTTACTGGCAGGCCGCCACATGGTGCTGCCGGGTCACAGGAGGACGGGATGTTTCAGGCGGGGGACCAGGCCGAGCGTAGTTCGGCCCGATTACAGCGACAGTCCGGAGGCATTTGATGCCCCTTGGTCGCCTGCTTGGCGCTCAGGTACTGGCGTTCGTCGTCGCGCTCGGTGCTTTCGCCGTCACTGCCACCGCTTGCGAAGGAGGCGGGGGCGGCGGCAAAGAACTCACCAGCCTCTCGACCTCGCTTTCAGGCGGAGGCAAAGAAGGCGAAACGATCACGGTGGCCGAAGGCACGAAGGTCAAGGACAAAGCGACCCTCACCGGAAAAAACGCCTCCAAAGCCACCGGGAAAGTCACGTACAAGGTCTATTCCGAAAAAGAATGTAAAACGCTTGTGGTGTCGGCGGGCGAAGTCACGGTAAGCGGCGAAAGCGTACCCGCCTCGAGCGAAGAGGAACTCGAAGGCGGGAAGGCCTACTACTGGCAAGCCCACTACGGCGGCGACACGAACAATGACGAATCCACGAGCACCTGCACCGAGATCCTCAACGTCCAGGCCAAAACCTCGCTCCTCACGACGCTGTTCGGAGAAAGCAAAGAAGCCGAAGAACTGGAAATCCTGGAAGGCGCGGGCACGATCGCCCAGGCATCGGTGAACGGTAAGAGCGCCTCCCAAGCGGGCGGCAAAGTCGTCTACAAGATCTACTCCGACAAAGAATGCAAAACGCTCGTCGCCGAAGCCGGCGAAGTGACTGTCACCGGTGGCAGCATACCCACCTCCACCGAAGAGAAACTCAAAGCAGGCACCTACTACTGGCAGGCCACCTACTCAGGCGACTCGAACAACCAGGCCTCGACGAGCGCCTGCGGGAAGGAGGTCGTCACCACCAAGACGACGACCTCGCTGACGACCTCGCTCGCGGGCGAAGGTCAGTCGGGCGAATCGGTCACGGTGGGCGAAGAAGTTCCCGTGCACGACACGGCGACGCTGAGCGGCAGCAACGCCTCCAAAGCGTCAGGTACGGTCAAGTATGACGTCTATTCGGACTCGGAATGCGAGAACCTCGTGGCCGAAGCCGGCGCAGTGACCGTGACCAGCGGCAGCGTTCCGGCCTCCAGCGAAGAGAAGCTCAAAGCCGGCACCTACTACTGGCAGGCCACCTACTCCGGAGATTCCAACAACCGCGGCTCGACCAGCACCTGCGGGTCGGAGTTCGCGGTCGTCACACCGCCGCTGACCGCCTCGCTGGCCGGCGAAGGGCAGTCCGGCGAGGAAGTCGGAGTCCTGGAAGGGTCCGGCGTGAGCGGCGACGCCACGCTGCGCGACGAACACGCCGCGACGGCCGGCGGCACGGTCAAGTACAAGGTCTACTCCGACAAGGAATGCAAAACGCTCGTCGCCGAAGCCGGCGAAGTGACCGTCACCAACGGCAGCATACCCGCCTCCAAAGAAGAGAAGCTCAAAGCCGGCACCTACTACTGGCAGGCCTCCTACTCCGGCGACTCGAAAGACCCAGCCGCGACCAGCACGTGCGGCGTCGCGGTCGACTACGTCGAGACGTCGGTCTCGCTCACGGCCTCGCTGTCGGGAGAAAAAAGCTCCGGTGAAAAAATCGAAGTCAAAGAAGGGGAAGCGGTCGGTGCCACCGCAACGCTGAGCGGCACCAACGCCTCGACGGCCACCGGCTACCTGAGGTACTACTTCTACTCCGACTCGGAATGCAAGCACCTCGTCGCCGAAGCGGGGGACGAGAGCGTCAGCAAAGGCAGCGTGCCGGAATCCAGCAAAGAGACGCTCCCGGCCGGCACCTACTACTGGCAGGAGGCCTACTCAGGCGACGGGACCAACCACAGCGCGGCGAGCGCCTGTGGTGCGGGTATCGCCGTCGTCACGGCTCCCGTGACCACCTCGCTCTCAGGCGGAACGCAGTCTGGTCTCGAAGTCGAAGTCTCGGAAACGACCGCGGTGACCGACGTCGCAACGCTGCACGGCGAACACGTCTCCACGGCCAGCGGGACGGTCAAGTACGACGTCTACTCGGATTCGGAATGCAAGCACCTCGTTGCCGAAGCTGGCGAAGTGACCGTCACCAAAGGCGGCGTGCCCGCCTCCAAAGAAGAGACGTTGTCGGCGGGCGACTACTACTGGCAGGCCACCTACTCCGGGGACTCGGAAAAGCCGCCCGCGAGCAGTACCTGCGGCAAAGCCTTCGCCGTGGTCGAGCCGGAGGGCTCCCAGTACGCTGCGCTCGGCGACTCCTACTCCGCGGGCGAGGGCCTCAACAACTACTACTCGAAGACCAACACATGGAGCAGCTTAAACAAGTGCCATCGGAGCGCCAAAGCGTATCCGGCTCGCGTCGCGGAAGACCTCTACGGGGCGTCCGCCATCTCTGAATCCGAAGTCCTCAAGCAGCAGCCGTCGTTCATCTTCCGCGCCTGCAGCGGGGCGGTCGCCGAAAACCTGTGGGGCGGCGGCTCTGAAGGCGGTCAGTACTACGAGTGGATCGCCGGCCCCAGCAGATGGCTCAGGACGCCGGCCCAGGATCTCTGGCTCGAACTGCCCGGCGGTGAATCGGGCGGCAAACCGAACCCGAACATCACCCTGGTGACGCTCACCGTCGGCGGCAACGACGCGGGCTTCAGCACAGTGGTCGACAAATGCGTCGGCGCTGCGTACGTCGACAGATGGACGGAATGCACAACGGCGATCAAAGAATGGGAAACGGGCATCTCCTCGCTGACGACGAAGCTGCCCGTGGTCTTGAACGACATCCGCGCGGCCGCGCCCAACGCCCGGATTCGCGTGCTCCTGTATCCGCAGCCGATCAACACGGCGGTGCGGAGCATCTACGTCAACTACGGCCTCTACATCGAAAACTCGCCGGCCGCCTCCCACAGCGTGGCGGTGGCCCTCGAAGCGTACGTGGCCCTCCTGAACCAGACGATCTCGACCACGGTCACGAGCTGGACGGCCTCCTCACGAGCGCCGGCCGCCGTGATCGGAGGCACCGTGCGGGCGCTCGCTGGCCACCAACTCGGCGACGCGCAGCCGTGGCTCAACGGGGTTCAGATCGTGTGGAAAGAAGAAAGTTTCCACCCGAACTGCCAGGGACAGATCGCGGTGGCCGAACAGCTTGTGCTGAACCTTGGGCGCCCCGTGCCGGGCGGGTGGTCGTGCTGAGGATGCCCGTGGGGACGGCTCGTCGTTTGCCGCCGCCACCCGCGTGACTCTCCGGTGCCAACCCTGGTGATCCTCGTCGCCGTGATCCCCGTGCTCGGGGTCGTGCGATGTTGCACCCGTATTGGGCGCTGATCGGTCCTCGACCCGTCGTTTGGCTTGACGCTTCTCGCGGCCGCGGGGCTGATGCAGCCGCGATGAGCACGATAAGCACCACGGCAATCGCGACCACAATCACCACGACGCCGGTTCCTACCGCCAAAGGCACGAGCACAGCTACGAACACACTACTCGAGTCTGACAGGCTTGACCAGCAGCATTATGCGGTCCGCGACCTGCCGCCAGCAAGCCGACCAAAGTCGAGCGAACCTGCAACTTTCTGTCAATCCCGCGAGCCCTCCGCCGGCGCCTCCACCCCCGCGCCGGCCCTCTGAGGCCGCCGCCGCGGCCGGTTGGCCGCCGCGCGCACGGCGGCCGCGGCCCGCAGCCGCGGCACGAACACGAGCACGTAGCCGCTCGACACCGAGGCGAGCGCCGCGATGACGGCGATCGGGGCGAGCGAGAAGCGGCCGGCGTCCTTCGGATCGGAGAACCCGGTGGCGAGGAACAGCACGGTGAAGAGCACGACCCCGAGGGCGGCCAGGGGGCGGCCGGCGAGCAGGCGGAAGGGGCGCTCGCGGGTCTCGCGCCGGCGCAGGATCAGCAGGCTGAGCGAGCCGAGCGCGTAGATCGCCGACTCGATGGCCGCGCCGACCGCGACCAGCAGCAGCCACTGCCCGGTGGCGAAGACGACGGCGGCCACCACCGCGGAGGCGCCGGCGAGCGTGGTGACCGCCAGCCACGGCACCGCCTTGAGGTTCAGGCTGGCGAACTGCCGGGGCAGGTTGCCCTCGCGAGCGGCCGCGTAGATGAAGCGCGACGCGACCAGGAACCCGCCGTTGAAGGTGTTCAGCGCGGTCAGCACGGTCAGCGCGAGCATCCACAGCTCGCCGACCGTGCCCAGCGCCGCTTTGCCCATGAGCAGCTGGGGGTAGGCGCTGTGGTGAAGCGTGGAGAACGGCACCAGATGCGTGAGCGCCAGCGCGAACAGGCTGGACACCACCCAGATCAGGATGGGGGCGATGAACAGGGCGCGGGTGATCACCCGGGGCGTTCGCGCCTCCTCGGCGGTGGTGGTCACCCACTCGAACGCGGCATACAGGAACAGCGCGAACGCCAGCGCCTGGATCCCCGAGAAGGCGCCCTTGCCGAACAGGTCGAGGGGGCGATGGAAGGCGCTGCCGACGTGGAACAGCGCGAGCACGGACAGCACGGTGGTCCCGGTGAGCACGGTGTAGGTGACGAGCGTCTGCACCCAGCCGGCCAGGCGCACCCCGCGCAGATTGGCGGTCAGCGCCAGCCCCAGCAGCACGGCGATCCACAGATAGGCGAGGGCCGACGGCTCGTGCAGGACGTGGCGGACGGCCGCGCCGATCAGGAAGGCGTCGGCTGAGATCACCAGCACGACCGTGCTCATGTAGGTGAAGGTCACCGCCAGGGCCGTTCGATCGCCGACGGCACGACCGAGATATAGACGGATGCCCGCGGCCGTGGGGTACAGGCCGTTCAGCTCGGAGAAGATCCCGGCCACGAGCACGACCAGCACGCCGCCGATCAGGATCGCCACGGCGGCGGTCGCCCCGGGGGCGTAGGCCAGGACCGACACGACCCCCAGGTAGTCGATCGCGGCGAAGGCCAGGCCGGCCGACGTGGCGGTGGCCGTGGCGGTGCCCACGGAACGGCGCAGCCTGACCGCGGCCGGGCGCGCCCCCTCGGCATGCGCCATCAGACGTCGGGCCAGATCACGGAGCTGATCGCGTCCAGGCGCATCACGTCCTCCTGTGAGCCCTTGACCGTGATCTCGCCGCGCAGGTACTTCGCCACCGGGTTCAGGTCGCCCCAGAACATGTCGCAGAAGGTCTCCGAGTGCGTGGTCACGACGATGTCGGGGATGCCGACGTGGCCCTCGGGGGTGGAGAGGATCTCGCCGCGGTCGACCTCCATCGAGAACGTGGTGGCGCTGTCCGAGCACACGAAGTGCAGCGTCCTCGACCAGTCGCGCTGCATCTTGCGCAGACGCTCGTTGCCGTTGCACGTGATCGTGTAGTCGGCGAGCGCCTCGGCGAGCTCGTCCCAGTCGGCCACTGCCGCCTCCTCAGCCCGCCGCCGGCCCGGCCGCGCGGACCGGTCGGCGCCTCGGGCGGGTGGGCGCCGCCTCCTCGGGACCCGCCCCGGACAGCAGGTCCTCGATCGCCCGATCGAGCGCCGCGAGCAGGAAGTCGATCTCCTGCTCCTCGATCACGAGCGCGGGCATCAGGCGCATCACCGCGGGCTGGTTGCCGCTGTAGATCGCAAGGACCCCGTGGCGGGCCAGCTGGTAGGACATGCGCGGCCCGAAGGAGTCCTCCGCGTACTGGATGCCCGCCATCAGGCCGCGACCGCGCACCTCGGCGATCGCCTCGGGACGCGCCGCGGCGAGCGCGTGCAGCCCGGCGAACAGCCGCTCGCCCATGGCGGCGGCGTGCTCCACCAGGCCGGTCTCCTCGATCACGGCGATGACCTCGAGCGCGACGGCGCACGCGACGTCCGAGCCGCCGAACGTGGAGAGGTGGATGAACGGGTTTGGGATCAGGAACTCGCGCAGCTCCTCGGTGAAGACGGTCGCCGAGATCGTCACCAGCGATCCCCCGAGCGACTTGGCGACGGTCATGACGTCGGGCACCACGCCGTCGTGCTCGCTCGCCCACCAGCGTCCGGTCCGTCCCAGGCCGGTCTGGATCTCGTCGAGCATCAGCAGCGCGCCCGCTCGATCGCACGCGGCGCGCACGCCCGCCAGGTATCCGTCGGGCGCGACGACGATGCCGCCCTCGCCCTGGATCGGCTCGAGCAGCACGGCGGCGGTGCGCTCGTCGAGCGCACCTGAAAGCGCGTCGAGGTCGCCGAACGGGACCTGCACGAACTCCGGCATCAGCGGCTCGAACGGCTCCCGGAACGACGCGCGGCCGCAGGCCGACAGGGCGAACCCGGTGTGGCCGTGGTAGCCGTTCACGGCGGAGACGATCCGCGGCCGGCCGGTGGCGCCGCGCGCGAGCTTGATCGCGAAGTCGATCGCCTCGCCCCCGCCGGTGCCGAACATCGTGCACGACAGCTCGCCAGGGGTGATCTCGGCGAGCTTGGCGGCGAGCTCCGCCTTGGCCTGCGAGCACAGCAGGAAGTTGCCGTTGTCCAGGCGGTCGATCGCGGCGTGCGCCGCGGCCAGCACCCGGGGGTTCCTGCGCCCGACGTTGAACGAGCCCGCCGAGGTGAAGCAGTCGAGGAACCTGGCCCCGTCGACGTCCCACACCCACGCGCCCGAGCGCTCGGCCTCGACGATGTCGAGCCCGGCGGCCTTCATCACGCGGACCTTCTGCGGGTTGACGAAGGTGGCGAACTGCTCGAGCGCGTGCTGCTTGGCGGTGCTGTCCGTCACGGTGTCTGCTCCCTCCGGTTGCTCCAGCCGTCACATCTCTGCAGCACTATTGTGCTCGACATGATGGCAACCAGAGACGCGGTGATCTGCCAGCCCCTGCGGACGCCGGTGGGGCGCTTCGGGGGGGTGTTCCGCGACGTCGGCGCGGCGGCGCTGGCGGCGACGGTGATCCGCGAGCTGGTCAGCCGCACGGGGCTGCGCGGCGAGGACGTCGACGACGTGATCATGGGCCAGTGCTACGCGAGCGGCGAGGCTCCGGCGATCGGCCGCGTGGCGGCGCTCGACGCGGGGCTCCCGGTGGACGTGCCGGGCCTGCAGGTCGACCGCCGCTGCGGCTCGGGATTGCAGGCGGTGCTGTACGGCTGCATGCAGGTGCAGACGGGCGCCGCCGAGCTGGTGCTGGCGGGCGGCGTGGACAGCATGAGCCAGGCGGAGTTCTATTCGACGAGGCCGCGCTGGGGCGTGAAGAGCGGCGCGATCAGGCTCGAGGATCGCCTCGAACGGGCCCGCGTGAGCGCGGGCGGCGTCAACCACCCGGTGCCGGGCGGGATGCTGGAGACGGCCGAGAACGTGCGGCGCCAGTACGGGATCCGCAGGGACGAGCAGGACGAGCTGGCGCTGCGCTCGCACGAGCGCGCGGTCGCCGCCCAGCGCAGTGGCGCGTTCGCGCAGGAGATCGTCGCGGTGCCGGTCGGCGACGGCGTGGTCGACACCGACGAGCATCCGCGCGCGGACACGACGCTCGAGGCGCTCGGCCGGCTGCGGGCGATCATGGGCGCGAGCGACCCGGATGCGACGGTGACGGCGGGCAACAGCAGCGGTCAGAACGACGGCGCGGCGGCGTGCGTGGTCACGCACGCGGACAGGGCCGCCGAGCTCGGGCTGCGGCCGCTGGCGCGCCTGGTCTCGTGGGCGGTGGCGGGGGTGGCGCCTGAGACGATGGGCATCGGGCCGGTCCCGTCCACGCGCCTGGCGCTGGAGCGCGCGGGCGTGACGCTCGAGCAGATCGACCTGATCGAGCTCAACGAGGCGTTCGCGTCACAGGTGCTGGCGGTGCTGCGCGAGTGGCAGCTTCACGACGGCCTGGAGCGCGTCAACGTGAACGGGTCGGGCATCTCTCTGGGCCACCCCGTCGGCGCGACGGGTGCGCGAATCCTCGCAACCCTCCTGCACGAGATGCACAGGCGCGGCGCGCGGCTTGGCCTGGAGACGATGTGCATCGGTGGCGGGCAGGGCCTCGCGGCGATCTTCGAGCGCGTGGACGCATAGCCCCCGCTCCCTAGGACGCGACTCCGACGCTTTGGCCGAACGAGCAGCGCTCGGCCCTCATGGCGCTGTGCTCGGGGCAGTAGACGCCGCGCACACGACCGTCGCGCAGGCCGTACGCGAGCCACTCGCCGCCCCGCCACACGAAGCGGAAGAACTGGTCTTCGCGCGCGGGGGCGCGCTCGAGCTCGCGCGCCCACGCGGCGCTGACGACGCTTGCGGGCACGGTGGCCTGGCAGGAGCAGCCGTCGGATAGGTAGCCGGAGGACACGCAGCGCAGCAGACGATCGACACGGGTGTCGGGGACCATGGATGTCAATGTTGGTGTGTGCATCGGATGTGGTTCTGTTCGGACGACGTTCTCCTGCCCGTTTCGGGCAATTCGTGTCGTCCTTTTGGGGCTATTCGCCGATTTTGTGCGGCTTCTCCGCAGAAATCCAGGGATCTGGACGTTTGTACTAGCGCCCTCGCGCCCCCGCATCAGCGCCCTTGGCGGGCTCCGCACGCGCTCAGCGTCCTCGCGAGCTGCCGCGGCGCATGCGGTGCACCCGGCGCAGTTCCTCGACGGCCTCGTCGAAGCCGCCGAGCGCCGCTCGCGGGCCCTCCCCGAGCAGCTCGACGTCGACGCGCTTGCGCACGAGCTCCCCTTCGATGGCGTCCACGCGCTGCGCGCCGGCGCCGGGGCGCGAGCTGACGGCCCGGTCGGGGTGCTCGCCGCGGAACAGCAGCCCGACGCCGTCGTCGAGCGCCCATCCCCCGGGGAGCGTGCCGTCGCGCACGCGCGCGAGCCACATGGGCAGGCGCTCGGGCTCGCCGTCGGCGTGGACGGTGAGCGAGCCTTCGAGGATGCCCAGGCCGGCGATCGCTTCGGGGGGGCCGCTCGAGCGCGTGACGCCGCCCTGGAGCCAGCACATGGCGCCGGCGCTCAGGCCGGCGAGGACGGTGCCGCTCTGCCACGCCTGCACGAGCAGGCTGTCGAGCCCGTGCGCGCGCCACAGGGCGAGCAGGTTGCGCATGGAGCCGCCGCCGACGTAGATGATGTCCTGGATCAGCACGGTGTCGGCGAGCGAGCGGGTGGAGTCGCGCAGGTGGAACAGCGACAGGTGCTCGGGTATGCACGCACGCTCGGCGAAGCGGGCCTTGAACGCGTTTATCTGCGAGGTGGTGTCGCCGGAGGCGGTCGGCAGGAACAGGATGCGCGGCTCGCGGGTGTCGGCGAGCGAGAGCACGAAGTCGTCGAGCAGCGGGTTGGCGGGCTCCATCGTGAAGCCGCCCCCGCCCATCGCGAAGATCAGCCGCTCCCGCGGGTCGACGATCGATCGCTCGTTCACGCCGGCACCGCCTCTCGCTTGGCGCGCTCCAGCCCAGCGTAGGCATCGACGTCGGGCATTTCGCTCCCTAGATGCGTGACCTCTAGGCGCGTCTCGCGCACGCCCTGCTGGCATGGCTCGACGAGGAAGGCGCGGCCGTCGGGGCGCGAGCTGACGGCGCGCTCGAGCTGGGTGCCGCGGAAGTGCAGCGCGACGCCGTCCTCGACGGCGAAGCCGGCGCGCATGCCGTCGGCGACGAAGCGGTGGTACTCGGCGCGGCGGGCGGGCTCGGCGTCGTAGTGCACGCAGTTGGAGTACGGCAGGAAGCCGAGTCCGCGCACGACGCGGGGCGCGCCGTGGAAGGCGCTGAGCGCCTGCTCGAACCAGCACAGCGACCCGGCGGAGGGGCCGCACAGGACGATGCCGCGGCGCCAGGCTCTGCGCAGGATCGCGTCGAGTCCGTGCGCGCGCCACGCGCCGAGCATGCTGAGCACGTTGCCGCCGCCGACGTAGATGAGGTCCTGCGCGAGCAGGTGGCTGGCGAGGTCGTCCTCGACGCCGCCGGTGCCCTGGTCGCGGCGGAACAGCGACACGTGGCTGGCGTCGCAGTCGGGCGAGAAGCGCCGGTAGAAGCGCACGACGTAGTGGTCGGCGTCGCCGGAGGCGGTGGGCAGGAAGCACACGCGCGGCCTGCCGGAGGGGGAGACACCCGCTTCGCTCGCGTTCCCGAACCGGCAGGCGCCGGTGAGCGACAGCACGTAGTCGTCGAGCAGCGAGCCGTCCTTCTCCATCGAGAAGCCTCCACCCCCGAGGGCGACGATCTGGGGAGCTCTGTTTGGCATGGCCCTCTCCCTCGGCTGGGGACGCGATACGAACAGCCTGCGTCAGCGTGCCGCAGATCGCGCGGCGCGGGTATGGACCGGCGTCCCAGATCGACCGACCGGCGATCGACATTCGCCCATGCCAGACCGTATAACCATGGTTAGACACCGCGTGCACTTGAAGAAACACGGAGCCCGCGACGGTCGTGCACTTGAAGAAACACGGAGCCCGCGACGGTCGTGCACTTGAAGAAACACGGAGCCCGCGACGGCCAAGACAACGATCCCGGGCCGCCTAGAGTGTCCGGGGTGTCGGGGGT
>Ga0187879_10002793_pt1 | contig 11775 bp, 9 predicted proteins | sample June2016WEW_19_1_FD_132423 | JGI IMG/M metagenome (GOLD analysis project Ga0187879, IMG submission 132423) | Peatland microbial communities from SPRUCE experiment site at the Marcell Experimental Forest, Minnesota, USA - June2016WEW_19_10 | ecosystem: Environmental > Terrestrial > Soil >... | reverse complement strand
GGCTAGCCGGGCAGGCGCACCGGGGCGCGAAGGGCCGCACCGGGACGTCGGCAGCAGCAACCCCGAGGATCACCGTCACAACCCTTCGTAGACAACCCCGGTGAGCTGCTGCGACGCCGCCCACAGCTGCTCGCCCGCGCGGTCGTCGCGGGTCCACGCGGCGCGCCAGGAAGGCGCTGGCGGGCCGCGCCAGCCCAGCACGCCCGGGCCGGTAAAGGAGTCAGGCCGGACGCCTGGCGCCGTGGCGGCGTAGAGGATCGGCACGGCCCCGGCCTCGGCTGACTGGGCAAAGATCTGGTTGCCCAGGATCATCACGCCCTCAGCCAGGCGGCGGCCCTCCATCCGCACGCCCTTGGCCTGCAGGTTGGTGGCGGCATACCCGGGGTGCGCGGCAGCGGCTACGGTACCGGCCCCGGCCACCGCGAGGCGGCGCGCAAGCTCGTGGATGAAGAGCAGGTTGGCTCCCTTGGACCGGCTGTAAGCGATCCAGCGCCAGTAGCGACGCTCGCTGTTCAGATCGCGCAGGTCGATCTTGGCCAGCGCGTGCGCGGCACTGGAGACGCTGACCACGCGCGACCCCGGGCTAGCCAGCAGCCGCGGCAGGAGCAGCCCGGTGAGCGCGAAGTGCCCGAGGTGGTTGACCCCGAACTGAGTCTCGAACCCGTCGGCTGTCTTGGCGTACGGGATGGCCATCAGCCCGGCGTTGTTGATCAGCAGATCGAGCCGGCCGCCGTCGCAGGCCGCAGCGAAGGACCGCACGGACGACAGGTCGGCCAGGTCCAGCTGCCGGTAGCTCAGCTGGCCGTCAGGCACGTCGGCATGCAGCCGCCCGAGCGCGTCCTTACCGCGCTGCTCGCTGCGGCAGGCGAGCAGCACGGTGGCCCCGTGCCTGGCGAGCTCGCGGGCGGTGCAGTAGCCGATGCCGCTGTTGGCGCCGGTGACGACCGCGATCCGGCCGGCCTGGTCGGGGATGTCGCCGGCGGTCCACGCCATCGCCGGTTGCCTACTGGGGGGTGAGGTTCGGCGCGCCCTCGCGCAGCACGAACTTCTGGATCTTGCCGGTCGCCGTCTTCGGCAGTTCCTCGACGAATGTCACGCCGTGCGGGGCCTTGAAGTGAGCCAGCTGCCCGCGGGCGAACGTGATCATCTCCTCCTCGGTGGCGCTGGCGCCCTCCCGCAGCACGATGAAGGCCTGCGGCGCCTCGCCCCACTTCGCATGCCGCAGCCCGACGATCGCGACTTCCGAGACGGCCGGGTGCCGCAGCAGCGCCCCCTCGACCTCCACCGAGGAGATGTTCTCTCCGCCGCTGATGATCACATCCTTCAGCCGGTCGCGGATCTCGATGTAGCCGTCGGGATGGAGCACCGCGGCGTCGCCCGAGTGGAACCAGCCGTCGCCCATCGCGCGCTGCGTCGCCTCCGGATCGCGGTAGTAGCCGTGCATGACGGCGTTCCCCCGGACCACGATCTCCCCTAGGGAGGCAGCGTCGGCCGGGACCTCGCTGCCGCTTTCGTCGATGACCCGCAGCTCGCCCGAGGTGACCAGCTCGACTCCCTGCCGGGCCTTCACGATCGCGCGATCGCCCGCTCCCAGCCCCTGGTGCTCAGGCAGCGGGATGCACACGGTGATGAACGGGGATGTCTCGGTGAGCCCGTAGACCTGGGTGACCTCCCAGCCGAGTTCCCCTTCGAGCCGCTCGATCGTGGCGGCCGCGGGCGCCGCGCCCGCCGCCACGACGTGCACGCCGGCCGGGACGTCACCGCGCACCTCGGCGGACGCGTTCGCCAGCGAGATCAGCACCGTGGGCGCCGCGCACAGCCAGCTCACCCGCTCTTCGCGGATCAGGTTGAACACTGTCTCCGCGTCGATCTTGCGCAGGCAGATGTGGGTGCCCGCGGCCGCGGTCACGGTCCAGGTGTAGGTCCAGCCGTTCGCGTGGAACATCGGCAGCGTCCACAGGTAGCGCTCGCCCACCCCCATCGGCAGGTGCACCAGCGTGCCGATCGTGTTGATCGCCGCGTTCCGGTGCGTGATCATGACGCCCTTCGGGCGGGCGGTGGTCCCGCTGGTGTAGTTGATCGTGAGCAGGTCCAGCTCGCTGATCTCCGGCCGGGCGAAGCCCGGTCCGGCCGCGGCGATCGCAGCTTCGTAGTCCAGCCAGCCGTCGCCGCTGCCTTCGAAGGCCACGAAATGCCGCACCGCCGGCATCTGCTCGCGGACCTTGTCCACCGCGTCCAGGTAGTCCCGGTCCACGCACAGTACGGTGGCGCCCGAATGGTTCACGATGTAGACGAAGTCCTCGGGCGTCAGCCGGTAATTGACCGGCACCAGCACGGCCCCGATCTGCGGCACCGAATAGAAGGACTCCAGATGCGTGTGGGTGTTCGGCGCGATCGTGGCCACCCGGTCGCCTTGTGCCACCCCGAGTTCCTGCAGCGCCGCCGACCAGCGGTCGCAGCGATCGAAGAACTGCTCGTAACTGAGGCGCAGGTCGCCGTCGACCACCGCCTCACGGGAACCGTGCAGGTGGCGGGTCCGGCGGGCGAACTCAAGGGGGGTCAGGGGTGTTTCCATGGCGTGCCTCCAGTGGCTTGCGGGTGGCCCGTGCATGCGGGCCCGCCGCTACTTACCAGACTCTCCCATGATCCCGGGTGCTAAGGCCATCGCGAGCTAGCCTCCCCTTGGGATCAACCGCCCGTGGGTAGGGGAGAAATCGTGGGGCTCATGGACGACTGGACCCGGCTGCTGCAGGATGAGGCCGGCTCATATGCGCGGGTCGCGCTTGCCAACATCAGGCGCGAGTTCCCGTCGGGCGTGTATCACACGATGAATGCGCCCGGCGACTTCCCGTATCGTCCAAGGGCGCGCACGCCGGTCTTCTACGGCAGTTTCGACTGGCACTCGTGCGTGGAGATGCACTGGCTGCTGGTACGGCTGCTGCGGGTCGCGCCGGATGCCGTGCCCGCCGCCGAGATCAGGACCGCGCTCGGCAGCCACTTCGAGCGGGTGGCGCTGGCGGCCGAGGAGCAGTTCATCACCAGCCGGGACGGCCTGGGAGAGCGGCCTTACGGCTGGGGCTGGGCGCTCGCGCTGATCCACGAGACCTCGACCTGGGATGATCAGCACGGCCGGAAATGGGCGGCCGCCCTGGCACCGCTGGCCGGCAAGCTCGGCGGCCTCTTCCTGCGCTGGCTGCCCAAGGCGACCTACCCGGTTCGCCACGGAGTGCACCGCAACAGCGCGTTTGCCCTGTCCAGGGCCCTGCCGTACGCGGCGGAGCTGGCCAGATCGGGGGATGGCCGGCTGCTCGGTGCGATCACCGCCAAGGCGCACGCGTGGTTCGGCGGCGACATGCTCTATCCCGGCAGCTGGGAGCCGTCGGGGGAGGACTTCCTGTCACCGGCGCTCGCCGAGGCGGAGCTCATGGCGCAGATCCTGCCGCGGGAGGAGTTCGCCGAGTGGCTTGGCGTGTTCCTGCCGGGCATCGACCACGGCGAGCCTGCCTCGCTGTTCACTCCAGCGGTCGTGTCGGATTCCGGCGACGGCCATGTCGCGCACCTGCACGGGCTCAACGCGAGCCGCGCCTGGTGCTGGCGGCGGCTCGCGGAAAGCCTGCCCGGCGGCGACGCGCGCATCGGGCCTGCTCTGACCGCTGCCCGTGTCCACGCGGAAGCCGCCCTCCCGCACGTCGTGGGTGACGACTACATGGTCGAGCACTGGCTCGCCGCCTACGCCGTGCTGATGCTCAGCTGACCTGCGGCGCAGGGCCGGCGCCTGCGGTGTCCAGGCGGCTATCCGGGATGGCGTCGCTGGCGAGCATGGCGTTCTGAGCCAGCACGGACAGCCAGTAATTCATCCGCTCGGCGTTGGTGATGTCCTGCCAGTGCCGGAACACGCCCTCGGCGTCGCCGAGCGGCAGGCGGCCTTCCACCTGGTGAATCTCAAGCGTGAATGACACCCGGTCCAGGCCGATCGCAGCTGTCGCGGCGGCCACGATCGCGGCGAGCCCGGCCGGGCCGTACATCGTCGCCAGGGACTGCCGTCCCGCGTGGCTGAAGGGAACCGGCAGCCGCATCAGGAACGTGAAGTGGTCGGCCAGGCCGCCAACGAGGGGATGCCCGTCGTGCAGGTGGAAATGCACGTTCTTGCCGAGCCGCCCGATCGAGCGCGTCATGGCGAGAACGTCAGGAAGTGCGCTCGCCACGGCGTCCTGGACGGCGCTGACCAGGCCAGGCAGGCGCTCATCGGCGGCGGACAGGCTCCGCAGGCGGAGACCCGGATGATCCCGCCCGAACCTGGCGCCGGCCTGCCTGATGCCGACGTGGCCCACGTCGATGCAGCAGCTGATCCGGTCGGCGTCCGTCAGCTGTTCCGCCACCTCGACGAACCAGCCGGGGTCCAGGCCCGCCGCGTACTCGAGGAATAGCCAGGGCGCATCGGGCGAGCGGGCCAGCCGCGTGTCCAGCTCCCGCAGGGCCGCCACCAGGTTGCCGGTCTGCTCGCCCATGTCGGCATGGTCGTGGACAACCATGCCGGACAGCCGGCCGGCGAAGCGCGCGGCGAACTCCTCGACCAGGTTCCGGTCGCGGTCACGCAGCATGTTCAGGCCGCGGTTCAGATGGACCGTCGGAAGCCGCGGGTGCGGCGGCACGTAGCGGAGCACGCGCTCGAGCTGGCCGGGCGTGTCGGCGTATGCCTCAGCCGCCAGGCCTTGCTGGGCGAAGCGCAGGCCGGCGAGCTTGAGCAGCGCGTCGTCTCCGGCGATGCGCTGCTGGAACAGGGCGTGGATCGGCGGCAGGGCAACGCAGTCGTCGGCGGGCGCGCGATCCATGGCCATCCCCACGAGCGTATGCCATGTCCCGGCGCCGCGCCGATGGCCCCGGGATGCGGCTCAGGCCGCCGCAGCGCTGCCTGCCAGGTAGCCACGGGCGGCCCGGCCGTGACCGGGCTCAGCGTCCGGCCGGGCCGGGCTCAGCGTCCGGCCGCGCGCCGGCGAGCGGTCCTGTTCAGCGCGCTGATCACGCCGCGCAGCGATGCCTGCACGATCGACTCGCTGATCCCGACGCCCCACAGCACCGCGTCGCCCACCTGGATCTCCAGGTAGGCGGCAGCCTCGGCGTCCCGCCCTGAGCTGAGCGCGTGCTCGGAGTAGTCGAGCACCCGCACGTTGACGCCGCCGAGGCCGAGGTCAATGCCGGACAGCGCCTCGCAGAACGCCGCGATCGGGCCGTTGCCGCTGCCGGTCAGGGTGTGCTCGGTGCCGAAGGCGCGAACCGTGGTGATGATCCGGTCGGCGCCGCCCTCGCTCACCGAGCCGAACTTGACGAGCTCGAACTCGCCGGCTTCCAGGTACTCGCCGGCGAAGATCTGCCACATCTGCGCCGCATCCACCTCGCCGCCCTCATCCTCGGTGTGCCGCTGGATCACGTGGCTGAACTCGATCTGCAGCCGTCGCGGCAGGTCGAGGTGGTGGTCGGACTTCATGAGGTAGGCCACGCCGCCCTTGCCCGACTGCGAGTTGACCCTGATGACCGCCTCGTACGACCGGCCGACGTCCCTGGGATCGATCGGCAGGTACGGCATGGCCCACGGCAGCTCGCTCGCCGGCTTTCCGGCCTGCGCTGCGATCCGCTCGAGGTCATCGAAGCCCTTCTTGATCGCGTCCTGATGCGATCCGGAGAACGACGTGTAGACCAGATCGCCGGCGTACGGATGGCGCTCGTGCACATCGATGCGGGTGCAGTACTCGGCGGTGCGGCGGATCTCGTCGATGTCGCTGAAGTCGATCATCGGATCGATGCCCTGGCTGTAGAGGTTCAGCCCGAGCGTCACCAGGTCGACGTTCCCTGACCGCTCGCCGTTGCCGAACAGGCACCCCTCGATGCGCTCGGCCCCGGCGAGCACCGCCAGCTCCGCGTCCGCGGTGGCGGTGCCCCGGTCGTTGTGGGTATGTACCGACAGGGCGATATGGTCCCGCCGGCTCAGGCTCCTGCTCATCCACTCGATCTGGTCGGCGTACACGTTGGGCGTGGAGCGCTCGACCGTGCACGGCAGGTTCAGCACGATCTCGCGGCCCGGGCCCGGCTGCCAGACGTCCATCACCGCCTCGCAGATCTCGAGCGAGAAGTCCAGCTCGGTATCCATGAAGATCTCTGGGGAGTACTCGTAGCCGAAGTCGGTGCCCGGCAGGTAGGTCTCGGCGAACTTCATGACCGCCCGGGTGCCTTCCACGGCGACGGCCCGGCACTCTGCGCGCCCGTCGCCAGACCAGCCGAACACGACCCGCCGGAAGATCGGCGCGGCCGCGTTGTACATGTGCACGGTGGCCTGCCGGGCACCGGCCAGCGACTGGACGGTGCGGTCGATCAGCTCCTCGCGGGCCTGGGTGAGCACGGAGATGCGGACGTCGTCGGGTACCGCGCCGGTCTCGATCAGGCTGCGGATGAATTCGAAGTCGGTCTGGCTCGCGGCCGGGAAGCCGACCTCGATCTCCTTGTAGCCCATGCGCACCAGCAGGTCGAACATGGCGCGCTTACGGGCCGGGTTCATCGGGTCGATGAGAGCCTGGTTGCCGTCGCGCAGGTCGGTCGACAGCCACCGCGGCGCCGCGGTGATCGAATGCGTCGGCCATTGCCGGTCGGGCAGGTCGACCGGGCGGAAGGGCCGGTAGCGGTGGCACGGCATGCCGGAGGGGCGCTGATTACCTGGGTTGCTCATGATGTGCTGCTCCTGACGAGGGATGACCGGGCGGCAGATCGGTCGGCGCAGCACAGCAGCCCGCGACGAGGGGCCGACCGGAGTGGTTACCTGGCCTCGCCGCGGCCGCGAAGAAGCAGCCTGCGCATCATGATCTGTGAAGGATAGCCCAGACGGCGCTCATCCGCGAGTTCGGGGGGCGGGATCCTGGTCGGGCGGCGGAGATCGCGAGCACGAAAGGGCAAGAGGATCATGTTCCGCAGGTACCTGGCCTAGCCATCGCGGTGGACCTCAACCAGTATGGCCTTATGGCACTCGTCGTCATGAACGCCGACCCGCGACGCTCTGGATTACCGAGGCCGGGAGGCGGAACTTGGCTGACAACCTTGCGGGACGAAATGGCCTAGGCGGCACCGTCTTCGTCACGTCCGTGGCTGCGGGCGGCCGCTGCCGGAGTCTGCTTGGCAAATCAATCAAAATGCTTGCTATAGTTAGCAGTAGCTGATCCTAAGGAGGAGTCATGGCCGAGTCAAAGCCCATGGACCAAGCTCAGGAGGAGATCCTGAAGACGGTCCGCACCAGCCAGGCCGCGGTAGTCAAGGCGCTCCAGACCCTGGCGAACGCGATCAAGGCGATCACGCCGGATCTGCCCGCTGTGGACGTGCCCCTGGCCGACAAGCTGCCGAAGCCGCAGGAGCTCGTCGCGGGCGCCTACGACTTCGCCGAGCAGCTGCTGGCCAGCCAGCGCAAGTTCGCCGAGGAAGTCCTGGATGCGACCGCGCCGCTGGCGGGCGGCAAGGACGCCCCAGCCAAGAAGAAGAGCAGCTAACCAGCGATTTCACACACCTAGGGCGCGCGGCGGGCCGCAAGCGGTCCGCCGCGCGATCGTCTTTGCCTGCGATATCGGAGCACGGCTTCAGCCCGGCGGGGCCAGGTCGTGGCGGGCGGTGCAGGCCAGCCAGGTGGCGGCTCCGGTGACCAGGGCCGGCGCGGCCGGGTGGAATCCGGCGGCGGCTACGGCTACGGCGCTGGCCGCCAGTGCGGCCAGCACCCGCAGCGCCAGCCGCCCGGGCCGCCCGTTACGGATCCGGGCCGCAAAACGCATGGCCGCACGCGGCCGGGTGCCTGAAAACCGCAATGTAACGGGAAGCCGCCAGCCGGGCCGGCCGCCGGATGCCGGGGCCGCCGCGAGGTCGGCGATGGCCTCGCCGCGGCCGAACCGGGTGCGCAGCGCGGTGTAGGCGGCGGCGGCCACCGCGAACCGCTGCGGATCGCCCCCGTCTTCCCGGTCCGGATGCGTGGCGGCAGCGACCCGGCGCCACGCCGCGCGCACCTCGTCATCGGTGAGGTCAGGCCGTGGCGCCAGGCCAAGGGCGGTAAACGGATCGGTCCGGCCGGTCATGGCGCCGTCTCCGTCCCGAATGCCTCATCGAGCAGCTCCGTGAGGCCGGGCGGGATCGGCTCAACCGGGCGGCCGTCCCGCCCGGCGGCCGGCTCCTGGCGCCGGGGCGACGCGGCCGCGACCGTCCGCGCTGCTGTCTCAGCTGTCCGGCTGCCGACCGCGGCCGGCGCCGCGACCAGGCGCTTGACCTGGACGTAGGTCGCGCCGCCGCGGTAGATGTAGGCCGCCTGGCCGACGTCGAGCGCCCGGATCAGGGCCGGGTCGACCACCGGCGCCAGCCGCATCCGGGATGTCCCCTGGTGGCTCCAGAGCGGTACGCCGAGCAGCCGCCTGGTGGTGTCGGTGACCGTCCGGCTGCCTGCGAGCGCCGTGACCGGCTCGGGATGCGGGGTGCGCAGCAGCCAGATGCCGCCATCGGCGGCCGCCGCGATCCGGTAGCGCTCATCCTCGTCAGCGGCCAGGCCCTGCCAGGACTGCGCCGATACCTGCACCGCAAGGCCGAGCGAGCGGGCGCGCTCGTACAGCTGCCAGATCGGCAGCCGCCGGGAGACCGCGCTGAACTCGTCGACGGCCAGCAGGATCTGCCTGCGGCCGCCCGCCTGCCCGCGGCCGCCAGGCGCGGCCGTCGCGTAGCTGGCTAGCAGGTCAACCAGGGCGCGGGCCTGGCTCTCGGCCACGCTGGTCTCCGCGGTGCCCTCCAGGATGCAGTACCAGGCGTCGGCATCGCCGAAACCGCCCGGCCCGTCAAGCCCGCTGCCGAGCCGCCGGAACAGGGTGCGGAACCGTAACGCGATGTCGCCGGTCTGCCGGGCGGCCGCGCGGATCAGCGCGTGCGCATCGTCGTGCTCAGCAGCGGAGTACGCCATGGTCAGCCAGCCAGGTTCGAGCCGGGCGAGGAAATCAGCGGTGTCTCGCGGCGGCCCTGGCGGCGCCTCGACGGCCAGCGCCACGACCGCCTCCATGACGTCGGCGTAGTAGGCGGCGCCGCCGGTTCCGTGCTCGATCAGGTCGACCAGCGTGGTGATCAGCTGGCCGGGTGGCAGTGCCCAGAGCGACAGGCTGGCCTCGTCGGGCCAGACTGCGGTGCTGGCCGCGCCGGCGGCGCGCAGCACCCGGCGGGCCCGGTCGGCGATCCGCCTGGCGTCGCCGCCGCCCTTGCAGTCCAGTACGACCAGCAGCGGTAGGCTGCCGCTGCCTGCCGCGTGGCGTCGCAGCGCGCTGGCGACGAATCCGGCCCATAGCCTGAGCAGCAGGGTGGTCTTACCGGTGCCGGTCGTGCCGATCACCACCTGGTGGGACCGCATCCGCTGGTAGGGAATCACGGCGGTCCGGCGCGCCGGATGACCAACGGCGCGGATCACGGCACCAGCGATGAGATCCCCGTTAGGGCTGTTCAAGGGCACCGATCCGGGAGCGGCTATCCTCGCTCGCGCGCTGCGGGCCTGGTGCCGCCACTGCCGCAGGTCGAACGCGACAGCGGATGACGGTGCCAGGCCGCCGGATCCTGCCTGCATCGACCTGATCCGGTAAGACCAGGCCAGGCCGCCCGCGGCCAGGCCGAGGGGGATCGCCGCCGGGGCGATGACGGCCGCGGCAGCCGGGTAGGCACCGGCTGCGCCGTGCCGCCACATGGCGAGCCAGGCCTGGTAGGGCGCCTGCACCAGGCCGGCGACGTTGTGCCTGGCCGCGATGGCGGCGAGCCAGACGGCGACCATCGGCGCGCACCACAGCGCGGCACGGTAGAGCCGGGCAGGCTGCCAGCCGGCCAGCCAGGCTGCCCCGACGCTGATCCCCGCGCACACCGACACCGGTGCGGCCGCGATGATCAGGACCACCGCTGCGGCGATCTTGATGAGCCGCAGGGCGAGCCGGGCAGCGGCCCGCACCGCCAGCAGGCTCAGCCAGCGGCTGATCACGTCGCGGCCCGCTCGGTCGCGGCCGGCTGAGTGCGGGCTTTCCCGGTGGCGGCTGGCTGGGCGGCTGGCTGGGTGGCTGGCTGAGCGGTGGCTGGCTGAGCGGCGGCTGGCTGAGCGGCTGCTGGCCCGGTGGCGGCTCGCCTGGTCGCGGCTCGCCCGGTCGCGATGCGGACCGGGCCGACGCGCAGTCCTGCCGGGGGCGGCAGCGCGGCGTCCGGGGGCAGGCTGCGGATCTCGATCCTGACGCTGGCGCCGCCGAGCGCATCGCGGGCCCGCGCGACCGTCGCCACTGCGGCCGGCGCGCAGGCGTAGAGCACGCGGGCATGCCTGGCAGGCCTGCCCGGCACCCGCGCCTCGGCGGCCGGGCAGCCGTAGTCGCCGGTGCGGGTCAGCAGTTCCCGCATGATCGCCGCGGTCCTGCTGACCGTCTTGCGGGTGAGTTCGGCCTCGATGGCCCAGCACTCGTCGGCCCACGCGACCGCCGCTTCGCTCGGCCAGTGCACCTCCCCGTCCGGGAAATGCTCGCGGAGCCCGACCCGGCCGCCGGCCCGCGCGCGCAGCCGGCGCTCGCCGCGCCAGTGAGCGCCCGCAGCGGCGTAGCCGGACGCCGCCTCCAGCGCGAGCCGGACCGCGGTCACCGCCCGGAGATGCGCCAGCCTGCCAAGCGCGGGCGGGGCGGGGGAGTAGGCCAGGCCGCAGCTGGCCAGCCCGGCCCTGGTCAGCCAGATCCACGGGGCGCCTGGGCCGAGCCTGGCCGACTCGGCTAACCGCCGCTTGCGCCAGCCGGCCACGATCGCGCGGGCCCGCGCCTCGCTGACGCCGAGCGCGCTCGCCAGCTGGTCGAGCTGGACGCCGTACATCTCGGCGGTGAACAGCAGGCCGGCGATGTCACGCTCGCCGATACCGCGCGCCGCGGTGAGCCGCCCGGCGCCGGTCCCGGGCCGGCCGCGTCCGGCAGCTGATGCCCCTGCTGGCGGGATCACACGTTCATCACATCATGCAATCGGCCCGGTGCCACCCATGCCGGCCGCCGGACACGGGCGAGCACCGGACCCGGTGCTGGTGCCGGCGATGGCGGTACGGCACAATGTGACGCGGAACGCTGGAGCATTGCCGTGCCGTGGCAGGCCGCCTGCGAGCACCGAGGTCGTTGGGGAAGACGAGCCTCGTCTGCTGGCTGGGAGGTCAAGTGTCCGTTCGTGGCGTGCTGCAGGTCCATTCCGCGCCCCCGGCGCTGAGCCCGCATGTCGAGTGGGCAGTGTCCGGGGTCATTGGCGTGCCCCTGACCCTGCCGTGGGTCGATCAGCCGGCGTCGCCCGGGATGCTGCGAGCCGAGCTGAACTGGCAGGGACGGCCGGGCTGTGCCGCGGCGCTGACGTCGGCGCTGGCCGGGTGGAACCTGCTCAGGTTCGAGGTGACCGAGGAGGCCAGCCCGGGCTGCGACGCGGTCCGTTATAGCTGTACGCCGTCACTCGGAACGTTCTCCGCCGTCACCTCGGCCAGCGGCGACATCCTGGTCCCGGAGGGCAGGCTGCGGGCGGCCATGACGCTGGCGGCGTCTGCCGTGCCCGGCGCTTCGGCCCGGACCGCGGCCACGGGCTCCGAGGCCGGCGGCGACATCGGCATCCTCAGGGAAAGGCACGGCCCGCGCCACCCGGCGCTCGGCGGGTCGCTCGAGGAGGAGCTTGCCCTGCTGCTCGGCCGGCCCTGGGACGACGAGCTCGAGCCGTTCCGGCACGCGGCCGCGGGCGCTCCGGTGC
>Ga0187879_10002790_pt1 | contig 11780 bp, 7 predicted proteins | sample June2016WEW_19_1_FD_132423 | JGI IMG/M metagenome (GOLD analysis project Ga0187879, IMG submission 132423) | Peatland microbial communities from SPRUCE experiment site at the Marcell Experimental Forest, Minnesota, USA - June2016WEW_19_10 | ecosystem: Environmental > Terrestrial > Soil >... | reverse complement strand
TGCCGCCGCGCGGGTAGTCGCGGTTGATCAGGTCGATCACCTCGAACACGTTCGCCGAGTAGCGCTCGCAGTCCATCATCAGCAGGTTCGGCAGCGCGAAGTTCGCGTAGCGCAGGATGTTCGCCCAGATCTTCGCCAGCTCCGCCTGCACCGGCGTCGTCTGCACGATCGGCGCCTCGAACGCGCCGAACAGCTCGCCCACGACCTCCCCCGAGCGGGCGCCCACGCCGCCGACGATGCACGGCAGCGTGTCGATCTCCTCCAGGAACCGGCCCGCCGCGATCCGCTCGGGCGCGTGCGCCACGAACACCTCCTCGCCGATCTGGAAGCCCCGATGCTTGGCCAGGTAGCCGGCCACGAACTCCGTCGTTCCCGGCGCCACCGTCGAGCGCAGGATCAGCGAGTGCCCGGGCGCGAGCACCCCCAGCAGGTCGTCCAGCGCGGAGCGGATGTCGCGCATGTCGATCTCGATGTGCGAGAACGACGGCGTCCCCAGCGTGATCACGATGTGGCGCGCGCGGGCGGCGTCGGCGACGCGCTCGGAGAGCGACAGCCGGCCGGGATTGGAGGTCCCGCCCGCCCCCGATAGAACACGGTCGAGCAGCGCCTGGCCACCCGTCTCCTGGAAGGGCATCGTCCCGTCGCGCACGGCGCCCAGCCGGACCGGGTCGTTGTCGATCCCCACGACCGTCAGGCCACGGTCCGCGAACGACAGCGCCAGCGGCAGGCCCACGCGGCCGAGGCCGACGACGGCCACGTCGGCGGTGCTGTGTGAGGCGCTCATGGCGGTGAGGTTAGCGACAGCCCGTATCGCTAAACAGCAGTGAACAACGCCGAATGACGCTGTGTTGGCTAATTTGGCTTTGACGCCGAGCGCCGCTCACGCACGTACTGCGCTGCGAAGCCGGCCACGAACAGCGGGTTGTAGCGGGCATAGCGCCGCCACAGGCGCCGCGGCTCGCGCGAGAGCCGGTACGCCCACTCGAGCCCCGCGCGCTGCATCCAGCCCGGCGCCTGCGACACGAGGCCCGCGTGGAAGTCGAACGCGGCTCCGACCCCGACCAGCAGCGGCGCCGCGAGCCGGGGTCGCATCTCGAGCATCCACTTCTCCTGCTTGGGCTGCCCGGTGCCCACCCACACGACCTGTGCGCCCGACGCGTCGATCGCGGCGACCACGCTCTTCTCCTCGTCGGCGCTCAGCGGGCGGAACGGCGGCGAGAAGCCGCCGGCGATCAGCAGGCCGGGGAAGCGCTCGCGCAGCCGCCGTTCGAGCAGCTCGAGCGCCGCGGGCGTGCGCCCGCCATAGAGGTAGATGGGGATGCCGGTGCGCGCCGCGCGCGCGCAGAAGCGGGCCATCAGGTCGGGGCCGTACACGCGGGTGGCGCGGGCGTGGCCGAGCGCGTGCAGCGCCCACACCAGCGGCTGACCGTCGGGCACCGCGAGCGTGGCGCCGAGCACCGCCGCGCGCGCCCGCGGATCCTCGCGGGCGGCCATGACCAGGTTGACCGCGGCGGCCGTCACGTAGCCGCGGCCCCCCGTCGCGATCATCGCCTCCATCCAGTCGATCACCTCCTCGTAGTCGGAGATCGCCAGCGGGATGCCGAGTATCTCCGCGCGCGCGGGCGGCGTCGGAGGCGCTGCGGCGGACGGGGTGTGGGCGGGAGGCGTGGCGATTGCGTGAAGATACCCGCCCTCGTGGAGATCGACCCCGACTTCTGGATGGGCCGGCGCGTGCTGGTGACCGGTCACACCGGCTTCAAGGGCGCGTGGCTGTCGCTGTGGCTGCAGTCCCTCGGCGCCGACGTGGCCGGGCTGGCCCGCAACGTGCCGACGCGCCCGTCGCTGTACGAGCTGGCCGGCGTCGGTGCGCACATGCGCGAGCTCGAGGCGGACGTGCGCGACCGCGCCGCGGTGCTCGAGGCGCTGCGCGACGCGCGCCCGGAGGTCGTCATGCATCTGGCCGCCCAGCCGCTCGTCCGGCGCTCGCTGCGCGATCCGGCGATGACCTACGACGTCAACGTGATGGGCACGGTCAACGTCCTGGACGCCGTCCGCGACGCCGGCGAGGAGGTGCTCGCGGTCGTGCTGGTCACGTCGGACAAGTGCTACGAGAACTCCGGCGGCGGCTCGCGGCGGTTCGTCGAGGACGATCCGCTCGGCGGCGCCGATCCGTACTCGAGCTCCAAGGCGTGCGCAGAGCTGGTCGCCCGCGCCTACCAACGGTCGTTCTTCTCCGGCGAGGGCTCGCCGCGGCTCGGCACCGCGCGTGCCGGCAACGTCATCGGAGGCGGCGACTGGGGCGAGGACAGGCTCGTGCCCGACGCCGTCCGCGCCGTCGAGACCGGCGAGCCGCTCTCTGTTCGCAACCCGGCGGCGGTGCGCCCGTGGCAGCACGTGCTCAGCCCGCTCGCCGGCTATCTACGCCTCGCCGAGGCGCTCTCCCACGGCGGGGAGGCGGCCGGCGCGTGGAACTTCGGGCCTCCGGAGGCGGACGTGCGACCGGTCAGCTGGATCGTGCGGCGGCTCGCCGAGCTGTGGGGCGGCGACCTGCGCTGGCGCCTCGACGACGCGGAGAATCCCCACGAGGCCGGCCACCTGGCGCTCGACTCCAGCGCGGCCGAACGCGTGCTGGGCTGGCACCCGACGTGCTCGCTGCAGGACGCGCTCCAGCTGGTCGTCGAGTGGCACCGCGCCCACCGCAGAGGGGAGGACATGCGGAGCGTGAGCCTGTCGCAGATCGCCAGAATCTAGAATTCGCCTGCCTGGCTGGATTCGCCGGATCGGGAGGATTTACATAATCTTCCCCGCGATGAGCCCGCTCAGCCTCCGCCGACACCGCGCCGAGCGTCTGCTGCGCGAGGAGTTCGAGGGACTGCGAGGACGGGTGCTCGCGAGCGTGCGCGGACGGCTGCGAGCGAGCGGCGTGAGCCTCGATCAGGGCGATCTGGAGGCGTGCTACGCCGAGGCGTGGCAGGGCCTGTACGCGGCTGTGCTGGAGGGGCAGGAGATCGCCAACCCCGGCGGCTGGCTCGTGCTCGTGACGTTCCGCCGCGCGATCGACGACCATCGCGCCCGCACACGCGCCGGCTGCGCCGGCGAGCTCTCGCTCGACGGGACGAGCGCTCCGCGGGGACTCCCCGGTGGCGATGGCGGCGAGACGGAGACGGCGGGCGCCCCCGAGCGCGACTTCGCCGCCGAGCTCGACGACCGCATGCGCCTGCGCCAGCTGTTCGAGGCGCTGCGCGGCCGCCTGGACGGGCGCGAGCGGGAGGCGGCCACGCTGTGCTACCTGCAGGGGCTCTCGCGCTCCGAGGCGGCCGAGCGGATGGGCGTGAGCGAGGCTCGGATGCGCAAGCTGATGGAGGGCCGCGGCCCCGGGCGCCCCGGGGTCGCCGGCAAGGTCGGCGCGCTCGTGGCGACGATCCGCGACGGCGCGTGGTGCGCGGAGCAGGGCTCGCTGATGCGCGCGCTCGCGTACGGCATCCTCGACCCCGACGGAGAGCGCCACCGGCTGGCGCTCATGCACCACAGCCAGTGCTCCGCCTGCCGCGCCTACGTCGCCTCGCTGCGCGGGCTCGCCGCGACGCTGCCGCCGGTGGTCCTGCCCTGGGGCCTCGGCGCGGCGGTCCTCGCGCGCGCCGGCGAGGGCCTGCACGCCGCTGCTGCCGGCGGGGGCGCCGGCGGTGGGGCGGCATCCGGCAGCGGGGCGGCCGGCGGCGGTGGCGCGAGCGCGAGCGTGCAGGCCGGGCGGGGGCTCGGAGGCGCCCTGTCCACGTCCGGCGCGGCGGGCGCGGCGGGCGCGGGCGGTGCGGCGGGCGGAGGCTGGCTGCTCGGAGCGGGCCCGCTCGGCGCAAAGCTCGCCGTCGGTTGCCTGCTCGCACTCGGCGTCGGAGCGGGCTGTGTGGCGCTCGAGGACGGCCAGCACGCGCGCGAGCCTCGCCACGGGCGCCACCATCGTGGACCGGCGGACGGCGCGAGCGCCACCACGGCGGCCGCCGATCAGCTGGGCGATCTGGCGGGCGTCGGGCAGCCCCTCTCCGCGGCCGCCCGCGGGAACGCCGGCTCCGCGACGCCGCTCACGCCCTCGGCGAGAGCAAGCCGTGAGTTCGGGCCCGAGCAGGCGCTCGCGCCAGGCGCGGGCGGCGCGCCCGCCTCCGCCGGCGCCAACGCGTCGGTCGCGCGGTCGGCGTCCAGTCACAGCGAAGCGCCGGCTCCCCCCGGCGGCGAATCTGCCCCACGATCCTCGAGCGGCGATTCGGCCGCGGCCGAGCGCGAGTTCTCACCCGGTTAGCGTCGTCGTCAGGTGTATCGCTATCGCTATACACCGTTCGCGAACGCAAATATGTGTCTCGTCGTCAGGTGTATCGCTATCGCTATACACCGTTCGTCGTCGCAAACGCAATATGTGCCCGGCGATGGGCGGTGTGCCCGGCGGCGATCAGCCCCTCGGGAAGACCTTCCCGAGGCGCCTGAACGCGAGCGGGTTGCCGCGCGGGCGCAGCCTGCCGGTGGCGAGCGCGCGCAGCGGGTCGAGGCGTTCGCCGACGAGGTCCACCCAGTCCTGGTAGGAGAGGCGCAGGCGCAGGTCGGGGCTCGGCGCCTCGCCCTGGGCGACGGTGCTGGAGCCGTTGTCGACGGTCAGGTGCCAGGTGGCGACGTCGGGGTCGGTGAACTCCCACTGGATGACCAGTGCCCGCCCGCCCGTGAGCCCGTGGTTGGGGTTGACCTGGCGGCGGATCGTGTCGAACAGCAGCGCGACGGTCTCCCGGTCGCGCATCGAGGGTCCTTCGCGCACGCCGATCACTCCGGCTTTGGCGAGCGCGCGCCCGCGCTGGGACACCTCGAGCGGCGAGAGCCCCGGCGGCAGCAGCGGCGGGCCGGGCAGCGTGTCGAGGGCGAGGCCGGCGGAGCGCAGCTTGGTGGTCATCGAGGTGAGGCCCTCGACGCCGACCTTGTCGAAGGTGTAGTTGAAGACCGTCAGATAGCTTTCGTCCCAGCCGGGCGGCATGAGCACCTGGGAGGTGTAGCGGGTCACTTCGCGCAGGATCTTCGCGACGGCCTTTGGAACGCGAACCGGGTCTTCGCGGTTGAGGTCGGACAGGAGCTTGACGCCGAAGCCGATGTGGCGCTGCTCGTCGGCGGCGATGTTGGCCATGCCCGCGCGGAAGGCCGGAAGCTGGTCGCGCTCCTCGAGGTAGCTGCAGATGAAGTGCTGGCCCGGCTGGGCGAGAGCCGCCTCGATGACGATGTGGTAGAGGGTGACGGCGGCCGCGAGCTGGGCGGGCGAGCGGTCGGCGCGCAGCTCGTCGGCCATCGTGTCCAGGCGGTCGAAGATCTTGCGGAAGCCGGAGGTCAGCTGCGGCTTGATCGCGTTCAGGCCGCTGGCCATCGAGCCGTCGCCGATGCCGCAGACCTCCTGCATGAAGCGCTTGAAGAAGACGGCGTGGCGGGCCTCGTCGACCTGCTGGGTGGCGAGGAAGTACTTCTGCTCCTCGCGCGGGGCCGCGTCGATGTACGGGGAGAGGTTGTCGGCGACGGCGTCCTCGCCCCAGAAGAACAGGCAGTAGTTCCACAGCGCGGCCGTGCGCTCGAACTCGGTGAAGTCCTCGCGCCACTGGCGCGCGTCCTCGGTGAAGTCGAGCTCGGTCGCGGACCAGTTGCCGCGCTCCCAGCGCGCGTACAGGTCCTCGTATGAGATCGCGTCGGCGGGCAGGCTGGCGACGTTGGTGGCGTCAGCCGGGGTCGAGCTCGTCGCGGTCGCCATCGTGTCGCTCCTCTCGCTCCAATGATCCGAATCGGATAATGGACGCTATCGGAATAGTACGTACTCTGTCAAGTGTAAGATCCGGGTGTATGGAGACCGGACGGGATGGGTTGCGCGCGCGCGGCGGGCAGGCGGCGATCGGCGCGGAGCGCTCTGCGCGCGAGACGGCCGGGGGTCGCATGACGCGCGAGCAGAGCCGCGCGAACACCCGCGACCGCCTGCTGGCGGCGGCGCGCAGCGTGTTCGCGCGCAGCGGCTTCCACGGCGCCTCCGTCGAGGAGATCGCCTCCGAAGCGGGGTTCTCGACGGGCGCGCTGTACTCGAACTTCGACGGCAAGGAGGACCTGTTCCTGGTGCTGATGGAGCGCGAGATCGACGAGCACGCGCGGGAGATCGCCGACGCGGTGCGCGAGCGCGCGTCGATCGCCGAGCGGGCCACGGGCGGCGCGCGCCAGTGGATGACGATGATCGACCGCGAGCCCGAGCTGCTGCTGCTGTTCATGGAGTTCTGGGCGTACGGGGTGCGCGACCCGGACGTGCGCCCGAAGGTGGCCGAGCGCTTCGCGCAGATGCGCCAGGTGCTGACGCGGCTGATCGCCGACGGCGTGCGCGAGTTCGACCTGGAGCTGGACATCCCCGCCGAGCAGCTGGCGGTGGCGATCGACGCGCTCGCCGACGGCATCGCCCGCCAGAAGCTGGCCGACCCGGACGCCGTCCCGGACGAGCTGATGGGCAGGGTGCTCTCGCTGCTGTTCACCGCCGCCACCCGCCCGGCGGCGTGACGCGCGAGGCCGGCTGCGGCCGGCCGGGCGGTTGTCGGTAGCCGCGCCGTGGTTGGCGGCCGCGCTGCGACTACCCGCGCGCGGGCACGCACAGGCACGCGTAGTGCACGGTGAACGTCCGCCGCGCGAGCGGCGGGGCGAGGCGATGCACGCCCGCGCGCACGGCCCACTTGGCGCTCGCGGCCGCACGCTGACGCGGCGTGACGGCGAAGAAGCGGTGCACACGCAGCGGCAGCGGGTCCTCGAGCTCGGCGACGATCGACAGGCCCGCGCGCGCGACGATCTCTCGGATCGCGCGCCGGTCCAGCCGCTGCAGATGGCCGACCTCGGCCGCGTGCTCGCGCTTGCCCGCACGCCGCGCCGACCAGTTGGCCTCGAGCGGCACCTCCACGAGCACCGCGCGGCACGCGCGGGCGACCTCGCTGAGCAGCGCCGCGGGGTCGGGGACGTGCTCGAGCACATGCGAGAGCACGCCGAGCTCGTACGCGCCGTCGGGGGCGGGCAGGTGCACGCCGTCGTAGAGCTCGACCGAGTCGATCTGCGGGCGTGAGCGCGCGATCTCGACGGCCGCCTGCGTGATCTCCACGCCAGACAGCCGCCCGCCGAAGCCGCGGCGGCGCAACTCGCACAGCAGCGCCCCGTCGCCGCAGCCGACCTCGAGCGTTCTGAATAGACGCCCGCCCGCCCCATGCCCACCCGCCCCGATGCCCGCGCGCGCACACAGCGCGATCACGTGATCGGCCTTGCCGAGCGCCCCCAGCGCCCGCCAGCGCGCGTACACGGCCGCGGCGGCCGGCTCCTGCGTGTAGGCGTCGTCGTAGAAGCGGACGAGGGCGGCGGAGTCCTCCACACCGGGGATTATCGTTGGCGCGATGACCGCGAAGCTCAGGGCGTCGCTGCGCGACGCGCCGGCGACGGTGCCCGCGCTCGCGGCGCTCGCGCTGTTCGTCGTGTGGGCGACCAGCCAGGCGGGCTATCCGGTCACCCACTGGGCGCCGGGAGCGCTGATCGTGCTGGTGCTCCTCGGCATCGCGCTCGGCCTCGTGCGGCTGCGCGTCGCGGACGTTCCCGTGCCCGTGCGGATCGCGCTCGCGGCGCTGGCCGCTTACACCGCGCTCAGCTTCCTGTCGATCCTGTGGGCGGCGGTGCCCGGAGAAGCGTGGGAAGGCGCGAACCGGACCCTCCTGTACCTGGCGGTGTTCGCGCTGTTCGCCTGCTGGCGCCAGCGCGGGCTCAGCGCGGCGCTCGCGCTCGGCGCGTGGGCGCTCGCGCTGGTCGCGCTCGCGGCGTTCGTCGCGCTGCACGTCAACGCCGCCGGCAGCGCGAGCCTGCAGGCGATGCTCCCGGGCGGACGCCTGCAGTACCCGAGCGGCTACGCCAACGCGAACGCGGCGCAGTGGCTGATGGCCTTCTGGCCCGCGCTGCTGCTCGCGCGCGGCAGGAGCCTGCCGTGGGGCGTGCGCGGCGTGCTGGCAGGCGGGGCGGTGCTGCTGGCGGAGGTGGCGCTGCTCAGCCAGAGCCGCGGCTCGCTGTACGCCACGCCGGTGATGCTCGTGCTCGTGTTCGCGCTGCTGCCCGGGCGCATCCGCACGTTCGCCGTGCTCGTCCCCGTGGCGGCGGGCATCGCCGCGGCGGCGCCGGCGGTGCTGCGGGTGGGCGACCATCTGCGGCACGAAGCGGTGGTGCCCGCCACCTTGCACAGCGCCGTGGTCGCGATGTTCGCCGCGGCGGCGGCCGTCGGGCTCGCGGTCGCGCTGGGCGCCGTCGTGGAGAAGCGGCTGAGCGAGCGCTCGCTCGCGCGTCTGCGTGCCGGCACGCGCGCGGTCGCGCTCGTCGCGCTCGTGGCCGTCCTCGCCGGCGGGCTGGCGGCGGCTGGCAACCCCGTGAGCCGGCTCGAAAACGCGTGGCACAGCTTCAAGGGCGGCTACGCCTCCAACAACTCGGGCGCCAGCCGGCTGATCGGCGGTCTCGGCAGCAACCGCTACGACTTCTACCGAGTGGCGCTCGACGAATTCCTCCAACACCCGCTCGTCGGCATCGGCGCGGACAACTTCCAGGAGCAGTACCTCGCACACGGGCGCAGCGACGAGACGCCCCGCTACCCGCACAGCGTCGAGCTGCGCACGCTCGTGCAGACGGGCCTCGTCGGCGCGCTGCTCGCGCTCGTCGGCCTGGGCGCCGCGCTGCTGGCGGCCGCGCTTGCGCTGCGTCGCCCCGATCCGCTCGTGCGCACCGTCGCGGGGGCCGCGCTCGCCGGGTTCGGCTACTGGGCCGTGCACGGCTCTTTCGACTGGTTCTGGGAGTTCGCCGGGCTGGGCGCGCCCGCGTTCGCGTTGCTCGGCCTCGCCTGCGCGCTCGCGCCAGCGCGCAGGCCATCGGCCGCGCGCGTCCAGCCGGTCGCCGCCGATGGCGCGCCGCCGGCTGCAGCGAGGCTTCTCGAGCGTGGCTCGGCTCTGCGCCGGCGTCTCGCGATCGCCGCGGGTGCCGTGCTGGCGCTCGCTGCCGCCGCCTCGTTCGCCGCCCCGTGGCTCAGTCAGCTGGAGGTGCAGAGCGCGGCGCACATCTGGACGACAGCGCCGCAGACCGCGTACGCGCGCCTGCGCGACGCCGCGCGCCTGAACCCGCTCAGCGACGAGGCGGACGTCGTCGCCGGCAGCATCGCCCTGCGCTACGGCGAACTGGCCCGCGCCGATCGCGAGTTCTCACTCGCGCTCGCGCGCGTCCCCGGCGACGCGTACGCGACGCTCGAGCGGGGGGCGATCGCCTCCGCCCAGGGCGACCGGGCGGCCGCGCTCGGGCTGCTCGAGCGGGCCGTGCGGTTGAGCCCGCGGGAACCGCTCGCCCGGCAGGCCCTGGACCTGGTGCGCGCGGGAGGCCGCCTCAGCATCCAGGAACTCAACCGCTCGATCCTCCTCAAAGCTCAACAACTCGCCTGATTCGTTGAATCTATTCTTGCGAACAATGGAGAAATTGCTCGACACGGCGGCTTGCCTTCGGTAGCGTGTGCGAACAATCGTCGATTCGTCGATGACAAGCCTGTACGCTCAAGGCACCTGGCGATCGGGGGGTCGAGGCGACGATGAACGTTGGCACGGATAGGAGCACAGCTTGCTCGAGCCAGAAAGGATTTCAAGGCACGGACGCATGCAGAGGCATCGCCTGATCATCACAGCAGCGTCGCTGGCGCTTTCCGTGCCGGCTCTGGCGCCGACGGTCGCCGGCGCCGGGCCGCTTCTCAGCGGCTACGGCGGCCCGGGCCAGGGCAGCCAGGCGATCCTCGGCTCGGCGCTCGTGGGCGGGTCCTCCGGCGGCTCAGGCGGGAAAAGCTCAGGCGGGAGCGGCTCGGGCGGTGGCGGCTCGGGCGGTGGCAGCTCGAGCAGGAGCGGCTCGAGCGGGAGCGGATCGCAGGCGGGGGGCGGCGAAGCGGCCGGGGGCAGCAGCGCGGGCGGAGCGCCCGCGGGGGGCGCAGGGGCCCGGCGGGGTGCCGGTGCGACCGCGTCCACGGGGAGAGGGAAACAGGCCAACGCAACGGCTGGGAGCGCGTCCGGGGGCGCCTCGCGACCGGCCGTACGCGGGCCTGGTCTGTCGGCTGCGTCGGGGAGCGCCGGCGGTTCGCAGGCGCTGGGGCTCTCTGGCGCTGACCTTCTGTACATACTCCTTGCCCTGGGAGCGCTCGTCCTGACGGGCGCTCTCACCAGGAGAATGGCGCGCGTGCCCGGCTAGTGACGGGACGGCGACTAAAGCGATGCGACGCAGGACCCGAGTAATCAACTAAGGGACAAGGAAGCCCGCCCCCTCATGGACAGCAGCCGGATCACCCAACAGACCTCCACCACGATCCCGCTTCGCGGCGAGCTCACGCACGACGCGCCCGCGCCCAGGGTGCTGTGGCGGGGAACCTTCGAGGGGCCCCTGCAGTGGGCGCTCGAGGGTCCCGGCTGGCAGATCGTGCGCCCAGTGGCGGACTTCGTGCTGCTGTGCGTGGCCGTCGTCGTCGCCCTCGGCGGGGTCGACGCGACCCTGCACGTCTCATCGGTTCGCGCTCCCCTGCTCGCGCTGCCGCCGCTGGTCATGCTGCTCTTCTACCTGCGCGGCGTGTACCGCACCCGCCTGCGCGCGCTCGTGCTCGACGGGATCGTGCCCGTCCTCAGCGGCGTGTCCGTCGCGGCGATGGCCGTGGCCACGCTCGGGATGCTCTTCAACGGGCAGCTGCCCAACCAGAGCGACTGGCTGCACGGCTGGCTGCTGGCGCTGCTCGGCGTGGGCGTCGGGCGCGTCGTCCTGTCGTTCGCCCAGCGCTGGGCGCGCAAGCGCCACCTGGTGGGCAAGTCGGTCCTGATCATGGGAGCCGGGGTCGTCGGCGCGCAGGTGGCGCGGCGCCTGGAGTCCCATCCCGAGTACGGGCTCGTGCCGATCGGCTTCCTCGACGAGGACCCGCGTTCGGTGGCCGAGGTCGGCGGGCGCGACGTCCCCGTGCTGGGCACGATCGACGATCTCGACGAGACCGTCGAGCACACGGGCGTCAGGCACCTGATCGTCGCCTTCTCGTCGGCGGCCGACGCGCGCGTCAGCCGCCTGATCCAGCGCTGCCAGGAGCTCGGGGTGGAGGTCTCGGTGGTGCCGCGGATGTTCGACACGATCAACGATCGCGTCGGCTATGACACCGTCGGCGGGTTGCCGCTGCTGACGTTCGCCGCGGTCGACCCCAACGGCCTGCAGTTCGCGATCAAGCACGCCGTTGACCGTGTGCTGGCGCTGGCGCTGCTGATCGTCTTCTCGCCCGTGATCCTGGCCGCCGCCGTCGCCGTTCGCCTCAGCTCGCCGGGGCCGGCGTTCTTCCGCCAGCGCCGCGTCGGTCGCGACGGCAAGGTGTTCGACTTCTACAAGTTCCGCTCGATGCGCGTCGAGGGGCACGCGCAGAACGCCGCGCAGGACGCAAGCGCTTTGGACTTCCTGCTCGGTGGCGACACCGCGCCCGGAGGCGTCGAGGGCGAGGATCGCCGCACCGCCGTCGGGCGCTTCCTGCGCAGCACCTCGCTCGACGAGCTGCCGCAGCTGTTCAACGTGCTGCGCGGCGACATGAGTCTCGTCGGCCCGCGTCCCGAGCGCCCCGAGTTCGTGGAGCTGTTCAGGCAGGACATCATCCGCTACGGCGATCGTCACCGCGTCAAGTCTGGGATAACCGGCTGGGCGCAGGTGCACGGCCTGCGCGGGCAGACCTCGCTGGCGGAGCG
>Ga0187879_10002788_pt1 | contig 11782 bp, 10 predicted proteins | sample June2016WEW_19_1_FD_132423 | JGI IMG/M metagenome (GOLD analysis project Ga0187879, IMG submission 132423) | Peatland microbial communities from SPRUCE experiment site at the Marcell Experimental Forest, Minnesota, USA - June2016WEW_19_10 | ecosystem: Environmental > Terrestrial > Soil >... | reverse complement strand
GGGGCGGATCGCGGGGCCGGGGCGGATCGCGGGGCCGGGGCGGATCGCGGGCCGGGGGCGCTCGCGGCCAGCCCAGAGCCTGATCGGATGGCTGGCCCAAGCGGCCCGGAGCCGGACGGCTCCGGGGGCGTAGGCGGCCCGGAGCCGGACGGTCTCGCACCGCTGGGACCCCTGGCGCTGTCCCGCGGCGAGGTGGACCGGGCGACCATGCTGCGGGAGGACACCGCATGGCTCGAAGCGGCCTGGGCGGACCCGGGCAGCCGCGTGCTTGTCGTGCATGACGGGCAGGCGCCAGTCTGGTTCGGCGACGACGGGGCAGAACTCGAGCTGGTGCCGCCGGCGGCGGCACCGGACGGGGTCAGGTTCCTGCTGGGCACTGACGCTGGCGGGGTCGCCTACTTCGGGGTCGCCGCCAGCGGCGAGCGGCCGGGCGCAGCAGGCGCGCAGCCGGACCGAGGCGGCCGTGCTGCCAGCATGCGATGGGCCGGACTGCGGCAAGCTGGAGCGCTGCTTCCGGCCCGGGACGCGGGACTGATGACGCACGCCGTGGCGCTGGCCAACTGGCATGCGGTCGCCGGGTACTGCTCGCGGTGCGGTGCAGCCACGGAGCCGGCTGCCGCGGGGCACACCAGGCGCTGCGTGGCCGATGGAACAGAGCACTTCCCGCGGAGTGATCCCGCGGTGATCATGCTGGTCACTGATCCCGACGATCGCGGCCTGCTGGCCAGGAACGCGCAGTGGCCCGAGCGCCGGGTCTCGATCCTGGCCGGGTTTGTCGAGCCGGGCGAGTCAGCTGAGCAGGCGGTCGTGCGGGAGGTGTTCGAGGAGACCGGCCTGGTGGTGGAGCGGGTCCGGTACGTCGGCAGCCAGCCCTGGCCGATGCCGCACAGCCTGATGCTCGGATTCCGCGCGCACGCCGCAGGCGGCCAGCAGATAAGGGTCGACATCAACGAGATCGCCGAGGCCCGCTGGTTCTCCAGGGCGGAACTGCGGGCCGCGATCGAGCGCGGCGAGATAAGGCTGCCGCCGCCGGTCTCGATCGCCCACCAGATCATCTCGTCCTGGTACGGCAACGATCTCGCCGGATCCTGGTGACCGTTGCGGCTGCTTCAGGCGGGCGCGAGCTTCCTGACGGAGTCAAACATGTTGGCGTCCGGGGTGGGAACGATCATGATGGCCGGGGTGTCGAGCCCGGCCGCCTGATACTCGGCGACCCGCTCCCGGCACGCCTCGACAGGCCCGTGTACGAGAAGGTCGTCAACAAGCTCGTCGGGTATTGCCGTCAGGGCGCCCTTGCGGTCGCCGCTGTTCCAGGCAGTCTGCATGGGCCGCAGCAGCTCCTCCCGGCCCAGCCAGGCGTGGAACGCCGCATAGGCCGGCACGGTCAGGTAGGCAGCGATGAGGCGCTGGCCGATCATCCGGGCCAGCGCCGCGTCCGGCGTAGGGCAGACGAAGATCCGCGCGATCAGCTCCGTGCCCGGCCCGGACGCCGTGCGCACCTTGGGCACGTCCTGAGGTGCCAGCCAGTTCGTGATCACGCCGTCGGATTCCGCCGCGCCCAGCCGGACCATCTGCGGGCGGAGTGCGGCGAGCGCGAGGCCGGGCGGGTCGGCCGGCACATTCTCCAGCCGGAAGCCGTCCACGCTGAACGTTTCGTACTGCTCGGTCACCTTCTGGCCGGCCAGTGCCCGGCGCAGGAACCGCAGCATGTCCCTGGACCGCTGGTAGGGCTTGGCGAACTCGATGTCGTTCCATTGCTGCACCACCACCGGCGTCGAGGTGCCGATGCCCAGCACGAATCGGCCGGGCGCGAGGTTGGCGATGGCGGCCGCGTGCATGGCGAGCATGGCGGGCCCCCGCGTGTAGACGCTGGCAATGGCGGTACCCAGGCGCAGCTCGCTGGCCCACTGACTGGTCAGGGCGAGCGGGGTGAACGCGTCGATGCCGTTGAGCTCGGCGGACCACGCGTCGGTGTAGCCGAGGCCGGGGAGTTCGGTGACGATCCCGCGCTGCTCGGCCAGGGCGAGTCCGTGCAGCGGGAGGGTGATTCCCCAGCGGGCCTTACGTTCCATCAGGAGTCCTCTCCTCGGCGCTCATGTCCGCCGCGGGTCTCGTTTCGCGGCTTCCTTGTCCGACGGATATCACAGTCTCCGATCGAGTAGCAGGCCAGCCTGGGTCCTGGACCGAGGGTCGCCGGGAGTTCGAACATTTCGAGTACAGCCGTATGCCGCGGCGCCCGGGTCAGCGTCCTTTGAGGCTGCCGATGCTGAGCGATCCGTCTGGCGCCGCCGGGCTGGCCGGCGGCTCGAACGACTCCTCCGCCTCGCGCACGTAACCGGCCGGGTCCTTGTCCACGGCGGGGACGCCCGCGAAATGCCTTGCCTCGAAGGCCGCGAAGGCGGTGGCCAGATCGTGCCGCAGCCGGAGCCCGGCGAGACGGCGGAAGTCAGTAAGGCCCTCGCGCTCCTCCTCAGCCATGTGGTCGCCATTCGCCAGATTCACCGCGGCGACCGCGGCGTACCAAGCGTCGGTGCCCGCCTCGTGGCCCGCGACCGCGGCTATCGCATCCCTGATGTCGTTATGGTCATGGATCGCGTCGAGAGTTTCCTCCTCCGCGCTGCCCGCGCGGCCGGCGCCCGTCCCCGCCTGCAGCAGTGCCGGGTAGAAGATCTCCTCCTCCGCCTCGGCATGCAATTCAAGGAACGCGGACAGCCGTGCCCACACCGCGCTCAGGGTTCCGGTGTCGCCCCGATCGATCTGCTCGAGGATCGCGAAGAGCCGCCGCTGTTCGTGGTGGTCGTCGAGGATGAGCTGGGTTATGTCCACGGTGCCCTCCAAGCGTCGATGCGGCGGATCTTCAGACGATCCCGAGCTTGGCTGCCCGTTCGTGGACGGTTCTAACGGCGTCGGCCAAGCTGGGTCCGTAACCCCCGGCACCAAGATAACCAGCCGCGACAAGCCACCCGCGCAACGGTCGCCGTCACGGGCCGCACGGCGGCAGGCCGACTTGATGTTGCGCCCAGACCAGGCCACGACCGGGCCTCAGTACGCTCAGCAGTCGGGGACCCGAGACCTTCCTACGGCAACCCCGCAAAGTCCGCCATCTGGTCCACTGCGTACGAAAGAACTCGTCAGCCGGATTGGCCGGGGCGGGCGCGAAGGATCCGGGTACCACGGCAGGTCCCGGCACAAGCCAAGCAGGGAGATGCGATGACCGACAATGCGGCACCTCGCAACATCGAGGCCAAGGGCGCGGTGACGCGCTTGTTCAACTCTTCGGTCCGCTGGCTGACCAGGCACGGGATCAGCATCTGGGGCAGCCGGGTCCTGGCGGTCCGCGGCCGGACCAGCGGCGAGTGGCGGACGACCCCAGTGAACCCGCTCAGCTACGACGGCAACCGGTACCTGGTCGCGCCGCGTGGCCATACCCAGTGGGTGCGGAACATGCGGGTCGCAGGCGGCGGCGAACTGCGGATCGGCAGGCGGGTGGAGCGGTTCACGGCCACCGAACTGGCCGACGCGCAGAAGCCCGAGGTGCTGCGCGCCTACCTGAAGCGCTGGAAGTTCGAAGTCGGCGTCTTCTTCGACGGGGTCGGCGCGGACGCGCCCGACGAGAAGCTGCTCGAGATCGCGCCTGGTTACCCGGTCTTCCTGATCACAAGCCGCTGACCAGCCAGCCCGGCACAGGCCGGGCGGCATGTCACCCGCGATGTCCGGTGCCACCTGGCACCGGACCCGGCGGACGTTCGCCTGCCCGGATAATCCCTTTTGATCGGCCCGCACAGGCTGTCCGCTTGCACTTGTACCGGATTTGGTTCAACTTTACGCCCGATATGCCGGTAATATGGCCACCAAATCTGGTATAAGCAACCGGCGATGCGGCTGCGGCTGTCCCTGTCAGCCCGGGTCGGGCCCTGACCGGGCCACTGGCCGACATGGAATTAGCACTTATCGGTGACCCACTGCGGGACTAGCAGGGGACGCTTGTGGTATCTGTCAGCAGCCGACGCCCGGATCAGCGCGTCAGCGCCAGGGTGGCACCGGTAGCGTCTATGAGCCGGTGACAGCCGGCGGCGCCGTCAAACCGGGCCAGCTCGCCGCGGACCAGCGCGAACGGACCATCCGGGCCGGCCAGGATGGTGCCGTCAGCGCCGGCGGCGACCAGTTCGCCATCGACCCGGACCAGGACCGGGCCATCCCGGGTAGCCGAGATGGCGGTACGGCCGGCCCGCAGGCCATCCAGCAGCGCTTGCGGCTCTGCGGAGGCCGTCTCGATCCACGTCGTGGGCGAGCCCGGGGGAGCGTCAGAACCTGGCCGGTGCCAGTCGCTGCCGCCGACCGGGATGGCACCGGGGTCCCACGCGAGCCACCAGCTGAGCGAGTTGGTCCAGCGCAGATCGAGCCAGCTCCAGTGCCAGACCTCGATGAGCGGCGGCCGGCGGCTCATCGGGACGGTCCAGCTGACGTGACCGCCGATCGGATGGTTAACCGAGAGCAGCCCGCCGCGCCGCTCGGTAGCGTCGAGCCAGGAGTCGGCGGTCTCGCGGAAGTCGATCCAGCCCACCTCGCCGAGCGCGCCCGCGTGGCCGGCTGCCGTGGTCACCTCCTGTCCGGGAAGCAGGATGATCTGATGCGCTGCAGCGGCGGCGGGAAGCTCGGCGTGGTGGCTGATCGTGTTGTGATCGGTGATCGCGATGAAGTCAAGGCCGTGGCCAACCGCGAATCTCGCCAGTTCGGGGACGGTCATGGCGCCGTCGGAGTGGACCGTATGGGTGTGCAGGTCGCCGGCGAGCCAGCGGTGCCCGGCGGTGGCAGGAATCTGGCGGCGCGGCGGGCGCTGCGCTAGCGGCGGCGGCGGGCCGGGGCGTGGTTCAACGGCGGGACGGCTGGCCGGGCCGAAAACCTCGGCGGTCAGGCGGTATTCGATCCCTTCGACGGGCATCTGGTAAAGGCCGATCATCACCTGCCAGCTGCCCGGCTCGAGCTCGCCAGGAAGGTAGCCAGGGGTGGCCTGGTCCGCAGTGATCATGAACGACCGGCGGGCTCCGCCCGACCAGCCGCGGAACCCGGCAGGGCCGATGCAGCCGAGATCGAGCGTGCCGGCGGTGCGGTCGTATTCGAGTTCGGCCCGCAGCCCGGACGCGCCCGGGGGGATGTCGACCGGCAGGTACTGCAGGTCCGATGCGAACCGGTCCTGCAGGCTCCATCGACCCTGATGCCGCGTGGTGGCCATGGCCCCATCCGATCAGACGGCCCGGACCGTGGCCAGTTCCGGCGTGGCTCCCTCCGGTGGCGTCCGTCTCCGCCGGCGTGGCTCCCTCCGGTGGCGTCCGTCTCCGCCGGCGTGGTGCCGTCTCCGCCGGCGTGGTGCCGTCTCCGTCGGCTGCGGTCGGCGCTCCTGCTGCGCGGTTGATGTGGCCTTGACACCGGAAATTCATCGTCTGTAGAGTTCATCGTGCGTTGAAATATCCCGTCAGGGAGGCGAGCGCCGGTGTGGGCGATGATCGTGAAGGAGTTCCGCCAGTTGCGCCGGGATCGCCGGACGCTCGCGATGATGATCGTGATGCCGGTCCTGTTGCTTGTGGTGCTCGGTTACGCGGCGAGCTTCGACGTTAAAACGATCACGGTCGCTGCGGCTGGCCCGCGGGCCCAGGCGGTCGGGTCGGTGCTGCATCAGCCGTGCCGCGGCGTCGGCCTGAGCTGTGATGTCGTAATGATGGCGCCGGCGCAGGGCCTGAGCTGGGCAAAGGACGAACTGCGTGATGGTAAGGCGGATGTCGCCGTGGTCACCGGCGGCGCGAGGCCGGTCATGCTCATCGACGGCAGTCAGCTATTCGCGGCGCGGGCGGCGCTGACCGCGCTGGCCAACCTGGAGCGGCGGGCCGGATCCGCCGCCGCGAGCGGGTCGGCAGGCGCGGCTGGCCTTGCGCTGCCCGCGCCGCAGGTCACTATCTTGTATAACCCAGACCTCAAGACATCCGACATCATGATCCCTGGCATCGCGGGCGTCATCCTGGTCTTCATCGGTACGATCATCACCAGTCTCGGCGTGGTCCGCGAGCGGCAATCCGGCACGCTCGAACAGCTAGCCGTAATGCCGTTGCGCACCAGGGACGTCTACCTTGGCAAGATCGTTCCGTACTTCGTGGTGGCGACGGTCGACCTTGCACTCGTGCTCCTCGTTGGCATCGCCATCTTCGGCGTCCCGTTCCGCGGCTCGCCCCTGGTGTTCGGGCTGGGCGCCCTTGAGTTCCTGTTCGTGACCCTGGGGCTCGGCGTACTGATCTCCAGCGTCTCGCAGAACCAGGGCCAGGCGATTCAGCTGGCCATCATGGTCCTGCTGCCGCAGGTGCTGCTGTCCGGGCTGATCTTCCCGCTGTCCTCGATCGTCGCGGGCGTCCGCTGGATCGCTTACCTGCTGCCGCTGACCTACTTCAACCAGATCTCCCGCGGCGTGATGCTCAGGGCGGAGCCCATCACCGCGCTCTGGCCGTCGTTCGCGTTCCTGGCGCTGCTCGGCGCCGTCATCGTCACGCTGGCCACGCTTCGGTTCCGGGCCTTTCTCGCGCCGGCGCCGTCATCCGGGCGACGGCACCGGCCGCCCGGGGTGGCCGGCGCGCAGCGTGCCGCGCTGGTCGGCAGCGGGCCCGGGGACCCGGCATGACCGGCTCACCGGGCGGGGTGAGCGGCCCGCCGGGCGGGGTGAGCGGCCCGCCGGGCGGGGTGAGCGGGCAGCCAGGCGGGGTGAGCCGGCCGCGTGGCGGAGCGAGCCGGCCGCCGGGCGGGGTGAACGGCCCGGCCGGCGGCGGTGCCGGACTCACTGGCGACGGCACTCGCCCGGTCAGCTGGGGCCTGCGCGAGGTATCCGTTTGGCATCAGAACTCACCCGCCCTTGACCGCGTGTCACTTGCCGCAACGGCTGGACAGGTGACCGCGGTGGTAGGCGGCGACGGGGCCGGCAAGACGACGCTGCTGCGCTGCCTCGCGGGGGCGCAGGCGCCAGGTACCGGGCAGGTCAGCAGGCCGGATGCGCGGCAGATCGGTTACTTGCCTGCAAGCTCGGGCATCTACCCTGACCTGACGGTCGCCGAGAACCTGGCCTTCCGCGCCGCGGCCTATGGCCTGACTGCCGCCCGGGCCCGCGAGCAGGCCGCCGAGTACCTCGGCCGGGCCGGGCTCGCGACGGCCAGGGACCGGCTGGCCGGCCAGCTGTCCGGCGGGATGCGCCAGAAGCTCGGCATGATCGCCGCGATGGTGCACCGGCCGCAATTGCTCGTGCTCGACGAGCCGAGCACCGGGGTAGATCCGGTAAGCCGGTCCGATCTGTGGTGGCTGATCGCCCGGGCGGCTGCGGGCGGGTCGGCGGTCGTCTTCTCCACGAGCTACCTGGACGAAGCCGAGCGGGCCGCCATCGTGCTCGCCCTGGATGACGGGCGGGAACTCGCCATCGGGACACCGGAGGAGATCGTCGCCGCGATACCCGGCACACTGCGCGCGGTGACCGAGCGCCCGGCTGCGCAGGACGAGCGCCGGGCCTGGCGGCGAGGCGGGCGCTGGCGAATCTGGGATCCGCCGGGGTCGGGTGCCGGGGCGGGGGAGCCAATCCGGCCGGACCTTCAGGATGCGGTGACGATCGCGGCACTAGCCCGCGAGCTTCAGCTAGCGGGCGAGCTTCAGCTGGCTGGGGGCGCGGCATGACCGCCGGCGGCGCTGTCTCACCTGGCCGCGCTGTCTCACCTGGCCGCGCTGTCGCGCCCGGCGGCGCTGTCTCACCTGGCGGGCCCATCCCGTCCGGCTCCGGACCGCTCGCCCGGTGCGTCGCGGTGACCTGCAGGTTCGGCCAGCTCACCGCCGTTGACCAGGTTGACCTGCAGGTGAATTCCGGCGAGATCGTCGGCCTGCTCGGCGCCAACGGGGCCGGAAAGACCACGCTGATCCGGTTGCTGCTCGGCCTGCTGCCTGCCTCGGAAGGCGAGGTCGCGCTGTTCGGCGCCGAGCCGTCACGCGAAACCCGCCGCCGGATCGGTTACCTTCCACAGGGACTTGGCCTCTACGACGACCTGACCCCGGCGGAGAATCTGGAGTTCTCGGCGGCGGTGTTCGGCGGCGGACGGGACGGGGACAAGCCGCCGGGGCTGCCCGCGGCGCTGCGTTCCTACGGCGACACGGTCGTTGGCTCGCTGCCGCTCGGCGTGCAGCGCCGCGTCGCATTCGCGCAGGTTCTGTCGCACCGGCCGGACCTGCTGATCCTCGACGAGCCCACCTCGGGGGTCGACCCGCTCGGCCGGGCGCGGCTCTGGGACACCATTACCGACGCCGCCGCGGCGGGGGCCGGAGTGCTGGTGACGACCCACCATCTGGAGGAGGCCGGCGAGTGCGGGCGTCTGGTGATCATGGCGGGCGGCGCGGTGGTAGCCCATGGCGCCGCCGCCGAGATCATCGGAGCGGCCCGGGTCAGCGTCGTGACGGCCGCGTCGTGGACGGCCGCGTTCACGGCACTTGAGCGGGCCGGGCTGCTGGTGGCGCTAGCCGGCCGCTCGCTGCGGGTGCCAGGTTCCGCACCTGAGGAGGTCCGGCGGGCGCTCGGCGGCATTGATGCCAGCGTGCAGGAAGCGCCAGCGACCCTGGAGGAACGCTTCTTCCAGCTCACGCTGTCGACTTCGGGAACGGGTGCAGCCCGGTGACTGCCGGCCGCGCCGCGGGCCGCAGGGCCGGTGCCAGCGGGACCAGGGAAACGATCCTGGCGGCCGCCCGCCGCCGGTTCGGTGATCACGGCTACAACGGGGCGACGATCAGGTCCATCGCCGCCGACGCGGGCGTGGACCCGGCGCTTGTGCACCATTTCTTCGGCTCGAAGGAGCAGCTGTTCGTCGCTGCGATGCGGCTGCCGGTGGCACCGGGCGAGATCCTGGCCGCCCTGGAGGCCGGCTCGCGGGACGCCAGCGTCAGCACCGGGGAGCAGCTGATCAGGACCGCGCTGACGGCGTGGGAGGACCCTGCGGTTCGCACCACTTTCCTCGGCTTGCTGCGTTCGGCGCTGACCAGCGAGCAGGCAGCGAGGATGCTGCGGGAGTTCATTTCCGAAGCAATCCTGGGACCGGTGGCCCGCGCGGTCAGCGCCGGCGAGGCCGGAGGCACCCCTGGCCTGGCGGGTGCCGCCGGGGGTGCCCGCGGCGATATCGCGGATGCGGAGTACCGGGCGGGCATGGTCGCGAGCCAGGTACTCGGGCTCGCGGTGGCCAGGTTCGTCCTGGCGCTCGGGCCGGTGGCGTCGGCCAGCCCGGATGACCTTGCCGCGACCATCGGTCCCACTCTGCAGCGGTACCTGACCGGCGAGATCCGGGCGGGCGGCGCGAGCCCTGCCGGGGGAGACGGCAGCGCCCGGCCGGATCCTTGATCGCCGGTTGTCCGCGGCAGCCTGGCTGCTGGCTTTGACGAGCCTGATCCATTCATTGAATGATCGGTAGATGCCGGATGCCGCGCAGACCTACCTCCACGGCCATCATGACAGCGTGCTGCGGTCGCACCGCTGGCGAACGGTTGCGAATTCGGCAGGTTACCTGGTTCCGCGGCTGTCGAGAGGGACGCAGGTGCTCGATATCGGCTGCGGCCCCGGCACGATCACCGCCGACCTGGCGGCCACAGTGGGGGAGGGCCGGGTCATCGGGATCGACGTAGCCGGCGAGGTCCTCGCCGGTGCTCGGGCCGAAGCAGTGCGGCAGGGCCGCCGCAACGTCAGTTTCCAGGCCGGCGACGTGTATCAGCTGGCCTTTGCCGACGGAGCCTTCGACGTGGTGCATGCGCACCAGGTGCTGCAGCACCTGGCCGACCCGGTGGCTGCGCTGGCCGAGATGCGCCGGGTTTGCCGCCAGGGCGGTGTCGTCGCCGCCCGCGACGCCGACTACGGGGGGATGTTCTGGTATCCAGAGGATCCTGGGCTGCGGGGCTGGCAGCTGCTCTACCAGCGGGTGGCCAGGGCACTAAACGGCGAGCCCGACGCGGGCCGGCGCATGCTGGGCTGGGCCCGGGCGGCCGGGTTCGACGAGATCGACGTATCGGCCAGCTCCTGGTGCTATGCCACTCCTGACGACCGCTCGTGGTGGGGCGGGCTGTGGGCTGAGCGGGTGACCCAGTCGAACTTCGCTGACCAGGCCGTCAGGCTAGGTCTGGCGAGCCGGGACGATCTCGACGGGCTGGCCGCGGCATGGCGCCGGTGGGCGTCGAGCGACGATGCCTGGTTCCTTATCCCCCATGGCGAGATCCTCTGCCGGGGATGACCGCCATGAGGCGAGTTCATTCGCGTGTAGCGTGCGAGTGTGATCGAGATAACGTGGCTGGACGCTACCGCGCAGGCTGACCTTGTTCGTCGTGGCGAGGTCAGCGTCACGGAATTGGTGGAAGCGGCGATCGGCCGGATCGAGGCGGTGAACCCTCGGCTCGATGCGGTAATCAGGAACCGGTTCGACCGGGCGCGGGCCGAGGCGGTCGGCGACCTGCCCGACGGGCCGTTTCGGGGGGTGCCGATCCTCTTCAAGGACCTGGGCTGCACTGTCGCGGGCGAGGTGACGGCGTGCGGCATCGGGCCGATGCGTGAGCTGGCCTTTCCGGTGACGTCCTACCTCGCCGAGGCGTTCCGGCTGGCTGGTTTCGTACCGCTCGGCCGCACCAGCGTGCCGGAGATGGGCACCACGGTGACCACCGAGGCGCGGAGCTTCCCCGCGGCCCGCAACCCCTGGGATCCCGGTCGCAGCGCCGGCGGCTCCTCGGGAGGCTCGGCGGCAGCGGTGGCCAGCGGCATGGTGCCCGTCGCGCACGGCAGCGACGGCGGCGGCTCTATTCGCATCCCGGCCAGCGCCTGCGGGATCGTCGGGCTCAAACCGACCCGCGCCAGGGTCAGCCAGGGCCCGCTGATCGGGGAGGGCTGGGGCGGCGGCACGATCGACGGCGTGCTGACCCGGACGGTTCGTGACGCGGCTGGCATCCTTGACGTGATCAGTACCAGGGAGGTCGGCGAGCCCTACTATGCGCCCCCGCTGCATCGCCCGCTGAGTGCGGAGGTCGGCGCCAGCCCGGGGCGCCTGCGGGTCGGGGTGCTGGACCGGCCGCGCGACGAAGGCTTTCTTGACGATCCGCAGTGCCGCGCCGCGGTGGCAGCCACCGCCCGGCTGCTGGAGTCGCTCGGCCACCACGTCGAGGAGTCCGCGCCCGCGGCAATGTCCGATCAGGCGTTTGGCCGGCACTTCGGCACGATCATGGCCGCCAACACCGAGGCGACGTTCCGCTCGTTCGAGATGCTGCTCGGCCGCCCGATCACCGAGGACGAGATCGAGCCGCGCAATGTCCACTACCGGCAGCTCGGCGCGGCCATGCACGCTACGGCATATCTGCGCAGCCGGGCCTGGATCGGGATGTGGGCGCGCCGGATGGCGAACTGGTGGGATGGCCACGACCTGCTGGTGACGCCCACCCTCGGTGCGGTCCCGCCGGAGCTGGGCTGGTTCACCGCGGATGGGCCGAAGGCCGAGGGCCAGCGGGTCGCCAGCTTCATCCCCTATACGGCGCAGTTCAACATGACCGGCCAGCCGGCCGTGAGCCTGCCGCTGCACTGGACGCCCGACGGCATGCCGGTCGGCGTGCAGCTCGTCGCCGCCTACGGCAGGGAGGACCTGCTGGTTCAGGTGGCCAGCCAGCTCGAGCAAGCCGCGCCATGGGACCAGCGGCTTCCGCAGGTGCACGCGTAGGCTGCCGCTGCCGCTGCCGCTGCCGCTGCCGCTGCCGCTGC
>Ga0187879_10002787_pt1 | contig 11785 bp, 8 predicted proteins | sample June2016WEW_19_1_FD_132423 | JGI IMG/M metagenome (GOLD analysis project Ga0187879, IMG submission 132423) | Peatland microbial communities from SPRUCE experiment site at the Marcell Experimental Forest, Minnesota, USA - June2016WEW_19_10 | ecosystem: Environmental > Terrestrial > Soil >... | reverse complement strand
AGTTGGATGGAAGCCCGAATAGGACAATATCAAGAGTCGGAGGAATATTCTGTAATACTTCTGTAATCCCCAAGGACTAAAGGAGTTACGGGCGTAACGAGGGACTGGCGCGCTGGCGCGGAAGAGCTTAACGCGGAGGTACGCTGAGGTTTCGCAGGGAAGGAACGCGGCTTTAGCACGAGACGGAAGCTCGCCTGACACTTTTCAGAACGGCGTTTGCCATCCAAGCTTTCTTGGTGGATCCGGTGAATATGACGCATGCCAAACTGGTTGCGATGGCGGTGCGATGGCTGCGACGCTATCGCTGTGGAGTGGCGCTCAGCGAGCAGGCCTGCGTCAGCGGCGAAATGCCGGACGCCATTGGCTGGAAAAAGGCGTGCCATTCGGTGCTGGTGGAGTGCAAGGTGTCGCGCGCGGATTTTCTGGCCGATCGCGACAAACCATTCCGGCAAAGGCCAGAGATGGGCGTTGGTTGTGAGCGCTATTACCTGGCGCCACGGAGTCTGATTCGGATCGAGGAACTGCCAGCGGGCTGGGGGTTGCTGGAAGTGTGTGGGCGCGAGATTGAGCGGGTGAAGGCCTCGGCGAGAAATCTGCGGTCGGCGGTCGGGTTCGAGAACGAAATGAATTTGCTGCTGGCGAGTTTGCGACGTGTGGAGATTCGAATTGAACCGGAGAGCATCACGGACTTCCTCAAGTGGAAGAATCGCATGGCGGAGTACAACCGGGGCACACTGCCCGAGGGTTTGGTGAGCGCGGAAAAGGAAGCCAACGAATTCTTGCTGGGAACGGCTGCCGACTGAGACAGGTGGATATGGAGTGAGACCATAGAGGTGTCGGAGTGGTCTCACGGCGGGATGTAGAAGGATGCGGCGGTCGGCACCGACAACGCACCTTATATTGCTCGATTTCTTCGAGCGCTACCACCCCAAGAATGTTATGATTCCGAGCAAACAGGATGAAATACCGGCAATTCGGCGGTAGCGCCAATTATCGGCAGAACAACCGAGTTCCAGCCGCTTGGGAAGAATCCGTTTATTCGAGGTGTACGTTGATAGAGGACAACGGGGTCCTAGCGGAGCCTGAAGACGAGGAACTGCCCCATGAAAGCCAAACCAAGAAACTTTATATTAAGCCGGCGTTCCGGTTCGACCGTGTGTTTGAGACGCAGGCACTGAGCTGCGGGAAAATTTACTCCTTCGTGGGGCAGTGTCATCACAATCGCAAGAATTCGTAGCCAGCCGGCAGACCTCAGGGCGTCACCCACAATTATGGGTTCGACTGTGATGCCTGTGTGGCTGAAATCGTAGCGGCGGTGCCAGCGGCGCAGTTGGCACTGGTGGGACCCGCAGAACCGCCAGCAACGTTGGTAGCTAGGCCTATGAAGTAAGTCTGGGAAGCTCCTGCCAAGGTGCCGCTCGGGACGCTGTTGTCGATCACAATTCCACTCGTCGGCCAGCAGCCACTCCCACCCGGAGTTGTAACATTCAAGCCGGAACCGGACAGGCTGACGGAGGCTGGATTGCTCACGTTATAGGACAACACGCAGCCGTTTCCGGCACTGTTCGTACACCCGGCCACAGTTCCGCGGTAGAGGCTGAAGAAAATGTAGTCCGTGCCCGCGGTAGTCCGGGTTGCGCTGGCGGTACACGCGCTCAGACCGTTGTTGCAGAACTCATTCAGGGGAGACGGCCACGGATGCTGGGCTCCGCCGCTAAGACCGCTAGCAACGGCGACAGGAGTTCCCATCGATGAGCTAGTGATGGGTATCTGGTACAGAATCGCTCCGGTCGTTGCGCCGGTGTTTCCTACCGTGTAAAGGTTGCCTGTAAACGTTGCCGACGAGTAGTAGACGTTGTCGAAGGCGCCAGCGTAAAAATAATATCCCGCGCCGCCCGTGCCCACTGCCTGGACACCCGGAGTGGAAGGACTGGTAAGGGTAGTGAAATTGGTTGGGAGTTCATACACCGCGTTGTCGCCACTGTCGGTGTAACTGCTGGTGGTGACAAAAGCGTAGAGTTTTTCCGCACCGCTATCCACCAAGGGCGCGTCGGCAATCACGTCCCCAACGCTGACCGTTGTACCAAAGACGATTCCACCCGACGCCGTAACGGAATGCAGGACGCCCCCAAAGTCGCCCACAATCACGTTCCCTGTATTGCCGTCGTAGACCGGAGACGAGAGTTTACTCGACGCGCTCAGATTGACCGGCCAAGGGCTCCCCGCTTCGGCAGGGGTTCCGGCAAACACTCCGGTGAATTCGTGGAGATTGCCGCTGTCGTCGCCCACATAAACTTCATCGCTGCCGTAGCTGTAATACGGTGCGGAGAAGGTGTCGTTATGGCTGCCACTAAAGGCCAAGGTCACCATGCAGGGAGCTATGCAACCCCGATAAGTAGCGAGCGTTGCGGCCGCAGGCGTCACCGGCAGGGTGGTCGTCCCGCTGTTCGCCGACCACTTCAGCAGCACCAAGCTCGCGGTTGTGCCGCTCACCTGAACGAACACCACTTGTGTGCCATCCAAGGAGGGCACGGGAGAAGTCGTGACCATGCCGCCCGTGTTATAGGCCCAATCGACCGACGGAACCGTGCCCGAGCATCCGCTATAAAGATTCGAAAATGCGACAATGCTCGCCGCTCCCGTCGCTCCTGCGGTGCCTGTGGGATAGACCACAAAGTCGCTGCAACTGGCGGTGGTGGCGCTAAACGAGTACTTGGCAGGATACATGTTCGGTTGCACCACAGCGCCCGCTGTGCCGCCGGCGAGCGTCCCGGTTACCCAGGCGAAACCGGCGAAATTCGCTACCGTGGTTGCATAGCTGTTGCCAGCCGTCCCCGGCGCGTTGGCTGTAACGGTGACCGAGGATCCACCGTTCGAAGTTGCGGAAACAACTGTTGACAGAGTGGTGTTCTCGTTGATGGCGGTCGCGATATTAGCCGCCAATTGCGTCGTGCTGATGGCAGCGGCGCCCGACCAGTAAGCAAAGGTCGTCCCCGAGGTTAAACCGTCGGAGCCGCCGGTCATGGTACTGCCTGCCCAGGTGAAGTTCGACGTCGTATTCCCAAGCGCGATGCTGTTTCCACTCGACCCGGCGGAGTCGGCCGCCAAGATGACGCCACCCAGGGTTGAAGATGCGGTGACTCCCGCCGCAGCGGTGCAGGCGTTAATGGCCGCTGCCAGGTTTGAGGCCAGCGTTGCGACGCTGTTGCTGGTGGCGAAGGTCCCCGAGGTCGAACCCGTGCAGGTGTTTGATCCGGCAGATCCGGCGGTGACAGTTCCCCACGAAAAGAGGCCGCTATTGTTCGATGCACCGACCGCCAGGTACGGTCCTCCAGCTACGCTGGAAACCGTAAATGTACTGCCAGAGGTATAGCTCGCGGTGACCCCAACGGCCGGGTACGAACTGTTGCAGGCATTGATGGCGGCTGCGATGTTTGAGGCAACGGTCGCGGTACTACCGCTGCCAAAGGTTCCGGTAGTGGCGCTGGTGCAACCGTTGGTGGAGGGCGAGCCTGAAGTCACGGCACTCCAAACGAAATTGCTGGCGGTGTGGCTGAGCGTAAGCGAACTGGCGGGACTTCCCAACGTCGTACTAGTGATTGTGACTACGTTGCCAATCGCGTTTGCAGTGACCCCAACGGCGGAATACGCAGTGCTGCAGGCATTAATGGCGTTTGCCAGGTTGGTGGCCGAAGTGGACGGATAGGTACTGACAATAAAAGTTCCGGCGGTCGCGCTGCTGCATCCGTTCGTGCCACTGGTATAACCGGGAATCGGATTCGGATTCGCCGACACACCATTCACAGTCAACAACCAGGCGGTCTGGGAGGAGGTCCAGCTAAAGGGTATGCTGTTGCCCGTGATGTTGGTCACGGTGACGGATCCTGTATTCGCCGAGTACGAGTACGTTTCAGTCGCCGTGACAATGGGATTCGGCGTCGTGACATACGAGTAACAGGTGTGCTGCCAGGTGCCGTAGAGTCCATTGGCGACCGTCGGACAAGCTGACGGGTTATTCGTGATGGCCGCGTAGAGAGCCTGCGTTTGGTTCGCCTCGTTGGTCCCCCACCACACACACGGTGTGGTCGTATTTTGGCAGAGATATTGTGAGCCAGAAAATGGCTCTCCAGAATATGCCGATTGCGACATCTCGAATATGTATGTGACCGAGCCAATGGCAACGGTGTCGTTGTTCGCAGCGCCATTGGCATTGTTAACACTCACTGTACCCGATCCATACGTTCCGTTCTGCGCGGTTAAGACCAGCGTATTGGTGCCATTCTTGATGGTGATCGTTTGGCCGGAGGTGGAGCCGGTGCCCGAAAAGGTGCCGGTGGCCGTCGCTCCGGTCGCGCTCGTCGTCAGGGTTAATGTGTTGGAACTGCTTCCCGCCGAATTAGTAAGGGTGATGGTGGGAGCCGTGGTGGATGTTGGAGCCGCTGCCACAGTGCCCACGACGGAGGACGCGGTTGAATTGGTTGTAAGGTTTAACACGTTCGAGCCGTGGGTGATAGTGACGCCCTGACCGAGGTTAGGCGCCCCCGTGAAGATTCCCGAGCCGCCTGCCGTCGTCGGTGCGCTCCCGGTCAAGGTCTGGCCGTCAACGGTCACTGTTGAGCTGCCACTCGCGTTGTTGGTGGTGACGGTGCCAATAGCGCTCGCCGCAACTCCGCCGATCGGCACGTTCCAGTCCTTCTTCAAAGGGCGCTTCGAACTCTTCAACGAATTCGTTACCGCGGTGCCCGGTTCCACGTCTGGCCCATCGGCTCTGGGAACATCGGCGTTGACCACGCCGGCGGCGGGAATGCCCATACCTGGCAGCGCCTTTGCGCCCGCACTCCTCTTGAGCTGCTGCAGAGTAAAGCGTGGATCGTTCACGATCTTGAGCCACTGCTCATACTTGCCACGCTCGACCGCCTGTTGCTCGGTGCCGGGATTGGAGAAAACTAGATAATGGTGAGTCCAATCGTCGGGCAAACCGCGCTTCTGGAGTACCCAATCCTCCATGTTGCGCTGCACCACCGGATCCACTACCGGATCTGCTGTGCCCGGAATGGGGAGCGCATCTTGCGCGCAGAGCGTCCCGGTTACGATCAACAGCACTCCACCACACAGTAGGACCCGTTGCGCGAAGGAAGAAACATGTTCCATAAGGATGAATCCCTCAAAGAGAGATACGAAAGTCAAGCGCACATTATACGCAGGAGGTGCGACGGTGAGATATAACTCCCCGGTGACCTGACCGGCAGGCGAAACAAAAGGCAAGAAGCATCGTTTGCGACAGACTGAGCGGCCCTACATTTCCCGGCGGCCTTCCATGGCTTTCAGCATGGTGACTTCGTCGGTGTATTCGATGTCGCTGCCCACCGGAATGCCCATGGCGATGCGGGTGACGCGCAGTCCCTCGCGCTTGAGTTGTTGGGCAAGGTAGGCGGCCGTGGCTTCGCCTTCGACGGTGGGATTGGTAGCCAGAATGACTTCTTCGACCTCGCCGCAGGCGACGCGCGTCATCAGATTCGCGATGCGTAGCTGGTCCGGACCTATGCCGTGCAAGGGAGAAATCGCGCCGTGCAGTACGTGGTAGACGCCATTAAAATGCCGTGTCTTTTCGACCGAAGAAATATTAGTCGGCTCCTCGACCACGCAGACCAGCTTTTGATTGCGTGTCGGATTGCTGCAATAGACGCAGGGATCGACGTCGGTGATGTTGTTGCAGATCGAGCACAGCCGGAGCTTGGCTTTGACGTCGCGAACGGCCGAGGCGAGAGCTTCGGCGTCATCATCGCTAGAGCGCAGGATGTGAAAGGCCAGGCGCTGCGCGCTCTTGCTGCCGACGCCGGGCAGCTTCTTGAGCTCGTCGATGAGCCGGGTCATGGGTTCGGCAAAACGCGACATTTTGCTAGAGTCCCCCGAGGCCCATTCCGCCGAGCATTCCGCCGACGCTCGATTTCATCGCCTGATCGACTTTGCGGCTGGCTTCGTTCAGTGCAGCCATTACTAGGTCCTGCAGCATCTCCACATCACCGGCCTTCACCGCTTCCGGATCGATCTTGATGTTGAGCACCTGCTTGCGGCCGTCCATTTTCACGGTGACCGAGCCGCCGCCGGCCGAGGCTTCGACCACGGTCTGCTCCATCTTCTTTTGCAGCGTTTCGTACTGCTGCTTGGCTTGCGCCATGAGTTCCTGCAAATTGAATCCAGACATAAGGAAATTTGTAATTGGTGATTTGTAATTGGTAATCTAAGAGCAAACCACGCGGAGTGGGCCTTTCAATTACAAATTACAAATCACAAATTACCAATCGCTTCACCCTTTCTCCCGATAATCAATCACAGTCCGAATTTCGGCTCCGAATTTCTCTTTCATGCGCTGCACGATTGGATCTTGTTCGGCGCGGCTGCGGGCGCTTCCGTTCGGTAACGCCCGCCGTGGAGCAGTTACCGCCTGCGCCGTTCCGCCCGGCTCCACTTGCACCTTGATCGGTCTACCCGCCTGACCGCTGGCGGCGGCGCTGGCGATACGGCGCGCCTCGGCGGTGAATGACATTTCGATCATCGTGGAGGATGCCGCTACTTTTGCGAGCACCGAATTTCCGTGCAGCGTCCACTCGGCGCTCTCAATCAACGAGACCAGCATCGGCTGATTGCCGAGCGCGTTGAGAACGGCGTCACGAAGAGAATCCGCGTTGGCTTCTCCTCGCGGCTCGACTCTCATCTCAGACTTGACTTCGTTTCTTTCGGCCACTTGCGGAACCGGTTCCGTTTGCGACTCGGCAATCGCTGGAGCGGCCGATCCCATGATGACGACGTTGCCGCTTTGTGTGGCGCGGGCGCCCCCGCCCGCGAACGCTGCGGGTTCGCCGGACGTCTCCGCCTTGGGAGTGCTCTTGCGAGCCGAATCAGCAGCAAACGGCGACACCGAATTCGATCGCGCCGAAACGCCAGGTTCCGTCCGCCGCGCTTCCGTCGGCGACGATATAGAGCGAGAAACTGGACTCGGCGCGAGAGTTGGCCTGGGTGGTGTGCCGGTGGTTCGCGACGCGGACGCCTCGCTCAGCCACTGTTCTATCGGCAGCAACCGCTGTGCATGCGCCATCTTCAACAATCCCAGTTCGAGATGGAAGCGCTGTTCCTGGCGGTATCCAAGTTCCCCGTGCGTGCGCAGCATGATCTGCAGATGCCGCGCCAAATCTTCCTCCCCGAACAATTCGGCGATGCGGCCCACGCGCGCGCGCTCATCGGAGGAAATCTGCAGCAGCGGCGAATTCTTGCCCGCGATCTTTGCCACCGTGACATTTCTCAGGAAGCGCACCAACTGGCGCGCGAAGTGTGTGGGACTGTGGCCTTCGCCGATCAGTTCATCGACCAGCACCAGAATCCTTTCGCTCGAACTTTCCGCGACCGCCTGCATTACCGTTTCGAGCGCGGCTGCGGGAGCGGAGCCGATCAGGCTGCGCACCGAGTCGGCGGTGAGGTGGTCGGCAGTCGAGGCAATCGCCTGGTCGAGGATGGAAAGCGCGTCGCGCATCGATCCGTCGCCTGCTTCGGCGAGCAGGGCGAGGGCGTCTTCGTCGGCGGGAATGCTCTCTTTGGCGACGATGTCGCGCAGTTGCCCCATGACGGCGTCGAACTTCATGGCGCGATAGCTGAAGTGCTGGCAGCGCGAGCGGATGGTCTGCGGAATATCCTCGGGCTGCGTGGTCGCCATCATAAAGACGACGTGGCTGGGAGGCTCCTCCAGGGTTTTGAGCAGCGCGTTGAAGGCCGCGTCGGTGATCTGGTGGGCTTCGTCGAGAATGTAGATCTTGAAGCGGTCACGAGCGGGGCGATAGCGTGCCGCTTCGCGCAATTCGCGGATCTCGTCGATGCCGCGATTGGTGGCGGCGTCGATCTCGATCACGTCGACAGAATTGCCATTGCGAATCTCGGTGCAGGACTCGCAGATGCCGCAGGGCTCGATGGGGGGCTTTGCCGACGACCGGCAGTTCAACGCCATCGCCAGGATGCGAGCGACCGTGGTCTTACCGATGCCGCGATGGCCGCTGAAAATGTAGCCGTGCGCAATGCGCTCCTGCGCGATGGCATTTTGCAGCGTGCGGGTGACGTGGTCCTGGCCGATGACGTCGGAGAATTTCTGCGGCCGGTATTTACGCGCCAGGACCTGGTAGCTCATCGGAATCCACGATTATACAGTCTGGCATGCGATGCGGTGGGCATTCGCCGTCTTCTAAGAACGCCCGAAGAACGCCGTGCATTCGTCTTCCGCCGCAGCGACAGGTGTAAAATTACGCCTATCGTTCTTTGTATAGAAAGGAAACCTATGGCAACCATGGAAGCCCCGCCCCGCCTGCAAGTCCGCCTTCACGAGGGCGCGTTTAAGAATGAGCCGTTTGTCGATTTCAGCAAAGAAGAGAATGTGCGCAAGATGCGCTCCGCACTCGAAAAAGTGCGTGGCCAACTTGGTCGCGAGTACGACCTGATCATCGGCGGCAAGCGCTCCAAGACCGCGGAAAAGATTCGTTCCCTCAATCCCGCCAAGCCGTCGGAAGTGGTCGGCGTTCACCAGAGAGCCGGCAAAGAGCACGTGGAGCCCGCCGTGCAAGCAGCTTGTCAGGCCTTCGGTCATTGGAGCCATACCTCGGTCGAGGAGCGCGCTTCGCTCCTGTTTCGCGTCGGCGACGTAATGCGCGAGCGCAAGCTGGAATTCATAGCTTGGCTGGTCTTCGAAGTTTCGAAAAACTGGGCCGAGGCCGATGGAGACATTTCCGAAACCATCGACTTCTGCGAATTTTATGCGCGCGAGGCTCTGCGCTTCGCCAAGGCCGAACCCCCGGTGCAACTGCCGGGCGAGCGCGGCACGCTGACGTACATTCCGCTGGGCGTGGGCGCGGTGATTCCGCCGTGGAATTTTCCTTGCGCCATCATGGCCGGCATGACTCTGGCTTCCATCGTCAGCGGCAACACCGTCGTGCTCAAGCCCTCGAGCGATTCGCCCACGATCGCGGCGAAGTTCGTGGAATTGCTGGAAGAATGCGGCGTGCCCGATGGCGTGGTCAATCTTTGTCCTGGCGGCGGTGCGAGCTTCGGAGATTCCCTGGTCGCGCATGCCAAGATTCGCTACATCGCTTTCACCGGCTCGCGCGAGGTTGGATTGCACATTAACCAAACGGCAGCGCAGCAGCAAAAAGGTCAGCTCTGGATCAAGCGCACCGTGCTCGAGATGGGCGGCAAAGACGCGATCGTCGTCGATGCCGACGCCGATGTCGACGCCGCCGTCGAAGGCGTAGCGCAGGCGGCCTTTGGCTTCCAGGGCCAGAAGTGCTCGGCGTGTTCGCGCGCCATTGTCGACGAGCGCATCTACGACAAGTTCCTCGAAAAACTGAAGTTGCGGGTGGAGCGCATTACCATTGGCGATCCCGCCATGAATCCCAACATGGCCGCCGTCATCAATGAAGGTTCGATGAACGACATTCTGCGCTACATCGAGATCGGCAAAAAAGAAGGACGCCTGATCACCGGCGGCGCGCGCGCCACGGACGCTGGCGAAGGCTACTTTATTCAGCCGACGGTGATTGCCGACATCGCACCGAAGTCTACGCTGGAGCAGGAAGAGATCTTCGGCCCCGTGCTGGCCGTGATCCGCTCCCGCAACTTCGATCATGCGCTGGAGATCGCCAACGACACCGAGTTTGGGCTGACCGGCGCCGTCTACTCCGGTTCGCGCGAGAAACTCGATCGTGCCGTGCGCGAGTTCCACGTCGGCAACCTCTACCTGAACCGCAAATGCACGGGAGCGATGGTGGGCGCGCATCCGTTTGGCGGCTTTAATATGTCGGGAACCGATTCCAAGTCGGGCGGCCCGGATTATCTCTACTTGTTTACGCAAGCGAAGAGCGTGGCGGAGAAGGTCTAATACAGTCGGTGGGGCGACGGGAGCGGGTATCCGGCGCTCCACCAGCGTTTCAGGCAGCGTTCACTTCACGCTTCCCGACAAATACATCTCTGCCACATGGTTCGCAACGATATAGGGCTTCGACTCGGCTAGATTTGCCAGGACGGCTACCGTTAGTTTGTCGTCAAGGTAGCGGGAAATGTCAGTCTCAAAGCCCTGCCATGAGCCTTCGTGCTCGACCACCGAATGTCCGTTGCGCTTTCCGGTGAGCCAGCCGAATCCGTAGTGGCCGGAGTTTGGCTGCGGTCCACATCTGTTCCAGGCTTGATCGTTTCAGAAGCTTCTCGGTGTATAGCGCTGCATCCCACTTGGCCAGGTCGACAATGGAAAAGTACAAACTTCCATCCGCCGTCGTATTCAGGGTGGGCGCGACCCACTCCTGATTTTTCAATTCCCCATTCAAGAGACGATATCCCGCCGATCGATTGGGCACGATATCGGCTTCGCTGATGATGCGAGCGCTGTTCATGTCGAGCGGGCGGAAGATGCGGTCCTGCAAGAAGTCTCCATAGAATTCGCCGGTGACTTTGTGAATCACGATGCCGAGGGTGAGATAGCCGAGGTTGCTGTAGTTCCAACTGGTGCCGGGCTGGTAGGCCAGCGGAATGGCCTCGACAATCTTGAGCAGCTCCGCTTCGGTATAGTCTTTGCGCATGTCGAAACCGTTTGGATAGTCGGTGAACCCGGCGGTGTGGCTCAGCAGTTGGCGAACCGTGACCTGGGTCCAGGGGGCGGGCGCGTCGGGGAAATATTTGGTTAGGGGATCGTCGAGGGCGATCTTGCCTTCCTCGACCAGCATCATGACTGCGGTCGCGGTGAACTGCTTGCCTACGGAGCCGGATTGAAAGATCGTCTCGGGCTTAACCGGAACCTGGAGTTCTACATTGGCCAAGCCGTATCCTTGCGCGCGGATCACATGGCCGCCGCGGGAGACCAGCAACGCGAGTCCCGGAATGTGCTGCGTGGCCATCTCGGCAAGAACGTAGTTGTCGACTGGGTCAGCTTGATCTGCGGCCGATGCCAGACTGGCCAAGCAGACGAGCAGCGAAAGGACGGTGAGGCTACGCCAGAACAGGAGTGTGATTTTCATGATCCAAGAATAACTTCTTCACAACGAAAAAGGCCGCCCGCAGGCGGCCCCGCTAAAAACGAAAAACCGCTAGTTGCTGATTCCGGCACTTTGCGCGACCGGGGGGATAGCGGCGGCTGCGGTTGCGGCCGCGGCTTCGTTCAAAATGCGGTGGTGAATGGTGAACAGCGCCAGCTCCAGCCGGTCGGACACGCCGATCTTGTCGTAGACGTTGCGCAGGTAGTTCTTGATCACCTGTTCGGTCGTACCCAACTGGGTGGCGATTTCCTTGTTCTTGTAGCCCTGGACGATGAGGGCGACGATGCGCAGTTCCTTGGCCGTCAAGCGGTCGCGGACGCGCAGGCCGACCATATCGTTTTCGGTCAACTCGCTCGGCACCGCCATGTCCTGCACCCAGCTTTCGCCGCGGGCGATCTTGCGGACACAATCGACCAGCGCGGGGCTGGTGACGTTGCGATACACCACTCCATGAGCGCCGGCGGCCATGTAGCGTTGCGCGCTCTCGCCGGTATCGGCGAGGACGACGACGCGGGTCTTGTTCTTGTTGGCGGCGGAAAGGATCGAGTTGAAGTCGGAGTGAAAGCCTCCGGCAATGATGAGCACGGCGGCGCGAAACTTGTCGAGCGCCATGAACATCTGTTCGGCGGTCTGCGCTTGCGCCACGATGCGCATCTCGTCTTCTACCGCCAGCACCTTGGCGATGCCGGCGCGAAATATCGCCTGATTGTCGGCCAGAATAAGTT
>Ga0187879_10002785_pt1 | contig 11789 bp, 10 predicted proteins | sample June2016WEW_19_1_FD_132423 | JGI IMG/M metagenome (GOLD analysis project Ga0187879, IMG submission 132423) | Peatland microbial communities from SPRUCE experiment site at the Marcell Experimental Forest, Minnesota, USA - June2016WEW_19_10 | ecosystem: Environmental > Terrestrial > Soil >... | reverse complement strand
TACTTGCTGGGCATGCCTCCGCCGACGCTATTGCGCAGCATCGCGAAATCCTGAGTGATGAAGAACACCGCATAGCCCGGCGCCGGCCAGAACGCGCTCTTGATCTCGTCGCGCTGATAGACGAACGTCGAGTCCAAAAACTTACCGATATTGCCGGCGTGATCGACGTGGAAATGCCCGAGCACGACGTACTTGATATCCGAGGGCTTAACGTTGATCTTGGCGAGCTGGGCGTCGATCGCGTAATCCGGTGTGCGCCCCGGGTCGAGCGCCTTGACGAACGGGCCCCAATAGTCGGGGTCAGTGATGATCTTGTCGTTGTTGCCACAATCGAACAGCACGTCGCCCTTGGGATGTCGGATCAGGAAGAAGCCGACCGGAATCGTGACCTTGCCGCTGGAGCCGTTCTGAATAATTGATTTGTCGAGCGTCAGCGGGCCAGAGGTGAATACATAAAGCTTCATCTCTTTCGGCGGATCCGCCGCAATCGCGGCGACTGCCGTCGTCCCCAACACACCCGCGGCAATAGCCAGGGCGCCAAGACTTTTCGCCAAGCTTACCGGCATGTCATCCTCCCATATGTCGATCTCGATGGCCGTTGCGTTCGGCCAAACGCACTCTAGCACAAATCGCGGAGCTGTGTAGTGGATAATGCGGTGAAAACGTCCTCATCTGTGACAGCGAAGACGAAGCGACGTCTCGTGAACGCGAGTTCCCTCTGCCAGCCGGGGTCACGCGCAGTGGATTACGCCCAACGATAGCACGCTTTAACACCCTGGTCTGTGACGTACTTCACAGTCCAGCCGACGGCGAAAGAGCTTGCTGTTTTTCCGCATAGCGAAATGTCGACTCCTGGCCCATCACGACGGTTTTGCCAGCAGACTGATGTCTGTTTCCGGTCAAAGCGGACATTCTTCTCGATCCAGCCAAGCTGAAACTCGCGGGACTTGCGCCGATCAGTTCCGCCAGAAATCCTTGAACCGCGTGGGCGACAATTCGGTGTAGCGCACCGTATGCTGAATGTTGCGATGCCCCAGATAGGCTTGCAGAGCGCGGGTGTCGTGCCCCTTGTTGGCCAGCGCATAGCCACAGGCGTGCCTGAGCATGTGTGGATGCGCTTTGAACCCCAGCTTGGCCTCGACCCCTGCCCGCTCCACCATGCGGGCGAAGCCAGCGGTGCTGAAGGGTGACCCCCGCTCCGAAGTGAATACGAAGGGTGACTTGGGTTCCTGGTCGCGTTGGAGCCGTCGCTGCGCGCGTTGCTCGTCCCCGAGGACCGGATGCGCGCTTGGAGTGCCCTGCTTGACCCTGCGGACGTGCAGGGGGCCGTTCCGAACTCCACCTGAGCCCAACGAAGGTCCACTAACTCGGATGCCCGTGCCTATAGGCCGCAAGGACCATAGTAGCGTCCCGGTGGCCCCAGCGGTTCGCTTGGCCGCTGCCATCAGCCGCTCGATTTCGGCTTCCGTGAGGTATTCGCGGGTGCGCAGCTTGCAGTTGGGGAGCCGCTTGGGGGTAACTGTTCGTTTTACGGAAGCTGGCGTGACAAGCTTAAGGTGCGACTTGGCGATGTGTTTCACCCTCACTGCGTCGACAACTGTTCGGACAACAACCCTTCTCCGAACGGTTGTGCACCAATTAACGCCGCGTTGTGCGAGGGCTCTAAATTTTGCAGTGTGTTGCGGTGGCTAGTGGACCCCCGGGGTATGCTGGACGGGCGGGGTGGGTCGCGCCCGACAAAGAGTGGGCCGCGCACATGTAGGATATGATTTTTGGTCGTTAACTTTCTGTTAGGCGATTGATGGTGGCACGAGCACATGCCCTGTGCGCTATACGGCCCTTTGTTAGATTGTATCAAGGGTTCTTAAATGTGAAGCCCGCTACAGTGCGGGATGGCTACAATCGTATTGATAACGTTACTGACGGTTGCAAATGGAAACACCAGCAAGCAATGCTCCCATCGACGACAGTGCACTAGATGATCGCAGGAAATCGGTCAGAGACCCTCGATCGTCGCCGCGAAAAAAGGCGCTGACAGGCGCCAAAGTTCTTTGGCCTACTGGCACTGCCGTTATTTGGCCCACTGGCACTGCGGTTAAGTGTGTCGTTCGCAACGTGTCGGAAAAAGGGGCCAAGATAGAGGTTCACAGCCCGGTCCCAGAGACCTTTGAACTCGTCTCCGATGTCGATCAATCGCACCGCTCCTGCCGTGTGGTGTGGCGGAAGGAACCCATGATCGGCGTGAGGTTTCTTTAGTCGGTTCGCATACTCACGCCAACCACTTTCGCAGACCTTCCAACAGGGCGGCCTAAAGATGGGCTGTGGCCATCTGATGTTGCCACTAATCTACGCTTGGCTACTAGTGGCAACCCAGGGCTTTCTACAGCGTAAAGGCCTGGTTTTTGGGGCAAGATAGCGCATGGAGGAGCCGCTATGGATTGGTTAAAGGGCCTTGATCTTCGCAGATGGTGGATCGCAGCCATTGCCTGCAATATCAAGGTCCAAACATAGCCTGCCGGCCACCGCTTATTGCAGCGCATGAGTCGGTTGTTGGCCCGTTTCAGCCTCGGCGGTAAACCGCCTTCGAGTCCGCTATCGGAGGTCTTGCTGCCACGCCGGCTCTACGGTCGGGGAGGCAGTTGATGACCCAAACGAGACCTACGCGGACGCCCGGCTGCCTGCACCAATTTAACCGAGACCGTTTACCGACGACCTTGAACAGGACCGCTGGATCGTCGAAAATCAAATATTGAGCTTGATCCGATTAATTGGAAGCACACATGGCAGCGCCTCACATCGATTTCTGGTTCACCATGGGCAGCACATATTCTTATCTGAGCGTGTCGCGGCTCGCTGACGTGGAACGATCCACGGGAATGACTTTTCGTTGGCGGCCATTCCACTTACTCATCATTCTGCAGGAGATGAAGCACATTCCATTTGCCGATAAACCAACTAAGTCCGCCTACATGTGGCGCGATATCGAACGACGTGCTGCCATGTATGGCATTCCGATGAAACTCCCAGTGCCTTATCCGGCTAGGCAGTCGGTGGTCGCGAATTTGGTTGCAATCGTGGGCATGCGCGAGAACTGGGGCGCAGATTTTGTCCGTGCTGCTTATCGGCGATGGTTCCAACGTGGGGAGGAAACAGGCAGCGAGCCAAATGTATCGGAAAGCTCACGCGACATTGGACAGGACCCAGAGCGCGTGCTCACGCTGGCGAATTCCGATGACACGAAAGCCGTGCTGACCGCCGAAACGGACGCCGCACGCGAACTTGGTATCTTCGGATCGCCAACATTCATCGTCGGTCGCGAACTATTTTGGGGCGACGACCGGCTCGCTGATGCTATAAACTGGTGCCGGTTTGGCCGCGTCCAGCCTGGTTGAGAAGTAATTGTTGCTCCGGCAAACTTCCTCCCTTCCGAGGTCGCGGGTGTGATGATCCCGGTTGACCGCCCTTTTCGACACGTTAGGGGCCTTTCAATTCGGTATCGGGGGGACACCGGACATCGCGCAGACATCGTCCGTCGGTTGAAAATGACCAAATCAGTCTTCGTACGTCGTTTGGTTCAACTCGCATTTACAGCAATCGAATGAGCACGCAGACGTGCTCGATCAGATGCCCGAGATGATCACGCCGTGCCGGCCCCTAGCAGGCGTTCCGGAACACCTCGCGAGGGCTTCGGGTTGGTTTTCGCCGCCATCAGGGTCGTTTTCGACTTCCTCGTGGCGATCCAAATGGAGGAGTCGTGAATCCCGGTTGAGATCAAAATCGGCTTCCAGCGAACCCTCGGACAGCGTATGATTTGCAAGGATGCCTCACACGCGAATAACCGGTTTGGCTTCTAGGCCAGAAGGAGAGAGCCATGGCAGCCCAGGTTCAATGGCACTTCTCGGGTGACTATTTCGAGAACTGTAATTGCAGCGTTGTGTGTCCGTGTCTCATATCGAAAAGTGCGCCCCTTACGTCGCGGCCAACCGAGGGCGTGTGCGACGTGGCGTTGATCTTCCATCTCGAGAGCGGCAGCTATGACGGCATAGCGCTCGACGACCTCAATGTGGCGCTCGCAGTCCATACGCCAGGACCAATGGCAGAAGGAAATTGGTCGGTGGCTGCCTACATCGATCAACGCGCCAGCGATAAGCAGACTGATGCACTCGGTGCGATCTTCACCGGCGCTGCCGGTGGCCCCATGGCGCACTTGGCTCCGCTGATTGCCAAGAACCTTGGGGTGAGCAAGGTACCAATCACTTACCGAATCGAAGGCAAAAAGCGTTCCGCGGACATCACGGGCATCTTACACATGTCCGTTGATCCGCTGCCTACCGCGCATCCCAGCGGAGAGATGTGGGCCAACACCGGCCATCCGGTTAGCCCTGACAAGCTGGCACTCGCCGTGGGAGCGCCGGGCAATACGTTTAACGATCACGGGATGCGCTGGGATAATTCTGGCAAGAACGGACACTACGCGCCGATCCGCTGGTCAAATCATTCCTGATGTCGGCGGCCGCGACATTCCCTCGTGGCTGATCGCGGTCCCTTACCGGCGAGCGACTCGGTGCTCGAAGCCGTGTTGCGTCGCGACCGCGCGATCATAATCGCGGCGCTCAGCGTGCTGACGGTACTCGCGTGGGCCGATCTCGTCTGGCTCGCCAACGATATGGCCATGGGCGGCATGGACATGACCGGTTTTCGCATGATTCCCGCGGGTCAAGGCCTGATGATGCCGGCGAGCGAGCCGTGGAAGCCAATCGAATTTGGCTACATGTTTGCAATGTGGGCGGTAATGATGATCGGCATGATGACGCCGTCCGTCGCGCCGATGATCCTCATCTATGCGCGTGTCGGGCGACAGGCGCGGATGGACGGCAAGCCGTTCGCCGCAACTGCGTGGTTCGCCGGCGGCTATTTGCTGGCATGGACAACCTTCTCACTTGCGGCAACATCGGCGCAATGGGCCCTCGAACGTGCAACGTTACTTACGCCGATGATGGTCAGTGCAAGCAATATTCTTGGCGGCGTGGTGTTAATCGTCGCAGGCCTTTATCAGTGGACGCCGCTCAAGGAGGCGTGCTTGTTCCATTGCCAAGCGCCGCTCACATTCATCTTGGGCCACGGCGGCTTCCGCAGCGATCCGACAGGCGCTCTAACGCTCGGCTTGCGTCACGGCCTCTACTGTATCGGCTGTTGCTGGGCCTTGATGGCGCTCTTGTTCGTTGGTGGTGTCATGAATCTTTTCTGGATCGCCGCGCTCGCACTCCTTGTGTTACTGGAGAAAGTCATACCGTCGGGCCGGATCATCGCGCGACTTGCAGGCGTCGCCTTCATGGCAGCGGGCGGATGGATGCTGATTCAGCATGCTTAAAAAGCAGGACGACCGCATCAAACACGCATGCTCGCGTCCGCCACGAGGGTCATCGAATGGGCGGGGTCACGGTGCTAAAAAAATTGGGCCGGGTCAATACTCCGACTTTTTCAACAGAATCGACCCTTAGGAGACATCTTAGCCGGTTCGATAGTATCGCCGTGTTTTTTGATTGCGGGCTTCGAGCGAGGCGCCGTCAATCGGTTTGGGCGTCTGATTGCGAAAGATTTGCGGACATTAGCTTAGAACTTGAAGCCGGCGCCGACGCGGGCGCTGACAATTGAAGCTACGATGTTCGCAATCGGCGCAAACTGGACGTATTCGAATTCGCCGCGCAGAAAAATATTTTGTGTGATCGCCCAATCGACTCCGCCTCCGACAGAGAAGCCATACAGGAGAGCGCCATTTTGCCCAGTGCTATTGGGGAAGTACAAGCTAACACAGGTCGTCGGGGTTATTATGGGGTCGCACCCATAAGGGGGGGGCGTAGCTGCATTCTGCGTGCCAGTTACCAGCGAGGTGACGCTGTAATTTCCTCCCCCGACCACCAAACCGGCGAAGCCGTACGGCAAGACGTTGCCGAGGACCCATCCCGCGCGCGTTCGAAACGAGGCATAATCGGTAATTTCCAACTGACCCGTTCCGGTCAGACTGACAACGTCAGTGTTACCAGCTACCTGCATGGCACGGGTGTTGATCGGCGTCACGCTGGCGGTGGTAGTTAAGGCAGTGTGCGTATAATTACCCTCGAACCCAACGACGAGGTCCTGCCATTGGGTATTGTACCCGACAAACCCACCGTAGCCGACTGCGTCGCCGCTGCCGCTGCCGAGCACTGGCCAAGTCTGTACCCCGATCTGGTTCTCTAGCGCCAGTTCGGCCAAACTGGACGCTACAAGCGGTTGCGTCGCGGTACTAAAGTCCGCATTCGCGTTGCCGTAGCTGATCTGACCGCCGACATAGAAGCCGCTCCAGCGCGTAAAAGTCGCGGGCCCAACCGGTAGCGAGCCCCCCGGCGCGACTGGTTGCGGGCCAGGCAGTATACCGAGGTCCGCTGCGAAAACGGGTGACGCCAGCGTCAGCGCTGTCAGTGCACAGATCACCCACCGCATCGGGCATCCTTTCACTTCGTTTTAGCGCGCATCGAGCGGCTAAAACGCGCGTAGCGTTCGCGTAATTCAAAGGAATCATAAATCCTTAACCTTAATGGTCCGTTAATTTTTTGGTGGTCTTTTGGAGCAGAGGATCCGACCCGGATCAGTTCCCACGAGAGATTGTGGCACCGCTCCTACCAGGATGAAGCGCTTGCCATACTTGTTAGGTTCGCTCCACGTGTAAGGCCACGAGTTGTGGCAACCGGAGCAAATGGAAACAAATAGGGCTTTACCAGCCTTGGCCTTCTCGCGGTCGATCTTGCCAAACACATCTTCCGGCCAACTTGGTGGCGCCAAACGATCCAACTGGTTTTCAACCCGTTGGAGATCGAGAAGAGCGCATTTGATTGGAATAGTCCTTCGGTAGGTGATTTCGAGGTGAGGTCAATGGGCATGTAGTACACGCCCATTGTCTCACCCAAATTGCGATAAATAGGATCCTGTTGCGCGACGCGCCATTGTGTCCAGAGCCCATGAGGGGCATTCCAAAGAAAGGGCGGCTTCGGCGGCGCGTTGGGCGTGGACCAATTCTGAGGAATGTCGGGGAGATCAGCTAACAAGCGGTTGAGGATCAGGGCGATGGCGTCTAACCGTCCAGGTCCCCAGGGCGTGGCCGAGACCGCAGTGCGGGTGCGATAGTGGTGTACTCTGTCGGCATCCCTCTCAAAGCGTTTCCGCAACTTGTCTTCGGCATCCGAGCTTGCTGCTCCGAGCCGCGCCGCCAAGCGATCGAATTTTGCGGAATCTGACAACGTCTCTTGCAGCGCGTCGTCGAGGGCGTGGATGTAGGCGAGGATATCAAGTCTGTTGCCCGCACCACCATCAATGCGAACGTGCTTGCCCTTGTAGTCCCATTCCCCTTCGTGGCAGGCCGCGCAGGTCAAGCCGGCGTAGTCCCCCGCCGGCCATCCTTTCACGGGCGTCGCCACCGCTGTCTTGCTGATGCCGATTGGTAATGCGTCCGGGTTGAACTGATTGGCGGCTTCGGGGAGCAGGCCGTACTGCATACTGTTTGCGTCAGACCGAAAGAGGTCCTGGCTACCGGCGGCCTCCAGGTTCAGGAAAATGTGCTATGAAATGACCACCGAACCCTGCGAAAAATGATAGTACCATTCCCGATCATCCTGCGACCAAGCCTGATTTAGATGGATCACACCGTCGGTTGTCGACTGTGCCATTGCGGGTGCTGGGAGTAAGAAGCTCGCTGCGCAGAAGAGTGACAAGGGGAGCGAGGTGACAGTTGACATAATGCCGTTGCACCGGTGCACGAGGATACCTCCCATTACGAACGTGGCTCATCCTTGTGTGGAGGATCATAACAGCTAGAATTCTGCGTCAAAAGCCTATTTGTAAATCGGCGTCCATGGACGCCGATTCACAACATAGTCGCTGTGGGCTTAACAACGAGCTGCACATAGCAAAATCCTTGAGAACAGTTGCTTCGATTTTGGTTTGCTAGGCGCCCTGTTTGGTCGGCAACTCGAACCGAAACACCGATCCATACTGAACGCCTGCGGAGACCCCTAGGCGACCGCTATGGGCTTCGATTATCGATCGGCAAATCGATAGACCCATCCCCATTCCATTAGGCTTAGTCGTGAAGAAGGCATCGAATAACCGGTCTGCTTGGTCCGCATCGACGCCCGTGCCAGAATCCTCGACCGCGACAACTACTATGTCGCCGTCCTTGATCGAAGATTTCAGGCGCAGGAGTTTCTGCCGATCGGCGATGGGCTCCATCGCGTCCATGGCATTGGTAACGAGGTTCATTACTACCTGCTGCAGCTGGACCCGATCGGCCATTACGTGCGGAAGGTTTTTAGTTAGCTCGGTGTCGAGAGAGATCCCGCGTTTGAAACGCTCACCTTGAACGAGCACCAGCACCTCGCGAACCAGCTGGTTGATATCGACCAGAACGCGATTTTGGCTGTCTCTCTTGAACATGGCGCGAATGCCCTCGACCACATCGGCAGCGCGTTGGCTGTCCCGGCCGATCCCCTCAAGGGCTGCCCGCGCCTCATCGAGATTGGGAGTGGTGTTTGCCAGCCAACGCAGCGCCGCGCTGGTATTCGCCGCGATAGCCGCCAATGGCTGGTTGATCTCGTGGGCAATGGACGCCGTCATGGCCCCTAAGCGATTCATTCGCGCCGCTCGCCTAAGCTCGGCACGCGTCGCCTCAACTGCGTCCTCAGCTAGCTTGCTCTCGGTAATATCAATCGTCGTTCCGATAAAGATTTTCGGTCTGGACTCCGCAACCTGCGCCACAGAACTATGGGCCCATAACACCTTGCCGTCCTTTCTTCGGTATTGTTTCACAACCTCGTAGTGATTGACCTTTCCCTGTTGGAGATCAGCGAGTCGGCTCTGAGCCGCCTCACGCTCTTCCCCAACCGTAATGTTCGCAGGCGTGAGTTGCCGCAGCTCCTCGTCGGTGTAGCCGAGCATGGCCCGAAACGCCGGATTTGCCGCCATGTAGTGCAGGTCTTGATCAAATATCGTAATGCCTAGGGCTGATGTCTCAAATATTGACCGCCAACGATCCTCGCTCGCCCGAAGCGCCGCCTCGGAGCGCTTGCGTAAGAGCGCTTGGACCATCACTCCTCCGATGACTCTTACGCGCGCGATGAAGTCGTCCGGCCACTCCCGCCTGGGGCGGAATGAGCTGAAGCCGATCGACGCGACTGTGCGGCCGCCAACAGGCAGTGGAATGACAAGCTGGAAGCGAAGACCGACGCGGCGATAGTATTCGGCTGCGGCGGCTGCCTCCGGCGGCAAATCCTCGTATGATCGAATGACGATGGTGCGTCCCAAACGAAGCTCCCTGACGAACCAATCCCCCCAGGCTGGTATTGGGCCAGGTAAAAGCGGTTCCACGCCTTGCACCGCTGCCGAGCATAGAAATTCTTGCTTTTCCCCATCGGTGAACTCCGTGAACACGCTGCGGTCAAAGCCGAGAAACTCTAGGAGTTGCTTTAGCGCGCTTTCAATTTCCGCGATGACTTGCTCGTCGGCAACGTTCGCGAAACGGGCGGAAAGATCGAAAAGCAGGCGTTCAAACGCCAGGAGTTCTTCTAGCGATGCTTCGGCCTTGTGGCCAGTTGGCACTGCCCTTTCGGCGTGGATTTCCTCGGTCATCTCCACCAGCATCCATGCGGAAGGATTGTCTGGCCGCGTCGGCCAAGGTTCGATTGTAAATCACTTGGCCAACAAACCCAAGGTTTTAGGCGGCGACTAAAAAGACGGCAAGCACGTATTCTTGCAATCGCCGAGTCTCACAAAAATGGCCCCTAAACTGCCGGTATCGCATGGGTGTGACGATGTATGTCGGCAAGAGTTGGTCTGCGCCAGTTTCACGCCAAACGCGATCCCAATTTCACTTCCGTTAATGGGAGAAAGGCCGCCTCTCCAACTCCCGATTGTTGCAGTGCATGAGTCTCCTCATGGCCCATTTCGACGTTTGCCGCGACGCACCGATACTTCCAGAGTTGGAGGACAAGCGGACATTGCGCGGACATCGTGAATGTGTAGCGATTGACCTAGGATGTGTAAAAACGCAGAAAATTGAAAAGGGACGAGAATGATTTTTCTCAGGTCTATTGACATCGGACTCGCTTGCGAATTTTTGCATGCCTAACGGTCATTTGGAGGAACGATTGTTCTACCACGGTTGTGCGTCGCCACGTTTTTACACAGCCAAGACCCATAGCGTCACATCGACCATCAAATTTGTTTGCGATGCGCCATGCGGACTCTCGGCACCTGCAGTCGCAACATCGAACCGATTGCAAAACTGCTGTCCACTTTTGCAGGACACCTTAATGTTCGACCCGGTACAGGCGCCATCGCTCCGGCACGCCTTTGAGTTGGTGAACGCCGCGATCCTTGAAGCGGATTCCAGACTGCGACATCAGATCCTTGACCGCGCTCGAGACCAGGACTTCGCCGGCACGCGCTTTCGCGGCGACGCGCGCGCCGATGTGAAACGCGAGACCAAACACCTCAGCCCCGCTCACTTTGTATTCGCCCGCGTGCAGCCCCACCCTGATCTCTAGCCCCAGCGTGCGCACTGCCTCGCGGATTGCGGTCGCGCAACGGACCCCGGCAGCCGGCGCGCCGAACGTCGCCAGCAGTCCGTCCCCCGTCGTCACGACTTCCTTTCCGCGCAAAGTCTTCAGCTCTCTACGGACGGCGGCGTAATAGTGATTCATCACCTGTGTCCAACGCGAATCGCCCAGCTGCGCGGCTTTTTCGGTGGACCGGACGATATCGACAAACAGAATCGTGGCGAGCGCTTGTTCGAGATCGGCGCCACGATCGGCGGGTCGGCGCCGGATCGCAATATTTCCCGCCAGCGGTTCATAGCGATGGTTGCGTCGCCGCGCGATTGCGGTTTTTGCATAGTCTTTGGCACGCAGCACCGTGCCGCAACGAATTGTTTTCGCCCTCGGTGAAAGCGTCCAGTAAATCTTTCGCCCATCTCCGACGCCATGGACCTCGACGGCGCCCCACTTCAGGAAAACCGTCGAGCCAACCCGGCGAACGCACCATGCCTTTGACGTGTATCCGGAAACGTTCGACTGATGGACTCCGATGCGAAGGAATTTGGGCATGTGCGTGCGGCCGATTCAAAAGACCGTTTGGGCCTACCGAGAGCAAAACGTAATCATACATTCCTGCGTTAGCAACAGTACTCCCAATCGAAAATTTGCCTATGGCTCGCGTGGTAACTCGCGTTCGCAATCGCCCCACACGAGAGCGCTATCGAACAGGCCTCAGCCGAGAACAAATGAGTCTCTGGTTTGCGGGTTATCCAAAAACGCCGGGCTGCGACGTCCGGTTTAAGTCCAGGCTGTGTGAAAACTCCGACGCCTAACTTGCGTGTAGGATGAGAGACCGCTGCGAGGCGGTCTCTTTCTGTTTGTACCAAGCCGATCATCTTGCAGCGAGAGTCCGCTTCTGGCCCTTCTCGTCACTTAGTGCGATGCAGCGATATGTCTGATGTTGGGTGAGGAGCGGAAGTCGCTTGTGCGCGCTCGAAATGACGCGATTGACTCGACTCGGACTCCGAATGTGCGGCGCAGCATTGGGGACAATTTCAATCTCAAGCAGGGGCCAATGTCATGAGCCGCATGAATCATCGACTAGCAGTCTGTCGCCCTGCACTCCGCCTCAACCTTTTGCGGATGAATACTCATTAGCGTCACGGCCGCAACGAGGCCAAACGCAGCAAGCGCCGCCCAGATAGCGAATTTAGCCATGGATTG
>Ga0187879_10002784_pt1 | contig 11791 bp, 11 predicted proteins | sample June2016WEW_19_1_FD_132423 | JGI IMG/M metagenome (GOLD analysis project Ga0187879, IMG submission 132423) | Peatland microbial communities from SPRUCE experiment site at the Marcell Experimental Forest, Minnesota, USA - June2016WEW_19_10 | ecosystem: Environmental > Terrestrial > Soil >... | reverse complement strand
TCGACCGAGGATTTCGGGATGGCGTAGGTGTCTTCGCCGAGGTCATACTCGACGCGGTCTTTGGTTTCGCGGACCTGGTCGGCCCAGATAACGCGTCCATTCTTAAGATGGATGACGTCGGCGCCCGCGGGCAGCGCCGCGAGAAGCACTAGAATAAGGACGAGGGCTCGCACTCGGCTGATTCTAGCAACCGAGAGCAGGGTCGGTAAGATGACCAAGGTGCTGGAACCGGGCGGCAACCTCGGGCCGGGCAACGAAGCAATTGAAAGGAGTTGTCAGTTCCCGGTTCTCAGTTCTCAGTGGCACCGGCGGCCCTGGGTTTTTCTAAGAACTGGGAACCATTAATGAGGCCAGATCTGCTTTGGTCGCTGCGCATGATCGGGTTGGCATGGTGCTTCGTGGCGGCGACAGCTTGGCCGCAGGCAGCGGGCCCCGGCTGTCCCCAAACCACCAGCGGGCTCTACGCGAGGATCCGTTCCGTAGGACTCGATCCGCAACGCGTCTACCAGGTTCGGGCCGCCTCGATTGACCGGCCTAATCTCCACCTCGATTTCGACGACGGCACGCTGGCCTTTACGGAAGACATTTGCGGGCGGATCACAGGCGCATTCTTCGAGGGTGAGGGCGAGATAAGGCTGCGGCCACCGAACCCGGTGGAGCGCGGATCGTTGGCGCTGTTTACGGGGATGGCAATTCTTGAAGAGCAGTTCACCTCGGGATATCTGCGCTTCAACGACGACACGGCGGCGCTCTTGCAGCGCTTTCTAACGCCGACGCCCGAGGGCGCGGAATTCATAACACGATGGAGCGACGCCAGCCGCAGTCTGGCGGAGTTTGATGCCCTGCGCTTGCTGCTGGACTTCAGTCATTTTCTTCCCTCCCCCGGTGGGCGCGAGGGTGGGAGCGAATTGGCTCGAAAATTTCCACCCTTGCTGCACGCGCATTTGCTGGGCAAGAAACTGGGTGACTTCGAAGTGTTCTGGGACGCCGCCAGCCCAGAGCCGTTGTGGGCGGGGCAGCCGCGGGTGAAAGACGGCATCTCGTTTTTCGATATCTGGACTTCATTTGCGCCCGGTAGGGGCAGCCCGACCAGGGTTCCCCCGCCGGTTGATGTCTCGATCACGACTTTCCGGATTCGAGCATCGGTGCTGCCTCCGACTATGTTGCGAGCATCCACGGAGCTGAAGCTTCGAATTCGCGGCGGAGGAGAAAGGACGCTGCTGTTTGAGTTGTCGCGCTATCTGAAGATTGATGCGGTCGAGGCGGATGGGAGAGCAGTGGATTTCATCCAGAACCAGGCGATTGAAGGCTCCGAGTTGCGGCGAAAAGGGAACGATCTGGTGGCGGTCGTATTTCCCGCTCCGCTCTTGCCCGGGCAGGAACTGAGACTGCGCTTTACCTATGCGGGCGAGGTTCTGTCGGAGGCCGGGAACGGATTGCTGTATGTGGGCGAGCGCGGCACCTGGTATCCGAATTTCGGTTTGAGCCCAGCGCAGTTCGAGATGGAGTTTCACTATCCGGCGAACTGGACGCTGGTGGCGACGGGAAAACAGATATCGCCTGCGGGCAGCGACAAAGACGAAGCCGGGCTGGAGAAAGTTTCGCGTTGGACCTCAGAGCGGCCGATTCCGGTGGCGGGGTTCAACCTGGGCAAGTACGTTCGCGCCGAGGCGAAGGCGGGGAACATTCTGGTGGAGGCGTACGGCACCAAGGGGGTTGAGAAATCGTTTCCGAAGGCACCACCGGAGGTGATCGAGCAGCCGGGTGTTCCCGCTGTTTCCCCGGGGAGATCGAGATCGAATGAATCGATCGTGCTGACTCCGGCGCCTCCGTCGCCGGCGCGCAATGTGCAGGCGGTGGCCAATAGAGCGGCGAAGGCAATTGAGAGTTTCTCGCAATGGTTTGGGCCGTATCCCTATGGTTCGCTGGCGCTGACGCAGATGCCGGGCAATTTGAGCCAGGGATGGCCCGGACTGGTGTTTCTGTCGAGCTTTGCGTTTCTCAGTCCGCAGGAGCAGACGGATCTGCGACTGGACCCGGTGACTCGCGAACTCGACAACCAGGTGTTGGTCCACGAGACGGCGCACCAGTGGTGGGGCGATCTGGTGCTGTGGAAGAGCTATCGCGATCAGTGGATATCAGAAGGACTGGCAAACTATTCGGCGCTGATGTTGCTGGAGCAACAGAACCCCACGCAATTCCGGCAGGTTCTGGAAAAGTACCGCCGCGATCTTCTGAGTAAGAACAAAGATGGAGAACGGCTGCGCGACGCCGGACCAGTGACGCTGGGGCCACGGCTGGAGTCGTCGCATTTTCCCGGAGGCTACGAGGCGATCAGTTACGAAAGAGGCACGTGGCTGTTTCACATGCTGCGATCCATGCTACGCGATGCACTGCTACGCGATTCCAGGTTCCGCGATTCCACGCTGCACGATGCCGAAGCGGTATCCCGTTCCCGGAAAGGGCGCGCGAATCCCGCCGCGGATTCAGATGAGCCTTTCTTCCGCGCTCTCCGGAAAATCAGGGAGCGGTATGCGGGAAAGAGCATAAGCACGCGGGAACTGGTGCAGGTTTTCGCAGAGGAACTGCCACGCCCGCTTTGGTACGAGAAACGTCCAAACCTGGACTGGTTCTTGCAGGGTTGGATCGAAGGTACGGCGATACCGGAACTGGAAGCGCGCGAAATTCGCATCACGGAGAAAACTGGCGTGACCACGGTTACTGGCGTGATCGTACAAAAGGACGTACCCGACGATCTGGTCACGGCGGTTCCGGTGTATGGCGAGACGGCGGGCAACGCGCTCGTGTTTCTCGGCGAAGTGCTGGCGGATGGCCGGGAGACGGGGTTCCGGCTGATCGCGCCGAGCGGCGTACGCAAGATTGTGCTCGATCCGAAGCAGACGATTCTTACCGCCCCGAAGTAGATTCCGAACATATTTCGAACCGCAGAGACCTTGGTGCGGAACGCGCCGATTCCCCGAAGACGCCGGGGCTGTGCAATTGCTGAAGAGGAGTTGTAAGCAAAGTGCATTGGAGGTTGCTATGACTCTTCAGCCATTCGCATACACGAACGATCGCCCCAAAAACGATCGGGCCCGGCGGCGCACGATTCTGCTGGTTGAGGACGAACCCTTTGTACGCGAGGCGACTTGCAGCATTCTGGAAAGCGCGGGCTTTGAAGTTCTGCCCGCCGAGGATGCGCAAGATGCGATGAAGGTTTACGCAGAATGCAAGTGCGGAATCGATCTGGTGATCACCGACATGGTGCTTCCGGGAAGGACAGGACAGCAGTTGGGGCAGGATCTGCGCGAGCATTCACCAGAGCTTGCGGTCCTGGTGACATCGGGCTACAGCAACCCGGAGTACGACATGGAAGCCCCCGAATCGCGCACGTATTTTCTGGCGAAGCCATATTCAAGGCGGACGCTGGTCGAAAGGATTGAAAGGATTCTCGGGGCGTCTCCGCTCGGCCGTGCGGCAAAGCAAGCGGGCTGAGGTTCTGCGGTTATAATCCTCCGTTCTACACATCCGTTCCCAGGTTGGGTTCCTAAGCACAAGGAGCACTCATGAAACTCGAGGGGCGAGTCGCGCTGGTTACGGGAGCGTCGCAGGGAATTGGTCACGCCTGCGCGCTGGCCCTAGCGCGGGAGGGCGCGACGGTTGCCTTGGCGGCGCGCAACCGGCAGAAGCTGGAGGAACTGGCCGCGCAGATCGCCGCTGCTGGAGGCAAGGCTGCGGCTTTCGTTATGGACGTCGCGGACGAAGAGCAGGTTAAGTCCGGGATCAAAGCGGCGCTTGGGCAATTGGGCAAGATCGACATCCTGGTGAACAACGCCGGCATCACTCGCGACCAGCTGGTTATGCGCATGAAGCGCGCGGACTGGGACTCGGTGCTGAATACTAATCTGACTTCCGCTTATCTCTGCATCCAGCAGGTGATTGGTTCGATGCTCAAGCAGCGCTGGGGACGGATTATCAACATCACCAGCGTCTTCGGGCAGATGGGGCAAGCGGGACAGACGAATTACGCGGCTTCAAAAGCCGGACTGATCGGGCTGACTATGGCGATGGCTCGCGAGGTGGCTTCGCGCAACATTACTTGCAACGCGGTCGCTCCGGGATTTATTGAGACCGGGATGACGGCGGTTCTGAGCGACGAATTCAAACAGAATGCGGTGAAGTCGATTCCGCTGGGACGGGTCGGCTTGCCGGAGGACGTTGCCAGCGCGGTGTGCTTTCTGGCTTCCGACGATGCTTCCTACATCACGGGGCATGTGCTCAACGTGAATGGCGGGCTGCTGATGGGATAAGGCCAGCTCTCAGCTCTCAGTTCTCAGCTCTCAGTCAGAGCCATAGAGCTTGGTTTTTCAGTTAGAACTGGGAGCCGAGAACCAAAATCGGCTGCGGGAGACTGCGGATTTTTCCTATTAACTCCTAAGGTAATAACCTACTGGCGTGGGCACCCCTACCCCCCTACCCCCCCACCCCCCTTTAAACATATTAGGATCATCGGGTTAGCGGGGAGTCTCCGCAAAGTATTCAAGAATAGGGACTTATAGGTAAAGTATTCAGGAATAAGAACTTAGCTTCAATTTTCGGGCTTTGCACATATAAACCTTTCTGCACAACAACTTACCATCCTGCACAAAAACCTTATCCTGTCGGGCATTCAATCTGAAAGCTGCACGAAATCTCTCTGGATTTCATAGTCTCGGACAGCTTCCCTAGTTTCTCCACAAGCAGAACCATACCGCTCCATTCGGTAGTGTCGCGCTTGAATCCGGTCGATGATCCGCACACCACACAGTTGCGCTCCAAGACCGCTCCCAACTCAAGAGCATAAGACAGAGGGACGAGGGTCGCCGTACCACATTTAGTACAGGTTATTCGGATCGCTTTAATATCGGACGGCAAAATGAAGCACGCTTTTTCCACTGTCATATAGGCATTCCCAACGATCAATATGGGGCTGGTTTCCCCCCACAAAGATTTATTGCTCGTATGAGCGCACGGGAAAACCTCTTAGCGGAATCTTCAGAGTCAAAGAACATTTGTTCTTGGGCAATCCAGTACGTCTGTTTTTTCCCGTCGCTCGTCTCGGTTTGCATCTCAATTTTGGCAGACGCATCTGATCGCTCGAACTCCACCGCATAACTTTCTTCGCTCTTGTCTATTTCCAATCGCACAGCATTCGGCGCAAGATCGGACAAGGATAAAGTAACGATTGTCACTGACGGCTGCGCCTCATTTTTCACACTTGAGACACTGATTTCGTCCACAACAACACATTCGCTTTCGGAATGGATAGCGTCATGCCGTACTTGTCCGGTATTGAGCGTTCTGATACCGTGCGCCCAAGTAAAGTTCTCCATCCAAGTGACAGTTTCCTTGAGCGATGAATTCGGGACAGATTTCTTCTGCCCGTGAGACGCTGACGCAAGGCACAGTGCGAACAGGACAAGACAAATAATCGGTTTCATGCCCCCCTCCTGCCGCCATAAAGCCTACCACTTGCCTTGCTAATACTGTCCCGCTCAAGCGGCCACGGCTCTCCCCTCTTCTTCATCTCCTCAAAATACTTCAATGTTTTACGTAAGGCAGATAGCTTCGCTTTGGCATCTTGGATAGCCTCGTCCCATCTGTTCTTCACAGAAAATACCCCCTTGACAGGTATGTACAGACATGTCTATAATTCGTCTCAACATTATGACTGATCCACAATATCGCAAAATACTCGTGAGAGAAATTCAAAGGCTGCGCTCTCTTATCCAGCAACGCGACGATACAGAATTGAATATTTCCAAGACTCGACAGTTTGTGCGTGCGACCGTCAATATGCTGCCCGACGACGAACGCCAAAGAATGGAAAAATTGCTGGCCTACGTGGACAATTCTGATAGCCAGAACCGCGCTGGTTTGGCCGATGCAATCCGTAATGTCTTGGAGCATTCTCCTAAGCGATGGTTTACGGTCGCTCAAGTCCGCGATGCGCTCCGCGATGCTGGATTCGATTTCAGCCGCTATACCTCGAATCCTCTTTCCAGCGTCTCGACTACGCTCAAGAGATTCAAGTCCCCCAATATAGAAAGCACAGAGATAGACGAAGTTACCGCTTATCGCTGCAAGAAGGCACCGAAAAAAATCCGTTCTAAAAATACTGCAATGGAGGCGGTTCTCACTTCTCTGGGTATTCGCGACAGTGCGCCATTCAGCACCGAAGAAATTGATTTCGATGCAGAAGAGAGCGAGAAGGAGGACTAAGTGATTTTTGCAATGCGAGTGGAAGGACGTTATTGAGGCGCATCTCCCACTCGCATCATTTAACGGAAGGGCAATGCTGCTGGCAGCTAGGAGTCTGCAAAACTCCGAACGGCGCTCACACGCCGTGGGTTCGACCCCCTGCCCTTCCGCCAAACCATTATCGCGCTTTGAGTTTATATTTGCGTGGTTTGTTCCAGTACGGCGATTTGCACTTGGGGCAAACTCCCGGTTCGCCGTCTGTGCTCTTTCGGGGTATCCACTCGTGTGAGCAGCGATTGCACCTATACCCCTTTTGTTTGACCGTAACCATCGCCATGACCGAAATAATATACTCGATAATAATATATTGTCAAGGTGCATTTTTCCCTTGACTAATATATACCTATTTAGTAATATATTTCTCGGGTGATGATTATGGACCTGAGACAGATTCGCGGCATGGAACTGGCGGAAACGCGGACCATCCGTAAGCGTGATGGATGGTGGTGGGTTCCTTCGCAAACGGGAAGCAAGTTGTACCGCGTGCAATTGACTAGCAAGTTTGCGACGTGCGAGTGTGCCGATTTTGAACGTCGGGGCCAGGCGTGCAAGCACATTGTTGCGGCGTGCGTTATGCAGATAAAGCAGGAACAAAATGCGGACGGCACTACCACGGTCACAAAGAGCGTGACGTTCGCGGCGGAGGAGAAAACTACCTATCCGCAAAACTGGACCGCTTACAATCAGGCCCAAACTGGCGAGCAGGATAAATTCCTCGCACTGCTTGCCGACCTGTGCTCCGGTCTCCCCGTTTTCCCCGCCAAGAATGGTCGTCCTAGATTGCCGCTCTCGGACGCAGTATTCAACGTCACATTCAAGGTTTACTCCACAATCTCTCAGCGCCGCTTTATGAGCGATCTTCGGGAAGCCCACGTTCGCGGGTACATCTCCAAGGTGCCGCACTTCAATAGTATTTCCAACTACCTTGAGAATCCCGATCTGACTCCGATTCTCCGTGACCTGATTATCCAAAGCAGTCTGCCCCTGCAATCTGTCGAAACTGATTTCGCCGCCGATTCTTCGGGCTTCACAACTTGCCGATTCACTCGCTGGTTTGATGTGAAGTACGGGAAGGAGCGAGTTAAACAGGATTGGGTCAAGGTTCATCTCATGTGCGGAGTCAAGACAAACATTGTGACCGCCGTGGAGATTGAAGGCCAGCACGCCAACGATTCCAGACTGCTTCCCGCGTTGGTATCCGCTACCGCACAGAACTTCACGATGAACGAGGTTTCCGCCGACAAGGGGTATTCGAGTAAGAACAACGTAGAAATCATCACCAAGTTCGGAGCTGTGCCGTTCATCTCCATGAAGGAGACCGACAAGGGGCTTGGCGGTGGAGCATGGGCGCAGATGTATCACTATTTCAATTTCCGCAAACAGGAATTCTTGCAGCACTACCACAAGCGCAGCAACGTGGAATCTACGTTCTCGATGATGAAGCGGAAATTCGGTGACTCGCTCCGCAGCAAGACCGATACCGCGATGGTCAACGAAACGCTTTGTAAAATCCTGTGTCATAACCTTGTCGTTCTCATCCACGAAATGTGTGAACTCGGCATTGATCCTGTTTTCTGGCCGCAATCGAGCGTAAACTAGCGGCCATGCTTGCAATTTCGGTGCTCTGGCTTCTATTACTATCAGCACCTCAAAACCACACCGCCAGCAATCAGACCAGCAGCACCCGCAACACCCAAGGCCCAGTACGCCCACCAGAGCGCGCACAAGAGTCTCCCGACTCTGGCTACTCTGATAACGCGTCCGGTACTCAGTTCACCTACAATTCCCAACAAGAAAGCGGGAATGAAACCGCAAAAGTAATATTCGATGGGCTTCTCGTACTCCTGACAGGCGGATTGGTCGTGGTTGGAATACGACAGGCCCAGATTCTCAAGAAGCAGGCCGATATTCTTGAAAAGCACGAGGGCTGGATGCAGAAGCATGACGCCCATCTCGCTAAGCTCGCCCAAGCGGCAATGGATAACGCCAAGGCGTTGGTTAACAGCAACTGCTCCTTGGTCGAAGTGTTTGTAGAATGGGTACCGGGTTCCAGCCATCTTAAAATTGTTGGGGATAAAACCGAGATATTCGTTAATTTCATTTGCTCGAATCGCGGACATTCCCCCGCTTCGATTGTTGAGCGCATAGTTAAGGCCGAGATATCTGATGGTTTTCGCGGCCCAGATATCAGCGCGGTGAATGATTCGGAAATTGACAGGGAGTTGATACCTCTTGCGAAAACCGACGTCAACGGTTCTCGGAAGGACAGAAACTACAGGCTCTATGCCTCGGGTAGACCGGGGAACAAATTTATCCTGATATATGGCGTGGTTAGATACCGCGACATATTTACACCCAAAGACAAATTGCGAGAGACTTGGTTTGGTTTTTATACAACTGATCAAGACAGCGCGGCGGGCCACAGCCCCACACGTATACAACAACCCGACTATAACCGCCATGAATAACAAAGCTGCACACAAACTCCGAGATCTGCACTTAAATTCCTGATTTAATGGCACTTCTTGTGCAAAGCCCAATTTTCGCTTTTTCAGGGCTTCGGCGGCGGGTTGGCGTCCAATCATCGCCTCAACTTTTGTTTATCTTTGTTTATCAAAGAGCCATTGGCAAACGGGCTTGGGCGGGTTCGCGGTCCGTCTCTGGAGACGGGCACACTTACTCATTGCCCTTTCAGTAAACATTGTCGCATCGGTTGGGCTGGATGTCTGTGATGGGGCTCACTGGTTGGGTGTGATGAAAAAAGTCAAAGGACCCGCCCAAGCGAAGCTTGGACGGGGCACCCATCAGCGCTAGGTGAACGCGAAGTCCGGGCCACCCGCCACAGAAAGGCATCCTCAATGCCTGATTCCTGTGCAGCCAAGTGGGGTTCTTGTGCAAGAACCTGAACCTCTTGTTTCGACCCCCGAAAAGCATATCCTTCATGACATGCTAAGACTTTTCAAGAAATGGCGTTTGGTGCGCCGACTGCGTAAGGAGTGTCTAAGCCATATCGGAAAGCAAGGAGACGGCTTTGTCTCAAGGGAAGGAACGATGTGGGTTTCTAAGGGCGCTTTCGCGCAGCAAACAGTCGAGCATTTGTGGCGAGCACGATTCTGGAGCGAACAGCACAGGATCGAGAAATTACAACAAATTCATTCCCTCTTGGAGTCGTGCATTGCCGAGAAATTTATTGATACTTTTCTGCGGGAAGACGGCAAGAGATTTATTAAGACCAGTCTGGCGGGGGAGGATTTTTGCGGCTTTATGGATTTTATGGAATTTTGTCTATCCAAGTATCGCTCGTTAGCCACGATCATAATTATCCCTATTGTCACCTTCGCGCTGGGATTTTTCGGCCCATCAATCCTCAAGAAATTAACTGAGAAGCCGCCCCAAAAAGCCTACCAATCATCCACGCCTGCTGAGAATTGCTCAGATGACCTCACCGCTTACGACGCAGGGCCAGTCATCTAATAGTCGAAATACTGGCGCTAACGGCGCTAGCTCAACGCGCGGAAAAGTGCCACATGAAGCGCCAAACACTCCCCCGCCCGCGATTTTGCAAGATTGCGGGGGCGGGAATTGCGCGGTATCGTCCGGCCAAACAGGGGGAGTAACTGCAGGACAGATTAACGTCGATACTGATCGACACCTAGCACCCAAGCAGATCGCCGACATAGAAGCGGCCAAGGCTGCGTGCGCCGCAATGTCTTTTATTCATGTCACGGCTTCAAGCGATGAAGCCAAACGACACGCCTACGAGTTTATAAATGCTCTTCAGAGTGCAGGATGTGGCGCTAATTTGGATTTACCGATTCCCGGCCTTAGGCCGAATGTATTTGGAGTCTGGGTAGGAGTAAGAGATATGAAGAACCCCGATCCTTCTGCAAGGGCTTTGAGCACAATCCTAGGAAACGCAGACGTTTCAGCACCACTCGCGCCGATGGAATCTAATTTTTTCCCTGATTCGACTTTCGTACTTGTAGTTGGTGCGAAAGGATCGAAGTAATGTGCGCAGCGTTTGTGAGTTCTTTGTATTCGAGGTTTTAGACACTTGCAGTGTTCGGCCAGAACACAGGATCAATGCCAAGTTCGCACATTTCGTGGATGAGAACGACAAGGTTCAGGTCGGGAATTTAACGCTTAGCGGACAGCGCGGATGACGAGAATCATTCCCGGCCGCAAGGCAGCGATATTGCGGTTGTCTTTCTTTAGGGCGGAGACGGTGGTGTTGTAGGAGTTGGCGATGGAATACAGGGTCTCGCCTTGCTTGACCTTGTGATGCTTCACGGGGGCGTGGACGGCTGCGCTGGAAGTTCCTTTGGACGATCGGCTGGCCGCGGCCGTTTGGGTTCCGGCGGGGTGATGCGGTCGGTTGGCTCCGGAGACGGGGCAAGCCCCGTCTCTACAACTCTTTCGGCTTGAACTTTTGCTGGCTACCTGCGTTTCTCTCGCTCTTTCTCCCGGTTGGGGCGCAACGGGCAGGTGAACGTACAAGACCTTTCTTCCGGCCAGGCTGCTGCCTTTCAGGTGGTTCCATCCGCGCAGCATTTTGACGGAGACTCCGAAATTCTCGGCTACAGACTCCGCCGTATCGCCTTTGCGCACCTTGTAACGCAGGGTCGTGTGGGCGTAGGTGCTGGTATCGGTTTGCTTGCCGGGGGCGATGGGGATGATCAGACGGCTTTCGGGCGCGAGCGCTTCATTGTACGAAACCCTATACAAACGCGCATTATACGAACGCGCATTCGAAGCCTCTTCGGAAACTTCTTCTTTCGAGTCTTCTTTCGCAGCTTCTTTCGAACTGGTGCTCAGGTCATTGGCTTCGGCTATGGCGGTTGGGGTGGTGTGATAGGTGCGGGCTAGGGAGGCCAGGGTTTCTCCTTCTTGCACCTTGTGATAACGCCAGGAGACTCGCTTGTCGACTGGGATCGCGGCTACGGCGGTTTGAAACCTGGCGGCGGTTCCGGCGGGGACGTGGAGTTCGAAGCTGCCTTCATTTCCGGGAAATTTCGGGGTGGTCAGGCGGAGCAGGCTGGGGTTGAGGTCGAGGAGGTCGGAGGTGGTGGCATCCACGCACTCGGCGGCGAGGCGGAGATCGATGGGGTAGTCGATCTTGATGGTGTCGTAGGGAACGGGCTTATCCTTTACCACCGAATCCAGTCCGTATTGCTCGGGATTCTTGGCCATGATGGTTACGGCCACTATGATGGGAACGTAGTTGCGGGTTTCCTTGGGCAACACGTTGCGGTGGTAGAGTTCCCAGAAATCGGCGTAGCCGGTGCGCTTGACGGCGTTCTGGACGGTGCCTGGTCCGGAGTTGTAGGCGGCCATGGCCAGGTACCAGTCTCCGAACTCGTTGTAGAGATCTTTTAGATGGTGGGCGGCGGCTCGGGTGGCCTTTTCGGGATCCTGGCGGTCATCTACCCACCAGTTGCGCTCCAGGCCGTAGCCTTTTGCGCGGCTGCCCATGAATTGCCACATGCCTCGG
>Ga0187879_10002783_pt1 | contig 11792 bp, 19 predicted proteins | sample June2016WEW_19_1_FD_132423 | JGI IMG/M metagenome (GOLD analysis project Ga0187879, IMG submission 132423) | Peatland microbial communities from SPRUCE experiment site at the Marcell Experimental Forest, Minnesota, USA - June2016WEW_19_10 | ecosystem: Environmental > Terrestrial > Soil >... | reverse complement strand
AAGATCTCGTGACAAATCAAGTTCCTAGAATTCCGAATCATGCCCCCGCTACCACTTCAGACGTGTCTATTCCGGTTACATAGGTAACGTTCTATACCGGAGACATGGGTGACTATGTCTCCGGAATAAAACGTAACCTATCCATCAGGTAGGTCAACGGCTTTCCTGCCTGCCTTTGTTCGTCGCATTCTGCCGACGTACCCCGCCAACGCATCGTTCATGCGCGTTTGCCAACCATGGCCGCTGGTTCGAAAGAAGTCGACGATTTGAGCATCAAGGCGCAACGTCACCGGAATCTTGTGCGTAGCGCTTTTCGGTCGCCCGCGACGCTTGAGGATCTCGCGAAGCGGCTGCATACGCTTGAAGTCTGCCGTCTCCAGCTCGCGCGTATCAGAGTCAGTAGCGATTCCGCGATTGATCGCTGCCTCCTCGGAGATTGTTGGTCGCAGTAGTCTAGTCTTGCGTTTCATAGCGTTTGATCCCTCGACGATTTGCTTTCGGCAGGCTAATGATTCGCAGAGTGCCGTTCCGGATCGTGAACACGACCACATACAGTCGGTCGCCGATAGGCGTGGCGGCGATGTATCGTTCCTCGCCATACGATCGACGGTTGTCCGGAATTGCCATCACCCTTGGCCAGTCAATCCGGGCCGCTTGGGCGAGTGACACACCGTGCTTGTGACGATTGAGCGCATCCTTCGCAGGGTCGAACTCGATCTTCACCTATTTATTGTACGTACAATAAAGATTGTAGTTAACGCCGGATGGATGCAATAACCGTTTCGCCGGCGCCAGGCCGTCACGTGGCCCGTAGCAAGGTGCGGCGACCCTCAGGCAGGAGCGATCCGCAGCCGACTTGCCGGGACCATCGGCAGCGCGAGCGGGTGCTGGATATAAAGATCAAATCCTCCCCCGTTACCATTACTTATATTTAGTATTTAATTTCATAATATTGAGCGTAACAGCTCAAGTGATTTCTATGTTCGTTTTCAGGTTTTGACTAGGCGCGCCGATGATTTCTTCGCGACGTCGAATGGAGTCGCTGGGCGGGTTACCTGGAACAGCGATGAGAGTGCGCGAGAGCTGTGCGACCGGCAGCGTCGTACGGCCCAAGCCGCAGCACACCATCAGCTCTCGTCGATCTTTGCTTGCCATCAACGTGATTCCGCCGCCTACGATTTCGCTCAGCGTCGCGCGGGTTTCGCGCGCGTTCTCCTCGAGTCGCTGTACCGACGCCGAGACGAACGGCGCATAGAACTGCGCTGATTGCGGAGTCGATACCGCATCTGCGACACCTTGCTCAAGCGCTGCGCGCTGCTCTTCGGCTGCAAGTTTCACTCTGCTTGGGCGAGCCGCTCAGCGAGCGTCGCACTGGATCGTAATTCGCCGTGCGCGATGGCATCGACGAGGTTCAATATCTCATCGCGTAGTTCCTGTCGCCGATCGCCGCGGGCTGAAGCCGCGGATCCACTGTAAGGGCTTTCTCCACCGTTCCGTGCGCGCGACGCTCGAAGAAGACGCTCCAGGGCGTCATCCCCTACAAGAACTCCGTGGATCCAGTGCAGTAGTTGCTGCTCCAGTCGAACTCGCGGCAGGCGAAGCTTATTGGCACAAGCATTTAGGCCGCCATTGACGCGGCTAGCGCACACGTATGTCTGCGTGGGACCGGAAACCACCAGGTTGCTCCCGCAGACGCCGCAAAGCACTATTCCCGAGAGCAGGTACTTCGGGTATGTGCGAGTCGCTCGTGCCCGGTGCTTCGACAGCCCGAGGCGTACGCGAGCACCGATACGCATTGCCTGCTCACGCTGACGAGCCTTCACTTTTTCCCATAGTTCTTCCGAGACAATGCGCAGCTCCGGATGCGAAACGACGATCCATTCCTCCGCCGGACGCAGAAGATATTCGCGATCGCCGGATTTAAGCTTCTTTCTGCTCCGCCGGCGATTCCATACATATCGGCCGATGTACATCTGGTTATTGCGAATGCCGCTTCCGCGCTTGGTGTCCCCGTGAATCGCCGATGCAAGCCATTTTCCATGCTGTCTTCTGCTCGCTCTATGCCATTCGCTTCCTGGCGAAGCAATATGCTCCTCGTTCAAACGATCAGCGATCCACCGCGGACTCCTGCCAGCGGCGTACCACGAGAATATTCGCCGAACGTCATAGGCTTGAGCAGCGCTAATTTCGCGACGGCCCGAGCCACTGCGGATCGCGGGGATATATCCGTAGCATTTTCCGCCTGCGCTTCTCCCATCCAAGGCCAGTCCTTTGAGGGCGCGGTGTGTGCGGTGCGCAATCTGACGTAGTTCTTGCTTCGCCATCGCGCCCTTGATGGCGATGAGGATATCCATACCCGCAATTCGGGTATCGATCCCGTCGTCGGTGACCACATGCACACTGAGGTACTCGAGCTCCTCCTTGGTCGCGTGCATCTCAGATTCGCTGCGCCACAGGCGCGATAGCTCATGGGCGACAATCACGTCGCACTCCCGACGCCGAACCGCCCTAAGAAGCTGCTGATAACCGGGGCGACTTGCCTCGTTTCCCGAGCGCGCCCGGTCGCAGAGTTCGCCGACGACATTGAACCCATGCCGCCGGCAGAGCTCGCGGCACTCGCGCAGCTGATCGTCGATGGATTCCTTGCGTTGTTCATTCGTCGACACACGAGCATACAGAGTAGCCTTCATGGATTCCCCTTTTGAGATACCGTAAATGACGATTGTCTTTTTGTGGCCGACGTCTTGCCGTGGCCAATGTCTTGCCCAGGTCCCATATTGGGACTAGAATGCTGGGATGAGGGTGATCGCGGTTTCCACGCTGAAGGCATTCTGGAGCGATCACCCTGAATATCAGGACGCCGAAGGGCCAACGCTGGCCTGGTACAGAGACGTCTTGAATGCGGATTGGTCAAAGCCGAGCGACGTAAATGCGCTGTTCGGTAACGCGAGCATCCTCCAGGATGGTCGCGTGGTGTTCAATATCGGTGGCAACAAGTACCGTGTCGTCGTGTGGATCAATTACCCGTATAGGGTCGTGTACATCCGCTTCATCGGCACGCACAAGCAGTACGACGCCATCGATGCGCAAACGATTTGAGAGGTAATCAATGGACATCAAGCCTATCAGGACCAAGGCAAACTACCGAGCGGCGCTCAAGGCGGTCGAGTCCTTGATGACGGCAAAAGCCAATACATCTGCGGGAGATCGCCTGGACGTGTTGACGACGCTGGTCGAGGCTTACGAGCGCGCGCACTTTCCCATGGATCTGCCTGACGCCGTGGAGGCCATCAAGTTCCGAATGGAGCAGTCGGGCCTCACAGTTAAAGACCTGGAGCCGGTGATCGGCCGCAAGAATCGAGTGTATGAGATTCTCAGCCGCAGACGGTTACTAACTCTGAGGATGATCGAAGGATTGCATACGAAGTTTGGGATCCCGGCTGAAAGTCTGCTCAAACAGCGAGCGGAGAGAGACCCTAATTCGGCCGAAAGGCACTCGAAGCGTGAAGAGCGCTGACTCGATACGACCACGATCTGGAGTACGCCACCGATGCGCGCGCGGCCTGTGGGCCGAGATTGATGAACGTGCGTAACTGCTCACTCAACGATTGTATCGATTCCGGCTAATTCATGGTCGTCGTCCCTATTCAATATGAAACGGCTGCGCTGCTCTCAATCATCATGCATCCGGCGGCGCTGTCAGCATATTGGCGCCGTGGATTTTGTCCGCAAGAGCGCGGGCATCGTTAATTAATATTTGTGCTTGTCCGAGGTACTCATGGCATTCCGTAAACAGCGGTCGGCCGTCGATTTGAAAGTCCTGGTAGTGAGGCTCTATAGCTGATGCTCTAGGCATTAAGGGAAGTTGCGGATTGTCGACGTAAGGAGTCTCCGACAGGGGAATGGGCTTAGCTGGGCCACCGATGTATGTCACACCGAAGCGTCCGCTAATAGTGAGCTTAACGTCAGCATAACCGCGTCGGTGCTGGCTGGTGTGCCGCGTGCGACTCAGCGGAAGATCGCGAAAGGTCCTGTAGCCCGTAAACTGATGCCGAAAGGCGCGGCGTCGAGCTCGCTCCTCGGCCGGGAGTTGCTGAACCCACCGCAGCATGCGGTAGTCTCGATCTGTGCCAAAGCAGCATTGAATAATCTCCGGGATGCTTCGGGCCGCTGCAAGGAAGGCGTCGAAGTGGGGATAGATTGAGCGCTGCCAGCCGGTGTCCACCATGGCCCCGGACGCGATGATCGCGGCATCGCCCCCGGTCATCTCAGGTGGCTCAAGCGCTCGCTGCATCCTGGCGACGTGGAAATGCGCGTACTCGAGCTTGAGTTGCGCACCGGCCCATAGTTCATCATGCATCGACCGAGCCTCGTTTATTGAATGGAAAAACAGCCCCATGCGTAGTGGCTCCATTTGCCGCGTCGTATGGCTATCGTAAGACGAAGGCCGGCCAATCGCGTCCGGTCGCGGGGGTCCGGGGAATCAATACAGCGCTCATTTGTGCATATGTTCCGAAGTTCCCAGAAAGAGCCGCACCGATCTCAAGCGGGTCCTCGTGGTCGCGATGCTGAAATGCGTCGACGCCCGCTGGCAACGGACACGACGCTACTTAAATAGGTCGTGCGTCTCGATGTGTTGCGCGGCCGTGACTAGTCGAAAGCGAGGATGATGGCCGCAGCCGTGGCAAGGCGGAAATCGCTTACCGTAAATGCATGTGACCTCGTGCGGCTGAGCGTGCCGATGGTCGTGGATTACCCGGTAAATTCCTGATTTTGGGACGACATCGCCAGGCTCGAATACATCGCCTACATTTACCGCGGCCATGTTTCCTCTGTCGGCTCATGCGCAGGCCGATATGGCGAAGTCAATATAACTGGCGTAACGGGGTTGTCACCTGTCAAATATGACAGGGGTATTGCATGGGATCAGTTGATAGCGTGCATCGCTGCAACGTTTCTGGCTCGCGCCCCCTGCGCCTGCCGAGCACGACGAGCCGCACTGATCCGAACTTGGAGCCATCGCACGTCCTAACCTCACAGCACAGGAGAAATCCGACCATGGCAATCGATTGGACTGACAAGACTGCTGTCGTGACCGGAGGCAGCTCCGGCATCGGTCAGGCATTCGCGTCAGCGTTGACCGCCTCCGGCGCCAAGGTGGGCATAACAGGACGAGACCCCGGAAGATTGCGCGAGGCGGAGGCGCGGCGCGGCGCCGCCTGGTCGCTCGCCGGCAACCTGGCGCACCTGGATGACAGACAAGCGCTCGTCGCGAAGGTCTACTCGACTTGGCCGCGCCTAGATCTCCTCATCAACAATGCCGGCATCATGTTGCAGCCCAACCTGCTCGATGGAGGCGAGAGTCTGGGCAGGCTCGAGGAGGAGATCCTCATCAACTTAGTCGCGCCGATCGACCTTTCGGTGAAACTCCTGCCGCTGTTGAGGGCGAGCAGTGCCGCCGCCGTCGTCATGGTCTCCTCCGGATACGCCCTCGCCCCGGCGGATCGAGGACCGACCTACTCGGCTAGCAAGGCCGGACTGCACTCGTTCACCAAGAGCTTTCGGCGGATCGCCGCGAGCGTCGGAGTGCATGTTCTAGAGCTGTTGCCCCCGCTGGTGGATACTCCTGCGACATCCGCGACCTCTGGAAAGAAGCTGTCGGCCGAAGACGTGGTACGCCTCACGCTCGCCGGCCTCGACAGGCGCCGAGACGAGATTCTACCTGGGCAGGTGCGCATGCTGCCGACACTGCTCCGCTGGCTGCCTGCCACGGCCGAAAAAATGGTTGCGCGGAGCTGATCGGGCGCACGATATACGACAGGTCCATATGAGACCATGATGAGGAAGTACGGGGCCCGAGACGTTGGACCCAAGGCCGCGAAAGATAGGTAACCCAGATGACTGGGAACGAACGGGATTGAGTAAGGGATCGCTCGCAAAATTCTTCTGGATTTCGCGCTTAAGTATTGATTTCCTAAAAATTATGGCGACAGCGCGCTATCTGGGAAGCCGCAGCAAATAAGTCCACAATTGTGCCCCCGCTACCATTGATTCCGGCACCCCTGCTGCTGGCAGTAAAGGCGCGGTTTCTAAGGCATCCTAGCCCTTAGGAATCGCCGCGACTCCCGGAACCAGTTCGATTCTGAAGCCGACGACATCGGTAATCGCCGCCCTGGCTGGCTCCACTGTCACGGGCACTGAGATACCCGAAAGCAGAGCCAGTATGGGATGGACCATACGCCGGACCGTTGCCTGCATTGCGGCCCCTGCGCCGAGCCGACGACCCACTGAGTGCTCAGCACCGGTTGTTGAAGCGGCCAAAGTCGGGTAGTGGGTCAGACGCCTTTCGCTGGTTCGACGTCCGACACATAATTAGCGTATGAATCTAAAGTCAGTCCCGCTAAATGTCTGGTCAGCCATCTGCGTGGCAACGATCGGTCTGATCGATGTCGGCGTTTTCCATCATATTTGGAGCGGCTGTTTTCTGATCGCCGCGAGTCTCGGGCTCGCTGTCTGGACCCTGATCCGGGTGCGTCAGTCCAATCGCTAAGACCCCCGAAGTGGCGGCGCGGCTTCGCTCGGAGGTGGGGTAGGGTGTTCAACGGGAAGGCTCCTCTGGCGGCCCACAGGTTCGTGCATCGGCGGGCTCGATTGTGGCTGTACGGGGGCGGTCTCGTGCTTCGGTAGGCGTGCAAGTAAGTGCCGAATCGAGCCCCCGCTGCCATATTTTCTTGCAATTGATTTACTAGGGGTTTTTCTGCCCCGGTTCCCCGCATTTCCCGTCTGATCCCGGCGATCTCCAGTAAATGGCTGCCCAGCGCCACGAACGAAATTTCGCCGACGACAGCGGTGTGATCGGCGTTCGGCTTCAGGCGGACCGCACCCCCTTCAAGCACCTTACGAATCGCCTCGCGGGCGGCGACGATGCGCTCAGGAGTCGAAAGGCTGCCGACGCCCGAACCGATCAGCTCACGCATTTCGGCGACGATCAACGGCAGCCGCGCTATCAGCCGCTCGGCGCTGCGCTGCGCTTGGGTGCGGCTCTCGGTGGCCCGCGCGACGCCCGAGCGCAAACGAGTGGAGCTGTGAATCCGCCAAGCGACTGCGCAACGAGGATAACGTTCGCCCGCTTTCCGATGGCCCGAACTGCGACGTCAGCGTAATCGCTGAGACTTGCGCTCGCATCGTCACTGGGTAGGTTAATGGCTATGGGCTCGTGGTGCGCCTGCTTTAGGAGCAACGAGACCCGATGCCAATACCAGGCCATCCCTCCGGCACCTGGGAGCAGAACAAATGTGGTTTCCTGTGTTTCACGTGCCGCGTTCATTGCACCTGAGGAGCACATCTCATCAACATCGGGCGGCGCAGCGCTGGAGAGTCCGGCGAGCAAGTATCAGACATCGGTTCAGGTACCGCGGAAGACTGCCTCCAGGTTGTTGCCGTCCGGGTCGAGCGCAAAGGCGGCGTAGTAGCCCGGCGGATAAGCATCGGCGAGGTTGCGAAGGCCAGGTGGTCCGTTGTCGACTCCGCCCGCTTTCAGGGCGGCTGCGTGAAAGGCGTCAACCTCGGCGCGGTTCTTGGCTGCGAAGGCCGTATGCTGCTTCACACCATGTGGGTGGAAACGGTCAATCCAGAAAACAGGGTAATCGACGCCATAGCCGACGCCATCGGCCCCGTCGTTCTCCGGAAGCTGCATAACGCGACGCGAGCCGAGTGCGCCCAGAGCCGCATCGTAAAACGCTGCGGAACGGGCGACGTTCGCAACACCAATGCCCGTATGGTCGATCATGATGGCAATCCTGCGCCGGTTCAGATGGTTTCGAACGAGAACTCTCTGGCTGAATCACACTTCCTGCCAGCCGTGCGGGTCTCGGATGTCTGGGTAGCTTTCACGAAGACCATGAATCTCATGGTCGGTGTTATTGAGTGATCTCAGGCTCGATGAGATTGGCCAAGTTGCGCAGCGACTCCTGCCAGCCCAGGTAACAGGCCTCGACTGGAATGACATCTGGGAGGCCTTCCTGCACGATGTTGACTTCCGTGCCGAGCGAGACCCTCTTCAGTGTGACCGTTACTCGAATCTCACCGGGCAGGTTCGGGTCCTCGAACTTGTCGGTGTAGCGCAAGCGCTCGTTGGGCACGAGCTCAACATACTGGCCACCGAACGAGTGGCTATGGCCGGTGGTGAAATTGCGAAAGGACATTCTGTAGGAGCCACCGGCTGTCGGGTCCATGTGATGCACAGTGCAGGTGAAGCCATTCGGCGGGAGCCACTTGGCCAGCGCGTCCGGCTCGACGAACGCGCGATAGACCTTCTCGGGTTTTGTTGCCAAGACTCGATGAAGGCGCACGGTGTTGGGCATGGTCAGTTCTCCTCGTGTTTCGCGTTCCGCGCGTTTCGAAGTCACAGCTCGATGTGGCGGCGCACGTGGCAGGCTCCGGGTTCCACTACATCCCTTGTGCACTACGTCCACTAGCCGCCTGGTATCGGCAGCACGGGCATGATCTCGACGGAATCGCCCGGGAAAATGGTAAAGTGCGGATGCTTCTCAAAGAGTTTGGCGGCTGCCTCGTGCGAGTCGCCACGCACAACCATAAAAGCGCCCATATCATTGCTGATATCGTCGATCCCGCGTTGCGTGACCTTTTTAGTTTTACCTAATGGGCCGCCCATGGCAACAATGGTGGTGTGATGTTTCTCGACCCACGCCTTCCAGGCCGCTATGCCTTCTCGTTCCTTCGCGCGCCGATCGCCTTCGGGAAGGGCGTCCCAGGCCGCTCGTCGCGGACTGGTTTTGCTGCCAAGGAACACAGCGAGATAGGTATTGTTCGTGCTCATGACGTCTCCTCTCTTTTGTGCATTGCGGGTTGGAACAACAACTTGATGTAGCGGCGCAAGTGATCGATGCTCGCGGCTGCGATAGCCGCGCCGCCCTTGGCCTTCGCCATCATGAAGACACCTTGACCCTGCGTGTCTTGCCGGAGAAGTGCACGCGCTTGCCGTGCCGGATCGGCTTCAAGCCTTCCCGCTAGGAAAATCCCGCCTTGATGAGCGATTCGTTGAACGCGCCCATAGCGGTCAGGAGCTCCTGCGTGGGCATGACACCGGCCTCGCTCTCGGTTGGCCGTGACAAGAACCATGACGTTCACCTCGCGACCTCGGTTAAATCAGCAACTTACGCACCGCGGCGCTCTGCAAACAGCGAATTCCATGCTCTGACACTCATTACGACGAAGCACGTGCCCCGAAATCGACAGTCCTCGGCTCTCTGACATGAATCCCTCTCGAGGACCCGATCAACTGCGTATACCCCTGCGTCTTTCCAATCCGCCGCGTGATCGCGAACACCTGGATCTACGAGCGCATTCGGGTGAATCAACAAGCCGGGTTAAAACTAGCGCCCGCCATTCGTCATAGCTTCGTCACTCATCGAAAGGCAAAAGCCGGCCTTGTCACACGAAACCGCCGCGGGGCTCAAGTACCGAATCACCGGAACCTACGACCTTCCGCACAAAACCTTAGGCGTCATTTTCAACTTCGACAAGATGATTGCCGGCGAATTCGAAAAAATGCCTGGCTGCTCTCAAAGCTTAGGCAGAAGCTCGATAAGTAACGAGGCGCCGGTATCGGGTGCTTTGCCGCAATACTTGCGAAATGGTTGCTCCTAAGCGGTCATCGGCAGATGCCCGCTTAGGCTCAGGAGGTAACGTTGAAGCTGCCGGCATATTAGCTTCATCGTTTGGAAGCGAGTCGCGTCGCTGCCACGGACCGGAAATCGACCAGCGGGTCACGTTGCCGGTAGCAACTCTAGGTTCGGCTCGATTCCAGCGATGGCGATGAAATCGCGGTCGCGGTGCAGAATCGGCATGCGCCCTCCGATGGCGTGAACGGCAATGAGGCAATCATTTGCGGATCTCGGTGTAATGCCGGCCCATCGGCAACGCGCGTACAGGTGGGCCGAAGTACGCGCTGCCGCCCTGACATCCTGCTCGACAAGCATGGGTAACTCACCCAGCACACGATCCCATCGCGCGAACCGCTCGGGACTGTCGGCGCCCTGTAGTACCTCCTGCAGGATCGGCGGAGCCAGCCACACTGGATCTCCACGTTTGAGCGCTGCGACTAGCATGTCTACCTCGGCGGTCGCATCACCCCGAAGGAATGGAACCCAAACCGACGAATCGACCAACATCGCGTGTCAGCGGGTCGGGTTCGCAGTCTTCGGATCGTAGCCCTCTGCAACGCCGCCCGAACCGCGCAACGCGATCACGGCGGAATAGTCGCGACTGCGCACGTAGTGCTCGAGTGCGACGTGCACCGCCTCGCGCGTCGTCTTGACGCTCGCGAGGCGCTTGACCCGCGCCACAAGTTTCGGATCGATAACAATGTTGGTGCGATCGGCACCGGACTTGCGTGTCTGTTTCAAATGCGTCTCTCTACACATTCAATGTGTATGTAGTCTAAAACAGGTGGCGGGTGGGCGCAATGCTTTGGATTCACACGCGGCCGTTCATTTCGACAGCGGGAACTCGGACACTGGCTGGCACGATGGGGAGGGCGAGGGCATGGGCGATATAAAGATCAAATTCTCCCCCCGCTACCATTGCTTATGTTTTATATTTAACTTCAAAAGCTTAAGCGTAATAGTTAAAGCTACCTCCCTGCATGCTTCTCTGTCTTGACCTGGCGAGTCAATGACTTCTTCGCGACGTCGAATGAAATCGCCGCGCACCTTGCTTTGAACGGCGGCGAGAGTGCGCGAGAGCTGTGCGATCGGCAGCGTCGTACGGCCTTAGCCGCAACACACAATCCGTTCCGGCCGATCTTTGGTTGCATCAATGTGATTCCGCCGCAGCGCGCCAGTTCTACACAGTTTGCTACGCTGCGGACTACTGGGTGGACACCCGCCGATAGTCTCCGCCGTCCCAATGTGTTCACGCCTCGGTTCGCGTGCATATCGCGTGCGTCCCACCCACCCCACGCGGAGACGTCTTAGCGTATGCCTGACAGCCGCTCGATTGTTGGCAAGTCTAGTCGGGGAACTTCTCCGTTCGGCGTTGCATTCAGCAGTCTCCAAGACGAACGCTCGCGCACATCCCGGTTCTCACTAACCTCATTTTGTCTGGCAGCGTAGATTGCATTTCTTATATTGCTTTCTAAAGACTGATATGTTGCAACCGAAACATTTTTCAGATAATTTTTTTTCGTAAGTCGCATAGCACGCCTTTTGACAAGAAATACATTTCACCGAGCAGGCGGCGCCGGCGGCGTTTGCCGAGTTCGCGATGGTCAGGGCGAAAAATACGGGTGCGGCGATGACGACGAAACGCGGGATTCTTGCAAACATCGGAGCTCTCCTTCGGTTGCCGCTTGCTGATCGGTGTGACCCGCGGTATTAGAATTAAGCATGCCAGCTTCGCTTGGTGACCGCTTTCACGCAACACTTTTCCTGTCAAGGTTGCCGCACGCGCCAGGGGCTGACATCACCTTGATTGAGATAAGGCTTAGCGGGAAACCGGGTCATTGGCCGCGCGCCCCATTTTCAGTCGAACCATATAGTGACGCTGGGCTGCCTAGAATTGAGACCTATCGGTGGTCGGCGCCGGAGCTTTTCTGCGGTGATTCCAAGCGATCCACCTCTCAATTACTGCCCAAAGTATCCAGATCACGCCGGCGAGCCACAAAGACCATAAGATTGCTCGGACAATGTGATGTTCGGAAACCCAGACCGAACAAGAGATGCTCGTAAGCCAATGGCAAACATTATCAACCGCATCATGTGGACCGAGTT
>Ga0187879_10002780_pt1 | contig 11795 bp, 9 predicted proteins | sample June2016WEW_19_1_FD_132423 | JGI IMG/M metagenome (GOLD analysis project Ga0187879, IMG submission 132423) | Peatland microbial communities from SPRUCE experiment site at the Marcell Experimental Forest, Minnesota, USA - June2016WEW_19_10 | ecosystem: Environmental > Terrestrial > Soil >... | reverse complement strand
CTTACCTCTTCCTCGCGGATGAAGCGCAAATCATAATTGTCCGCCGAGATGTCGGTGGCGCCGTAATCTTTCGTGACTTCCGCTTCTTTTTCCAGCATGCGGCCAATAATCATTTTTCCCAGACCGCTCCCGTTAATCTGCTGAATGGTGTACTCTTTGGAGTCCGGGGGGACGAAGGTCACATCGGCAACCACTTCGGACTTGGTTGCTTGCCTTTCTTTACCATACAGCTTGTATTCGCGGGTGACGATGTAAGGACGAAGGCGGCCCCGGTTTTCAGCCCGGGCCTGCGCCATGCCGGCGATGATGGTTTCCGTAGTTGGGACCGAGCTTCCGGTCTGCGCCGATGCGGATGCCATTACATCGACTAGATAGAGAAAAAGCAACCACGAGGTTTGGCGCCGCGCAGCCACGTTGAAGAAGCTCCGTCCTGCTTCGCGAATCTTGAGCCGCCAGTATTGCGGCATAGGCGCACCCTCCGCGATCATTCGACGGGTCTACTTGAGCGTGACCAAATCCTGCGGCGTTCCTCGAGATCAATCCCAGCGAGTGCTGTCCCAGCACAAACTTCCTCGAAGCAGCCTTCGATTAATGATGCCCGCCTCCACCGCCGCCGCGAGATCCCCCGCCGCCTTGAAATCCCCCTCCGCCGCCTGACTGCTGCCTCGCCTGCAGCTGCTGCGCCTGCTGCGTGTGTGTTTGCTGCAAATGCTGTGTCTGTTGCTGGTGTCGCTGCTCCATTTGCTGAGTTTTCGATTCATTAACCTGATGTTTCGCCAACTGCTGATGCTCCTTGTCCTGCTTCTGCTGGAGTTTCTGCCGATCCTGGGTCTGCTTTGCGACCAGCTTATCCTGTTGCTTCTGGTATTTCTGGTCCCCCTTCGCGTTCGCCGTCTTGGAAGCAGCGGGGCGTTCGACGGGCGGCAGCTCCTTAGGATGGACGGCAAGGTTGGGGCGAGGAGTCGCAGCAACTGCCGGCGTGCCGTGGTTCGCAGAAAACTTTTGCTGGGGGGCATTGCGGGCAGCGTACGCATGTTGAGTCTGTGCGGCTACCGGCCTGGCATGTGTCTCACGAGCAGAAGCCTCTTCTTGAGCGGTGGCGTGCGCGTTGATTCCGCCGTTGCCGCCGTTAAAACTGACGTGGTTCCTCGCGCCCTCGTTCACCCTTGTGTTGTAAACGTTGTGGATGTTGTGGGTATCCACGTTATTATACGACGTGTTGTAGAAGAAATGCCCGTGGTCCCAGCGTCCACCTTCATAACCATTACCGAAGTAACCGAAGCCATAGTTGATCCCACCATAGAAACCAACGGACAGGCCCCAGTAGCCTTCATTGAAAAAATATCCGTCGTCGCCCCAACCCCAATAGCCCGGAGTCCAGAGGTGCCCGACTTCCGGAGCCTCCATCCAGGTGCCCGGTACCCAATAGTACTCGCTGCCGTCCCAAGCCCAGTATCCCGGCGTCCAGATATAGCCGTCCCCCGGGCAGATCGGTTGCGTATAATCGGGCAGCGGTGGCGGAGCTATGCCGACCCTCACCCCCACGGCGACTTGCGCGGAAGAAGGTACCGGTATCGCCAGGAACACTGCGAATACGAAAAATAGCGGCAGAATCACACGAATCATCTTTGTCGTCCGCATCTTGGTTCACCTACTGAGGTTTTTTGTTCCCACACCATTCGGACGCGCGGGAGCTGGCACTGCACGCCGGACATGCAATTCCCAGGCGTTCAGATCGTTGAGCATTCAGTCAGCCAGGAACTCCATTTTGATTCCAGGGCAACTGAAGATCACGGAGAATCAGGATCTACGGCTAGGGTAGTTGAGTCGAGAATAAGGTGTCTGTATAAAAGGGAACACGGCTACTCGTGCGCGCATTAGGCCGGAGTCAGCGATTGGGGCCTGTGGCTAGCACATCGTTTACTTCTCCTCACCTGAACGAAATAACTGGACGATCCGTTCCGACCATTGGGTTGTCTTTAGCGCCCCTGTGAAAACCTGCACGTAGCGATGTCATTTGAGGCGGAAGGAGAGCCTGGCCGACGTGAAATTTACCGTCTCGCCACCTTGAAGGGGCCTTTCGACCGGGCGCGCCTTCGATGTGGAATAAATACGATGTGTGGCTGCGCGACTTCCACAAAGGTCGTATGACGCGCTAAGCCGAGGTGCCGTCCGAGCTCTGCACATTCCCGGCATATCGTCGACTCGAAAACTAGCCAGAAACGTTAGTGCAAACGGGGTTGTGGAAAATGGCTCCTGCCTTGTCACCTTTTGTTCACCGATCATACAAATGCATACCACGCGGGAACTCCTCACTGCGCCGACATTTTGAAAAGAGCGCGACGCTGAAATCAAATCTCACGGGTCTCTGTACAGGGTTCGTTGAATTACACCGCAACATGTCAACTCCATGGATCCTATGTTTTTAGTCAAACTGCCGATCAAATGACCGGTGGGGAGGCATCGGATGTCGAAATGCGGTTTGACACAGACGGTCTTGCGCGAGGAGAAATACCTCGTGGAGGCTCTGAAGGAGATGGGCGACGAGGTTGAGGTCCACCCCCAAAGCGCACAACTGAACTCGTACTACTCGGAGCAGGGGGCAAAGGTCGCTAACATTGTTATCCAGCGCCAGCACCTGTGCGGGGCCTTTGGTGATATCGGATTCGCACGTCAGCCGGACGGTCAGCTCGCCATGATTAAGGACGAACTCGACGAGCACCAAGGCTATGGCGCCAAGCGGCTGGGGCGGGTCCAGCAGGGCTATAAGGAGAAGCAGACTTAGGCCATGGCTCGGACCAGAGGTTAGATCCTGAAGGGCTTTGGTATGTTCAGCGGCTATGCGGAACACGATCTCGCCAAAAGTCGATATTGGACCTGGCGTGATCGTACTTCCAAACAACACAGGAAACGTCTCTGGCAAGAAATCCGTGGGTGCGTTGACTTCGCCATCCTCGGGCGATTCAATGAAGCCCAGACAAGCGTCTTGTCGCTAGGCACGAGTCACAATCAGGTTCTGCGGCTATTCAGCAAACGCTAGACTCTTGCCGATTTCAGCGAGCAGTTGACTGAGATCAGCATTAAGGAAGGTGGCCAAGCAGAAGTTACGGGATTCCCCGTCCCTGGATTGCCCTGGTAGAAGCTGCGCGGTGGTCTGCAAACCCGTAAAGTTGATGTTTCAAACTTAGATGCCGCGGCCACATGCCGTGTGCGCGCGCCTCCTCGTAGGCGCGGTCGGCGCTCCAGCCCTGAAAGGCGACGCGATAGAGACCTACCATGAAGCCGGTTCGGTCGGCACCATGCTTGCAGTGAACGAAAACCGGATAGCTGTCGCGGTCGCGCAGCACCTGGAAGAACATTTGGATTTTGCTTTCGGGAACGCGCTCCCATGGGCTCATGGGAATGTGCACGTAATGGAGGCCCAGCGATTTGACTTCTTCCGCCTCTTGATTCTCCGCGCGCAGGTTGATAACGGTCTTGACGCCAAGCTGTTTCAAATATTCATAACCTTGCCGGCGCGGTTGCCCGCCACGGTAGAAGCCTTCCGCGACCTGATCGAACCGCGGGATCGCTTGCGAATTCGGCACCTCGTGCGCGGATTGGGCCAGCACAGCCCAGGAGAGCGAGACCAACAGAAGCAGAAGGATGGCGGCTTGGATGGACTTCATCAGCAATTTACCCGCGCGATGGGAGTTTTGGTCTCCAAGAGATCATTGTAACCGGAATTCCAATGTGCGCCCAACGTGCAAACGGAAGACCTCTGGGAGCCTAAGCGCCAAAACATTGAGCAGACACCGGGCCTGTCGGTGTGGCGAGGTGGTGAGACCTTTGAGGACATTGGCGGCGTCGAGAACGTGAAGTACTTTCTGCGGGCGGTCCTTGCAGGTGTCGATCCTCCCCGCGTCGTCATGTTCATTGATGAAATTGAGAAAGCGTTTGCAGGAACTGGCACCGACCTCTCTGGTGTAAAGACGGAGATGACGGGGACCATCCTCACCTACATGCAAGACCGTGAGGCCGATGGCTTGGTATTTGTCGGTCCAGCCGGGGCAGCCAAGAGTGCAGCAGCAAAAGCCACTGGGGTACGGCAGGCATCCCCACCATTGCCTTTGACCTGCCGGCCATGGAGAGTTCTCTGGTGGGGGCTTCGACCGAACAGCTTCGTACAGCGCTCCAGATCATCGACGCGGTCTCGCAAGGGAGAATGCTTTTCATTGCAACCTGTGATTCGATTGCCAGTCTGCCACCTGAGTTGCGTAGGCGCTTTACGCTGAGCACGTTCTTCTTCGACTTGCACCCTGCCGAGGAGCGGGAGACGATCTGGGAAATCTGTCTCAAGAAATACAACGTGTCAGGCGATCTGCCGAATGACGAAGGCTGGACCGGTGCGGAAATTAAAGAGTGCTGCCGTAAAGCTCACCGGTTGGGCATTACTCTCATCCAAGCTGCTCGGTACATCGTGCCATTTTCACGATCCGCGGCTGAGCAGATCAAGGCACCGCGGCAGATGGCATCCGGGAAGTTTATCAGCTCCTCGACACCGGGCGTTTGCCAGTACCAGGAAAACACACCAGCTCCCCGGCGACGCGTCATGCGGGATCTGGAGGGGCAGCTCACCGTCATGCCTCCCTCGAATTCCGAGGCCTGAAAGCGGTTATCCATCATGGCCCGGAGTCACAGACTCGACCAAAGGCCGAATACATTGGCGCAGACCATCTACTCTTCCTCGTCTTTCGCTCGCAACTCTGCGGCGAACCATACATCCCGATAAGCTGAGAATCCGCGAGAAACTCGCCTTCAGCCTTCCACAACCCCACCTGTGGGCCGCGATCAGATCCGCGAAGGCCTTTTCATCAAGTGGTTTCCTCCGCTAGCGGACATGGACTTTTCCCAGGCGCACTTCGTGCGAACACAGGGATGCGCTATTGCAGGTTCTTCCCGCGGGGGGCAGGGGCGTTAGTTTGAATTGCCTGGGAAAGCCCTAATTACCACTACTATTCTACGATGCCGGCGATGCCGACGATGATGCCACTCGGCACTGGGCGTGATCGTCGCGATTGCGGGCGCAGGACACACGGCGCCCAACGTAAATGCCAGTAACAGTGCAGCCATAATCCGTTTGTGCATGATTTTCCTCTCGCTCGATGGGTTACTCGGGGGGACCTCAGTTTCTCAATCTAGGCCCTCCCCGCGGCCGTAAAGCCGGAAACGCCGAATCACTTGTTTGAACAAGATCCGAAGGGCATCCTCGCGTGAAGGCGCCCTCCGCGTTCCGATCGGTCTTGCTTATTGTGCGGGCGGAGCCTTTCGTACAGGTGCGGACTTTGTTCCTGGCTCAGGCGCCCAATATTGGGGATCAGCTTCGATCCAGGATTTCTCGACGATGCTCCATTCCGGAATCACCATCCAGATGTTGTCCTCGACGCTGGCCACGCTCTCCCCGGAAAGCTTGTCCATCTTGCCCCTTCCCTCGTCGCCCAGCGCAGCGCCGAAATCCTTCTTATGCTCCAAGGCAGTGTCCTTATCCTTGAGGGACGTCATCGGCACCAAGACAAGATAGGCGTTGGCCACACCCGTCAGTCCTTCGTAAGTTGCCCAGGGGGTGTTTTGGCCGATCTTGAGGTTGGCGTCGCGGTAAAGCTTCGTCAATTCCTCGAACTGTTCATCATGACCGGAACGCATATGGAAGATGATCACCTCCCAGTAATGGGAGTGCGGTATGTCCGCTCCGGCGACGTTGTTGCTGAGGTCGGGGCGGTAATGCCAGATGGTGTAGTGGACCTCAGATACGTGAAGGCCCTCGCGCGCATCCAGCGCGTCTATCTTAGCGTCGGTCGCCGCGTCGCCGAGGAGCCACTCCTCGTTCTTTTGCAGCGCCTCGAAAGAATCGTGGCCGGTGAGGTAAAGCGCTCGAGGTGAGCCCGTCAGGGCCTCCATGGCCAGGACGTGCGTCGGGTCCTTGAGTTGCTTCGACAAAGCAGCGGATTCTGTAGCAAATTTGTCGTAGGGTCCATCCTCGTAGGGTTTTATGTTGTCCGTTTGGATGTTGAGGACATTGGGCGGCGGAACTGCCGGAGTTTGTGCTTGTGCGGCCAGGGAGCCTGCCAGTGCCAGGGACAACCCGGCGATGGAACACAGCCATTTCTTCATGTTTGCCCACCTCCAGGGGGCCAGAAGGGGAATTGCGCAAGAGGAAAGAATCGAAAGCTGCGAATACTTCTTTCCCTCAACCTTTAGCCGGGTCTGGGATGGTGTGGCTCCTTAGGCTCGGCCGGGAGATGATTCTGCGACGAGTGGACTCTACCTCTTGCAAACCTAGCTTCCGCGCCTCAAAGAGAATTGTCTGTCCACTTTTATACACTCGAGTGCGGCCACTTCTACGGATAGCGCACTATGACTCGGACCTCACCAATAACCGAGGTGCCGTCTTGAGACTTCCCACTACACAAAGGAGGATCAAATGGCCACAGCCTTACCCATCCTGGATATCCAGGAGCCTGGCGCAGACCTGGCCGGGAAAACAGTATTCATCAAGCTTCACTTGGGCTTGCTGGGCAACAGCCGCAAGGTCAGCTCATCCCAGGTTGAAGTGGATGCCGATAAGGAACTCATCCGGGTGGCGAAAACGTTACTCGACTCGCCGGAACTTCAGGCCATCCGCACACTCGATGGCGATGTTCGCCGCTTTCTTTACGATACCTGCCTGCCGTTTGAGGTGGGCATTCACCTCCTGCCGCTGGGGTTGCTGGAGACGGTGGATGAAACTCTCTGCGAGTTCAAAGAGAAGCGGCGGGTGTTGGTGGAGGTGTTTCTCGCAGCCTACCCGCGCCTGTGCCAGGAGGCAGCTGGCCGACTGCGCACCCTTCATAATCCGGCTGACTATCCGCCAGTGGATGAAGTCCGTTCCCGCTTCACCTTCAGTTGGCAATACGTTAGCTACGGCGTGCCGGAGCACCTTCGGGAGATCTCGGCCCGTAAGTTCCAGACGGAGCGTGACAAGGCTGTCCAGGCCATGTCGGAAGCCTGTGCCGAAGTCCAGCAGGTGATGCGGGCTTCGCTGCTGGAACTCGTGAGCTATCTCCGGGACCGGTTGGCTGATCAACCGGACGGCAAGCCGCAGCGGCTGCGGGAATCGACCTTGCAGAAGCTGCGTGATTTCCTGGGGACGTTTGACTTGCGCAATGTGGCGGACGACCAGGAATTGAAGGAGCAGGTGGATAAGGCACGAGCCTTGCTGGACGGAGTCAGCACGGACGCCCTGCGGAACATGCCCCTGATTCGTGCCCAGGTACGGGAGGGCATGGCCGATCTCGCCACTCAAATGGACGTACTGGTTAACGACCGCGTGAGCCGCAAGTTCCGCTTTGACGAAGCATAAGGTCAGGTCCGTCGGAACGTTCTACTCACAATAGCGAAAGGAGGCAACTCACACATTACGAGGACCGCGAAGGGAAGAAGCGCGACGTGACGGAAGTGGTTGTCACGCTGCTGCGGTTATTGGGGCCGGCCAAGAACGGGAACAGCGCAAAGGCGGCAGAGTCCTCGAAGGCTGCGGAGCCAGTTGATGAGGTCGATAACCCCTTCAATGATGCAGCGGACGTAGGCACAGACTTGGACGTCCCGTTTTGATGGGCCTCCCCTTCGGTGTCTACATCCGATTGGTCCGGCAAAAGTCGTGCGCCAATTGAATAGTAGAACTCATGTCTCGCGCAGCAGGGCCAGCCCGGTGTAAGGCGCTCCGCATTCAAATGGATTGTTTCCGAGTGTTCGCTGACACGCCTGGGACCTTCGAAGGTATTAGTAAACACTAGGCAGGATCTACTTCCTCGAACCCCGTTTGGCCACACGATCGCGCTGAAAGGGGCAAGGCCCGGGTGCTCTCCGGCTCTGGTCACTTCTGAGGAGCCACCTGCTCCGACTCCGCCGTTTCCTGCTGGGCTCGACGCGCTCGAACGTCGCCGCGGATGGTCACTGCCTGGTCTCTTGAGAAGTTGAGTTGTCCACACGCTGCGAGCTTCAGTTCCTTGGCATGCCATTGAGCACACATCAGGCCCGAGGGGGAGTGACTGTTCATGCCCAACAGCAAGTGGCCGATCTCGTGCGCAATGCCGTGTCCGAGTAGTGGTCCAAGCGTCAACTCGCGCGCCTCGAGGAGCTGTCCGCGGGCCCGCGCATAGGAAATATACGCATATTGTCCACGGTCGGGTGGAGGAGTTACCACGGCGAAGCCCCAGGCGGACTTTCCCACCCGAGTAGCCTCCCCGACATCAGGCACGATGTTGAGGTGGATATCCGTCGGAACAAGTGGAGTGGTGCAAGCCGGGTTCAACTGAGCGGCCGGTCGGGTCATCGGACAATCGACCCAAGACATTTTCACGCCCACGTTCTGAAAGATCTCCGATGCCGTGCGCTCGGCTATGGCCAGATCGTGCCGGGGGATAGGGGCATAGATATAGGCCAGGACGGTGAGATGTAGTTTCTCGCTTGCGTCTACCGTGATTTGGTTGCGGGCCAGGCCATTCCCGGCGGCAAACGAGACCATCAACAGGATCGCCAGGCTCGAACCGGCTAATCCCCAAGACCCCTGCCTGTGCTTGATTCCCTGGTTATCGCTCTCTGCTTTCCAAACTCTGTTGTTCATGGCGCTCACCTCCGTCACGAGATGGCGCCGAGTTTTGACCCGATGAAGAGCTATAACAATGGATGGATGGTGGGATCGGGCTGGAACGCGAGTGACAAGGTAACGGATTTGCTTACAAGGAGTTACGTTGTCGGATGGGGGCGAGGGGGCTTTGACAATGGCGCTTTCGGTGGTAAACTCCTCCTCAACTGGCGGCGCGTTGACCCGTGTGGCGTACTCGTTACCTTCAGCGCCCTTGCAGCGCCTGCCGCTGGTCTCTCGTTGAGGTCATTTCCATGGACGCGACTCAGGCAGCTCCACGCCGGGCACGCTTCGGAGTGTTCGAGTTCGACTTTCACACCTGCGAACTGCGCAAGAACGGCATGAAGATCAAGCTCACGGGGCAGCCGATTGAAGTCCTTGCGATGTTACTGGAGCGGCCGGGAGAGCTGGTCACGAGGGAGGAGTTGCAGAACCGGGTCTGGGGTCGCGACACCTTCGTGGATTTCGAGTACGGTCTGAATGCTGCCGTCAAGAGAGTCCGCGAGGCGTTGGGGGACGACGCGACTAATCCGCGCTTCTTAGAGACCCTGCCACGACGGGGCTATCGCTTTATCGCGCCGGTAGGAATCATAGGGGCGCAAAGCAGTGCGCCCGCTGTGCCACCGCTGTTCCCAGAGGCGATTCCTGTAGCAGGCAGGAAAGTCTGGAAGTTACTTGTTCCTGCTGCCGTGATCCTCGTCGCGGCTGCCATCGGGGGAACGCTCTACTTCCGCTCCCGCCAAGCCATGGGTCGCCTGACCGACAAGGACACCATCGTCCTCTCCGATTTCGACAACAAGACCGGTGACAGCGTATTCGACGACACGCTCAAGCAGGGGCTCTCGGTACAGCTTGAGCAATCGCCCTTTCTCGACCTGGCTTCAGAGGAAAGGGTAAATGGGACACTGAAGCTGATGGGCCGTCCGGCCAGTGACCGGTTGACGCCGGAGGTTACACGCGGGGTCTGCTTGCGCATGGGCCTCAAGGCCATGGTGACCGGCTCGATTGCGGGGCTGGGCAGCCAGTATGTGATTGGCCTGAAGGCGGTGAACTGCGCGACGGGGGACGTGCTGGCGGAAGCGCAGGAACAGGCGGCGGGCAAGGAAGCGGTTCTGAAGGCTCTGGACGCTGCTGCGGTCAGCTTGCGCGGCAAAGTGGGCGAGTCGCTCAGCTCGGTCGAGAAATACGCCACGCCGGTGGAGGAAGCGACCACGCCGTCGCTGGAGGCGCTGAAAGCCTATAGCCTGGGACGAAAGACGGGCAGCACGAAAGGGCATACGGCCGGTCAGCCTTTCCTCAAGCGGGCGGTGGACCTTGATCCGAATTTTGCCATGGCCTACGCCATGATAGGGGCGTGTTACTTCTACCTAAACGAAGGGGGACGGGGGGCCGAATATGCACGCAAGGCTTACGAGCTGCGGGAGAAGGTAAGCGAACGGGAGCGGTTCTACATCGAGGGGGGCTACTACATCCGTGCGACGGGAGAGCTGGAGAAGGCGGCGCAGACCTACGAGCTGTGGCAGCAGATCTACCCAAGAGACGACTTGCCTTGCATATATCTGGGAATGATTTCCTCCTTTCTGGGAAACCGGGAAAAGGCATTGGAGGAATTTCGAGAGGCGCTGCGCCTAGAGCCAAATCGAGTGGACAACTATCTCGACCTCGGCATCGCCTACACGGCCCTCAACCGGCTGGATGAAGCGCAGGCGGTGTACAAGCTGGCGGAGGAGCGCAAGCTGGAGAACGAGGAGCTGCTCCAGAACCGTTACCTGTTGGCGTTTCTGAAAGACAATTTCGCGCAGATGGCGCAGTGGGTCTCAGCCGCCATGGGAAAGCCGGGTGCGGAAGACAGGTTGCTGGCCACGCAAGCGGACGCGGAAGGTTGGTACGGGAAGTTCAAGAACGCACACGAGCTAACCAGGCGGGCGATGGATTCAGCCCAGCACAATGACGCCAAGGAGAGTGCTGCAGTGTACCAAGCGTTGGCAGCGCTCCGCGAGGCGGATGCGGGAAACCGGGTGCCGGCGCGTGGCGAAGCCAATGCAGCGTTGAATCTGGGCCCGAACCGCGATGTGCGGGCGATAGCGGCGGTAGCGCTGGCGAAAGCAGGCGATCCGACAGGGGCGGAGAAGCTGGCGGCTGAACTCGACAAAACCTTCCCGCTGGACGCGCTGGTACAGAGGTATTGGCTGCCTACGATTCGGGCGGCGGTCGCCTTGCAGCGCCAAGACCCGAACCGGGCAATAGAACTATTGAAGGTGGCGAGCCCGATCGAACTTAGCGAACCAACGCAATTCACGATATTCCTGTGCCCAGTTTATTTGCGTGGGGAAGCCTATCTCATGCTCCACGACGGAAACCGAGCGGCCGCGGAATTTCAGAAGTTCATCGACCATCGCGGCTTGGTGGGGAACTTCCCATGGGGCGCGCTGGCTCGCCTCGGCCTGGCGCGCGCTTACGCCATGCAGGGCGACACGGCCAAAGCCAAGGCGGCATATCAGGATTTCCTCACACTCTGGAAAGACGCCGACCCGGATGTTCCCATCCTCAAGCAAGCGAAGGCCGAATCTGCCAGTCTGCATTAACGGCGCTGACCATCGAGAAATCAACGCACCTGATTGAGACGCCCGAACCCGCGATCAACGACGTAGCGTTTACCTTTCGCCAAGCTCTTACAAGCTGCAGGCAGGTCCCTGCTGCTCCCATCTTCTCGCTAGAGGATAAGACACACAGCTCGTAAGCCTTTCATTGTAGAGCAAATATAGTTTGCCTCCCGCCTGATTACCAAGCCCCACAGGGCTATACTAACCAGTGGCGTAAGAAGTAGTTCAGCTATCCCAGCTTAGCGTTTATCCTCGACCCCACCCCCGCCCCTTCTCGCACCCCCTCCCCGTAAGCCGCGGTATAAGGCGGTCAAAGACTGGCGTGATACCGGCAAGTGGTTTATAGCAGACACGCTTCGTGGGGGCTTTGTCCCTGGCGAGTACAACGACAGGGCCTTGGCCGAAGCCTGCGTTTGGCAACTTCTTTTGGCCCATTTCGGCGGTTTAATTTGGCCCACCTTGGGACGTTGTGGGTTGGGTAAGGCTTTTGCTTTGCCTTCCCGTAAGAATAAGGACCGCCGCCGTAGCTG
>Ga0187879_10002776_pt1 | contig 11804 bp, 14 predicted proteins | sample June2016WEW_19_1_FD_132423 | JGI IMG/M metagenome (GOLD analysis project Ga0187879, IMG submission 132423) | Peatland microbial communities from SPRUCE experiment site at the Marcell Experimental Forest, Minnesota, USA - June2016WEW_19_10 | ecosystem: Environmental > Terrestrial > Soil >... | reverse complement strand
GGCTACTTCCAGGTCAGCTGATTTTTTACCCCGGTGACGCCTTGTGCGGCGGCCGCGAGGTCGCCGGCATGCTTTGCGGCCTGGGCCGACTTGACCACTCCGCTCAACAGGATCTTGCCGTGATCGCAATCGACCGCAACCGGATAGTTGTCGGCAACACCGTCACGGGCAAGCGCGCTCTTGACCTCGGTGATCAGCAGATCGTCGTGCGCGCGTTCCGCCGGGGAGTTGTAATGATGCTCCCCGGTAACGTTTACGCTCTCGTTCGCGCGCGACTCAGAGCTCGAGGAGTCGGGGGAACCGGATTGGGCGCCGGCGTTGACGGCCAGCATTCCGCCGCCAATCAATGACGCGATCGCCAAGCTCGCCACGGCGGTTCTTTTTCGATTGCGATTGTTGCGCATCGCAGTATTCTCCCCAAGCCGCGGTCAGTTGCTCGGAGTCACGGTGGTGGATTCGCTGTGATGGGAACTCGAGCTGTCCACGGTACCCGCATTGTTCGAGTCAGTTGAATTGCTGGACCGGTCGCTCGACGTGCTGCTGGTCGTAGTAGGTGGAACCACAGCTACCGGCGCGGGCTGCACGACCACTTGAGCCGGTGCGGCGGGAACATAAGTGGTGGTCTCAACTTCCTTGGTGCTGCCGCATCCGGCGACGCACGCGAAGGCCGCAGCCGCCACGACACTGATGGCGAATCGTTGCACTGAATTCATTGCTATTCTCCTTTGGACTTGAGCTGTGAGTTGGCGATCGGACTTTCCCGACCCGCCAATGGTTACTTTGAACGCAAGGCTGACTGCCCCAGAACGGTCAGTTCGAGACTCGCGCTAATTGCTGTTGGTCTGTGTGGAGGAGGTCTTCTGCGTCGTTACGCTGGAACTCGGGACGTTGGTCTGGGTGGTAGTGCTGCTGTGCGAGACCTCGGTCGCAGGCTCGGAGCACGCGCCGATGCACAGGCTACCAATTAGAATCATAGTTGAGATATACGCTGCTGTAGTCAGTTTTCCATTAGTCATAACCTCACGCTAGCATGACTAGTAATAGAAAGTAGGCTTTGCATGGTTGATTAAGGTTACTCATATAACCAAAGAGCCGCATATCCCGGTTAGTCAGCGCCAATCGGCTCGCCCAGTCCGCGTTTCGTGTGAGGCCTCGCGTTCAATGTCACTTCACAGGTCGCGCAGAATGAGCGTCGTCTTCAGCCGAGAGAAAGTGCATCAGCGACTCATTGAACATGGCGGGATCCTGAAGAAACGCAAAATGACTGACTGCGGGGAGGATTAGCTCGCCGGCGTCGGGAATCAGTGCGGCCATGTGATCGGTGTTCTCGCGCCTGATCGCCTCATCGTGGTCCGCATCGACGATCCAGGTCGGCAGCTTGATACGGCTCAATTGATCGTCGGTAAAGTACGGCTCGGTCGCCCACATGTGCTCGATGTTTGCGAGGAAGGCTTTGAACTGCGTGGGGGTCGGCGAGAGTTGCGCGTACTCATTTGCCGCGCGTTGGATATAGGTACTGAAGACGGGGCTGTTGCTCGCATCCTTCACACCCGATGGATCGGAATTCGCGGCGAACGCGAACAGTCGCGTCAGGCGGTCCGGATGATGGATCGCGATATCGAGACCAATAATCGCTCCGTCACTCCATCCGATCAGAGCGGCTTTGCGGATATGCAGGTAATCCATCAACGCCAGAACATCTGACGACATCAGATCGTAACTGATCGGCGCGTCGGTTCGGGTGCTGCGTCCATGGCCGCGACTATCCACAACGATCACATGGTAGTGCGCGGCGAGGACGGGCACCTGCAATCCCCAGTACTCTGAATTCGCCAGGCCACCATGCACCAGGATGACCGGCGCACCGTGACCAAACTCCGCGTACCACAGGCGAATGCCGTTGACCGGCGCGATGCCACTAGTCTCAGGCTCAGGTAGCACCGGTGTCGGCGGCAGACGCAACCACAGGGGCTGCGCGCCAGCGGGCGGAGCGACAGCGAGCGCAGCGAACGTCAAGAGGACAATGAGCAAGCGGCGCATTTGATGCACGATTAGCTGCATTGCGGGCGGTGCATAGTGAAAACCTGAATCCTGAGGCAATCCGATCCTTAGCCAGCTGCATCATCAATAATACGTCCGGCTTCAGGTTTTGAGTAGGCACACCGGCAGTCACGAAGATCCGCGGCAATATTAGACACGATGGACAGTGAGGTTAAGTATTGTTGACATTTTTTTCCAGAATCGCTAATAAAGCGGGCGAAACCAGAAGGTGAGGTTTGACCCAATCGAACCGAGACCGGCGGCGGTGGCGGATTATGCGGATTCTCCGCAGTGGGGCCCGCGACACTGTTGCTGAAACCACTTGTTGAGGTCGCGTCGGACGAAAACTCCTGGATCATGTTCGCGTAGAAAGGTCGCCGCTGGGGGCCTGGACTCTCAGAACGACGCTCCGCCCGCCAGCGCAGTCCCTCATAGCAACACCGTTCGCAGCGATAAGCTTGGAGAGCGCTCACGGCTCGTAGCCGGCTCTGTCAAACCACAGGGCTTGGGGCGGGTTGAATAGCCATTATGATTTTAGGCTGGCTTCCACAAGATGTATCGACGTTCGGTCCGAGCATCGACTCGGTGCTCAAGCTGATCATTTACGTGGTCGGCACGGCATTCGTCCTGGCCGAGGGTACACTTTTTGTGTTCATCATCTTATACCGGCGCCGAGAGGGCGGACGGGCGGCGTTTGTGCGAGGCGAGTCGCTGCGCCAGCTCGCATGGGTGCTGATCCCGGTCGTAATCGTCGCCTTCCTTGATGTGGCGATCGACCTTCAGGCAAGGCCAGTCTGGGATCTGGTCAAGGAAGAAAGTCCCGCCCCGGCACTGACCATAAAGTTGTCAGCACTCCAGTTCGGGTGGGAATTCACTTATCCAGGCCCCGACGGCAAGTTCGGTACGCCCGACGAGTTGGTCCAGACTACGTTTCTAACGGTTCCCGCGGGCCAGGTGATTCGCTTGCTCATGACGTCGAAGGACGTGATCCACAGTTTCTACGTGCCGCAGTTGCGGCTTAGACAGGACATCATTCCAGGCCGGGAGATTACCGCATGGTTCGAGGCAACGCAGCCCGGCAAATATGAAATTGGATGCTCCCAGCTTTGCGGGATCTCGCACTTCGCGATGAAAGGTATCCTGCGCGTTCTCACGCCCCAGGACTATCAGCAGTGGGTTAGCCAGCAACGGCTGAAGTCCGGCGCCGGGACAGGCAAGAGCGCATCACGTGTGCGATCGTCGGCAGCCGGAAAGGAGGGATAGGTCATGGCCGAGACCAAGCCCGAGGCGGCGCCATCCACCGATGCTCACGAGAAGATGGGCTTCTGGCGCCAGTACATATTTTCCATCGACCACAAGGTCATCGGAAAGCAGTACCTGTTCCTAGGCCTGTTCATGGGGTATGTGGGCGTGTTCTTGTCGTACGTCTTCCGCTGGCAGCTTGCCTGGCCCGGCACTGCGGTGCCGTTTTGGGGAAAGGTGACGGCGCCGCAGTATTACGAAGTCGTCACGATGCACGGAACGATAATGGTCTTCTTCGTGGCGATGCCGGTGCTGCTCGGCGCGTTCGGCAATTTCCTTATCCCGCTGATGGTCGGGGCGCGCGACATGGCCTTTCCGCGGCTCAACATGGCCTCGTTCTGGACCATTTTCGTGGGCTCGGTGCTCCTGCTTATTTCGTTTTTCGTGCCCGGCGGCGGTTCGAAGGCGGGCTGGACGAACTACGTTCCATTGTCCGATGCGGCGAAGTACCTGCCGGGAAATTACTGGGGCGGTAACCTTTGGCTGATGGCCCTGGCAATCGACTTCGCATCGGTGCTGATGGGCGGCATCAATTTCCTCACCACGGCGATCGCGATGCGCGCGCCGGGGATGACCTTCTGGCGGATGCCGCTGCTGGTCTGGCAGGAACTGGCGGCCAGCGTGTTGTTCATGCTGAGCGTCGGACCGCTCATCGCGGGCGTGGTGATGCTGCTGTTCGATCGGATGGTGGGCACCGGCTTCTTCCTGCCGGAAAAGGGCGCCGATCCACTGCTTTGGCAACACCTGTTCTGGTTCTTCGGCCATCCGGAGGTTTACGTAGTGGCGATGCCCGGCCTCGGAATTGTGCAGGAGATTCTTCCGGTATTCAGCCGCAAGCCAATTTTCGGTTATCGCATGATTGTGTGGTCCGTGATTGTGGCCGGCATCCTCAGCTTCACGGTTTGGGCTCACCATATGTTCGTAAGCGGGATGAGTCCGGTGTTGGCGGAGCCGTTCAGCGTGACCACGATCGCGATCTCTATTCCATTCGCAGTGATGCTGTTTGCGATGATCGCGACGCTCTGGCGCGGTCAGATCACGTTCTCGACACCGATGCTGTTCGCGCTGGGCGCGCTGGCAAATTTCCTGCTCGGCGGCGTAACCGGTATTCCGCTGGGGACCAATGCCTCAGATATCTACCTGCATGATACCTATTTTGTGATCGCGCATTTTCACAACACCCTCGTGCCGACGGCTGTCATCGGGGGATTCGGCGGAATCTACTATTGGTTCCCGAAGATGTTCGGCCGGATGATGAACGAGACCCTGGGTAAGTTGCACTTCGCCTTCACCTGGGTCGGCTTCAACATGGTATTTATTCCGCTCTTCCTGATCGGCTTGGGCGGCGGACAGCGGCGAATCTACATGTCGTCCGTTTACACCTACTACAAACCGCTCCAGCCGCTGCACGTAATCGCAACCATCGGTCTGCTGGTCATAATCGCCGGGCAGATCCCATTCCTGTTGAACTTTTTCCTGAGCATGTTCCGCGGCGCGAAGGCTGGTGCGAATCCGTGGCATGCCACCACACTTGAATGGGCCACCGATTCGCCGCCGCCGCACGAGAACTTCCACACCATACCGACGGTCGTGCGCGGGCCATACGAATATAGCGTGCCGGGAATGGACCAGGATTGGGCTCCGCAGGCCGCAGCAGTGGAAGCCGGCGCGGCGCAGGGTTGATAGCGCGATGCGATCTTGCAGGGAGTGATTCGCATAGCACTAAGCAGGCGAGCGTAACCTTATGGCAAACTCGGCAGTCGAAATCGGGATCACCCATGCGCCGCATGACGTGTCGGCCAGTTTTGAGCTCGGCAATATTGGAATGTGGGTGTTCCTTGCCGGCGAAACAATGGTCTTCGGCGGGCTCATGGGAGTCTTTATCCTGGTAGGGATCTCCCATGGCGGATGGGGTGCTGACGGCGCGCACGTCAACTGGCGCCTCGGGGCAATCAACACGTTCATTCTGTATACGAGCAGTCTGACGGCCGCGCTCGCGCAAGGCGCGGCACGCGTCCAGGATTCGGCTCGCGCGAAGCGTTACCTGAGCGCCACTGCGCTTCTCGGCGTGCTCTTTCTCGTAATCAAGGCCTTCGAATACGCTGGCGACTATCGCGAGGGTTACACTCCCCTCGCCGCCCTTTTCTGGAGCTTCTACTACCTGATGACTGGACTGCATGTGCTTCATCTGCTCGCCGGAATCGTGGTCATCTTTGGACTGGCGTTTATGGTGGGTCCCAGCACTCCGGCCAGTTGGTTCGAGCGCAAGCTCAAATACGTGTGCCTGTATTGGTATTTCGTAGAGACGGTTTGGGTTTTCCTTTTTGCTCTGGTGTATTTGGCGCCCACCGCCGGATAGGTGACGACGATGGAACAAACCGAATTCAGCATTTCAGGCTCGGTAAGAACCTGGGGATCGCTGGTTGTCCTGTTGCTGGTTGGCGCCTTGGCGGTGGCGCTGGGCCTGCCGCGAAGCCTGGCGCTGTGGATCATATTTGGCGCGGCTACCGCACAGACCTACGTCATTGGACGCTACTACATGCGCCTGCGATCGGAAGACGTGCTGATCTATACCCTGGCGCTGCTTCCGGTAGTGACGGTGATCGTGCTTGCGTTCGTGCTTATGCCCGACGTCGCGATGCATCGGTAGGATAAGGAGTCAGCGCTTGGCTGCGGCAACTCCGCTTCGTCCGGTTTCTGACCTTAAGCGCGCCGCCGCGTTTGGCAGCGGCGGTTCGGCTCCGGCCGGGTCGCTGAAGAGCGCCGATCCGACGCTCGGCGTGCTGATATTCATAGGCTCCGAGGTAATGCTCTTCGCAGGCCTGATCAGCGCATTTCTGGTCTCGCGCGCGTCGGCGCCATTTTGGCCCCCTGCAAACCAGCCCCGGCTTCCGGTCGTGATCACTGGACTCAACACCGGCCTTCTCCTGCTGAGCGGGCTTACGATGTGGAGAGTGGTGCACTCCCTGCGTCAGCGCGACAAGCGCGGTGCCATGCGCTGGATGGGAGCAACAATCTTGCTCGGCGCCCTATTCCTCGTCATCCAAGGCAGCGAGTGGGCAGGCCTCATTGGGTTCGGGCTGACGATGACCTCGAGTACATACGGCGGAATGTTCTATATGATCGTTGGCGCCCACGCGCTGCATCTCGTCGTGGCGGTCGCTGTTCTCTTGTTCGTAGCGTCACGGGTCTGGCGAGGGCGGTACGAAGTGGACTTTCGCGGCGTCGTTGCATGTTCGGTGTATTGGTCATTCGTAGTAATTCTGTGGCCCATAATTTATGCGCTGGTTTATTTTAGTTAAATTCGCCGCCTTCGCGATTTTGGCGGTCCTGATCTGCGCGCCTGCAGCCTATGCGTGCCCGCTGTGCTTTGCGTCGTCGTCGCCGGGCGTCTTACGCGCTTATCTGGTGAGCGCCTTTTTCATGATAGCTCTCGCCTGGGGAGTGGTCGGGGCAATCACGCTATACGCGTTCCGCGTCTATTCCGAAAAATTGGAACAGGGAGATACGAGCACGCATTTGCAAAGGGTGCGCTCGAGTAAGATTCAACCGCGCCTTTCGAGTGACAAAGAGCGATAACACAAATAGTGCCTGGATGCGCTGGAGGAAAATTTGAGGCTTATGAAAAAGATGCAACTGCTCGGCGGGGGTTTGCTAGTCATCGGTGCGTTGGCGTTGGGTGCCGCGATGCCGGCGTTCGCGGAAACCGTGGAGGTGAAGATGTTCGACACACCAGCGAAATTCATGCCCGACCCGATAAAGATCAAAGTCGGCGATACAATCAAGTGGGTGAACAAGGGCGACACCATCCACACTGCGACCACCGATCCGGCCAACGCGCCTGACCCAAGCTGGGTATCAATACCGAAGGGAGCGGAGACATTCGACTCTGGTTACATGAACTCGGGGGAGGATTTCAGCTACACGTTCAAAGTCCCCGGGGTTTACAAGTACTTCTGCACGACGCACGTAAAGGAAGGGATGAGGGGCGAAATTGACGTAGCGCAATAGAACACTCGAGCGTGACAGCTGCCGTTGGGGTTGGTGGCGCCAACGCGATTTGTCGATGCTGGCATATTTTTTGGGCCCAAGCCTGGGGGAGACTAAATATGAAGCGGATAAGTCATCTGGTGATCATGGGAGTAGCGGTTTCGATAGCGCTGGCGGCGATTCCGCTAAGGAGTGCGCGCGCGCAGGTCTCGGGGACTTCGTCAACCTCAAGCTCGTCGAGGGATCCAGCCGAGGCGAAGCCGGGCGACTACAACAGGCTGCTCCGCGAGCTCCGGGAAGAACGCGAGCATATGAGGGCGGAGGAGCGCAGGCATGAGGAGGAGGAGGCTGCGGAGCGCAAGCGTATTGACGCACTGGAAAAGGAAGTCAGCGCGATCAACAACAAGGATCAACAGCTTGAGCAAACCCAGGCCACTCTGCAGACTACCAACGCTCAAACTGTGACGCAGGTCAGCCAGATCCAGAAAACCGTATCTTCCCAGCTGGGGCCCTTCGGGTTCGGCGATCGCATCAATTCCTTCCTCGGCCAGCATACGTTCACGATGGTCGGAGACGCCTCCGTCGGGTACTACTACGATCATAAAGGGGGCTTGAACGACCCGGTACTGGAATTCGAAATCAACCCGATGATTCGGCTTGCTGACTGGATCCAGTTCTATGGTGCTTTCGGCGCAGTAGCCGGCCCCGGCGGCATTTCCATGTTGGGTCCGACCTTGGCCAACATGCAGATCTTTCCGCTTGGACAGGAGGCTCCGCTGGAGCTGGTCGCCGGGTTATTCGACATGCCCTTCGGCGATTTTTTCGAGAACCAGGGCCCGCCTTGGGTGAATCCGTTCGTAACCGCGCCGCTGATGTACGGTGCTGAAGCCATCCTGCCGCCCGCCGCGCTGGGACTGCAGGCTCGCGGCGGGATTCAGTGGGGCGGGCTCGGACAGGACGTTGACTACACCGTCTGGGCCGATTCGGGACCGAGTTTCGAGTCGTCGCCCGGTGTGAATGTGATTCCCGCGCCAGTAATCGGCGAACGGCTGAACCCACTGACCGGGACTAACATAGCCACCAACGGTAAGGGTTTCGGCGCGAGGTTCAGGTTTTTTCCAATACCGATCAGTGAGGATCTTGGACGGCTTGAGCTGATGGCCACTACTTACAATGGCAAGTGGCTGGACTCGCTCTGGTACAATTCCTGGGGAGTGGGCTACGCCTATCGCCTCGGACCGTTCCGCAGTCGGGGCGAGTGGGCGCAGACCTACCGTCAAATGCCCAGTCTGACAGGTGCGGCCGCCTATCCCGGCTGTTGCGGACATGAGAACCGCCAAGGGTGGTATGCGATGGCGGGTTATTTTCTTTACGGAATTCCTCATCCTTATCTGGGTGACTTGCTGGAGCCGCGGTTCGACAAGCTTGAATTCCTCGTGCGTTACTCCGGTGTGAACCAGCGCGGTATCCTTGCCAACGACATCACGAATCAGCCGGTCCAGGGCTTCAATGGATCGCCGTCAGTCTTTAGCCCGCATGCGCGTGAAGTCGCACTGGGGCTTGACTACTGGCTTGCGCCCTCGATTGTCTGGCAGAGCGAGGTTGACTTTGAGCTTCCGAGCAGAGGTGGGACGCTCTACAACTTCGCTGGAGCGTCCAGCGTCCCGACTGCGACCGGCATCGGCGCAACGACGAACGATGTAGCGGCGATGACCCAATTCACAGTTGGGTTCTGACAGACAAGGGGCGACGATAATGAAAGTGAAATCACTTATTGCTAGAGTCGCAATGGCTTCGGTCGTGCTGCTGGGCGCTGCCGTGGCTGCACACGCTGCAGGGCCCATGGGGCCTACTGCGGAACAGCAAAAGAAACATCTTGAGCTATTCCACGAGGGACAGGCGTTGTGGCCTATCTATTGCAACCATTGTCACAACGCTCGAAATCCCGCCGAGTTTGCTCCCTACCAGTGGGATCAAATCATGATGCATATGCGCACGATGGAGAACCTGCCATACAAGGATGAGGCCGCAATATTGGAATATTTGAAGACGGCGCGTTGACGGCGTGTTCCAGGACCTTCCAGGGTCGGAACAATTGGCATCGCTCGCTGAGGGGGCCGGAACCGGCATGCTCTCTCATTTACCTGCCGGTCGTGCTGCTGGCGATGGTCCTCGACAAGGTCTGATCCGCACGCTTGGTAACCGCGGATGAACGGTCGGAGACCGGCTGATTTTCGGCTCATCGGTGAGCGCGCCATTTGCTCGCCCGCTCGCTCTTTTCGATGAGCAGGAGGCCGCTATTCGAATGCAGTTCGCACGCATCTGCATTCTCTTTCTCCGCAGGCTGTGCCTACCGCTCGCGCTACTGGCGATCTTTGCGGCGCTGTGCGTGCTGGTTTATGGGGAACTCGAGGGACTGGCTTGGCAGGATGCTCTTTTCTGGATCATCCACCCCTACTCGATAGACTACCGCACGGTACAAAACGCGACGAAGTTTTTCTCCTTGTTCGTGTACATCGGCGTGTTTGCTTTTCAGATCTGGATTGCCGAGCGGGTTCTTGTGACGATTTTTAGCCAACAAGGAAGGGAGGGCTGGAAATTAATGATCAACGAAGCCAGCATCGCGGGACTCCGGGATCACTTCATCGTATGTGGCTATGGCCAAGTCGGCCGGACCGTCGTCGAGCAGCTCAATCGACTCAAGATTCCCTTCGTACTTATTGAGACAAACGAGGGGATCTGCCGACAGCTGCTAAAGGAAGGACTGTTTGTCCTGCAAGGCGACGCCAAACGGCACGATGTTTTGAAAATGGCGGGCATCGCCCAGGCCCACGGTATCTGCATCGTCATAGATAACGATGCTGACAACCTCTACATTACTGTTACGGCAAGGTCGCTCAATCCTGGCGTAAAGATCATCACCCGGGCCGGCCAGCAGCGTTACGCAGAGGCGATTCGCAACTCCGGCGCTGATGAGGTGATCATACCGGAGTACGAGGGCGGCCTGATGGCAGGGAGAATGATCGAAAGGTACTATCCCATCCACTAGCTCGCCGCGGACTGGGGTTTTGTAAAGCTATTTATGGACGGAGGTCGCAAAGGAAATGACCAAGCATCCGATTCGATTTGGATTCCAGTCAGGACAACAGAACGTAACGTGGGAGCGGATGCGTGACGTCTGGGGAAAAATCGACACATGGGGCTACGACTCGCTGTGGGCCTTCGATCACTTCTATCCGATCTTCACGCCCGACCCGGCCGGTCCCTGCATGGAGAACTGGACGCTGTTGAGCGCGCTCAGCCAGCGCACCAGGCGCGCCCGCATCGGCGCGCTCGTCAACGGCAACACCTATCGCAACCCGTGCCTGACGGCGAAGATGGCGGCCACGCTCGACCACGTGAGCGGCGGCAGGCTCAATCTCGGACTGGGCGCCGGATGGTATGAGCTGGAGCATCAGAGCTTCGGGATCGACTTCAAAACCGTCCGCGGGCGTCTCGAGGCGCTCGACGAGTCGTGCCAGATTATCAAGGACATGTTTACCAAGGACCGGACCACCGTCGAGGGCAAGCACTACCACGTGATCGACGCGGTCTGTAATCCGAAACCGCTCCAGAAGCCGCACATCCCGTTGATGATCGGCGGACACGGAGAAAAATCCCTGCTCAAGATCGTCGCGAAGCATGCCGATATGTGGAATACGATGCATGCGAATCCCGCCGAGATGAAACGCTTGATCGACGTTATCGAGCGCCACGGAGACACGGTCGGGCGCAACACCGATGAAATCGAAAAGACCGTGATGATGGCGCTGTGCTACAAGGCGCCCAAGGAGCGCGAGCAGATGATCTCCGGGTTCGTGGCGAGCACGGCGCAGATCACACCCGAGCAGGCGCGTGATCGAATCATGATCGGCGGCAAGGACGAATGCCTCGACAAAATTGCGCAGTACGCCAAGGTTGGCGTCACGCACTTCATCTTCAGCTTGCGCTGGCCGATTCTCGTCGAGGAAGAGTTTCAGGCTTTCGCCGAAGAAGTGATTCCAGAGGCCCGCCAGCAGTGAGGACCGGCTCCACGTGAAGCCTGGTATACCAGCAGTGAGACCGGCCCGCTGCTTCGGGCAGACTCATACATCGTTCGTTTCGCGCCACGCAGCCAGTCGTTCGGGTCCCGTTCATGCTTCGATTTCGACCGCGTTTTTGCTGCGTAAGTCGGACCACAACGCACTAATCGCTTTGCAAAACTCTGGCGACCGGGACATGATTTATACGGGGAAGAATGTGGCGATCCAGGTCGCGAACCGGTTGGCGCAGGCGCCGGCGATAGAAATTCAATGACGAGCGGTCCGGCCGCTCCGCGGAGACGTCCACGATGTTTGAAGACGAAACCGTCGACATAGAATGCCCGAAGTGCGGTCACCGGAACTCGATGCTGGTGCGCGGGTTCGAGGAAAGCGCCGAGACTCACTTCGTAT
>Ga0187879_10002771_pt1 | contig 11816 bp, 7 predicted proteins | sample June2016WEW_19_1_FD_132423 | JGI IMG/M metagenome (GOLD analysis project Ga0187879, IMG submission 132423) | Peatland microbial communities from SPRUCE experiment site at the Marcell Experimental Forest, Minnesota, USA - June2016WEW_19_10 | ecosystem: Environmental > Terrestrial > Soil >... | reverse complement strand
GCCTGAGGGTTAGCCTCGACGAGAGCGTCCGCAATTTCTTCCCCGCAGATTTCGGCGGCGGCTTCGCGCGCCGTGGAGAGCACGGGAACACGTTTCTCGGTATCGTGCGCGTCCGTCGCCAGCACGTGGACGGCATCATGTTCGAGCAGCCATTGCGCGGCGCGGCGCACGCGTTCACCCCAGAATCCGGTGAGCGCCGATCCCGTCATCTGGATCACGCACCCTTGCTCAGCCCACTCCACCACCCTTTGCGGAGTCTCGCGAAGTATCGGATTGCGTTCGGGATGCGTGATCACTGCAGTGATCCCGCAGTCGCCCAGCTTCGTAAAACAGTCCGTAATCTGCTGCGGAACGCTATAGTTGCTCAGTTCGACCAGCATGTAGTGCGAGCCCTCGATGGCATAGCGTGCGGGATTTGCCAGCACATCCTGCAGATTGTCGTAGGAGAGATGGAAGTCGCAGCCCAGGCTGAGTGTGGGAAGGTCGCCCACAAGTTGCTGCAAGTGCGCGACCAGTCCCTGAAGATACGGCCGGTCATAGTGGTAACGGTCGTTGGCGTGAGGTGTGGCCACCTGGTGAGTAATGCCGTCGGCCGCGGCCATTCGGCACATGGCGACGGATATTTCCCACGACTTGGATCCGTCGTCTACTTCCGGAAGAATATGCGAGTGAATGTCGACCACGATTGTAGAAACACAAGCAACCAACCAGGGTTGCGCCTGGATTTGATTTAAGCAGATTCGTGCTGAAAGAGAAAGCAGACCACAGATTCTCTTTTGTAAAGCGGATAACTCCTCAGGCCCTCAAAGTGAAGCCTCAACCCAAAGTGTTCTCTCCCTTGCCGCACCTTCTATTCCGGCTGTAGCATCAATATTCAGACATTCATAAGGAGATATCATGGCAACCGACACGCTGGCTTCCCCGGCCACTCTCAGTCACACCCCAACCAAAGTCCTCAAGAATTTCATCGACGGCGAGTGGGTCGAATCCTCGACCGGCGAAACTTTCGAAGATCGCAATCCCGCCGACACGCGCGACGTGGTCGGCATTTTTCAGAAATCCGCCAAAGCCGATGTTGACGCCGCCGTAGACGCCGCTACGCGCGCCTTCGCCAAATGGCGACTCGTGCCTGCGCCGCGGCGCGCGGAAATGGTTTTTCGCGCCGCGGAAATTCTTATCGGCCGCAAAGAAGACCATGCCCGCGACATGACTCGCGAAATGGGCAAGGTTCTTGCCGAAACCCGCGGCGACGTACAGGAAGCGATTGACGCCGCTTACTACAATGCCGGCGAGGGACGCCGCCTCTTCGGCCCCACCGTACCCTCCGAGATGCCCAACAAGTTTGCTATGGCTGTGCGGCAGCCGATCGGCGTCTGCGGCATGATCACGCCCTGGAATTTCCCCATGGCGATTTCTTCCTGGAAGCTTCTGCCCGCCGTCGTCTGCGGCAACACCTGCGTCATAAAGCCTGCGCAGGATACTCCGCTCTCAACGTTTAATCTGGTCCGCGCGTTCACCGACGCCGGCATTCCGAAAGGCGTTGTCAACATCGTGACCGGCTTCGGCGCCGACGTAGGTACTCCGCTCGCTGAGCACGCCGACGTGCGCGCCATCTCGCTTACAGGATCCTCTGCGGTCGGCCGCATCGTGGGCGGCATCGCTGCCAAGACTTTTAAGCACTGCTCGCTCGAACTGGGCGGCAAGAATCCAATGATTGTGCTCGACGACGCGAACCTCGACCTTGCCATCGAAGGCGGACTCTGGGGAGGCTTCGGCACCACCGGTCAGCGTTGCACCGCGACGAGCCGCATCATCGTGCAGAAGGGCGTCTATCGGGAGTTTATTGAGCGCTACGTGACGCGCGCCAAGAAGCTCAAAGTCGGTAATGGGCTGGACGAAACAGTTGAGATGGGTCCGGCGATCAACGAGAAGCAGCTCCAGACCGATCTCAGCTATGTCGAGATCGGCAAGAACGAAGGCGCTAAGTTGATGTGCGGCGGCAACCGCCTGGACCAGGGCGATTATCAATATGGCTGGTTTATGGAACCGACCGTATTTACCGATGTCGATCCCAAGATGCGCATCGCGCAGGAAGAAATCTTCGGCCCCGTGGTGTCGATCATTCCTTGCGACGATATGGAAGATGCGATTGAGATCGCCAATGGGATCGAGTACGGCCTTTCGTCCGCGCTCTATACGAAGGACGTGAATAAGGCTTTCGCCGCTATTCGCGATCTCTATGCCGGAATCACCTACATCAACGCGCCCACGATCGGAGCGGAAGTGCACTTGCCTTTTGGCGGCACGAAGGCAACTGGGAATGGTCACCGCGAAGGTGGCATTGGCGCCATCGACTTCTACACCGAATGGAAGTCCGTCTACGTTGATTACTCAGACACGCTGCAGAAGGCTCAGATCGACCGGGGAGAATAGACGAACAAATCGTGACGCAGAGGCTACTTGCCTCTGTGTTCCCAGTGTCGCGAGAGACCAAGTAATAAAAGTACGTTGGTAATCTTGCCTGTGTGTCTCGCGTGACCTAGCGTTAGCGCAACTTGGGGTTCAATCCGTCCGCAGAAGGATTTGTCTTGCCCAACCATCTTGTTTATGCCACCACGGGAAGCGTTAAGAGAAGTGTTGCATCGGCGACTCTGACGCTTTGCTTCATCGGCGGACTCGTGCCTGCCTTGCTGGCCCAGAAAGGTCCCAAGTCTGATCGCAAAGTGCTGGTCTCCGTAAAACCTGAGTATTCCGAACTGTTGAAGCATGCTCAAATCGGAGGCCTGGTTCGTCTGAAGGTCACGGTTAATCCTGACGGGAAGGTGAGCAATGTGGATGTTGTTGGGGGCAATCCCATCCTGGCCGAGAGTGCTGCAACGGCGGTGATGAAGTGGAAGTTCGTTCCGGCCGGAGCGCAAACGGTCGAGGATATTTCCATCAGCTTCACCCCGCACTAAATCACACACCATCCGTTTTATCTGCACGCTCTGCGCTTCTGCGGTTAAAATCCTTCTTGCACTCTTAATGACAGGCCGCGGTCTTCATGCCCGCTGCGGCGAGGCTTCCATGACTCCAGCGACAACAGCCCACGAAATCACCGCTGCCAAGCGCCTTGATAATGTTCGCTATGCCATTCGCGATCTAGCTTGCGTGGCGGATGAAGTCATTCAGCTGGGACACAAAGTTCTGCCGCTGAATGTTGGCGATCCTCTTAACTTTGACTTCCAGACTCCCGCGCACATTATCGAAGCTGTCTATAAGGCAATGCGCGATGGGAAGAATGGCTACGCGCCGTCCCCGGGAATTCCAGAAGCGATTGAAGCGATTCGCGGTGAGGCGGCACGCAAGGGCATCACGACGGTGCGCGATGTCTTCGTCACTTCGGGCGTGAGTGAAACTGTCGATCTGTGCATTTCCGCGCTGGTGAATCCTGGCGAGGATATTCTTACTCCGAGTCCGGACTATCCGCTGTACTCGGCGGTGCTGTGCAAGTTGGGTATCGCGCTTAACGCTTACGACCTCAACGAAGACGATGCATGGCAGCCGGAACTGGCTGACGTCGAACGCAAGCTCACGCCGCGGACGCGCGGTATTGTGCTGATCAATCCCAACAATCCGACAGGCTCGTTGTGCTCGCGGCAGATGCTGGAGCAGGTTGCCGAGATCGCGCGGCGAAACAATCTGGTTGTCTTCTCGGACGAGATCTACGACAAACTCATTCTCGATGGAACTCCGCATATTGCATTCGCTTCGGTTGCGCCGGATGTGCCTTGCATCACTTTCGGCGGGATGTCGAAGAACTATCTGGTTCCGGGATGGCGCATTGGTTGGGGGATTGTTTCCGGCGACGCTGCGGCGGTGAAACCTTATACAGAAGGCATTCACCGGTTGCTGCGGGCGCGGTTGTGCGCCAATCATCCGGAGCAATATGCCATCAAGCCGGCGCTTGAAGGTCCGCAGGATCATTTGGTCGAAGTGCAGCGCAAGCTGCGCTTGCGCCGCGATCTTACGCAGAAGTGGTGCGAAGCGACGCCGCGCGTGAGTTGCGTTGCGCCTCGCGGTGCGTTCTACGCTTTCCCGCGCATCGATATTCCCGAGAGCGACGAAGTCTTCGTCAAGCAACTCATTCGGCAGAAGTACGTGATGGTCGTGCATGGTTCCGGCTTTGGTCAGAAGGCTGGGACGCAGCATTTTCGCATCGTGTTCTTGCCGGATGAAAAGACGCTGAGTGAGGCTTACGCTTCTATCGGCGAGCTTATTCAGGAACGCTACGGAAAATCCTAATTAGCACCCGCATTAGCCCGTCCGATCCCTACCCGCGTTAAACGACATCCGCGGGCCTTCACTAATTGCTCGCCATTCCTGCACGAAAACGTGTAGGATGCTCGCGTTCCTTCCATCTACACTCGGGCCCCTTACTAAAACTAGAAACTTGAGCTCGCAAGCCAAGCGACTGCGAGGGGTTCTTGTGCGGTTTGAAGTGTGGGAAACCTAAACAATCGATAGAAAAGAGGACACAATGAAACGCAATCAGCTGCTGTCAGCTGTTGGGATCATGTTGTTCGTAGCATGTTCGCTGGCCGCGCAGGATAAGCCCGGCACCTTGGCCAGCATCGAGTTCCAGAAAGTGAAGAATACAAACGTGCCGCAGTACGAGGCAGGACGAAAGCAGAAGGCGGCGTGGCACAAGCAGCAAAACGACCCGCTGCCATTGCTGGTATGGGAGACAATCAGCGGCGACAATACGGGAACCTTCCTGGTCGGCCACTTTAACCAGCATTGGGCGGATTACGACAAGCCGGCCGTTACCGATGAGGCGGACCTGGCGGAGTTCCAGAAGGTTGTGGGGACTTACGTGGACTCGCTCACCACTCGCTACTATGAGTACCTGCCCAAGATTAGCAACGAAAGCGGAGACACGGGGCCGGCCAAGTTCTCAGAGATCATCACCTTTCAAGTGCGCCCGGGGAAAGAGTCGGATTTTCGCTCGGGCATCGAACGGATTCACGAGGGCACAATAAAAACCAAGTGGGCCGTGAATTATGGATGGTACCGGTTGGTAAACGGCGGAACGGCAGGAACTTTTGTCCTATCCTTTGCTCACAAGAACTGGGCGGACTTTGAGGACAAGCCCGACGTGAAGCCCTACCGCGACATGCTCAAAGAAGCGTTTGGACAGGCCGAGGCGGATTCCATTGTCGATCGGCTCGACCGGTCGATCGAGAAGGAGACAAGCGACATCATCCAGTTTCGTCCTGATTTAAGTTACCTCCCAGCCAAATAGCGGTTCAACGATGATCCATGTTAGTTCGCAAGCAGTGAGGTATAGCCGGGTGCCCCCTTCAAAACCCTAAGGGCACCCGCACGCGGCTGCGTCTAGATGCCGTAGTTGACGGCGCGAAGGGCGTCTTTGTAGGCTTCGCGGGCTTCGGTGGCTTTCGTGTGTGCGTCGTGTTCCAGGAAGTGGGCTGCATCCCATTTCTCCATGGCGATCATGGAATGGTCGGGAGTGGCTAACGCTTCCTCGGCGCGAATGGTAGCAACCCATTCGTCTGTGGCCTGCTTGTAGGCGAGACGCAATTGGTCAAGGTTGGCTGGGGGCATAGGCTTGCAAGAGTAATGCCGGGCTGTATCGCGGTCAATTGGATGGGGCAAATTTAACGGAAAATTAACAGAGAGGCGGCGGGCGAAGAGTGGATGTCCTTCAGGGTTAATGTCCGCATTCATTCCCGGTGCTTTTGCGTGGCGTTGCTCTTCCAAGCGCCGTGGCTGACACACAGTCAAAGGCAAAGGCAGCGTACAGGAGCGTCCGCTCCACACGAGCGAACTATTTCAGCTTGGCGTACTCGGGTTTGGCTTGCTTGAGGATGGGGATGTCGGGGTCGGCGTTCTTCCAGAGGGCGAGGAAATCCTGGTAGGCGGTCTCGGCTTTGGCGGGATCGCCGAAGAGGGCATAGGCGCGGGCCAGGCCGAGGTGCGCGAGTGCGGCGATGGGTTCGTTCTGCACGACGCCGGGATGGTCGACAATTTTCTGGAACTCGGCTGCGGCGGCGCTGCTTTGGTGAGCCGCCACATAACCTTCGCCACGCAGATACGCGGGGTAGAGAGAGAACGTCAAAGCCTGCGCGGGAGAACCGAGTTCATAAGGAAGAGCCGGGGCGAGCGCTTCGATGGCTTTGGCGGACTTGCCGGCTTGAAGAGCAATGGCGGCGCGGATCATGGCGAGATATTCGAACTGCACAATGGTGTCTTGCGAGAAGCGCTTGGCCAGATCGTCGGCGAGGCGCGTGGTTTGGGAGGCGTCGCCGGCGAGGCCGAGGGCGATGGCTGATATCGCCTCAACATCTCTGCCGGTGGAGAGAGCGAGCGCATCTTGTGCTTGCTGCCTGGCTGGACCTATGTTGCCGACCAACGCTTCGCGCACCGCGGATTCGGCTTCATAGGCTGCCGCTGTCTCTTTTTCATCGGCGTGCTGGGCGGAGACGGAGGCGCGCCGCGTCAACTCGCGAGCTTTGGAAAATTGTCCGGCATAGGCGGCCGTGTCGGACTGGTTGTAGAAGAGAAAATCTTCGAATCCTGACTTGCCTATTACGGCGGCGGCTTCACGCTCCATTCCTGCCGCATCGTGTTGCAGGAAATCAATGCTGTAAAGGCTGAGGTGGATGAGAGGACTATCCAGATTGTGGGCTTGCGCCTCGAGCGCTGTTGCCCTGGCTTCATCCAGGCGATCAACCACCAGATAGCTGTTGACGAGGTTGGCGTATCCGTTTCCGCTTGCGGGATTGAGTTTCAGCGACTGCTGGGCGGCGGCGAGGCTTTTGTCGTAATCGCCGAGCGTGCCGTAGATGACGCCCAAACTACCGGGAGGAATGTCGTCGCGGGGGTAGGTCTGAGCCCAGAGTTCGCAGGTCTTGCGGGCGGACTCGAGATCTCCGGCGACGTAATTCTCATAGTGCGAAGCGATGTAGAACTTTTCGCGCTCGCTCACACGCTGCCGACGTTCGTAGGCCTGGCGGGCATTCTCGGCGGAGCGGGCGGTCTCGCCGAGGTTGCCGTAGCTGGATCCAAGGCGTGCATACGCCATGGCAAAATTGGGATCGAGACTGACGGCGCGCTGGAATAACGGGATGGCGGCAGCGTAATCGTTCTTCACTATTTGTGCCTGGTAACCGAGGCTGTAGGCCTGCAACGCCTCGAGCGATGGCGTGGTGACGTTCTCGGGGGGCGCGTCGTACTTTTGCACTGAGGTCAGGGATTCACCCAGCCTCTCGCGCATTTTTGTCGCCACGTCGGCGAGCGCTTTCAGAACCTGCTCCTTGCGGCTGGCTGTGGCCTGCTCATTTGCGAGTAAGTCGCCGTTGCGACAGTTCACAGCCTTTAGTCCCACAACATACTCGCGGCCCAGGGTGGAAATAGAGCCCTCGATGGTGGCGGCGCTGGCGGTGCGCTGGCAGACTTCGCGCGCCAATTCGTGAGTAAGCCGCGCGTCCTTGGGCTGCGACATCAGGGTGAGCGTTTGCGCGATGCGCTCGTCGGAGAGCAGGTTGAGGAACGGCGACTGCTCCAGTTGCGACGACAAGCCCTGGCGTAGCGTGCTCTCGAAGATCGGATCTCCGGTGGTGTTGGTGAACTCGGCGAGGACGATGCTGTCTTTTTCCGTGAGGCGCGGGGTGGAACGTACGCGAACGAAGAAGAAGCCTGCGATGGCTGCGACTACTACGACCACGGCGGCGGCAAGCGGCCACGGGCTTCTCCTCTTCGGTTTCGGTGTCACGGGAACAGCGACGCCGACGCTCCTGGATGACGCTGACGGAGTAACGGCAGGAGCGGAGGCAGAGCGAGCACGCGGCGTATTCGTTGACTTGCCTGAAGATTCGTCCGGGGCCGCGATCGATCCCGAACCACTCTGTACGCCGCGGCGTGATTCGGACTCTCGCTTCAGCCGTTTCAGGTCGGCGCGAATTTCCGACGCGCTTTGGTAGCGCAGGTCGCGATCTTTCTCCAACGCTTTGTTGATGATCTCTTCCAGCCGGGGCGGAAGGTCGGGGTTCAGGCGGATTGCGGGAGGCGGATCGTATTCCAGAATCGCATTGAAGATCACGGCAGAAGTATCGCCACGGAAGGGCAAGGCGCCCGTCGTCATTTCGTAGAGGACTGCGCCGAAAGAAAACAAATCGGTGCGCGCGTCGAGCTCTTTCCCCCGCGCCTGCTCCGGCGACATATAGGCGATTGTGCCCAGAGCCGCTCCGGGGCTGGTGAGGTGCTCGTTCATTGTCTGCGACTGCGTGTGATCGGCTGCGAAGTGGCTGGAAGAACTGGCGAGGGGAATGACCTTCGCCAAACCAAAGTCAAGAATCTTGGCATGACCGCGCTTGGTTAAGAAGATGTTTGCCGGCTTGATGTCGCGGTGGATGATGCCCTGGGAGTGAGCGGCGTCGAGTGCGTCGGTGATTTCGATGCCCAGCGACAGTACGGTTTCAGTGTCTAATGGCCGGCCTGCGATGCGGTGCTTCAAGGTCAGTCCGTCCAGATACTCCATGACCATGAACGACAGGCCCTGGTCCTGGCCAATCTCGTAAATCACGCAGATATTGGGATGGCTCAGAGCAGAGGCAGCCTGCGCTTCGCGTTGGAAACGGGCCAGGGCGTGCTGGTCCCGGGCCAATTCGTCGGGCAGGAACTTCATGGCGACGAAGCGATGCAGAGTGGTGTCTTCGGCCTTGTAGACCACACCCATGCCGCCACCACCGAGCTTCTCAACGATGCGGTAGTGGGAGATGAGCTGGCCGATCATGGGGGAAGATTAGCCCTGTGGCGCGATGATAGGAGGGCCATTGTGGCAAGTCAATCCAACTGCTGACTCCAGTCAAAAGCAAAGGCAGAGTCAAAAACAGCGGACAAGAGTGTCCGCTCCCCCCGTTCATTTTCCGGCTGACTTTGGACCTGCAACGGATGCGTCGAATTCTTCGGCCATCCAGTGTTGGAGGGCGGTGATGTTTTGGGAGCGGCCGAGGAAGTTTTTCACTAAATCATTAGCTGACATGGAGCCGCCGGGTTCGAGGACTACGCGGCGGTAGCGCATGGGGGCGTCGCCGGCGAGCAAGTTGTTATGGTCGAATTGCAGAAAGAAATCTTCGGCGATGACTTTATCCCAGAGATAAGTGTAATAGGCGGAGGAGTAACCGCCGAGGTGGCCGAAGGAAGCCCAGAGATGGGTCTCAGGCAGAGGAGTGAAGAGGGTGTAGCGACGGGCGTCGTCGAGGGTGACGGCGTCGAGATTCACGTCCTCGGGCTTGGTTTTGTAGATGTCGTACGAGAGGGCGCTGAAGGAGTTCTGGCGGCCGACCCAGCCGCCGCGTCCGAAGGCGGAGGCGCGATTCATGCGGGCGACGAGGTCGGCAGGAATGGGCTCGCCGGTTTTGTAGTGGCGGGCAAACTTGGCGAGGACCTGCGGGCTGCGAATCCATTCTTCCAGCATTTGGGAGGGAGCTTCGACGAAATCGGATTCCATGCTGATGCCGCTGATGCCGGCCCATTGTTGCTGGCCGCCGAGGATGTGGTGCATGAGGTGACCGAATTCGTGGAAGAAAGTTTGTACGTCGCCGTAATCCATGAGGCCGGGATCGGTGGAGGTGGGTACGGGGAAATTGCAGACGAGGATGGCCTCGGGCAGTTGCTTGCCGCGGATGCCGTCGAGTACCGGAGCCATTTCGGCGTGGCTAAACTTGCCAGGGCGCGGATGCATGTCGAGATAGAAACGGCCGATGGGCTTGCCGCTGTCGATGACGATCCAGGTTTCGACGGCGGGATCCCAGGCGGGGACGTTTTGTTCCTGCTGAAAGCTGACGTGGAACAGGTCGGCGGCAGTATCGAGGATGCCTTGCTTCACTTCCATGAAAGGGAAATAGGGGCGGACGGATTGAGAATCGAAATCGTACTTGGCGCGGCGAACTAATTCGGAAAGATAACCGCGTTCGTAGTCCCAGATTTTGTTGGCGCCGGGGTCGGTCTTCTGTTTTTCGGCGAGCAGCATTTCAAATTCGCGTTGGGACAAGGCGCGGGAAGCGTCGTTCACTTGCTGGATGAAGTCGGCGATATTGTGGCCTTTGGCGATCATCTTATCGGCGGCAGTGCAGTCGGCCCAGGAGGAATAGCCGAGCAGTGTGGCGATCTCGTAGCGGGTTTTCATGAGGCTGGTGAGGACTTCCTGATTCTTGGGGTAGGCGCGGGTGCCGAAGGCGAGAGCCATGCGTCGGCGCAGGGAATCGCTCTTGGCGAAGGTGGAGACGGGAAACGCATCGGGGTAGTCGGTGGTGATGTGAACTTTGCCATCGGCGCCTGGCTTATGGCGGTCGATGTAATCCTGGGGCAGGCCGTCGAGTTCGGAGGGATCGGCCTCGATCGTTTTTTGGCCGTCCGAAATATTGCGATCGAACATGGACTGCTCTTCGGTGGCCTGGTCGTTTAATTTCTTGAGGCGGGCGCGGGTGGCATCGTCTTTATCGACGCCCGCGAGACGGAATTCGAGGAGTTGGCGTGTCACGTAGTAACGAGTGGCGGCGTCAGCTTTGGAAAGATCGAGCGCGGCGAGAGCGTTGTAAACATCGTGATTGAGCGCGATAGCGGTCTGGGCGGCGCTGGCTTTAGTGAGCATGGCTGTGGCGTGATCGCGGAAAGTGGCGTCGGGATGGACCTGCTCCATCAGCATCGCGAAGTAGGCGGCGGAATTGATCTGGTGAAAAGCTTCGTCGAGCGGGACGAGAGTGTTCTCAATCGTGCGCGGGCCCTTGGCGCCGAGCAGAGTGTCGACGGAGCGCTGGGCGGCGGCGAGGCGGTCGGTCTCGATCTTCTCGAAGGCGGCGACGTCTGGGTTTTCAGCCCAGATGGTGGGCTGGGAGACAGAAACTTTTTGCGCGGAAAGGACGGCAGAGAGAACGAGTGGAAAACAGAAGAAGATGGCTAGGCGTGCAGCGCACATCATGAAAGAACCTCGTCGAGGAAGTTTTCTGAACGGCGGAACGATTTGGTCGTGACTTTAGAACCGATTTGAAGTGCGGATAATTGTTGATGACCGCGTCTGACGATGTCAAGGGCGGCCCGCGAAAAACTGCAGTTCAACAAGACTGAGACGAACTGTTTTGTCGGTTCTAGCGCCAGCGTTTGAGTTGGGGCCAGAGTTGGGCGAGGGTGCCGAACTTCGCGCCACGGCAGATGAAGACGCCGATTTGTTTCTCGAGCGCGTAGGAATTGTCGCCGGATGTGCCGACGTATTCGACGTGATCGAAAAGCTGTTCCAGTTGTTCCCGGTTGTCGCCGAGAACGATCAGGCAGTTGCCGGAGTAGCCGCGCGGTCCCCAGAGAAACCAGGTTTGATGCCCACTGAGGGCTGGCGGCAGGCCGTAGAGGCGGCCGAGGAAATCGATGGCGCCAGCCTGGCCGTAGTCCTGGGCGAAGATGCCACAGTTGGCGCGGTCTTGGGCGGGGATGCGGTTCCAGGCTAGCGCGGTTTCGTCGACAATTTCTTCCCAACCGAATTGATCGGCGTACCACTGCGGCAGTACCGCGCGGGCGTGGCTGTGTTCCATGACTGGAAGCTTGAAGGGGAGGCTTTTCGCGTAGGCGAGAAAGTTGTCCGGAGAAAGAACCGGGACGACGATGGGGACGAGCCGGACGCCGCCGGCAAGGAGCAGGATTATGATGGTCGCTTTGAGCCATCTGCGACGTGGGTGAGCGTTTTCTGTGCCTGAAGATTGCCGGCCGTGGATAGCGGATTCGATGATGACCGCGCCTGCGGCCAGCAGCATTGGATAAATCGG
>Ga0187879_10002768_pt1 | contig 11821 bp, 8 predicted proteins | sample June2016WEW_19_1_FD_132423 | JGI IMG/M metagenome (GOLD analysis project Ga0187879, IMG submission 132423) | Peatland microbial communities from SPRUCE experiment site at the Marcell Experimental Forest, Minnesota, USA - June2016WEW_19_10 | ecosystem: Environmental > Terrestrial > Soil >... | reverse complement strand
TCCCAGCCGCCAAGGTCCATTGCAGCAATCCGTGGTCCATCCGGCGCCTTCAACAACTCCCCCGCCGCTTTCGCCAGGGCAGCAAACGCGTAGCGTCCGCCGCCTTGTACTGGGCCAGGTACTGGGCCGGTCGCAGCATCTTTGTCGGCGGCCATGACCTCGTCGCCGAACCCGCGATCCCGCAACCCCGCAGCGATCGCCGGTCCGATAATCGGATCGGACCGATTGAGGCTCATGACCTGCCGATAAATCCCCTGGTCCGGTTCGGCAAACCCGTGTGGCGCCCAGTTGGCGACCTGTTGCGGCCCGCGGAGCAACAATGGAACCGACGGCCCGACGGCGATTGCGCGCGACAGTGCGTGCGGCTGGCTTTGTGCCGGCATTGCGGCCACAGCTCGATTCAGCCAGCCGCTGGTCATGCGATGATCGGCGCCGCTTTCCAGGTAGTCCTGCGCCTCGAAATGGCTGCGCACGCGGTAGTTGCCGGCGACGGCGTGTACCACAAGCAACTCGTTCGCTTGGTACAGCGCATGCGATCGCGCCATCACCGGGTGCAATCCGAACATGCCGCCGAGATCGAGCAGCCCCTGGTTTTGGCCAGGCATCGGTGGCACCAGTTCCGGCCGGAGAGCAGTCAGGCCGGGATCGCCATAGGGAACCACCGCAGACAGGCCATCCATCGCACCGCGCAGGATCACCACGACGAAACGCTGCTCGGTCGCCGCGTCTGCTACGGCAAGCGATACCCGGCCAAGCGTGAGCACCGATGCGAGGCCTAGCAGCGTGGCGCGCCGGGGAACCGCCAAAGCCGAGGAAGCGGGGAGGTGATCCATCATCGCCTCTGAAATTCGGGAGACGTCAGCAGCAACGTCATGGCCTCACGCCGTGATCCCGCATGCGCCATGGCCATTTGGGTTTCGGGCCGCAGCAGTGGGCCGAGCGAGGTGTCGGCAATCGTCATCGGGTCGCGCTGCCCGATCCGACCGGAGACAGCAAAAGCCCAGTCGATGCGGCGCATCATGGCTTCCGGCGCGACCCAGTCGGCGGCCACGTCAGACCAGCCGTTGGGGGCAGGGGCGCTCCAGAGCGGTTGGCCCAGTCCGGCGAGAATGGCGAGGAAGGGCGGGCTGGGATCGATCGGCACCTGCAATGCGCGGAAACTGGCGACCGTCAGGTCAAGCGGCGTGCGGATTTTCGTGCCAGGGGTCCAGGCATCGTCGAGCCGGACAAGGCCTGCTGCCGCAGCACCCAGATCGCCGCCGGTATCGCGCAGAATGCCCTCGATGTGGCGGACCGCAGCCGGAGGCGGCGTGTCGGCGACAAAATGGCACACCAGTTTGCTGGCGAGCGAGCGATGCGTCGCCGGATGATTGGCGAGGAAGCGCAAGGCTTCGATGCCGCCGGCCTCACCCGCGGGGAAGGTGCGGCCCATCACGGTTTGTTCGCCGGGCTCGTGGATGCGCGGGCGGAACAGGAAACCGGCCGGTTCGTTGTTCAGTTCGATGGACCAACCGGTCAGGATGCGGGCGAACGCGGTCACATCAGCCTGGGTGTAGCCGGATGCCGGGGTGACCGTGTGCAATTCCATGCACTCGCGCGCGAGATTTTCGTTCAGCCCGCGATGCGACAACTGCCCGCCGATGCTGTCCGGTCCGACCGACTGGGCGTTGTCGAGATAAATCAGCATCGCCGGATGCCGCATGACCGCCAGCACCATGTCCTCGAACCGGCCGGTGACGTGTGGGCGGATGGCTTCCTGCACGAAGGCTCCGGCAACTGCGGCGCAGCCACCATGGCGCAGTGAGATGGTGAAGTGGTTGGTCCAGAACCACACCAGGCGCTCGCGGAACGGGGTCCGCGTCGCAACGGCTCGGCCCACTGCTGCCAGTCCCTGCTCCCGATACAGCGAGCGCGAGCGGGCCAAACCGGCAACCGCGACCTGGCGGGCGGCCATGGCAGGATCCGGCTGGCCCGCCATGGCAGGGTCCCCTTGCGTGCCGGCCTCTGGCCTCGGGGGGCCAAAATTCGTCAGCCGTCCGCCTGGGCCGGGGACCGGCTGCGCGGTGGCCATCCCAGCATCCGCCTCGCGGGCGGCCTTTCTGGCATCACGATCTGTCCGCAGTGCCGCAAGGCCTTCCTCGGTGGATGGCGGCGGAACGCTGCCGGAAAAATCGACGGAAAAATCAGCCTGGTGAAGCTGGCCTAGCAGCCATGCGGTTGGGTCGGCCGGCGGCGGCTCCGCGCCAGTCGGACCCATGCCGAAGCGCACCAAAGCGTGAGCGGTTCGCAGATCCATGGCAAAATCATACACGGAACATCGTATCAAACGATGACAATTGGTGAGACAGCGTGGCAATCATGCGCATTCCATTGCTTTCGCACTTGCAAAATGGCGCGTGCGAGAGCATTTGACCGCCAAGATATGCCGGCTCGGACTCGAGCCGCCGGAACGATGCGGGCGCGCGGGGGAAAGACCGCATGAAGCGCCCGTTTGTGTATGGAGATCTTAAAGTGTCAGACACGCCGCTTGCTCGCATCCGTAACATCGGCATCACCGCGCACATCGACGCGGGCAAAACCACGACGACCGAGCGGATTTTGTTTTACACCGGTGAATCCCACAAGATCGGCGAGGTGCACGACGGCAACACCACGACCGATTACATGGAGCAGGAGCGCGAGCGCGGCATCACCATCACGTCAGCCGCCGTGACCTGTGAGTGGAAAGACACCCGCATCAACATCATCGATACGCCCGGCCACATCGACTTCAACATCGAGGTCAATCGCAGTCTGCGCGTGCTGGACGGCGCGATCTTCATCATCGAAGGCGTGGCCGGCGTGCAGCCGCAGTCGGAGACCAATTGGCGGCTCGCCGACCGCTACAACGTGCCGCGCATCATCTTCATCAACAAGCTTGACCGCACCGGTGCCGACTTCTTCCGCGCGTTCGACACGCTGAAGGAGAAGCTGGATATCGTCGCGCTGCCGCTGCAACTGCCGATTGGTGAGGAAGACAAATTCATCGGCGTGGTCGATCTGGTCGAGATGAAGGCGATCATCTGGGAAGGCGGTGACCTCGGGGCGAAATACCACGACGAGCCGATCCCGGCCGAGCTCGCTGCGAAGGCGGCCGAGTACCGGCAGACTCTGCTTGATACCGCCGTGTCGGTCGATGAAAAGGCGATGGAAGAGTATTTTGAAAACGGCGACGTTTCGGTCGCGACGCTGAAGGCCTGCATCAAGAAGGGCACCATCTCCGGAGAGTTTCGGCCAGTGTTGTGTGGCACCGCGTTCAAAAACAAGGGCGTGCAGCCGTTGCTCGACGCGGTGGTCGACTATCTGCCAAGCCCGATCGACGTGCCCGGCATTGCGGTCGCGCTGGACGAGGGCGTGGACGAGACGCTGCATCCGGATCGCCGGCGTATCAAAGCCGATCCGAAGGCGCCGTTCGCCGGTCTGGCGTTCAAGATCATCAATGACAAATACGGCACGCTGACTTTTGTGCGGGTTTATGCCGGCATGTTGAAGTCGGGCGACACGGTGATGAACACCACCAAGGGTCATCGCGAGCGTATCGGACGGATGTTCCAGATGCACGCCGACAAGCGCGCGGAAATCAAGGAAGTCGAGGCCGGTGACATCGCCGCTTTCGTCGGGCTGAAGGACACCGGGACCGGCGACACGTTGGCCGCGGCAGAGGACCAGGTGGTGCTGGAACGGATGGCGTTCCCGGTGCCGGTGATCGACATCTCGGTCGAGCCGCGCACCAAGGAAGCGGTTGAGAAAATGACGCTTGGTCTGCAGAAACTGGCTGGCGAGGACCCTTCGCTGCGGTTGCGCACCGATCAGGAAACCGGCCAGACCATTCTGTCCGGCATGGGCGAGTTGCACCTCGAGATCATCATCGATCGGCTGCGCCGCGAGTATGGCGTCGACTGCAACATTGGCGCGCCGCAGGTGGCTTATCGCGAAACCATCTCGCGGCCGCACACCGAGACCTACACGCACAAGAAGCAGACCGGCGGTTCTGGCCAATACGCGGAAGTGAAAATCCTGTTCGAACCGACCGAGCGGAACGGCGGCATCGTATTCGAGAACAAGGTGGTCGGCGGCTCGATCCCGAAGGAATATATTCCGGCCGTGGAAAAGGGCATCAAGGTGCAGGCCGATACCGGCGTGCTGGCCGGCTTCCCGACAGTGGACTTCAAGTACACGCTGCTGGACGGCAAGTACCATGACGTCGACTCGTCCGCGCTGGCGTTCGAAATCGCGGCCAAGGCATGCTTCCGGGACGGTATGAAGAAGGCGTCTCCCATTATCCTGGAACCGATCATGGATGTGGAAGTTACCACGCCGCAGGATCACGTGGGCGATGTCGTGGGCGACCTCAATCGACGGCGTGGGCAGATCCAGAACCAGGAAAGTTCGGGCTCGACGATCATTGTCCGCGCGCTGGTGCCATTGAAAGAAATGTTCGGTTACATTTCTCACCTGCGGAGCATGACAAAGGGTCGCGCTTCGTTTACGATGCAGTTCCACCACTACGATCCGGTGCCACGTAACATCGCCGACGAGATCATGGCCAAGAGTGCATGAGGCCCAGGATTGCATGAGAGACGGGGTGAAATGACCGAGGGTGTGCCATGAGCGGCGCCCGCCTCCACTGGAAGCGGGGACGCCAGGAGGAAAGTGTCGGGATTTCACCCCGCACATTGGAGTGGGTCGGTTACAACAACGCGGGCGAGCCAATCGCCCGCGTTGTTCGTGTACAGGGCCCGCTTTCGACTGGCTGGCGGTCGTTCCGTGCAGTGGCGCGGGACGAAACCGCCTCGGTGGTGGAGTTGCGGCCAGGCTGCCCGCCGGATGGCGCGGGCTGGCTGGCTTGCGTAGGGCCTCGCGTGGTCGGGCGCGCCGAGCAGCCGCTGCAGGCGGTGCGCGCGGTGGAGGCAACGCTGGACGACGAGTGAGCGTGACCGCCCGCCTCTAACACCCCGCCTCTAACACCCCGCCTCTAACACCCCGGCTTTAACTCCCCGGCTTTAACTCAAAGCAACATCCGGACTGGGATCGTCCGCGCCAATTGATCAGGGTGCCGCGTATCACTGACAAGGCACCCAACCATGCACGTTACCATCGAACCAGGCATCCTCTACTTCGGTACGCCGGTCGTCCTGATCAGTACGGTCAACGAGGATGGCTCTTTCAATCTGGCGCCAATGTCGTCGGCATTCTGGCTGGGCTGGCGCTGCGTATTGGGCCTGGCGGCCACCTCGAAGACGCCTCAGAATATGCTGCGCACCGGAGAATGTGTGCTGAACCTACCGTCCGCTGCGCTGGCAGGAATGGTGGACCGGCTGGCCCTGACCACGGGATCCGACCCGGTTCCGGAGGGGAAACGCCAGCGCGGCTATCGCCATGAGCGCGACAAGTTCGGCCTGTCCGGCTTCACTGCGATACCGTCCGAGACAGTGCGTGCTCCCCGGGTCCGCGAATGCCCGGTGCAGCTTGAGGCGGTCGTCGAGGCAGTGCACGGGCTGGCCCAGGACGATGATGTGTTACGAGCAAGGACCAAACTGATCGAGGTCAGAATCCAGCGGGTGCACGTAGATCAATCGATCGTGATGGATGGTGAACCGAACCGGGTCGATCCGGACAAATGGCATCCGCTGATCATGAGTTTCCAGGAATTCTATGGGCTTGGGCCGAAGCTTCGTCCTTCCCAATTGGGAACGATTCCAGAGACGCAGTATCGTGGTCCGGATATCGAACGGGCACGTGGCGTGAACAGGGCGCTGGCCGCTGAATAAATTCTGGAGCGGAACAACAATTGGTAGAGAAATGCAAATTTCCGCGACGCTCCGTTCTTTGCAGAACGGAGCGTCCGCGGCTTCGATCAGATGACATAATACTCTAATGAAGCATGACCAATGTAATTCGGGCGATCAGCTCCGTGCCGACGACGGCGACCGCGAGAAGATATCCGGCGCCTTCTCTAAGCCATGGTGCCGGCCCGGGCGCGGACCTGACGGATGCGGACGGCTTGCTTGTTTTCATGTCACATCAGTCCTCATACCAATGCAAAGTGTGCCTGTTTTTGCACCCAATGGTTCGGAACCAGAGCACGCGACGATTGCCGGCTTCGCCTTCCACCGCGGAAACGGCCCGGTAATGCTTTTGGTTGCACCCACAGGCACGATTATTTTCATTGAACCTCAGCGTGCGGGGGGCCGGCGCGGCCTCGACCGCAGCGTGCGCGGCAGCAAACAGGTCGGGAGGCCAGTCAAGAAATGGCAAGGGAGCCATCGTTCATATCCCTTCAAAGTCATTACGTAACCGCTCTGGCGCGCCATACCATCAACGCGAGTGCCAAGATTTTGTTCCGTCCGAACAGACGGTTGGCAGCGTTCTGTCGCGGGCGTGGTTGATGAAGTCCCTTGTGCAACGTTCCGCTCCATTTCGTCCGCATCATTTTTGCCTCGCGGCGATATCCATGTGGGTGACAAAAGAAAGCGCTTTATATTGCTTCTCTGACGTTTCGTTTCGAGTGAAGATGAGATCTTAGGTTGCAATCGCATGAGAAACGGCAAGGTAATATTTGTTGTGGAATCGTTGCATCATGCTATCCGCAACGTTCTGCGTTTGACTTCTGTCGTAACAAATTTACACCGACCAGCACGGCCGGAATGCCGCAGACCACCCATCCGGCGGTGTAGCCGCCGGTCAGACGAAGCAGTAATGAAAATACCGACGGACACAGAAACGCGCCCATTTGTCCGAACGACAGCACCCCGCCGGTGACCGAACCGACCCGGCCGACGGGCGCGAGGCGAGCCGATTCCGACAGCAGGATGCCGTGCCAGGACATCGCTGTGGCGCTCAGCGCGCCGGTTACTACGCCGATTGCGATGGCGGACCAGGCTTCGGAAAAGGCCCCGGTCAGTGCGACACTCGCGGCCATGCCGAACGCCAGACCGGACATCACCAGCCGCGGTGCGACATAGAAGCTGCCAACCCACCCCCAGAGGATCCGGCACGGAATGGCGATGGCGATCACGGCGGAGAATAAGGCGCCCGCCGCCACGAGGTTGTAACCAAGTGCCACCAGATACGTCACGAAATAGGCAATGAACACCGCTTGCAGCCCATTGAAAGCAAAACACGCAAACGACAGCCCGCGCAACTCCGTCACCGCCAGCACACCGGTGATCGTCGTATGAAAGTCGGACATGTGGACCCGGTGGGAGGGTGATGCCTCGGTGTCGAGCCGCCCGTGCAACGGTTGCAGCACCAGCACAAAACACCAGCAGGCTACGGCGCTGACCAGCATTGTGCCACGCCAGCCCAGTGATTGGGCGAGGGTGGGGGCGATCGAGCCGCCAAGCAGGATACCGACCGGGATGGCGGTCTGGGTAATCGAGAAAGCGAAGGGCGCGTATCGCCGCACCGCCCATCGGCCAAGCAGTTGGGAACTGGCGGGCGTGGCGACGGCCGCGATGCCGTTGCCGACCAGGGCCGACAGCACAAAGCCTGCCGTGCCGCCGATGACCGCCACCGCCAACCCGGCGCCGGTGGAAAGCAATGCGATCTGGCTCATGCGGATGGCGCCGTAGCGAATGATGAAGCCGCCCGATCCGAGCTGTCCGATCAGCGCAGCGATCGCGACAAGGCCGAAATACATCCCAACCCAGGACGGATCGGCGTTCAGTTCGTGGATAATCAGCGGCGCGAGCACGGCCGGCAGCACGCGGGCCACCGAGCCGCAGGTTTGTTGCAGAAACATCGCCACGACGGCGATCAGCATCCGGGTCAAGTGGCGTGCTTCCTTTGGACCGGTCTGTTCCAGCCCAAAGGCCGCACGGCGTCAACGCTTGCGCCCGGCCAGGACGCTGCGCCGCGGCTCAACCGAGCGCTACATCTGCTTCATATATTCGATGATCTGCCATTTCTGGTCATCGCTCAGACCGGTGCCGAAATCGTGGCCACCATTGCCGTTACCATTGCTCGGGTCGACCACGAATTTGCCGGTCTTGAACGGTGACGTCTCGGTCGAATACCCGACGTTTTTGGGATCGAACAGGCGACTGCCAACCATGAAGCTTGTCTTGCGCTGGGCCGGCGGCGTCAGCAATTCCCAGAGATTGGGCACCGAGCCGTTATGCAGATACGGCGCAGTGGCCCATATCCCCTGCAACACACGCGATTCGTACGCGGCGCCGGTGGTTGCCGGGGGTTGGCCTTTGTACATATCGCTCAGCCGGTTTTTGATCATGGCCTTCAGGGCGTCGAGATGGTTCTCGCCGGGACCAATCAGGTCGGCCAGCTTCTCGCTGTGCGGCAGTGACCCCAGGTCTCTGCCTAGTGCGCGCAGTACCCCATTCTTGTCCGGCGACGCCAATGCTGTTGGAGTGAAGGCATCGGCGACCAGACCTCCAATCACCGAACTGGCGAGAAGGTCGACATTCAACGCGCAATCGAACGTGGTGGGACATGCGGGATAGCGCGCACCAATCGACGGCGGCGGCAACGCTGCGCCGGCGTAGATCCCCGGATCCGATTTTCGGTCTGCGTTGCTTGCCATTCTAGGATCGGTGCCGACCGCCATGACCGGCGTATCCCAGGCGTTCGGCGCGGTTTTCGAGGGCTGCGGGTTATGACATTTGCCGCAATTGGCAGTGAACAGCGCCTTGCCCTTGGTCACCATGTCCTGGTCGAGCGGGAAGATATCCTGCGGCCATGGCGGCGGCTTGAGGACCGCAATTTTTTCCTCGAGAGTTTGCAGGCCGGAATACACAATCGAGTTGGCACGATAGTCGATGATGGTCGGCGCCAGCCTGGTCTCCGGGATCAGCACCTTTGGCTTGAAATCCGCAAAGACGCCAAACACTTCGCCCGAGTTGCGCGCCAATGCCGTAATATAGAACCCATTCGGAACGCCGCCGTTCCATTGCGTATGGTCTTGCCGGTGGGCGTTCCACAGAAACGGATAACTGACCGGTGCGTCGGCGACCTTGAAGCTATTGTGCACGCCAAGGTCCCGCGCGGTCACACGATTGAAGATCATGCCAAATGCATCCAGCCGGCCTGGGCCCCACGGCGATGACGGCAGGCTGGCGTTCATGAAGTCGCTGAATTGCTGTACCCAGGCAGTAAAGTCCTTCTTAAGCTGCGCGGCCTTCGCCGGCGTATTGCCGCTGCCAAGCACTGCCGTTGCGAATGCTGCGAAACGGTCTGGTTGTTTGAGTGTCTCGCTTGAAGCATCCCGCAGGTCGGTCAGAAACTGTTGGAAGTCCGACAATGCGGGTGCACCGTCGAGGCGGATTGCGTGCGTCACACCATCCTTTTGATATTCGAGTTGTCCGGTGTGACAGGCGGCACAGGTCATGCCGATTTGTCCCTGCGCCGGCGTGCCGTCGATCACGAAGCCGACCGGCAGGCCGCTCGGGCTGTCGAAATGGATATAACCATAACGGCTTAGTTGGTCCGCGGCGAACGGCTCATCGACGTCCAGCCGGCGCAGCGCCTTGAACCAAACGTAAGGCATGATATGCGCGCCCTGGACGGTGGTATAGAACGTGGTCCGGTCGGCATCCGACCACCCTTGATCGAGGCAGGTCACATTGGGCGCGCACGACGTGGACTGCGCATGGGCCGCAGTGGCGAACATGACCGTGACCAATATGACCGTCAGCGCGATGCGCCGTGTGTGAGAGATGCCCATTGTTTTTTCCCCCCAATCGTCGTTTCAATGCTGCCAGTTCCATTGCCAGGCTTCCGGAACGGGTCCGCCTTTGTAATCGACGGCAGCGGCAGTGAGCCCGCTCAGCCGCAGGCTCTGCCGTACGATCTCCGGAATCATAACCTGACCAATGGCCCGGCCGAGACATTCGTGCAGTCCGAGGCCGAAATGAAAGTGATTGCCTTGATCGCGCGTGGAATCGAAGCGTTCCGGATCGGAGAAGGCGGCGGGATCGAACATGGCGGAATGGGTCACTGCCAGCACGGTGGTTCCCTTGGCGACCGGAGTTTCGTGATTGGTGCCTCGTCCAATCACGGTATCCTGTTCGCAGGTGCGAAAGAAATACGGGAACGCCGGCTTGAATCGCAGTGCCTCATACACGAAACCATCGATTGCCGCTGCATCATCAGTCATTGCCGCCGCACGTGCCTGCGCCAGCACGTCAGGCCGCTGCAACAGGACCTCAAGCGCATTGACAGCGGCATGCGAGGTCGTCTCGACCGCACCAATCAACAAGCCTCCGGTGTTGATTATCACGCGCTTGAGATCGAAATTCACGGCTTTCGATGCGGAAAGCGCCAATAGCCGGGAAACCGAATCGCGCGGCGTCGCGCCGAGCTTGAGTTCTGCTTCCCGACCCGCGATCAGTGCAACCAGGTATATCGCCATCTCCTTGTTGGCGGATTCCCGTGCATCGACAACTTTGCTGGGATCAGACCATATGATCGAGTCGAACGGTTGGTTCCAGAATGCATCAATCTGGTTCCAGTATGACCATTCCCGCATTTTCGCTGCGTCGCCATGAACGAAACCGAACCAGTCCTGCACCAGCGCCAGCGGCACCGCGCGCGTAAGGCCCATCACGGCATCGATCGAGCCTCCTGCCGCCGCCAGCAGCGCCGCCGCTTTGTCCGCGACATAGCTGCGGATGGCCGGAATGTCCTCGCGATCGAGGATTGCCTTCATGATCGATTTTTCGCGCCAGTGTACCGCGGTGTCGTCCTGATCCATCCAGTAATCGCCCTGTTTGGGCTGATAAAGTGCGACGCTGAACAGGTCGTGGCGCAGCAGAATTTCCCGGCAATCCTCAAAATGCGTCGCCAGCGTCATGCCTGGCAAAACCAGCATCGGGCGATTTTGTCGAAGCTCGGCGAGAAATGGCAGAGGCTCGTTGAAAATCCAGCCGCGCACCAACTTCCAGCGGTCAGCCGTCGGTGTCGCGTCAAATTTTTGTAAATAATCCGGCATTGCCGCCTCCCATTTCGAGTCATCGACCGATCCCCGAGCATGGAGAATAGCCGATTCGCTGGCGATTTGTTCGTCGATGAAATGTCATCCTAAGGTTGCCCACCCGCTGCCGCAACAAAAAAAACCACCCGCAACCTCGCGTCACCGGATCTGGTCGCCGACTGAAACCATGTTGCAATCTTTCGACTTTTGGGCGTCCGGTTTGAGTTGCACGAAACGCGCCCGATACGGTACCTTATCCATGCAGAGTTCGATGGCGATGCAGGCGCGAGCCCCCCAGGTGGAAGCCTGGAAACATTTCCGGGACGACGTTACCGGTTGGCCAGGCGAGGCCGGACGTCAGCGAACTGATGATCGCCGCGCAATTGATCACCGGCGACAAAGCGCTGCGCACCCGCTCATCCGCCAACGGGTTCTTTGCCAACCGGGGGCCGTCATTGGCGCTGACCCGGGGTGGGTCCTCGCGCCCTGATCCGACGCACAAATATACCTAGCGTCAGCGTCGGGTTCCGGAGCCGGCAAGTCAAAACGGCAACGCCGCCGCTCGTCCGGCTTTGGTTACAAATCGTCAATGCAACGACCAACATCCCATAACGGCCGGATCCCCATCATCTGGTCCGTCAGGTTGCGGCCAGGCCACACGGCCAGTCGGTCCGCCCACGGAAAGGATAATGTCATGATGAATGTCAGAGACCGTACGGTGCGCAGACGTAGAGGCATTTTTGCCGCGGCCCTGCTGGCCACCACAGTGATCGCAGGCGGCGGCTTCGCCTGGGCGCAGGCCGGTGCAAGCGCACCGCTCGGGCTTGCACCGGTGGTCAATCAGGCCGGCTT
>Ga0187879_10002766_pt1 | contig 11824 bp, 12 predicted proteins | sample June2016WEW_19_1_FD_132423 | JGI IMG/M metagenome (GOLD analysis project Ga0187879, IMG submission 132423) | Peatland microbial communities from SPRUCE experiment site at the Marcell Experimental Forest, Minnesota, USA - June2016WEW_19_10 | ecosystem: Environmental > Terrestrial > Soil >... | reverse complement strand
TTCGCCTGTGCGGCTGGTGCGGTGATGGTTGGCTGACCAGGTGCTGCTCAAGATCGTCTGCCTGCTGATGCGCTGGTTATTCAGCCTAGCCGTCCTGGTGTCCAGCGGGGACCGGGAGAAGGACGCCGAGTTGCTGGTGCTCCGGCACGAGAACGCGGTGCTGCGCCGGAACGCCGGCCGGGTCCGGTACGAACCCGCTGACCGAGCCTGGTTTGCCGCGCTCCCTGCGGTTCATCCCGCGCCGGCGCTGGGCCGGGATCTTCCCCATGACGCCCGCGACACTGCTGGCCTGGAACCGCAGGCCCGCCGCCAGGAAATACGACACCAGTAAGCGGCGCCGGCCCGGCCGCCCGGCGACGGTCCGGAGCATCACCCGGCTAACCGTCCGCCTGGCGCACGAGAACCCGCTCTGGCGTTACCGGCGTATTCACGGCGAGCTGACCAAGCCCGGCGTCTCGGTCGCAGCATCCACGGTCTATGAGATCCTCCGCGCCGCGAGCATCGACCCTGTCCCGCTCGAAAATAGGATTCAGCTAGTGACCTGCGGTTCGCCGGGGTCAGGCGGCGCGCGGGTATTCGTTGATCAGGCCGCCCAGGACGGGTTTCCGGCGGATCCGTTCAGCGTCGGGGCCTGTGCGTGCCGAAAATGTCGTCCCATGGTCCTGACCAGCAGGGTTGCCTCCCGGCCGTCGGGTGGTGATGATCACCGAATGTGCCTGCGGTTCGTCTTCCTCCTGATCACGAGAGTCGCCGTGTGGCTACGGCTGTCGCGGCGTGAGGAGAGGTGGAAGACCGCAGAAATCCTGATCCTGCGCCACCAGGTCGCCGTCCTGCAGCGGCGGCAGCCGTGCCGCCCGAAGCTGAACTGGGCAGACCGGGCCCTGCTCGCTGCCCTGCTCGGCCTGATACCGAAAGCGCGGCGCCGGGGCCTGCGGCTGCTGGTTACCCCGGACACGATCCTGCGCTGGCACCGCGACATCGTCCGCCGCCGCTGGGCCACCAGGTCCAAGCGCGGCAGGACTGGCCGTCCGACGACCCGGAGGAACATCCAGGCACTTGTCCGACGACTAGCCCGCGAGAACCCCGACTGGGGATATCGCAGGATCCACGGCGAGCTGGCTGGCCTGGGCATCAACGTCGCAGCATCGACCGTATGGGAAATCCTCAAGGCCAGCGGCATCGACCCGGCCCGGCGGCGGACCGGGCCAACCTGGTCACAATTCCTGCGCTCTCAGGCCGAGGCGATCCTGGCGTGCGACTTCTTCACGGTCGACCTGCTCGATGGCACCCAGGCCCATGTTCTGGCCGTGATCGAGCACGCAACCCGCCGTATCCGCATCCTCGGGGTCACCTCGCATCCCACTGGGGAGTGGACCGCTCAGCAGGCACGCAACCTCCTCATGGACCTCGGTGAACAGGCGGATCAGGTCAAGTTCATGATCCGCGACCGCGGATCAAACTTCACCGCCGCATTCGACGCCATTCTCGCCGACGCCGGCATCCGGACCATGCTTTGCAACATCCGGACGCCCCGGATGAACGCGATCGCCGAACGCTGGATCGGCGGATGCCGGCACGAACTCCTGGACCGCACCCTTGTCTGGAACCAGGCCCATCTGCGGCGGATCCTGAGAGACTACGAGACCCACCACAATCAGCACCGGCCGCACCGCTCTCTGAGCGGTGCGGCGCCGCTGAAACCGCTACCCGAGCCGGTCGGTCTCGACCTGTACCGCGTCCGAAGACAAGCTCTGGTCGGTGGCATGATCAACGAATATTGCCTGGTGGCATGACGTGGACGAGGTTATCGGCACGCACAGGTCGTTTGGGGCCGAATTAAATCCCTTTTGGCCCAGCGCAGCTGATGTGTTCACAACGATTACCGACAGCAACACCGAGAGAATAAACGCAGCTACTAGCGCACCCAGGCTAGCAGTCCATGAACGGAATGCATAGAAGCAAAGGAATATGGTTCCCAGAGGCAGGATAAGTACCGAAGCAGCGGTAGAGATGCCGCTTATCCCAGACCCGCCACCTTGGATTACCAAGAAACAAAATGTCCATATGCAAACAAGGATTATGACGAGTATTGGCGAGCGGGCCAGGCTGCTGGCATCACGCCCGCCGTAGTGGCGAAGCCGGTATGCTGCGCCTATTGCCAGGGCGAACAAAAGCCCGGTAGCGGCGCACAGGAATGCGGCGTGGTACCACCCGGCAGCGGAAAAGTGATGCCGCCGCGTAAGCACCCAGGACAAGCTCGGCCTGTTGTCCATGAGCCAGCTAAGCTGTTCCGCCGCTCCTCCTGCCGCGCCGAGCAGGCCGCTGAATACGATGATTATCTTCTCGCCTCGCCGGCCAGTGGATGGCAGCGACCTGAACGCGACAGCAAGGCTTGCCGCCAGCACAGGCAACAGCAAGGTGTCGCCCACCGTGGTTGCGGTGAAGTCGCCCCAACCGGGTAGGTCAGGAATCCTCGGCCCTAGCAGCCACAGTGGGGCCATGACGCCTGAGCCGAGCGCGAGCACCGCCAAGCCCAGTGCCAGGCCGACTCTAATAACTGATCGCCTATTTTCCATGGAACCTGCTCGGGCCACTGGCCGTGGCCAGTATACGGTGCGGGCAGATGCGCACCTCGTCTTTGTCCGACTCGGGCCGAACACTATGGTCGCCAGTCACGGCCCGCGAGACGCCCGGGAGCCGCTGTCTGCACAAATTACTGGGTGAGTTTGTACACGAGGCCGGAGCATACTGAGCGGGTGAGACCAAGGTACAGGTGGCGTGGCAGCAAGGCAGGCACCGTCAAGCGTCCTGGCGCTGCCTGGGTTCCCAGCGCTGAGGTGCTTGAGGCACGCGTGGCGATGCACGCTCTGATCCGCGGAGCCAACCTGATCTGGTGCAGCCTGCACGAGGACGGGCCGCTCAATAGCAGGCGCGGTCGGCAGGTGGCGATCGCTCTGGCCGCACTCGACGTCGTGCAGGCTGCACTGTTGAGCAGGGGGACGCTCGACACCAAGAACGGCCGACTGCTCAGGTCGGCCGTTGATACGGTGGAGGTGGCCGTGTCCGTTCTGGTCTATCCCGAGAGCGGGAGAGACGCGGGCATGGCCGCGGCACTGCTGCCGTCCTGCGGCGTAGCAGTGGAAAGGGGCTACACATCGAGTCCGGTGTCGGCGGTGTCATCCCTGATGGCCCCGGCGACAGCGGCGTTTGTGTGCAGGAGGCTGACGAACCGGCCGACGGGCATTGCCGATGCCTTTACCTACCCCGCGCTCAGCCTAGGGACCGCCTGGGTGCTCCGGGCCATTGAGCAGATAAGCCGATGGCGGCTGGAGGAGCGCGAACAACAGCGCCGGGCGTCGGTGCGAGACGGCAACTTCTTCCTCGGTTGGCGGCAGTTTCTGCCAGATGGAGGCGACAAGGCTCTTGACGAAATCCAGAAACAGTTCGTAGAGCTGAGAAAGATCGCAAGCGGGCTGGGGATCCGGTCAAGGTCCGAGCTTCTTAACGCCCAGAATATCAAGCAGGGCATTGCTGTGAAACAGTTCCTTTCACCCGACTATGACGAGTACAAGCGAACGCCGACACCGTCACTGCTCGCGGTCGCCCTCCGGCAATATGAGATGTGGCGTAATAACGAGACGAACGCTCTCGGGGACATGGTCTACCTCCAGGATGGCGTACCGGCTTTTGACGCGACTACGTCCGAGGGAGGGATTCTGCTCGATGAAGATCAAGTCTCGAAACTTTGGAATGACATGGACGCAGTCGCGGTGGCCGGAGACACCGCCGTAGACGTGCTCGGGCAGCGCCGGCGCCCGGCTGGCCGGGATGTGCGTCTCCGTCTCAGGTTCGGTCCTACTGAGCAGGAGATCAACCTCCCGTGCATCCGGTCGCCGTGGCAGCTGGAGCTGGTGACGGGAGGCTTGCTCGTGCAGGCTGGCTGGGTACTTTCGGTGAGTTCCCCGGTCCATGCACACGTGCCGCTGTCGGTGACGGTACCGATTGCCGGGGTCAACGTCCTGGCAGCGGCCGCCGCCGAAACGATTGCCCGGCGCTGGCCGGATGTCAATCGAGCCGACCTGTCCCTGTTGTGCTTGCCCGCGTCATGGCTGGTGGCGACGGTGGGCACCCGGACCATGCGGCGCAAGACCTACAACCCCGGCGGAACGCCGCTGTACCCAGGCTCACATGTGCTGGCCGGCAACGGTTACCTGCTGAGCTCGCAACTGGCACGGATGAGCCGGACCGGCAAGACGCTGTTCGTTCTTGGCGTGGCCGGCCAAGTGGCTGCCAGCTGGTACTCCAGTCGACGTCATCCCGGCGACGGCATGTCTTTTGTCGTGGACTTGTCGTGGGCAGGCCTGACCATCCTCGGAGTTCCCATGCTCGCCGACGCTATAAGGAAAATGACCGACCGGGTCAATACAGAGCTTCAGACGGCGACAGCAGCTGCGGCCGCCAAAGCCTATGAGAATGGCTGGGAAGCTTCCCGCGAGAAGATCTGCTCAGCCAATAGTGAAGCGCGGATGCTGCTCTGTGAGGTGATGAGCGCGGGCGGCGCGCCGGAAGTTGGCCCCCACGACATGGCCCCGATCGACACGGCCGCTGTCCTCGAAAAGAACGATTACGTCGAGGATGTCCTGGCGGCGACCCTGACGAGGCGGCCAGTGATCGGAGCCGAACACGACGGTCACTCACGGTTCGCCGCGCTTGGGCATGCGGGCCGTCCCGCTACGAGCAAAGGCTGGTCATGAGATACGTAATCGTGGACGACGACGCTGCTTACCGCGAAAGCCACCAGCGCTGGCTCCTTGACCCATCACTCCTGCCCAGTGGCGGGCGCGGAGAAGGTCAGGGCATCGAATCATGCGATGCCCTGACCTTTGAAGAAGCCCTTGCGCTGCAGAGCCGATGGCTTCATTATGACGTCGCCGTAGTAGACGGGATGGATCGGCGGAGCGATGCGAAACGGCAGGCTGCCGCCACTCAGGCCGACGTTCCCTATCGCTCATACCAGCGCCTGCTCGGCGTAGATGTAGTCCTTGCCGCCAAGGAGCACCATCCGAAGCTCTTGGTCATCGTCACCAGCACGGTTGTGAAGATCAACATCTACTTTGCCCGCCAAATGCGTGGGGCCGGCGCCGAGTACGTCTTCAGCCACGATGAGATCGAAGAGCCCGCTGACTTCGTCAGCCGGGTGTGCCAGCCCCAGCGGTACGCACAACGCCGGGTTCCCGGGATCGAGGATCGACGGCTCGCCCAGATACCGCAACTGCTGGCCGATGCCGATCCCGCCGCACGCAGTCAGCTCCTTGGCGCCCCCGCCCGGCAGTTCCGGGGCGCTCAGCGGCGCAAGACCGACCGGCTGACCAGCCAACTACGCGAGGCATTCTCCCTCCCTGAACCCGGGGGCCCGCACCGGACACACCGTCAGCGCATCGTGCCTGAGCTCCGCAGGCTTCTTGGACTGTCCCATGAGGCCTTCGACACCTCCCCGGAAGACCCTTACGGGTAAACGGGACTTTCAGGTCAAATCACTCATTGGCATTAAACCCATGTAGACGCCCTACGGCGCCCCTAGACTCTTCATGTGCTTGACCCGGAGCTTCCCCCACCAGGCTTCGTCGACCTTCAGGTCTTCCGGCGGTGCGCATGGCAGGCCTATGACGACACCTACGAACATCGTGAGCTTGTCAACAGCCTTAACTTCTTTCCGGTAGCCGATTTCGACACAGGCGACGCGCTCTCGGAATTCTGGGCCGGCTTCGCATCGTCGTTACTATTCAGTGAACACGGCGCACACCTCGGTCAGTCAATCGCCAGCGCAGCGCAGCGAAACAGCGGGATCCCCGGCAATAGCGCAACGATCCTATGTGCTTGGCTCACTGGACTCGGGATCGCTCTCTACGACATCGACCGCGCGGATGCCTACGCCTTTGCAGACGCGCTGCAGGATGCGGCTCGTGCGGCGAGGGGAGCCGTTCTCTCACCCGTGCCAGGCACAATGCTTACGGTGTACGACGCCGTAGCGGAAGCCGTGTCCTTTGGCGATGAGCGGTCCGTTTCTTTCGCCGCTCTCTTCCGGCGCTTGCCACATGCGATCGAGGCCGCACTGAACCAGTTTCCGGTGCCGGTCGCCTACGGCCGGACTATGCGGCCAGATCAAGACGCCGGTGCGTTTGCCATGCGCCTGATGTTCCATGCCCTGAAAAAGGTGCTCGCACCGGGTGTCGGCGAAGCAATGATGGCGGTCCCGCAACCGTCGGAGCCCGAAACGGAGGAGCATCTTGGGCGGACTCTCCAGCATGGCGTCGAGGTTCACCTGCGGGTGCAGATCCCCACTGACTCCATTGAGGAAGCCAAGGGCGGCCTTGCCGATCTCGGTAATTCGCTTGTTGTTGCTCTCGAGCCTACAGCCGACCCGCATATTCCGCCAGTATGGAACATTCACTTGCATACTGGCGACCCAGACGCGGCTGCAGCCTTCTGCGCCCAGTATGGGCGCATTCTGCGCACTACCTCATATCCGATTGTGCCCGGCATCAGGCGCAATCCCGCACCCGGTCGCGATGTACCGGCTGAGCGTCAGGTTCTCGTAATCACTGATGCCATTTCCAGGGATGAAGGCTTCTCCGGCGCAAGAGTCGTCCACACCAGCGACATAGACGAGATATCAGCGTACGCCCAGCACCTCGTGCTTGGGAGCCAGATGGTCATTGTGGCTATCGGAGCGCAGGTCGGCCCCATAGCGGAAAAACTGGCCGCCCGGGCACGGGAAGCAGCCCGGCGCAGTGGGGCCCACATCGCCATCACTGTGGTGCCTGCCCCCAGCCTAACTCAAGCCCACGCCGCCATTCACCACCACCAGAGCGAACCACTCGGGAAAGCCACGCTGAGGATATATGAGGCCATGCATGACCCACAGAAATGATTACTGAGCGGCCTCCGGTTCGTACCTGCATCACGTCGCCCCTGAGACCTTCGGTTGCCGTGCGGCATTCCTGGTGGCAGAAGGTACAAAGATCCACGAGAGTTAGCACACCTCAACCGTGTTTCCTGGAACTGCTGGAGCCCTTGAGGAGAGCGTGACCCGCTCCCTCGCGGTCTCAGCAGCGATGGAGCAACGTCGAACGGCACGGCGGAGGTGCAAGATGTTGGCCTCGGCGATCATTTCCGCCGCAGGGACTGCACTGGCGGGCATTGCGGCTGTGATCAGCACTCTCGCTGCCCTCGGCATCCTTCCTGCTCGACAGCGTAAGAGCTCCGGTGAGCAGTCAGGTCACGGTCCAACGGCAATCAAGACCGAGCTCGCGCCCGTCAAGGCGTCGGATGATAGCGAGAAGCCAGCCGCTCAACCGGCGCATACCGGGCACTGACCCTGACCTGTGGGTGCCGAAAACCCGTGCCACCTGGCCGGATGCTCTGCTGGCCGCTGGTCACTCGGCCCGCGTCAGGCACATGCGAGTCCGGTCTTGGCCTGCCGGGGCGCGGGATGTTCTTCGTCTTGCAGGCTTGAAGCTGATCTTCTTGATTGTCACTGTGCGTGCCGAGAATCCCGTCCACGGCTCTGACCAGCAGAGTTGCTCTCCCAGCGTCCGGCCGTGATGATCACTGGTCATGTTCCTGCGGTTCGTCTTCCTCCTGATCACGCGGGTGGCCTCATGGCTGCGGGTATCGCGGCGCGAGGAGGCGTGGAAGACCGCAGAGATCTTGATCCTGCGCCACCAGCTCGCCGTCCTGCAACGGCGACAGCCGCGCCGCCCGAAGCTCAACTGGGCGGACCGGGCCCTGCTCGCGACCCTGCTCAGCGTGATACCGAAAGCCCGCCACCACGGGCTGCGGCTGCTGGTCACCCCGGACACAATCCTGCGCTGGCACCGCGACATCATCCGGCGCCGCCAGGCCGCCAGGTCCATGCGCGGCAAGACCGGCAGGCCGGCCACCCGCCGGAACATCACTGGCCTGGTCCTCCGGCTGGCGCGGGAGAATCCCGAATGGGGGTACCGCAGGATCCACGGCGAGCTGACCGGCCTGGGAGTGAAGGTAGCAGCGTCGACGGTGTGGGAAATTCTGAAGAAGGCCGGAATCGACCCCGCACCGCGCCGATCCGGGCTTGCGTGGTCGCAGTTCCTGCGCTCCCAGGCTGAGGCGATCCTGGCGTGCGACTTCTTCACAGCTGACCTGCTCGATGGCACCCTGTGGGGTGCCAGAAGTCTGCCTGTCCTGTGAGCTGCAGCGATGCGCCTGGGTCAGCGGTAGGCCATGATGGTCGGCCGTGTCCTCTATCTGATCTTCGTCCGGGTCCCCTACCGCGGCGACCACACCAGGGGAGGGAGGATTCCGCGCCGGTGCCTTCCGGCGAGATAATCTCTCTGGCGCTCGGAGAGATCTTGGCCAAGCATCCTGGCGAGAAGCTGATAGAAGGCGGTGCAGAGCGCGCCGGGTGCACTGGGTCTGCAGATAGTGCCCGGCGGAGCTCGACGCCCTGATCGCTTTTCCGAAGCCAATTTCACCATTGCACTGAGGCATTCTGAGCCAGATAATCCCGCCAACGGGAGAACCCCACGCCGGGCATCCTGCAAAAGTACTGTGCGGCATACTCAGGGCCGCGTAGAAGAAATTGACGAGAATCCGGCCATCATCCTCACCGGCCACCACCTGGATTAGGTCGCTGTTCACGATCCGGCGTGTACGCGCTCCGGCGCGCCTGAGCCTGGGTAAGCCCGCTCGGCTTCGCCCTTGAGCTATCCAGCGAACCTCGAATGGAAAAGGGCCCCCGGCAATCGAGGGGAGCCGTTCCCTGGGGAACCTAGTCACCTGACGTCACTGCGAGCATCGCTGGGCCGCTGACGTCGTTGACCCATGCCTGCTGGGCACTGGCCAGCTTGAAGCCATATCGCGCTTGTCCGCAGGCACGCCCCGCGAAATGACGCACCCGATGCGGGCGCGGTTCCGGTCGAGGAGCCTGCTCACAGAACCCTTCATCCTTGCCCGGCCGCCAACGCATACCCGGCCATACGGCCCAGCTTCGCGTCGCGGCTGTCAGCCGCAAAGACCGCCCTCTAGCTGCGCGCTAAGGCGGCTGAACACCCACCGCGCGGGTATCCTCTGGCTGAGCTAACAAGACAACACCAAAGGGGCAGGGAATGGCACAGCAGGTCTCTGTAACGATTACGTGTGATATCTGCGGAAGTTCGAAGGATGCCCAGACGCACACGATCAGCCTCGACGGCCAGGCCCGGGAAATCGACCTGTGCGGCAAGGACGGACGCGCTCTCGGCAAGGTGGCCAGTAAGTACGTGCCGCACGCCAGGAAGGCTCGCCGGGCTCCCGCTGCTGGCCGCCGGACGGGCTCTGACCGGCAGCACAGCGCCGACATCCGGGCATGGGCCAAGGCTGAAGGGTTCGAGGTCAGCGACCGTGGCCGGATCCCAGCCGATCTAGAACGCCAATACGCAACTGCCCACTGACAGCTAGTAACCAGCCAAGCCGCGGACACCCCAGACAGCGACAATGTCCAGCTGTCCGGAAAGCGCAGGGCCGCCCAGGATCACGGCATCCACCGGATGGTCGCGGGCTGCGGAGCGGTCCCAGGCCCACCGTGAGATCCCCCTCCCGGCTGAACCCGGTGACCGGGAGCAGCCGGGAGGGGAGACAACTCAGTAACTGCCGGACGGGCGGCACTTCCCGGAGAACTGCGGGTTCGGCTGAACCTTGCTGATCAGCGTGCCACCGTAGAACGACAGGTCGGGCGCGCCGTACTGGGCGTCCTTGCCGAAGTCCTGGGCCGTCACCCTGGGGATAGTGGTGCCGAAGTTCCACAGGCAGGCTCGGTGCCGCAATGGCCCCCCGCCCATCCAGCGCTTGCTGGTCAGCGACCAGTACGGATAGAACTTCGCGGACAGCGGTGGCGCGGTGCAGTTCAGCCCGGTGGACGTGTTGCACAAGAACTCAGAGCCGGCCACGTCGGTCTCGAATTGCACCTGGGGATACGGCTGGCCGAGCCGGTCGAACGGGCCCGCGTACTGCACCGCAGTCGGCTGGTTCGTGGTCCCGTTCGGCCAGGTGCCGCGCTGGTAGCTGGTTCCGTCGAAGTCCAGGTCCCCGTTCTGGTACTGATCCGCGAAGCAACCGGCCACTGGGGCCGTCTCCCGGGCTGGCTTTCGGTTGATCAGGACCGGGCGGCTGCCCTTGGGGAAGCAGTAGCCGTCCGCGAACTCGCAGAGCTGCCCGCTCCCGGAGTCCCGGGTCGGGCACGCGATCGGGTGGGTTGTGCCCTGGGTGGTCGCGTGCCGGCAGGCGTCGGTCCGCGCGTTGCACGGTCCCTCGCCTCTGCTGCGCCGGCCCTCCGAGCCGCCGCCGCAGGTCTGGTACACCCTCGGGTCGCGGTAGGACTGGCCGAAACCGGTGAGCGAGAACCCGTCCCGGTGAAGCACCCGGTTGCAGCTCTCGAAGTGACCGATTTCCTGTTCCATCAGCACGCCGCCCTGAAGCGCGGCCCAGGGCACCATGTTCTGCTTCCGCGCGGTGCTGTACTCCGCGTGGAAGGTGAACGGGTGCCCAGCGCAGTCCTTAATGGACGTGTTCATGAAGCCGTTGCGGGCGCTGGCCGTCATGTATCCGGTCTGCCCGGTGCTGATATCTCGGACGGTCGTGGTCAGCCCGGACGGCGGGTCGGTGATGGACACTTCGAGCACGTCTCCCGGATTCATCTTCAGCGTCCGCCTGTTGCCCAGGAAACTCGCGACCGTCGCTGTCTGCGGCCCGGGCGGCCCGGCGGGCACGCCGTTGGTCTGCAGGTAACTAAAGTTGACTGGCTCGATGCAGTCGTTGTTGCACGTCGCGAAGCCGTAGGTGCAAACCGCACTGTCGATGGTCAGCGCGCTGCACCACTGGGTCTTGCTGCAACTCGCGCTATCCATGAACGGCGCGAAACCCGGCGGGTAGAACTGGAACTCCATGAACGCGGACCCGGCCGCGTCCGGAGTGTTCGTCCCGACGTTCGTGTCGCTGTCCGGCGTGCACGGGTTCTGCGGGTAAGAGTGCGGGTCACACATCGGGAGCCCGAACCAGGGGGCCACGCTCAGTTCCGCGTACTTAGTGACGCTGCCGGACGCGGTGGGCGCGCGAGCCGGATCGACTGGGAGCTTCATGACGTAGCTCATCGTATTGCCGGAGCCTGGCGCCTGCGAAATGAACTTCACGCTCGGCTCGTCGTGCCCGACATACCAGCCGTTGTCGATGAATCGCGCTGCCTTCTTCCCGGGCCTTCGCAGCACCGGATCTGTGCACAGCGACCGCATAGCGGGCCGGACCGACTTGTATTTCGGGCTCCAGCCGTTGCAATCTACCTCGTTAACAGCTTTCGGCATTATCCCGGCCGATGCCGCCCTGCCCCGGCCCGGGGCGGAATTCCCGCCCCGATCTCCCCGGGTGCTGCTGGCCCCGGTCGCAGACGCTGGGCCGGTCAGGGTGAGCTGGCAGGCGATGACGGCCACGGTGATGGGCACCAGTGCCGCTTTCCAGGCTGGGCGGGCCGCCGCCCTGGCTGCACGAATTCGCACGTATATCCCCCCGTTATACGCTGATTGGGCCGGCGGCCGGACGGGCCGCTGGTAATAGGCCGCTTTACGGCACAGCATGACTCGGCTGTGTCCCAGGGAACGGCCAGGATCCGCCGAGGACTTACCCAGCCTTCATGCCGCCATGCATTAATGGCGGCCCGGGTTCCGCGCTGCCAGGATTAAACGATGCTTAGGTGACATGTGGTGTCAAATGGAGTCGCGGCCAGCGCTAGCGATCCTAATGGTCGCTAGCGACCAAG
>Ga0187879_10002762_pt1 | contig 11833 bp, 10 predicted proteins | sample June2016WEW_19_1_FD_132423 | JGI IMG/M metagenome (GOLD analysis project Ga0187879, IMG submission 132423) | Peatland microbial communities from SPRUCE experiment site at the Marcell Experimental Forest, Minnesota, USA - June2016WEW_19_10 | ecosystem: Environmental > Terrestrial > Soil >... | reverse complement strand
CCGCTTGGTGCTGGTGGATAGCGCCGGCTACTCACCCAAGCGCACTGGCGGGCCGCCTCCGACCCGGGAAATGCTGCAAGCGCTGAACCCGTCGACGATCGCGAGCGAGAAGCAGCTTATGGCGCTGGTCTTCTACAACAAGGCGTTCGCCAACGATCAATTCGCCGAACAGACGTTCACCACGCACCTGGGTAAGAACGATGGATACGCCATCGACCGTCTTATAGATTCCATCCTACGCGGCGAGGATATAGTGGATGGCCGCCTGGGCGCGATCAAAGCTCCCACGCTGGTGGTTTGGGGACGCGAAGACGCGCTGGTTCCGCTGCCCGCGGGCAAGGCGCTGGCCGAGGACATCCCCGGCGCGCAGAGCGTGATCCTGGATTCGTGCGGGCACGTGCCACAGGTGGAGTGCGCCGCGCCATTCAACGCGGCGCTGCTGAAGTATCTCGGAGAAGCTGGCGGAGCGGGCGGGACGCGGACCGCTCCCTAACGGCCGCGTAATGATCGTTCGCCGTGCCGCCATATCGTTGCTCCTGTGCCTTGCCGCGGCGCGCGCCGCGGACCTGGAGATCCACTACACAGCCATACAGAAGATGCTGGCGCAGGAGGTCTTCACCCAGGACGGCCGCCGTTACGTGCGCGGCAGCCCCGCCACCAAATGCAGCTTCGCTTATCTGGAGCATCCGGAACTGCGCGGCGACAACGGCCGGTTGAGCCTGAAGGCGCGCTTTACGGGACGCTCCGCGCTGGACGTTTTCGGCCGTTGCATCGGATTGGGAGATTCGTTCGATGTGTTCGTCACCGCCGTGCCGTATTATCACAGCCAGTCGATCGGCCTGAAGGATGTCCGGGTGGAAGGCCGGGCGCCCGAAGGCGCCCCGCGTTCGGGATACTATGTGCGGCGGGTATGCGCCGCGCTGGGCGACAGCCTGCGCAAACAGTTCGATTATCGCGTCGGGGACCAAGCCAGGCGCATCCTGGAGCAGACCGCCCCAGCGGCGGCGTACCGTCAGGAATTGTTGGATTTCAGCGTGCCGCGGATTCAGGTGATGCCGGATGCGCTGATCGTCACCGTGGATTTCAGGTTGGCGGTGAAGTAGAGACCAATTACAGTTTCTCGATCAGATCCTTGATCTTGACTTCTTCCTCTTTAGACGGACCGCTGTGCAGGGCCCGCTGCAACTCCTGGAGGGCCTTCGGCTTGTCGCCCTTCTGGGCGTACGCCATGCCCAGGTGGAACCGGTAGGTGGGGTTGTCCGGCTTCTGGGTCACCAGCGTCTGGAAGACATCCATGGCGTTGTCGCTCATATTCTTCTTCAGGTAAATCCAGCCCAGCGTATCGGACACCTCGGTGAGGTTCGGCAGCGCTTGCTTGGCGCGTTGCGCGTAGGTCAAGGCCGTATCCAGGTCTCCGAAGCCGGCATCGGCCATCAGAAATGCCAGATTGTTCAGCGCCATGCCGTTCTGCGGGTCCAGCTTGATGGCCTGTTCGTAAGCGTCCCGCGCTTCCGGTTTCCGGCCGTCGAATTGCAGCGCGAGGGCCAGTTCTTCCACCACCAGCGAATTCACGGGCAGCGCCTGCCGGGCCTGGTAGAGATACTGTATGGAGTTTTTCAGGTCCCCCTTTTTGCGCAAGGTTTCGCCCAGGCGAAAGTAAATATCGCCGCGCGCGCTGGAATTCTTGTCCAACGCGGCCAGCACGGTTTGAAACTGGCCGATCGCCAGATCGTATTTTCCCGCGCGCACCGCCAGATTGCCCAGCGCCACGCGCAAATCGTTGCGGTTGGGGTTCCTGGACACCTCCGCCTGCAAGGCCTGAATACCTTGATCGAAATGGCCTTGCGCGGCCAGCACTTCCACTAGGCCCACCAGGTCGCGCCCGTCTTTCGGATGGGCCGCGTAGCCTTTGCGGAATATGGCCTCCGCCTCAATGAGGTGGCCTTGTTTCATGGCCAACATGCCCAGCGAGAAATCCACATCCGAGCCAGGGTTGGCTTGCTGCAGGGCCTCCAATACCTTCTGCGCGTCGTCGAATCTTTTTTCGCCCATCAGGGCCGCCGCTTCAATCATGCGGGCCGGAGCGTTCCGCTTGTCGATCCGCAAAATCTCGGCGATGGATTTGAGCGCCGGCTCGTACTCCGACCGCATCACCTGGAGCTGCGCCAGCGCCAGGCGCGCCGAGACGTAATCGGGCCGCAGACGGATCGCCTCGGTAAACTGCTGGCGGGCCTGTTCCATTTCACCGCGCGCGATGTGCGCCCGTCCCAGGTTGTAGCGCGCCACGAAATTATCGGGCGCCGCGTTCACCACCGCCTGCAACTCGGAGATGGCCTTCTGCACCTCGCCGCGGTCTAGCAGTAAAGTCGCCTGCAAGCCGCGCGCATCGGAATCCTTGGGGTTGCTCTTCAGGATGGCGGCGTTGATGTCGGCCGCCTCGGCGCGCTTGTTCTGGCGCATCAGGGTTTCGATCATGCGCTTCTGATAGGTGGTCTTCTGCTTGGGATCCGCGGCCATGCCCTCTTTGTACTGATTGAGCGCCTCCCCCACCTCCCCGCTGCGCAGATAGAAATCGCCCACCACCAGGTACGCGCGCTCGAAATCCTTGGCATGCCCCTTGATCTGGTTGAGCGTCGCCACCATGTCGTCGCGCCGGTGCAAGGTGGCATAGTGGCGGGCGAGCGCCAACAAAAAGCCGACCTGCTTGGGATTGTTGGCGGCGCCCGCCTTCAGCACCTGCTCCGCATCGGCTGTTTTGTTCTGCACCAGATAAACGCGGTACAACTCGTTATAAGCTTCCACCAGCGTCTTATTCTCATCGATGAGTTGCCGGTATGCCTGCTCGGCCTCCGGAAACTGCCGGTCTCCGGCCAAGGCCCGCGCTAATTGCATCTTGAGGGCCGGCCCCGGCGTCTTGAGGGACATGGCTTTGCGGTACTCCGCGATAGCGGCGGTCAGCAGCTTCTCCCCCTCCTCCTGATGACCCTCGTGAAGACTGGCCTGGGCCCGCACGAAATCGAGATCCGCGGTCAGCCGGTGGCCGTCGTATGAATTGGGGTCGCGCTGCAGAAGGTCCTTGACGATGCCGTCCACCTCCGTCAGGAACTGGCTTTCACGGGTAAAGGCCACGTAGATCTCGGCCAGGCGGACTTCCGCGTCCAGGTGCTCCGGCTGGTCCTTGGGAATCAGCTCAATGGCGCGCCGCAACTCGCCCAGGGCGTTGGGCACCCGGCCCAGCTTCATGTCGGTCAGCGCCAGATGGTAATAGGCGGAGCCGTATCGCTGGTCCTTCTGCAGGGCGTTGCGATACATGATGGACGCTTCTTTGAACTTACCTTTCGCGAAGTATCTGTTGCCGTTTTCCAGATAACGCTTCTTGGCGACATTGGGGTCCCGGCTACAGGAAACCAGGGTCAATGCAGCCAGGACGACGACCAGGGATTTCATGCAAGTCCTCACGCTGATTCTAATATACATCGCGCTGGGCGGGGAGCGCGTTTTGGAGCGCTTCGGTGCGCCGTTTCTTTCAACCGGAAACTCTGAGATTTTCCCGCATCTCCGCCACTACCAATCCTAATAGCCCAAGCCAACGTTCTCACTGCCTCTCGGGAGATACAACTATGGAACCGCATGCCGCCATCCTGCTGATCGGCCCCTTGGACTCCCACCGCGGGGCGCTGCGCGACATCCTGGCGGCTTCGCCAGGGGATATCCACGAAGCGGCTACCTACGGCGAAGCGGTTGCAATTCTCAACTACAGGCGCATCGCGGTGGCCATCTGCGATGCGGAAATCGAGGGAGGCAACTGGCAGGCTCTGTGGTCCCATGTCCAAAGCCAGCCGCATCCGCCGAACCTGATCGTTTCCTCGCGGCTGGCGGATGAGCGGCTCTGGGCCGAGGTTCTGAACTTGGGCGGCTACGACGTTCTGGCGCAGCCCTTCGACCCTGGCGAGGTGCTGCGCGTGGCCCAAATGGCGTGCCTCGACTGGCGCCGAAGATGCCTCACCCGGATTACAGAGACGCGCGGCGCGTTCCACGTAAATACGGTGGCGGCTTCCTAGCCTAAAAACGCGACGTAAATCCCTCCCCAGTTCATGGCTCGATGTCGATTTTTTCGACAATTGAACGCCTCCGTATTTATCTCTTAGCGAAATTTCATGAAATTCCGTAAAAATGCGTTGCGGCACGCCCTATACCAGCTATAGTCTTCTGTTGCGATTGGCTGTCCAACGCTCACAAATGCCGTGTATATCATGTTTTTCGTGTCAGATATCGTTCGTTAACTCCGTAACAGGCGGCCCCGCCCGGTGGACCAGCGTGTGGGCCGGCATTTCTCTTCCTTTTGTTGTGTGGTTCAGCGGCGCGGCCGGCTTGGCGCTGGCAGCCGCATTCTTGGCGCGCTTCCTTAACGGCGTAAGGAAACATAAGGCGCTGCTCGATGAATTGTTTGAACAGTCGACGCAAGCCGTGGCACTCGCTACGCGCGGGCACCGCATTATTCGTGTGAACAGGAAGTTCACCGAGGTCTTCGGTTATACCCAGACCGCCGCCGTGGGTCGCAGTATCGGCGACTTGATCGTCCCCGCCGAGTCGCAAGAAGAGTACCGCAGGCACATGGGATCTTTGGCGCGTGGCGAGCGCGTCGAAACCGAAGGTATCCGCTGCCGCCAGGACGGCAGCCGTTTCCCGGCCTCCATCGCGCTGGTGCCATGCTCCTTGCCCGGCCAACCAGCCGCCGTTTATGGCATCTACCGCGACATCACCAAACACCGGCGCGAGGAGGAAGCGCGGAGCGCCAGTGAAGCACGCTGGCGCGTGATCTTTGAAAACTCGGCGGTGGGAGTTACCGTAACGGACATCCATGGCAACTTCATCGCCGCCAATCGGGCTTACCAGGAAATGGTGGGATACTCGGAGCAAGAACTGCGGACCCTGAATTACTTGGATCTTACTTTCGAGGAAGACCGCCCGCAATCGGCGGCGCTGGCCGCGGAGAACTGGGCCGGCCGGCTGCCGCGATTCCAGTTGGAAAAACGCTATCGGCGCAAGGACGGCCGGACCATCTGGGTTCGCATCACGGTTTCGAAAAGCGGCGCCGGCGACACGCCTCAAATCGGCATGGCCATCGTCGAGGACATCACCGAGCGGAAGCGGACGGAAGGCAGGCTGTTGGACTATGAGAAAATCGTCGAACACCTCCAGGAAATGGTCGCCGTGGTCGACCGCGACTACCGCCTTGTGATTGCCAACCAGGCCTTCCTCGACAATCGGGGTATGCGGCTGGAACAGGTCGTCGGCCATCTCGTCTCGGAACTCCTGGAGCAGGAGACATTCGACCGCGTGGTAAAGGTCAAATTGGATGAATGTTTGCAGGGCAGAGTCGTCGAATTTGAGATCGCAGCGACGTATCCCAAGCTGGGCCGGCGGGATATGCTCGTCACGTATTATCCCATCGAAGGTTCCGCGGGCATCGATCGAATCGCGTCGGTTGCGGAGGACATCACCGAAAGGAAGCGGGCGGAACGGGAGTTACAGCTTTCGTTCGCGGAGTTGCAGGCGCTGAACGCCCAACTGCAGAGAGTCCGCGAAGAAGAAAGGACCAGCCTGGCGCGCGAATTGCACGATCAACTGGGACAGTCCCTGACCGCCATCCGGATCGATCTGGCTGGGTTGAAGAGCACGCCGGACCGGGACCAACAGTCGCAACGGATCGATGCCATTTCAGCCCTGGTGGATGAAACCATTCGTACGGTGCGCAGAATCTCAACTCAATTGAGACCGGGAATCCTGGACGACCTTGGCTTAGTGGCCGCGCTGGAGTGGGCCGCGGAAGAGTTTCAGTCGCGCACGGGAATCCCGTGCGAGGTCACTCTGCCCGAGACGAATCCGGCCATCGACGCCGAGCGCGCTACCGCTCTGTTTCGCATCTTCCAGGAGACCCTGACCAACATCGCGCGGCACGCCGGCGCCACTGAAGTAACAGTTGTTCTGTCCCAACAGAGCGGCCACATTGTGCTGGAAGTTCGCGATAACGGCCGTGGTATCGGTGAAAACCGACTTTCCGGTTCAGGTTCGCTCGGCATCCTGGGAATGCGGGAACGCGCGCTGCTGCTCGGAGGCGAGTTCCTCATCGGCAATCCTGGGGGCGGCACCACCGTGCGCGTGCGCATTCCCATCGGTCTCGCGAAGGCGGCCGGTCGGTGATGCGGGTCCTCATCGCCGACGATCATGCCATCTTGCGCCGCGGCTTGAAAGAGATCCTGGTCCGCGAGCTGCCGGGCGTGGTTTGCGGCGAAGCCAAAGACGCGGCCGAGCTCCTGGCGCGGGCGCAAGAGGCCGAGTGGGATTTGGCGATCCTGGACATCACCATGCCCGGCCGCAGCGGCCTGGACGTGCTGCGGGATCTCAAGGCGGCGCGGCCTAAGCTGCCCATCCTGGTCCTGAGCATGCACCCGGAAGACCAGTACGGCAAGCGCGTCCTCAAGGCCGGAGCCGCGGGGTATATGAATAAAGAAGCCGCGCCCGAGGAGCTGATCAAGGCCATACGCAAGGTGCTGGCCGGCGGCCGCTACGTGAGCGGCGCACTGGCCGAGACGCTGGCTTCCGACTTAAGCGCGGATGCGGGGCGGCCCCGCCACGAGTCGTTGTCCGACCGGGAATTTGAAGTCCTGCGCATGATTGCGAAGGGCAAGGCCGTCACCCAGATCGCCGAAGAACTGCACTTGGGCGTCACCACCGTGAGCACCTATCGCGCCCGCATTCTGGAGAAGATGAATATGACCACCACTGCCGAGTTGATGCATTACGCGCTGCATAACGGGCTGGTCGATTGAAATGCCATCGTGTAGAACAAACCACGACACCATTCAAATATTTACTACGACAAATGAATCAAAATTCGATCTATTGCAAACATTCGGCCCGGCATTTCAAATGAAGACATGGAAAGGTGCGCTATGGTACATAACGGTGGTAACCGCAGCGGACCGCGCGGGGTAAGAGTGACGCGCGCCGACCTTGAAGCAGAGTTGCACCGCGTGCGCGAATCGAGGATGCTTCTGATACTCATGGCCGAAGAGCTAGGCATGGCCGTCCCCCGTTCCTGTTGTCCGCATCGCGGCAAAAGCGCCTGCGAGTGCTGCTCCGCGGACTGGCTGGTCGCCCACGTCCGCCTTGCCTTCGCAGCCGTCAATTGAAAAAATGGAGGGCGGGGCAATTCTGCCCGCGGCCGCCTTTTAGGCGGCCAGCGTTCTGCCCCGGTATTGCTTCGTAGTGTCAGTTGGGGTACACTTCAAAAGAGGGGCGAAGCAAGCGAAACCGGAGCAAGCCATGAAACCGAGCTCGGATTCCGAGAGCCTGTTGGCCACCATGGCCCGCGAGGGGACCACTGTTCACTACCGCAAAGGCCAGGTGCTCTTCTCCCAAGGCGATCCATCGGACGCAGTGTTTGCCATACAGAAAGGCAAAGTCAAGCTCACCGTCGTCTCCAAACAGAACAAAGAGGCGGTAGTCGCTATCTTAACCTCCGGCGACCTTGTAGGCGAGAGTTGCCTGGTCGGTAACCAGCCGGTTCGGCTGGCTACCGCATCCGCCATAAACGAGTGTTCAATCGCGCGGCTGGCCAAGCCGGCCATGGTGCGCTTGCTGCGCGACGATAACGCATTCGCCCGGTTGGTCCTGTCCTATGTGCTCACCCGTAACATCCGGGTGGAAGAGGACCTGGTGGATCAGCTTTTCAATTCCAGCGAGAAACGGCTGGCGCGGGTTCTTCTTCTGCTGGCCAACTTCGGGAAGGAAGGCGCTCCGGCGGGTACCATTCCGGATATCAGCCAGGAAACCCTGGCGGGCTTGGTGGGCACCACGCGGTCGCGAGTCAGTTTCTTCATGAATAAATTCCGCAAACTTGGTCTTATAGACTATAATCATGGAATTGAAGTTCACAATTCCCTGTTAAATATCGTCTTGCACGACTGAATATTACTCAACTTAGAACGCCATTCGCACTGTAGTCTTCTTCGACACAGACCCCTGAGCCCCCGCCAAGTGAGCAATAGTGATCAGACTATCCCGCACACGTTGAGCAGTTGTGAACAGACAACACTTTCTGAAATTGGTTTATTTATTTAAGAGGAACGCGCTGCAGCGATGGCCGTGTAACTCTGGCATCGCCCAGCGAAATGGAGAGGAAATTCTATGGGAAAAGTAACGCGTATTACCCCAAGGGTTTGCGATAAACTAGCGGCGCGCGAGATCGCGCCAGCCCAGCAACGTGAGATAGCGGCACTGGCGTATAACCTTTGGCTGGAACGCGGCTTTCAAGGTGGATCGCCCCAGGAGGACTGGCTGCGGGCGCAACGGGTGGTGCGCCAGCAACGTTTACGAGCCTGAGGATTCCAACCGGCTTGTCCTTATGTATGCCTTAGGTCAAGTCTTGCAGCCTGACGAACTCGTTCAGGTTGCATTCGACTCGCTGCGCGAGCGGATCTGTGTCCTGGATCGAAACGGCGCAATCGTCGTTACGAATCGGGCTTGGAGCCAGTTCGCCCGCGAAAGCGGCGCCAGCCCGAGCCGTTGCGGAACGGGCATCGACTATCTGCGCGTCTGCCGGACGGCCACCGGCCCATTCTCGGAGCACGCCTTGGAGGCAGCCATGGGGATCGAGAGTGTTTTGCGCGGCGCATCCCCCCATTTCGCCTTGGATTACCCTTGTCCCTCTCCTTCGCGGAAAGCATGGTTCCGGCTCACGGCCCGGTCGCTCTGCCGGCCCAACACGGGCGCCGTGGTCCTGCACTCCGAAATCACCAGCAGCGTGCTGCTGGCTGAGCAACTCCGCAGCACCAGAGCGCACTACGGCGCGCTGTTGGAAAACCCGGCGGATGTCGCCACTGTCCTGACGGTCGACGGCGTCATTCGATACCAGAGCCCGGCATCGGAGGACGTTCTGGGGATGCGGTCCGAGGACTTGGCGGGCCGCCCCATCTTCGAGTTCGTTCATCCGGAAGACCAGGAGGCCATGCGCAAGCTTCTGTGCACTTGTCTGCATAGCCCGCATCGCAAGCATTTCCGCGAATACCGCTTCCGCAATCGCGACGGCTCCTGGCGGTTGGTGGAGGGCGTGGCCCGCAAACTCCTCTCCAGCCGCGAAGGTGGAATCATTCTGAATTCCCGCGATATCACGCATCAAAAGCTGGCCGAGCAAACCCTCCTGGCCAAGCAGGATGCTTTGGGGCGCGAGCGCAAGGATTTGGAAACGTTGGCCGCCAGACTGTTCCGCGAGCGGGAAGAAGAACGCCGCCGGGTGGCCTCGGAGCTGAACGGCGCCCTGAACCAACGGCTGGCCTCCATCAACCTGCTGGCGGCGCATATGGCTACCGGCGCGGCCGGCGCGGGGCAGCGGCACGCCTTGCAGGAATGCGTGGCCAGCCTGGGCCGCGACCTGAGCCAGATCTCCGCCGCTTTGTATCCAACCATGCTGGACCACTTTGGTTTGGCCGTGGCCTTGCGGGAATACTGCGCGGATTTCACCCGCAAACAAGGCATTCCGGTCAATTACGTTCACCGGGGCATCTCTACCCGCCTATCCTTGCGCTCCGCTGCCACGCTGTATCGGATCGCCGAAGAGGCTTTGGCCAATGTGGCCAGGCATGCGCACGCGAATCAGGCTTGGGTGACGCTGAGCCGGACCGCGAAGGGCATCAAACTGGCCATCCGCGACGATGGCGCGGGCTTCGATGCCGCGGCAGCCGATGCCGGATCGGGCCTGGGTATGCTGGCGATGCGGGAACGCCTGCGGGCTGTCAACGGGTCGTTGTCGATTCGGACGCGCCCCGGCGCCGGGACCGAAGTGGCTGCGCTGGCGCCATGGGCCGCGCTATTGTCCGCCGGTAATCAAGCGTGCACCGCGGTTGCGGGTGATGTAGTCGTAGACCCACTCGACCAGCACTAAGAGCCGGTTGTCGAATTCCACCAGATACATCAGGTGTACGAACAACCACACGAACCACGCAAAGGGTCCGGAGATATGCAGCCTGCCAAACGCCGCCACGGCCCGGTTGCGTCCGATGGTGGCCAGTTCGCCCTTATCGAAATAATGGAACGGCGGCGGCGTCTCGCCCCGTAAACGGGTCTGCATGGCGCGCGCCACGTAACGGCCCTCCGCCATGGCTACCGGCGCCACGCCGGGCAGCGGTTGTCCAGTCTGATGGCTGAAGTGGGCTAGGTCGCCGATGACGAAGATCTCGGGATGCCCGGGCACGGTAAGATCCGGCTCGACAATCAGGCGGCCGGCCCGGTCGAGCGGCGCGCCGGTGCGCTCGGAGACGATTTTCCCCAATTCCGAAGCTTCCACGCCCGCCGCCCACAGCACGGTCTTCGCCGCTATGCGCTCCACTGCGTCTCCGGTCCGGACGGTGACGCCCGCGCGGTCCAGACCGGTCACCATCGAGTGCGTCCGCACCTGCACTCCCAGGCCCGCCAGGGACCGCGCCGCGGCGGCCGATAGGTCCGGCGGGAACGACGGCAACACACGATCCGTGCCCTCCACCAGCAGAATGACGGCCTCGGAAGGATCGATATGGCGAAAGTCGTGGCGTAGCGTATCGTTGGCGATCTCTCCCAGCGCGCCCGCCAGTTCCACGCCGGTGGGACCCCCGCCTACGATGGCGAACGTCAGCCAGGCGCGGCGTTCCGCGGCGTCCGGCTCCCGCTCGGCGCATTCGAACGCCCGCAGGATACGGCGGCGGATCTCGATGGCGTCCTCGATGGTCTTGAGCCCTGGCGCCAGCGGCTCCCATTCGTCGTGCCCGAAATAATGATGATGCGCGCCGGTGGCCAGAATCAGCGTGTCGTAGGGCGCCTCCCCATCGCCCAGCAGCACTACGCGACGGTCCACTTGGATATCGCGCACCTCGGCCATCCAGACGCGGGTGTTGCGCTGCCGGCTCAGCACGTGGCGCACCGGCGAAGCGATCTCGCCGGGCGAGAGGCCGCCGGTGGCGACTTGATAGACCAGCGGCTGGAACAGATGAAAGTTGCGCCGGTCGATGACCGTCAGATCGATGGGGGCGCGCTTCAGCGCCTGGGCGGCGTATAAGCCACCGAATCCCGCGCCGACGAGGACGACTCGATTCAATTGTGAAGCGGCTCCCCTGGACCGCCAGCGAACGCGACGCGATTCTGCGTGAATTGGAGGGCGGGCAATTTTGCCCGCAGCCGGCTTTCAGCCGGCTTTGGCCGCCTGAAAAGGCGGCTGCGGCCAAGATTGGCCGCCCTCCAATCCTTTTTAATGCATCGCGGCGTCACCGCGACTGCGCCCGCGCCTGCTGCTGCATGGCCACCTGGCGCAGCAGGAGGAAAGACGAAACGTTTTCCGACGTGAGCAAGCCCACCAGCTTGTCCCCATCCATCACCAGCGCGCAGGCCCGCGTGCCCGACAAATCCTGCAGCACCTCGGAGAGCGGCGTGTCCGGCGACACGCGGCGCGGATTGCGGTCCATGGCGGACGCCACGTAGGCATCCGGGCCCTCGGTCAACATGGCGCGCACCAGGGCCGCGCGCGTCAGCAGCCCCAGCACCTGATCGCCGTGCATCACCGGGAAGTCGTGCTGCGAAGTGGCCAGCAACAGATTACCGGCATCGCGGATGCTTTCTCCGTGCGAGAGCGTGCGAAAGTCGGTGATCATGGCTGAGCGCACCGGAACGCCCGTGGTCAGCAGGCGGCCGCGCACCGCGGCGCCTTCCTGCGACGCGCCGATATAGATGAACATGGCCACGAAGACCACGATGAAATTGGAAGACAGCAGCCCGTACAAACCCAGCATGGCCGCCAAAGCCT
>Ga0187879_10002758_pt1 | contig 11844 bp, 6 predicted proteins | sample June2016WEW_19_1_FD_132423 | JGI IMG/M metagenome (GOLD analysis project Ga0187879, IMG submission 132423) | Peatland microbial communities from SPRUCE experiment site at the Marcell Experimental Forest, Minnesota, USA - June2016WEW_19_10 | ecosystem: Environmental > Terrestrial > Soil >... | reverse complement strand
CGCAGAAGATCGGCCGCTTCGAGCTCGCGCACCAGGGCACGCTGTTTCTTGACGAGGTGGGCGATATCCCGCTCGAATTGCAGCCCAAGTTGCTGCGGGTTCTTCAGGAACACGAATTCGAGCGCCTGGGCAGTGCTCGAACCGTGCGCGTCAACGTACGCGTGGTCGCCGCCACCAGCCGGAACCTGCTGGAGATGGCGGATAAGCATGAGTTCCGCAGCGACCTCTACTACCGCCTGAATGTTTTCCCCATCACTATCCCGCCGTTGCGCGAACGCCGGGAAGACATTCCCCTCCTCGCGCTCTATTTCGCGGAGAAGTATGCGCGTCGGATGAACAAAAGAATTGAGACCATTCCCGGCGACGTGATGCACGCCCTTCAGCAATATCAGTGGCCCGGCAATATTCGCGAGCTGCAGAACTTCATCGAGCGCGCCGTGATCCTCTCGAAGACCACCACCCTTCAGGCCCCGCTGGGCGAACTCGAACGGCTGGCGGATCGAGGCTCCTCCCCACGAGTGCGCACACTTGTAGTGACCGACCGAGAACAGATCATCGAAGCCCTGAACGCGGCCAAAGGTATTCTGGGCGGGCCTGGCGGCGCTGCCGAACGCCTGGGACTGAAGCGCACCACACTGCTCTACCGCATGAAGCGGCTTGGAATTAAGAGACCGGGAGATCGAGAAATCGGGAGATCAGATGATCGGGTGATCGGGTGATCGGAAGATCAACCTATTTGCGATTTCTGATTTGTGATTTGAGATTGGCCCTAACCAGCAAGGGAGAAGGCACTCTGTTCACCCGATCACCCGATCACCCGATCCTCTCCGACTCCGATTTGGGCTAGGTGATGTACCAGATGCCTGAAGTAATCCCTGGCAAGGAACTCGAGAGTGACCGGGCTCCCCGACCCGATGCGGCAGACGGTGTTCAGCTTGGATTCCGGCAAGCGAGCTATCACGTGAGCGAGGTAGCGGTTGTAATTGCCCCACAGCGAGACCAGGAGAGGCCAGCCGGCTTCTTGAAAAGCCTGCACACGCGCGTTTCCGTTTTGGTCGTAAGAAGGGAAATCCAGAGAGTCCTGAAGCGCCGCACGGACGAATCGCTGGTGGTTGTTTGACGCCGAATCAATCAGGTGTCCGATCACTTGTTTTCGCGACCAGCCGCCTTCCAAGACGGGCTTTTCACTTTCAAGCTCGCTGAACGCGCGCAGGCGGAGTTCCGCCGCTTCCACAACGCGCAACAGATCTTCGCTCAGGTCTTTCATTGGGCCCTCCTCAATTTAGCAATGATACCATCGGATAATCGGGTGATCAGGAGAATAAGCCATTTGCGATTTCTGATTGGTGATTTGCGATTGGCCCTATGGAGCGCGAGGGGAAGCACTTCGTTCACCCGATCACCCGATTCCCCGATCTCCCGATTATCTCGTGCCTGTCAAAACTGACGTCAAAACACCTTTGACACCGGAACTCGGCTCCCGCTGCACCTCCCTAGATGCAGCCTAACCTATTTAATCTAATTGACTTAGTTTTCCACCAAGAATTCACCCGAGTTGGCATCGGGTTTGCCCGGTATAGCCCTTCGTGCCTCAGCCTGACCAGCGGGCGGAGTTTGTGCCCTGCAAGGGCACAATATAGTAGCCGGGGGCAACGCCCCCGGGAAAGCGTCCGGCTCGTCTTCCGACCCTGAAAGGGTCGGATTGCTGCGCGATGCGATGCGGTTCGGACTCGACCCCTCTGTGGTCGGGATTCTGCGGGCGCGTTTTCCGGAGGCGTTGCCCCCAACTGATTTACCGATCCCCTCTGGGGATCAAAGATAGCTGCCGCACCCGGTTTGAGCCATGTGGATTGTCAGATTAGCGCTACGCAGGCCCTACACCTTCATTGTGGCAGCTATTGCCATAATGATCTTGGGCGTCTTGTCGATCCTCAGAACCCCTAAGGATATTTTCCCCAACATTAACATTCCCGTGGTCAGCGTGCTCTGGAACTACAACGGAATGTCGCCGGAGCAGATCGCCAACCGGATTGCTGTTGTCAACGAACGAGCCCTCACTCTTACCGTCAACGACATCGACCACATCGAATCGCAGTCGCTGAGCGGAGTGGCAGTCATCAAGATTTTCTTCCAACCTGGGGCGAATATTTCCACGGCACTGAGCCAGGTCACCGCCATGTGCCAGACGCAGCTTCGGCAACTGCCTCCGGGAACCACGCCGCCGTTGATTATTCAGTACAGCGCTTCGAGCGTGCCCATTCTTCGCATCGGCCTCTCCGGGCAAGGCCTTTCCGAGCAGAGCTTGTTTGACCTGGGCGCCAACTTCATCCGCGTGCAACTGGCCGACGTGGAAGGCGCGGCAATTCCCTGGCCGTATGGGGGCAAGCAGCGCCAGGTGCAGGTGGATTTGAACACGGTGGCTTTGCAGTCCAAGGGGCTGTCTCCCAGCGACGTCGTGAACGCCATCAGCACGCAGAACCTGATCCTCCCTTCCGGAACTTCCAAGATCGGGCAATACGAATACGACGTTGAAACCAACGGCAGCCCGCTGACCACCGCGGAACTCAACGACCTGCCGGTGAAGACGACGGGAAACACGGTTATCTATATCCACGATGTCGCCCAGGTGCGCGACGGGTTTCCGCCTCAAACCAACATCGTCCGCGTCAACGGCCAGCGCGCCGCACTGATGACCGTGCTCAAGACAGGCAATGCCTCCACTCTCGATATCATTTCGCGAATCAAGGAAGAGTTGCCCCTTATTGAAAAAGGCTTGCCGCCTCAGTTGCAGATGAGTTACCTGGCGGATCAGTCGCTGTACGTCAGGGCGGCAATTCAGGGCGTGATCCGGGAGATGCTGATTGCCGCAGTGCTCACCGCCGCCATGATTCTGTTGTTCCTGGGGAGTTGGCGGAGCACGGTGATCATTGCTGTCTCCATTCCCCTTTCCATATTGACCTCGCTCATCGTGCTGAGCGCTTTAGGGGAAACCATCAACATCATGACGCTCGGCGGCTTTGCCCTGGCGGTGGGGATTCTGGTGGACGACGCGACGGTTGAAATCGAGAACATCAACCGCAACATCGCGATGAACAAGGAAATCCTGACGGCGATTCTGGACGGCGCGTCGCAGATTGCCGTGCCGGCTTTCGTCTCGACGCTGGCCATCTGTATCGTCTTCGTGCCCATGTTCTTCCTCACCGGCGTGGCGCGGCACCTGTTCATTCCGCTGGCGGAAGCCGTGAGCTTTGCGATGCTGGCATCGTATCTCTTGTCCCGAACCCTGGTGCCTACCATGGCGCGCTACTTGCTGCGCGGGCACGAGCACGACTCGGATGCGGCCAGCCTCGAAGCGCAGGCTCAGCGCCACCTTCTGGCGCGCCTGCAATTGCGCTTCGAGCACGCATTCGAGCGGCTGCGGGGAAAATACAGGCGCGGCTTGGAGGTCTGCTTGCACCATCGGGGCAGACTGGCGTTGGGTGTGTTAGCAGCAGCGCTAGCGTCTTTCGTCCTTTTTCCCTGGCTAGGCCAGGACTTCTTCCCCAAGGTGGACAGCGGCCAGTTTACGCTGCACCTGCGCGCGCCCACCGGCACGCGCATTGAAGAAACGGCGCGGCTTTGCGATATGGTGGAGGACAGCATTCGCCAGGAGATTCCTCCTCAAGAACTCACCAGCATTATTGACAACATAGGATTGCCGTACAGCACCGTAAACCTCGCCTACAGTACTTCAGCGCCGATCGGCACCGGAGACGCCGACATTTTGGTTTCGCTCACGCACGAGCACCATCCCACCGCTGAGTACCTTCGGCGGTTGCGGCTACGCCTGGCGCGAGAATACCCCGGCGTGACGTTCTACGTGCTGGCTTCCGACATGGTCAGCCAGATTCTGAATTTCGGCCTTCCCGAACCCATCAACGTTCAGGTGGTGGGCCAGCAACTTCGCGACAACCGGCGATTCGCGGAAGCGCTGGTGGGAAAAATCAACATGGTTCCGGGGGTGGTGGACCTGCACATCCAGGAACCTTTCAACCTGCCGCGATTGCAAGTCGACATCGATCGGACCCGGACGGCGCAGGTGGGCTTCACTCCCCTCGATGTGGCAAATAATCTGTTAGTTTCCTTGAGCGGTAGTTTCCAGACCGCGCCCACGTTTTGGATGGACCCCAAAACGGGGGTGAGCTACAGCATCACCACACAAACCCCACAGTACCGTGTGGACACGCTTCAGGATATCGAGAACATTCCAGTTACCAACTCGAGAGGCGCGGCGCCGCAGATCCTCGGCAATCTCGCTTCGATCAGCCGCGGCTCCTCCCTGGCTGCCGTTTCCCACTACAACGTTCAACCGGTGATCAACATCTACGGCTCGGTGCAGGGGCGTGACCTGGGGGGCGTAGCGACTGAGATCGATCGCGTCGTGGCGCAAAGCCAAAAGGATTTGCCGCGCGGCTCGCGAACCATCGTGCGCGGGCAGATTGAGACCATGCGGTCGTCGTTCATCGGGCTGGCGGCTGGGCTGGTCTTCTCGATCGTGCTCGTTTATCTCTTGATCGTGGTGAATTTCCAGTCGTGGCTGGATCCGTTGATTATCATTTCCGCCTTGCCCACGGCCCTCGCGGGAATTGTCTGGTTTCTGTTCAGCACCCACACCACGATCAGCGTGCCGGCGTTGATCGGCTCCGTGATGTGCGTGGGCGTGGCGACGTCAAACAGCATCCTGGTGGTGAGTTTCGCCAAAGAACAGATGGACGAGGGCAAGAATGCCGCGGCCGCCGCGCTCGAGGCCGGCTTCACGCGCTTCCGGCCGGTCATCATGACGGCGCTCGCCATGATCATCGGCATGGTGCCCATGGCTCTGGGCTTTGGCGAGGGCGCGGAACAGAACGCCCCGCTGGGGCGAGCCGTGATCGGCGGGTTGCTGTTCGCTACTGTGGCAACGCTGTTCTTTGTTCCCACGGTGTTCAGCATCATTCATGGAAGATCGGGTAATCGGGAGATCGGATGATCGGGAGAATAAGAGAATTTCTGATTTGCGATTTGTGATTTGCGATTGGGATGGGTGATTTGCGATTGTGATTTCGTTGAAAGGGGACCGAATTCTAATCGAAACTACAGCCCTCGCCCTTGGGGAGAGGGTGTCCTGCTGCCAGCGCATTCATCAGCCGGAGCAGGACGGGTGAGGGGTTGGTGTTCGAAATCGCGGAGGTAAGGTAATGAAGGTTGCGGAAAGCAACGAAATTGAGCGCGACGAAGGCCGCGGCGAGGGGGCGCCGATGCCGAGACACGGCTCCAAATCCGGCGTTGCCAAGACCATCGTGTGGCTTGTCCTGCTGGCCATTGTGGCGGGCATTATTGCCTACCGGGGAATTTACACTCGAGTCCGTGCCGCGGCGGAGGTGAAGACCGAAACGCGCGAGCTTGCCGTGCCCTCAGTTTCTGTGGCACGGCCCAAGCGCGGCTCCCCGCAGCAAGAGATTATTTTGCCGGGCAATGTGCAGGCGTTTATTGAAGCTCCGATCTATGCGCGGACGACTGGTTATCTGAAGAAGTGGTACGTGGACATTGGCGGGCGGGTGAAGAATGGGCAGCTTCTGGCGGAAATCGACACGCCCGAACTCGATCAGCAACTCCAGCAGGCGCGCGCAGAACTTGCGACGGCCAAAGCCAACTACGAACTGGCGCAGACGACAGCGGCGCGTTACGAGTTCTTGCTGAAAAGCGATTCCGTCTCGAAGCAAGACGTGGACAACACGGTGGGCGACGAACACGCCAAGAAGGCCATGGTGGACTCCGCCGCGGACAACGTGAAGCGGCTCGAGCAATTGCAATCCTTCGAGAAAGTGTATGCGCCCTTCGACGGTGTTCTCACCGCGCGCGAGACCGATATCGGCCAGTTGATCGCGCCCGGAGGCGGAAGCGGCGGCAACGGCGGCTCGACCCGAGAACTATTTCGCGTTGCGGCGGTCAATCCCTTGCGCGTCTACGTCAATGTGCCGCAAGTTGATTCGCCTTCGGCAAGGCCTGGCGTCGAGGCCTATCTCACCATGCCCCAATATCCCGGCAGGCGCTTCCCCGGCAAAATTGTGCGGAACGCCGAGGCCATCGAGCAGTCCTCGCGAACCCTTTTGACGGAAGTGGACGTTGCGAACCCCAGCGGCGAGATTTTGCCCGGCGCGTATGCGGAAGTCCATTTGACCTTGCCCGCGGCAACCTCAACCCTCATCGTTCCGGTTACCAGTCTGATCTTCCGTTCGGAGGGCTTGCACGTCGCCGTGGTCCGGCAAGGCCGCGCGACGATGCTCCCCATCACCTTGGGACGCGATTTCGGCACCGAGGTTGAAGTGGTGTCAGGGCTCTCGCCAAACGAAGCGGTCATTACCAACCCGCCCGATTCGCTGGTCGACGGTGAGGAAGTGCGCGTGGCCGGCCCGGGTGAAAACCACTGGGGAGCGGAATAGGAGGAATCGGATGATCGGGAGATCGGGTGATCGGGAGAACAATTAGGATGGGCGGATTGAGGAATCCTGTGAACGTAAATTGGGACGGAGGACGAACGCTGTGCGGAAAGGCGGCTCGCTGTTCATCAGCTCTCCCGCTCTCCCGATCACCCGATTCCTTTGTTCATCCGATCACCCGATCACCCGATCACCCGATCTTTTCGTTCTGCCTTCTGCTTTCCGCCTTCTGCCTTCTCTTGGCTGCTGCCTGCACGGTCGGGCCGAAATACGCTCGGCCTCCGGTGGAGACGCCGGCGGCTTATAAGGAACTTGCACCCGAGGCGGGGGCGCAGGGAGCATGGAAGCTTTCCCAGCCACAAGACCAGGCGCTGCGCGGCAAGTGGTGGGAGATTTTTGGCGACTCGCAATTAAACGCGCTTGAGGACCGCATCGAAGTTTCAAACCAGAATCTGAAAGTTGCGGAACAGCAGTTTCGACAGGCGCGCGATTTGATCAGCATTAATCGCGCAGGCTTGTTTCCGACGGTAAGCGCCGGCCCTTCGACGGTTGTCGAGCAAACCTCGAAGAATGCTCCGCAGCCCGCAGGCAACGCGGGTCAAACGGTGGGCGACCTGGTCCTGCCGTTCAACCTCTCCTACGAAATCGACGCCTGGGGCCGCATCCATCGCGCCGTAGAAGCTGCCAGGGAGAACGCCCAAGCCAGCGCGGCCGACCTTGAAACCGCGCGACTGAGCATTCACGCGGAATTGGCCTCCGATTACTTTGCCCTGCGCGGCCTGGACGCGCAAAAGCAGTTGTTGGACTCGACAGTCATCGCTTATCAGAAAGCCTTGGACCTGACCCAGAACCGTTACGCCGGCGGGCTCGCGGCCGGCGCGGAGGTGGCGCAGGCAGAAACCCAGCTTGAAACCACCGAGGCTCAGGCGATCGACGTGGGAGTGGCGCGCGCGCAATTCGAGCACGCTCTGGCGGCGCTGGCGGGCCAACCGGCCTCGACATTTTCAATTCCGGCATCACCGCTCAATCTTGCGCCGCCCAAGATTCCAGTAGGCGTACCCTCCGACTTGCTCGAGCGGCGGCCCGATATCGCCGCCGCAGAACGACGCACGGCCGCTGCCAACGCCCAGATCGGCTTCGCCAAAGCCGCCTATTACCCCACCCTGACGCTCGGCGCCGCGGGCGGAGCGGAAGGTTCGACAATCGGCAACTGGGTGGCGTGGCCCAGCCGCTTCTTTGCCTTAGGGCCAACCTTGATTGAAACGCTTTACGATGCCGGGCTTCGCCATGCGACCACCGACCAAGCCCGGGCAGGTTACGAGGCGAACGTGGCGACGTATCGCCAGAGCGTCCTGACTGCCTTCCAGGAGGTCGAGGATAACCTGGCGGCGCTGCGAATTCTGCAACAGGAAGACGCGAAACAGCACCAGGCCGTCCAATCAGCCGAGCGTTCCACGGCGCTTTCCATAAACCGCTACAAAGGGGGCCTCGTGACGTATTTCGAGGTTATAACCGCGCAGAGTATTGCCCTGAATGATGAGATCACTGCGGTTAATATCCTGACGCGGCGCATGAACTCCAGCGTATTACTGATTAAGGCGCTGGGCGGCGGGTGGGATGCTTCAAGCCTGCCGTCATTCACTTCCAACGGAACGGCAGTGAGCCAATCGAAGCAAGGCGGTTCACCCTGATTGGAGTGCGGCAGCGAAGCTGCCGCCGTTTTGACGGAATTCCAAGGCGGCAGCTTCGCTGCCGCACTCCACGGCGCCTCCGGCGCAGCCGAAGTTACGAGTCACTCATGTTGAAGATTACGACTCACAATTCGACGAATGCCGCCACTCTGAATGTGGAAGGAAGACTGGCGGGCCCCTGGGTGGACGAACTGGAGCGAAGCTGGCGCGCCGTGAAGGATGACTCGCCGGACAAGCCCGTCATCGTAGATCTCTGCGAAGTCACTTTCGTCGATGCCGAGGGTAGAAGGCTCCTCAGCTCGATGTACGAGCAGGGTGCCCGCTTGAGAACCTTCGGGTGTATGGCGAAAGGCGTCGTGGAAGAGATAGTCCAGGCGCATGGCCGGAACGCTTAAACAATGTCGGCGTCGAGTTTCGATGCTTCAGCGCAAAGCGAAACTTTTCGCTTCACTTTCTCGAAAATCACGTCATTCCCGCGAGCGCGGGAATCCATCCTGTTCCGAACGAAGAGTGCCCGCCCATCCCTCGATAATCGCCCCGCCGCTGGCGTATCCTGCTGATCCGGACTCCGCTGCCGCACTCCATGAGCTTACTGTTTGATGACCGTGCCATCAAATTGCCGGATTACTCCCCACCCGCCATTGAGGTGCTCGGGGCCGTCACGGAAAGGATACCTCGCCGCCAATTCTTCGTTGACCTCGATTCCCCAGCCCGGCAAATCGCTGGCCCACAGGTAACCGTCTTTGTAGGCTGCGCAGCCGGTAAAAATCTCGGCCTCCACGCCTTGGATGACTCCACCCTCCTGGATGCCAAAGTTGTAGCTGGCAAGGTCGAGGTGCAACTGCGCGGTGTGCCCGACTGGCGAAACGTCTCCGGGGCCATGCCAGGCGGTTTTCACGCCAAAATTCTCCGCCAGAATCGCAATCTTGCGAGACGGCGTCAGGCCGCCCGCTTGCGACAGGTGTACGCGAATGTAATCAATCAAGCGCTCGACAATCAGCGGCTGCCACTCATGTGGACTGTTAAACAACTCGCCCATGGCCAATGAGGTCGCGCACTGCTGGCGAATCTGACGGAAGTAGGCAATGTCCTCCGGCGAGAGGACGTCTTCCAGATAGAAGAGCCGCAGCGGCTCGAGTTCCTTGGCGAATTGCACGGCCTGGTGCGGGCTGACGCGCTCATGGACGTCGTGAATCAGCTCGATTTCATCGCCCAGTTGTTTGCGGCACTCCTCGAGCATCTGCCGCGCATGACGCATGTAGGGAACCGAATCAAAAACGGGACCGGCGTGCAAGCCTTTGAGGGGAGGGCCGCCGCTCGGCCCGTACGAATCCATGCCGGGCACGCCCGTCATGATCTTGACAACCCGGAATCCCTTGGCCATTGCCTGACGAGCGCGGTCGACGGCCTCTGCGGCCTGCATGCCGCCCACGGTGGCGTAGGTGAGCGCGGCTTCCCGAGCCTTGCCGCCCAGCAACTGGAACACGGGCATGTTGGCCTGCCTGCCCTTGATGTCCCACAACGCCTGGTCGATCCCGCTGATGGCATTGTTGAGCACCGGGCCGTTGCGCCAGTACGCGCTGTTGTAGCAGGCCTGCCAGGTGTCCTCGATGCGGTCCGCCGGCTTCCCAATCAGGAAAGGCTTGAGATACTTCTCCACTGCCGGACCCACCAGGTCAGCGCGTTGCGTAAAAGTGGCGCAACCGTACCCGTAAAGGCCGTCCTGATCGGTGAGGATCTTGACCACCACCAGGCGCACGCCCGCCGGTTGAGTCGTGATCACTTTGATGTCCTTGATTATCGGCGACGGCAGCCCGCGTACGGCGCGCGCCGCCTGCTGTTCTGCGGCAACCTGTCGATTCGGCATCACCGCAGCGGCGACGCCTGCTGCAGCGAGTTGAAAGCTCTTTCTTCGGTTCATCACAGCCCTCCTCGATAAGAAATTGATAAACAGCCCTCTCCCTTGGGGAGAGGGCTACGGTCCGAGAGAACCCGCGCGCCACAACCTTGAAAACGGCGTATATTGTATGACCCTGGGAAGCAAAATGTAAATTCAAGTACAAGGCTGGGACGTATGGAACTATCGGAACATTGCCATTCCGAGTGCACATGGACCTCCGGCCCACCCATGAAGATAAAAGTCGCTGTCATCCTGAGCCCGTTCGCTTCGCTCAGGGTAAACGCCGCGAAGGATCTGGGGTTCCGGTGCGAGGCGAACTAATGCAGATTCTTCGCTTCGCTCAGAATGACAGACTTTCGATAGAGAAGAGCGAGATTCCTCGCTTCGCTCGGAATGACATCTCATGTTCGGTCGTGGGGGTTCAGATGCGCGCTCACTTCTGTGCACTCTTCATTTTGTTTGCCGCCGCGGCTGTAGCCTTCGAGCCGCCCGTAGACACGGCCGGCCCTTTGACCGTCCGTATCGAGCAACCCACGCTGGGTTCTTACGGCGCCGGGGGCCGGGTGCAGTTCGACCAGCCCGACGCGCCTTTCAACTTAGAGGTCGATTTGAGCAGCACTGCGGACCAGCCGTTGCAGGGCACTCTGCGTGTGCGCGTCATCGATCGCTGGCGAGTTGAACCTGATCAACCGGTTCCCTTTACACTCCCGCCTCGCGGCAGCACAACGGCGGCATTTCGGGTCAGCTTCGGTACGGGCACCTACAATGCGTTCTACCCGATTCATGCTCTGGCCGAATTCGACTACCAGGGCCGGCACATGGTGGCGCACCCGATCCTGATGGTCAGTACGACGCAAGCGAACATCCCGCGCGCGCCCCTGCCGGTGGAGTGGAAACCCGTCACGGTCTCCGTCAACCACCCCTTGGGTATCTGGAGAGAACCGGTGCGGCGCGAACGCTGCGTCGTCAGCGCGGAACCACCACAATCCGGGGCCAGCGGGCGCGAGATATTCCAGTTCAGCCCCAGCATTCAGTATTCCGAGCGCCGTGACGCGATTGTCATGACGCTAGGGCCGCGCCCGCCTTCGCTGCGCGAACGCGTGGACGCCTGCATCGTTGAATACCCGTTGGCTCTGCCGCAATACACACCTCTGGTTCTGCGCTTCGCGGCCTCCGCTCCCAGCGGTGCGCTGTTTCGCGTGCGGGCCCTCCCGTTCGACTCCCCGGCCGGCGAGGATGGCGCAGTCCTTTTCGAAAAGCGCGTGACCTCGGAGGCCCACGAAGAAGTTGAGGTGGATTTGGCATCCTACGCAGGCCGCAAGGCGCGGTTACAACTTGAAAGCTCCGGCGAAGCGGGCCAAGCCTCTTGGGTCGCGCCTACCATCGTGGCCGGCAAGGCGCAGACTCCCCCGGAGTTCCCGCCGCACGCTGATGCACCTTCGCGCTTGCTTGGCGCCGTCGAGGGCTATAAGCTGCGCGTATATCCGGGCTCACGAGGGGCGCTCGATTCGGCCATTGAACTGGCCAGAGGAGATCGCAAGCTGGTGTTCCACGGCTTCCGCGTTCAGGTGCTGGGTGACGACCTCCGAGACTCGAACTCGTCCAGCGAATTACTCTATGCCCACGAAGAGCCCGCCTCGGGGCGCTATCGCGTCCGCCATCACTTCCAGAGTTGGGCCGGCGCGTTCGACGTGCTCGCGGAAATGTGGGTGGATGCGCGAGGGCTTCAGGTGCGCTTCTGGCTGGAAAACACGCCGCCCGCGCGTCCCTGGCTCCGCGTGTACCTTGAGGACAT
>Ga0187879_10002755_pt1 | contig 11846 bp, 11 predicted proteins | sample June2016WEW_19_1_FD_132423 | JGI IMG/M metagenome (GOLD analysis project Ga0187879, IMG submission 132423) | Peatland microbial communities from SPRUCE experiment site at the Marcell Experimental Forest, Minnesota, USA - June2016WEW_19_10 | ecosystem: Environmental > Terrestrial > Soil >... | reverse complement strand
CTTGCGGCGCTGCGCGTCGGTCAGGTCCGCCATCTGCTCCTCGGCGATCTGGCGCGTGCGCGGCCAGGTCGAGTCCGAGTGCGGGTAGTCGGACTCGTAGGTGATGTTGTCCTCGCCGATCTCCTCGACCGACTTCAGTCCGTGGGCGTCGTCGAAGAAGCAGCCCCACACGTGGCCCTTGAAGTAGCTCGACGGCTTCTCCGGCACGATGTCGGCCACGCCGCCCCAGCCGCGGTTGTCCTCCCACACGCGGTCGGCCCGCTCCAGGATGTAGGGGATCCACCCGATCTGGCCCTCCGAGTAGGCCACCTTGAGCTCGGGGAAGCGCACGAAGACGCCGCTGAAGAGGAAGTCGACCAGCGAGAAGGTGGCGTTGGTGTGGGTGAGCGTCGACCCCACCGCCGGCGGCGCGTCGGCCGAGGTCGAGGGCATCTTCGACGAGCTGCCGATGTGCATGTTGACGATCGTCTTCGTCTCCGAGCAGGCCCGGAAGAAGGGGTCCCAGTAGTGGTCGGGGTCGTGCACGCTCGGGAGGCCGAGGAAGGGCGGGATCTCGCTGAAGCAGACGGCGCGCACGCCGCGCTCGGCGTTGCGCCGCACCTCGGCCGCCGCCAGCTCGGCGTCCCAGAGCGGGATGAGGCACAGCGGGATGAGCCGGCCCCCCGAGTCGCCGCACCACTCCACGACCATCCAGTCGTTGTAGGCCTTGACGCAGAGCAGGCCGAGCTCCTTGTCCTTGGCCTCGGTGAAGGTCTGGCCGCAGAAGCGGGGGAACGTCGGGAAGCACAGCGCCGCCTCAATGTGGTTGGCGTCCATGTCGTCGAGCCGTGGCTTCACCTCGTAGGAGCCCGGCCGCATGTCCTCGTAGGTGACGCCCTTCATGGTCACCTCGTCGCGGGGCACCCCGACGGCGGAGTCGACGCGCAGCAGCGGCCGCTTGAGGTCCTCGTAGTACCACCAGTCGACGGGCTCGCCCTTCGAGCCGGGCTTGATCTTGAGCGACCCGCCCCGGAACTCGACCTCGGGCATCGGCGCCCGCACGATCCTCGGCCCGACCTCGGCGTACTTGGACGGGAGGCGGTCCTGCCACACGTTGGGCGGCTCGACCACGTGGTCGTCGACCGAGATGATCATCGGCAGGGGCTCAGGCATGGCTCTCGAGCGTAGCCCGGACCTGACGGGGCGTCAGAAGCGCAGAGAGCAGGGGCTCAGCCGAAGACCTCGGCGAAGAGGTCGAGCATCGCCTGCCAGGAGCGACGGTCGGTGGGCTCGTGGTAGGCGATGCCCGGGATGTCGACCAGGGCGGCCCGGGGGTTCGTGAACGAGTGCACGGCGCCGCCGTAGACGTTGAGCTCCCAGTCCACCTCGCCGGCCCGCATCTCCTCCTCGAACGCGCGCCGCTGGGCGTTGTCGACGATGGGGTCGTCGGCACCGATGAGCGCCAGCACCTTCCCCACGATGTTGGGGGCGTCCTCGGGCCGGGCGGTGCCCAGCCCGGCGTGGAAGCCGACCACGGCCTTGAGGTCGGCGCCGCCGCGCGCCAGCTCGAAGGAGAGCGTCCCGCCGAAGCAGTACCCGATGGCCGCCAGCCGGTCCGTGTCGGTACGGGGCTCGGCGCACAGCAGGTCGAGCCCGGCGGTGCCGATGGCCCGGGTGCGCAGCGGATCGGCGGACAGCTCCCCGAGCCGCGCCATCATCTGCTCGCGGTCCTCGAGTGGGCGCCCGCCGCCCTGGTAGTCGAGGGCGAAGGCCACGTAGCCCAGCTCTTCGGCCAGCCGGACAGCCCGTGAGCGCCCGAAGTCGTCGAGGCCGGGGCCTTCGTGGGAGACCAGCACGCCGGGCCGGCGATCGGTGCCGTCGGGTAGGGCGAGGGTGCCGACCATGGTGCGGCCGTCGGCCTCGTAGGTGATGTCGCGGGTGGTGACCATGGGGCGCACCGTACCGCCGCCGGGCGCACGCCATACTGGCCCTGATGCGCGCGGAACCCGGCCGGCGCCTGCAATCGGGATTGGCAGCTGTGCCCGCCGCGCTCGCCGCGGTGCTGTTGGCCTCGTGCAGCTCGGGCCCCTCGACCCCGAAGGCCGCCCCGACCACGACGAGCTCCGCGCCCGGCACGTCCTCGACGGCCACGACCGCGACGCCGGCATCCACCCTGCCCGCCGTCGCCACGTCGGGTCCCCTGCAGGCGGGGTCGCCGATCCCCCTCCCGTTCTCGGCCGACCGTGTGACGGCCGCCGAGAGCCCTGACGGCGCGGTGTTCGCCGCACCCCAGGACCCGACGAGCCCGTCACCCGCCGTCGCCTGGGTCATCGACGGCAACGGCCCGGCCGCCATCGCCGAGCACGTGGCGACCGGCATCGCCGCGCTGGCGGCAGACAGCGCCAACTTCTACGTGGCGACGTACTCCGACGTGTACGCCTACAGCCGGGCGAGCGGCAACCAGGACGGGCAGTGGACGATGCCCACCGTGAACGCGGCCAACAGCTCCGACGACGACCTCGTGTCCATGGCGGCTGCCGGTGGCGCGGTGCTCGTCTCGGTGACGCAGGGCGACACGGTGAGTGCGTACCGCATCAACCCCTCGTCATCGGCGCGCCCGCACCTGCTCGTGCAGGGGCTCGGCGACGCCATCGGATCGGACGGCTCCATCTTCTACGAGAGCGCTGACCACCACCTCGCGGTGCTGCGCCCCAACGGTGCCACCGCCAGCGGTGCGGTGCTCGACCACACCCCGAACGGCCTGGGCGGTGGCGTGCAGTACCTCGACGACGTCGCCGGCGGCACGGTCTGGGTCAGCGAGCCGGCGGGCCAGGGCCTCGATGCCCAATACACCACCTACGACGCCACCACCCTGGCCGTGCTGGGCTCGTACACCGGAACGGTGACGAGCAGCGTCGTGGACACGGCTGCGGGGCCCCTCGTCCTGGAGCAGTCCGGCGGCTCCCCGTCGTGCCCGCAGGCGACATCGCCGTCGTCGTGCGTCCTGCGCATCGACCAGCACGGCAACGTGAGCGATCCGGTCGGCGTCGGGGCGGCGGTCACCCTCGTCGGGCCCGGTCCGGCCGTCGTCGTGTCCGACACCACGACCGGCCAGTTCGACCTCGTGCGCCTGTCCTGATAGTGCACGGCCACGCCGCCGTTGCCCGCGAGATCTTCAAGAGGGCGCCGTTCACGTGAGATTCGGGTCGCCTCCGCCGGGCGGCGCTCAGGCCTCGACCGCTCCGGGCGCGTCGAACTCCAGCTGGAACAGGTAGGCGGTGGCCAGGCTCCGGTACGGCCGCCACGGCGCCGCGATCGCCAGCACGTCGTCCTGGGTGGGGAGGTGGTCCATCCCGTAGGCGCGCTGGAGCACCTTGCGCAATGCAAGGTCGCCGGGGAGGACGACGTCGGGACGGTCGAGGGCGATGACCAGCATCCCGTGCACCGTCCAGGGCCCGATGCCGGGGATGGCCGTGAGCCGGCCCTCGATCTCCTCGTCGGACATGGCGTGCAGGTCCTCGTCGCGCATCGTGCCGTCGGCGAACTGCGCCGCCACCGCGCGCAGCGTCTCGACCTTCCGCCCCGACAACCCGATCTGGCGGAGTAGCGCCGGGTCCAGCGCCAGCAGCTCGGCCGGTTCGGGCAGGCGGCCGCCGAAGCCCGCGCACAAGCGCTCGAAAATGCGGCGCGTGGCGGCGACGGAGAGCTGTTGGCCGGCGACCTGGAACACCAGCGCGCCGAAGGCGTCCATCGGTGGCAGGTCGGCCAGCCATGCCCGAGGGTCGAAATCGGGGTGGGCCGCGATGATGCGGGCCAGGACCGGATCGGCCCGGCGGAGGTGCGCCAAAGCCGCCACCGGGCCGGCGACGGCTTTGGCACGCCGGGGGGCGCGGCTCAATAGTGCATCGCCACGCCGCCGTTGGGGCTGAGCAGCTGGCCCGTGACGAAGCTGCTGGCGTCCGAGGCGAGATACAGCACGCAGTACGCGATGTCCGACGTCACCCCCACCCGGCGCAAGGGGGTCATGCGGGCCATCGGCTTCACCATCGCCGCCTTGGTCTCCTCGTTGACGGTCCCGTCGGGGTTCGTGTAGTAGCGCGCCGTCATGTTGGAGGGGACGAAGCCCGGCGCGACTGTGTTCACGCGCACGCCGTGCTCGCCCACCTCGACGGCCATCGACATGGTCAGCTGCGCCACCGCGGCCTTGCAGATGGCGTAGGGCCCGACGCCGGGCGCGGGTGTGAGCACGGCAGCGGAAGCCATGTTGATGATGGAGCCGCCGCCCTGCGCCACCATCACCTTGCCGGCGGCCTGACATCCGTACACGACGCCCTTGAGGTTCACCGAAAGGATGCGATCGAACTCGTCGGGGTCGAGGTCGATAATTGAGCTGTCGATCATGATCCCCGCGATGTTGCACAGCACGTGGAGCCCGCCGTGGCGGGCCGTGATGTGGCCGACCAGCGTCGTCGCCGCACCGGGGACCGAGATGTCGATCTCCGCGGCCTCGGCCTTCCCGCCCTGGTTCAGGATGCCGCTCGCCGTCTCGGCCGCGGCGGGACCGTTGATGTCCGCGCAGACGACTGTGGCGCCGGCGGCCGCCAGCACCTCCGCCGTGGTGCGCCCGATGCTGCCACCCGCCCCGGTGACGAGCGCCACCCGGCCCGTCAGGTCGAACGCGTCCCTCACACTCAGAGCAGTTTCCACCGGCGCACCTTACGCGCGCGATGGCCTTGCGATCAGGCCGCGTCCGCCCGGGGCTCAATCCGGAAGACCGGATAGTCGGCGGCGATCGCCTCGAAGTCGCGCAACGGGGCCCTGCGGTCGACCGGGATGTGGGGGCGGGCCCCCGGCGCCAGTGCGAGGTAGCGGCGGAGGATGGGCGCCCGCAACGCCGGGTCCACCTCGACCAGCGACACCGACTCCCGCCTGCCGTGGCGCAACTCGGCCCTGCCGCCGTCCGCCTCGAGGTTGCGCACCCAGTTCGCATCCGACCCGAGCATGGAGACGAGATAGCGCTCACCCTCGTAGTCAGCGATGACGACCGGCAGCGAAACAACCTTCCCGCTGCGGCGCCCACGGACCTCGAGCGCACCGGCGCGGGACGGCATCAGGCCCGCCGAGAACGCGACGGCCGACAGCCGGTTCTGCATCTGCGCGAACCGGCTGGGGCGCCCACCCCGGTACAGCCAGCGCAGGTAGTCGCCGTACGTCCACATGCCCCGATGGTGCGGCCGCCGTGCCGCATCCGCCAGGGCCGATGTGCTCTTACGCGCTCACACCTTCCAGCGCCAGCAGGGCGCGCTTCACCTTCAGGCCGCCCCCGTAGCCGCCGATCCCGTTGCTCGCCAGCACGCGGTGGCAGGGGACGATGATCGGGATGGGGTTGCGCCCGTTGGCCTGGCCCACGGCGCGCGGCCCCTTGGGGCGCCCGACCCGGCGGGCCAGCTCGCCGTAGCTGATCGTCTCGCCGTACCCGATGCGCGTCAGCTCGGCCCAGACCTCCTTCTGGAAAGGGGTGCCGTCGAGCTCCATGGGCACGTCGAACTCGGTGCGCTCGCCGGCGAAGTACTCCTCGAGCTGTGACGCCGTCTCCTTGAGGACGGGCGGGACGTCGTCGACGTCGCGGCGCCCGTGCCGCCGCTCGTGGGGCAGCCAGACACCGACCAGCACGTCGCCGTCGCACTCCAGGACGAGACGGCCGATCGGGGTATCGAGGGGCATGGTGGCGGTGGGGGAGGTCGTCATGCTGCACGTCCTTTCATCGGTGGGATGGGGATCTCGGCGTCCGGTATGGGGAGCGACCACAGGTGGGCCATGGCGTAGCTGCGCCACGGCCGCCAGCCGTCGGCGGCGGCGGCGAGACGCACGGGCTCGTCGGGCAGGCCGATCGCCCGCGCCGCCCGGCGGATGCCGAGGTCGGTCGGCATGAACGCGTCCGGGTCGCGCAGCGCGCGCATCGCCACGTACTCGGCCGTCCAGGGCCCGATGCCCGGGAGTCGCACGAGGGCGCGGCGCACCTCGAGCGGGTCGGCGCCGGGGTCGATGACGACGTCGCCGCTCTCGACCGCGTCGGCCAGCGCGACGAGCGCCCGCCGCCGGCCGGCCGGCATGGCGAAGACGCCCGGGTCGCGTCCGGCCAGCTCGATGAGCGCGGCCGGCGTGGGAAAGAGGTGGGTGACCGTGCCGGCCGCCTCGGGGAGCGGGTCGCCGGCCGCCTGCACGAGTCGGCCTGCCACCGTGCGGGCCCCGGGCACCGAGACCTGCTGGCCGATCACGGCGCGCACGGCGAGCTCGAAGCCGTCGGCCGCGCCCGGCACCCGGCGTCCCGGGTCGTGCTCGACCACAGGGCCCACCAGCGCGTCGCCGCGCAGCGCCTCCCACACGGCGACGGGGTCGGCGTCGAGGTCGAGCAGTTGGCGGCAGCGCGAGACGGCGGTCGTGAGGTCGCGCAGATCGGAGAGCACGAGGTCGCCCTCCACATAGGACGGGCCGCTCCTGTCGTCGCGAGCGTGGCCGTCGCCCCCGGGCGCGGACAGCGTGACGATGCCGTGGCCGTGGGGCAGGCGCAGGCTCCGCCGGTAGGACGAGCCGTCGAGCGACTCCACGCCGGGCAGGGCGCGGGCGCCGAGGAACTCGAGCACCGACGCCGGGCTGAACGGGCGCCGGCAGGGCAGGCGGAGCCGGATGGCCTGCGCCGCACCCGTGCCCTCGCCACGGCCGCCAGCGCCTGCGTCTCTCCCTGCGTGCGCCGCCCTGGCGCCCCGTGCCCGTAAGCCGCTCGGCGTGTCGGCGAAGATCTGGCGCACCGTGTCGTTGCACTGCCGCACGCTGGCGAAGCCGGCCGCGAACGCGACGTGCGCGACGGGGAGGTCCGTCGTCTCGAGCAGGATGCGCGCCGTCTGGCTGCGCTGGGCCCGCGCGATGGCGAGCGGCCCCGTCCCCACCTCCGCCGTGACGAGGCGGTTCAGCTGGCGCGTGCTGTACCCGAGGCGCCGCGCCAGGCCCTCGACGCCCTCACGGTCGACGATGCCGTCGCGGATGAGCCGCATCGCCCGCGCCACGACGTCGGCCCGGACGTTCCACTCCGGTGATCCCGGGGTGGCGTCGGGGCGGCAGCGGAGGCAGGCGCGGAAGCCGGCCTGCTGGGCGGCCGCGGCGGTCGCGTAGAAGCGGACGTTCTGCCGCTTGGGGGTGCGGGCCGGGCAGCTCGGCCGGCAGTAGATCCCGGTCGAGGTCACCGCGCAGAAGAACCAGCCGTCGAAGCGGGCGTCCTTGCTCTGCGCCGCCTGGTAACAGCGGTCCGGGTCCTCCATCACGGGTGCCAGCGTGGCACGCCGCTGTGACGATTACTGGCGGGAATCGGACATGGCCAGTCCCTACCCCTGTCAGGGCCGCCCGACCTGGGCGAGGACGAGCCGGCGGTGGGTGGCGGCGTCGCCCCAGGCCCGCGACAGCGCCCAGGTGCGCTTCAAGAAGAAGTGGAGGTCGCACTCCCACGTGTACCCGATGGCACCGTGGACCTGCAGGGCCACCCGGGCGGCGAGGTCGGCGGCGTCGGACGCCATCGCCTTCGCCATGGATGCGTCGTGGGAGAGCGTCGGCTGCGCGGTGGCGAGGGACCAGGCGGCGCGGTAGGTGGCCGGCCGGGCGAACTCGAGGGCGACGCGGGCGTCGGCCAGGTGGTGCTTGACGGCCTGGAAGCTGCCGATCGGCTTGCCGAACTGGTGGCGCTCCTTCGCGTACACCGCCGTCATGACGAGCATGCGGTCGGCCAGGCCGACGAGCAGCGCCGCGCTCCCGGCCGCGGCGCGGTCTGCCAGCAGCGACACGGCCGCCTCGGCGGCGACGCCGTAGGCCAGCAGCGTGTCCGAGTCGAGTGGCCAGTGCACGGTGGAGAGATCACGCGACGAGCTGAGCGCCGGCGTCGGATGCACGGTGCACGAGGCCGCCGGCACAGCGTGCAGCTGCCAGCCCGAGTCGGCGTCGCGGCATGCCAGCAGCAGAACGGCCGCGTCGCGGGCGCCGACGACGCGGGGAGTGCGCAGCGTGCCGTCCGCCGACACCGCGGTCGGGGACACGATCCCGTCCGCCGTGACGTCGACGCCGCCGACGGCGAAGCTGGCGTCGTCCTCGACCAGTCCGGCGAGCGCGGCGGCGGCCGCCGGGTCGGGCAGCAGTGCGGCGAGCGTCGGCGCGGCGAGCGCAGCGGTCTCGAGCAGGGGCTCGGGCAGGCAGGCCCGGCCCGCCTCCTCCAGCACTCCCACGAGGTCGACATCGCTGAGGCCGAGCCCGTTCGCGGCGTCGGGCACGACGAGCGCGGGCGCCCCGAGCTCGGCCAGCACGGCCCAACGGTTCCGGGCCAGCTCGGCCCGGCCGTCCTCGTCGGCCAGCTCGAACGCGCGCAGTGCGTCGGCGGTGCACTCGGTGTCGAGGACCGTGCGGACGCCCTCGCGCAGGGCGTCCTGCTCGTCGGTGAACGCGAAGTCCACGGCCGGGCCCGCTCAGCCCCGCGGCAGCCCGAGCAGGCGCTCGGCCACCACGTTGCGTTGGATCTCGTTGGTCCCGGCGTAAATGGGCCCGGCCAGCGAGAAGAGATAGCCATCGAGCCACTCGCCCGGCGCGCCGGCCTCGAGCAGCTCCGCGTCGGGACCGAGCAGGTCGAGCGCCGCGGTGTGGATGGCGACGTCGGTCTCGGACCAGAAGATCTTGTTGCAGCTGGCCTCCGGTCCCACCGCGTGACCGCGCGCCACCCGGGAGGCCGTCCAGTACGTGTGCAGCTGGTAGGCCTCGGCGTCCATGTGGGCCCGGGCCACGGCGTCGGCGGACGCGGCCGGGCCGCCGCGCCCCTCGAAGAGCGCGACGAGGCGGTCGGCTGCCTCGGTGTAGCGCGCCGGGCTGCGCAGTGAGAGGCCGCGCTCGGACCCCGCCGTCGCCATCGCCACGGACCAACCGGCGCCGACCTCGCCCAGCACCTGGTCCTCGGGGACCTCCACGTTGTCGAAGAAGATCTCGGCGAAGCCCGTCTCGCCGTCGATCTGGGGGATCGGGCGCACGGTCACGCCGGGCGAGTCCATGGCGACGAGGAAGTAGGTGAGCCCGCGGTGGCGCTCGGCTTCCGGGTCGGTGCGGAAGATACCGAAGCACCATTGCGCGAACGCGCCCCGGCTGGCCCATGTCTTCTGGCCGTTGAGGACCCAGCCGTCGCCGGTCGCGTTGCGCGAGGCGCGTGAGCGGATGCCGGCCAGGTCGCTGCCCGCGTCGGGTTCGGACCAGCCCTGGCACCAGATCTCGTCGCCCGACGCCATCGGCGGCAGGTAGCGCGCCTTCTGGGCGTCAGTCCCGTACTCGAGCATGGTGGGGGCGAGGAGGAAGATGCCGTTCTGGCTCACCCGCTTGGGGGCGCGGGCACGGTAGTACTCCTCCTCGAACACGAGCCATTCGAAGATCCCGAGGTCGCGCCCTCCGTACTCGGTCGGCCAGCTCACCACGGACCAGCGGTCCTCGAACATGGTGCGCTCCCAGGCCCGGTGGGCTTCGAACCCGGCCGCCGTATCGAGCGAGGGGAGGGGGTCGGCGGGGACGTGCGCGGCCAGCCAGGCCCTGGCCTCGGCGCGGAAGGTCTCGTGCTCGGCGCTGAAGGTCAGGTCCATGGCGGTGCGAATCTGGCACAGCGGCCTCGGCGTTGCCAAGGTGGGCGCAGCGCGGGGCCTGCCCTCCCGTCTGGCACCGGATCTGATTCGGCGTCAGAATTGGCATCCTTATGCCCAATGCCGTGATCGTCGATGCCGTCAGAACACCGGTCGGTCGCCGCGGGGGGCGCCTCTCGGGATGGCACGCCACCGACCTGGCCGCCCAGCCGCTGGCGGCCCTGCTGGCCCGCAACGACCTGGACCCCGCCCTGGTCGAGGACGTCGTCATGGGGTGCACCATGACCGTCGGGGAGCAGGCGATGAACATCGCCCGCAACGCCGCCCTGGCCGCCGGGTTCCCCGAGACGGTCCCCGGGACGACGGTCGACCGCCAGTGCGGCTCGGCCCAGCAGGCCATCCACTTCGCCGCGCAGGCGGTCATGGCGGGTGCCATGGACGTTGCCATCGGGGCCGGCGTGGAGTCGATGAGCCGGGTGCCGATCGGGTCGACGACCGAGCCGGGGCCGGGCGAGGCCTACGGACCGCTGTACCTGGAGCGCTTCGAGCTGATCCATCAGGGTGAGTGCGCCGAGGAGATCGCCCGGCGCTGGAAGGTCTCGCGCGAGCAGATGGACGAGTTCGCGCTGGAGTCGCACCGGCGGGCCGCGCGGGCGACCGACGAGGGCCGCTTCGCCAACGAGATCGTGCCGCTCGAGGCCAGGGTCCACCCCGACGTGCCCGGGGCGGGCGAGGTGAGCGGGCTGCTCGAGTCCGACGAGGGCATCCGCCGGGACACCTCGCTCGAGAAGCTGGCCGGGTTGAAGCCGGCGTTCTCCGAGACGGGGACGGTGACGGCAGGGACGTCGTCGCAGATTTCCGACGGCGCGGCGGCCGTGCTGATCATGAGCGAGGAGCGGGCGACGTCGCTGGGCCTGCGCCCCCGGGCGCGCTTCCACACCTTCGCGGTGGCGGCCAACGACCCCCAGATCATGCTGACGGCGCCGATCCCAGCCACCGAGCTGGTGCTCGCCAAGGCGAAGCTGTCGCTCGACGACATCGACCTGGTCGAGATCAACGAGGCCTTCGCCTCGGTGGTGCTCGCCTGGGAGCGCGAGTTCCACCCCGACATGGCGCGGGTGAACCCGAACGGCGGCGCCATCGCCATCGGCCACCCCACCGGGTGCTCGGGGGCCCGCCTCATGGCCACGCTGCTCAACGAGATGGAGCGCACCGGCGCCCGCTACGGGCTCCAGACGATGTGCGAGGGCGGCGGGCAGGCCAACGCGACGATCATCGAGCGGCTCGGCTGATGGCCCCCTCGACACGGGTGCCCGCCGTCGAGGGCTGGTTCACCGCCGGTGACGACGGCGCGGCGCCGGCGCTGCTCGGCTCACGCTGCGAGGGCTGCGGGACATTCGCCTTCCCCGCCGAGTCGACCTACTGCCGCAATCCCGACTGCACATCGACCTCGTTCGAGACGGTGGAGCTGTCGCGCCGGGGCCGCATCTGGTCTTACACCGACGCCCGCTACCAGCCGCCGCCGCCGTATGTGGCGGCCGACCCCTACGTCCCGTTCTGCCTGGCGGCGGTGGAGCTGGCCGCCGAGAAGCTCGTGGTAATGGGCCAGGTCGTCGACGGGGTGACGGTCGACGACCTCGCGGTGGGCGACGAGGTCGAGCTCGTGGTCGACACGCTCTACTCGGAGGACGGCTGCGACTACCTCGTGTGGAAGTGGCGCCCGCTCGGAGCCGGTACGCCCGGCGGGAAGGACTGAGAGATGCCCGACGACAAGAAGGTCGCCGTGCTCGGCGCCGGCATGCACGAGTGGGGCAAGTGGGGGCGGCCCTTCGTCGAGTACGGGCTCGCCGCGGCACGCGACGCCCTGGCGGATGCCGGCCTCGGCTGGCGCGACATGCAGTTCGTCTCGGGCGCCGACACCATCCGCAACGGGTACCCGGGGTTCGTCTCGGGCGCGACGTTCGCCCAGGCGCTGGGCTGGACCGGGGCCCGCGTCTCGAGCGTCTACGCCGCCTGCGCCTCCGGCGCGGTGGCCATCGCGAACGCGCGGGCGCAGATCTTGGCCGGGCTGTGCGACGTCGCGCTCGTGGTCGGCGCCGACACCACCCCGAAGGGCTTCTTCGCCCCCGTGGGCGGCGACCGCAAGGACGACCCGGACTGGTTACGCTTCCATCTCATGGGGGCGACGAACCCGACCTACTTCGCGCTCTACGCCCG
>Ga0187879_10002754_pt1 | contig 11849 bp, 9 predicted proteins | sample June2016WEW_19_1_FD_132423 | JGI IMG/M metagenome (GOLD analysis project Ga0187879, IMG submission 132423) | Peatland microbial communities from SPRUCE experiment site at the Marcell Experimental Forest, Minnesota, USA - June2016WEW_19_10 | ecosystem: Environmental > Terrestrial > Soil >... | reverse complement strand
GTATGTTGCACATCGGCCGGATCGTCGATCAGGCAACCGAAATGCACGTCGTACCACTTCGCCAGATAGTTCAGGATGTGCCAGTTGCGGATCTTCTCCCCCTTGTTCGGCGGGTAGGGCAGGCGCTGCGTCAGGAACAGAAGATCGGGCACCGGGCTCAGCCCAGACCGCGCACGATCGATGGACCGATCGCATTGGCGACCGCCAGCGGCAATCGTTTCCACCCCGCGATGAACAACCGGTATTTCGGATTGAGTGGGTTATGGTCCGGGATCGATGCTCCGGGCGCGAGCTTGTAGCGGTAGCACAGATGCTCCGGCACGAACCCCCAGTTCTTCTTAAAGTCGAAGGCCCCGGTGCCAAGCTTGCTGCGCCCGAAATCGAACAAACGGCAACCGCGGTCGGCGGCGCGGCGCATTACCTCCCAGTACATGAAATCGTTGGCAGCGCGTTGGCGAGCAAGTTTGGTCCCGCCGCCATAATAGGGCAGGACCTCATCGCGAAAATAAAAGTTCATCACCGCGGCGATTGGGTTATCGCCGTCCAGTACGGTCAGGATGTCGCAGTCGTCAGCGAACACCTCGGCGAGCAGCGCGAAGTATCGCCGAGAAAACACCGGGGTGCCGAGATTTCGCACGCTCTCGGCGTAAATGCCGTGCAGTTGCCGGACGTCGCGATTAACGACGGAGTGCAGGCTGTTCTGGATACCTTTGCGCACCATGGCTCGCTGCTTGCGCGGGATCGCCTTCAGGTTTTTGTCGTGGTCGGCCTCGATCGGCTTACGGAATGTTACGTAGAGGTCCGGACGTGTCAGCCAGCCGCTGGCGGCGAAGTTGTCATTCATATCGGTCAGAGAATGGACCGACCGATCGGCGGCAACGTTCGGTTCATTGTCATCCGCCGTGCCGCCCGTCGTCGCCGGGATTGCCCCCACAGTCGCCGGATCGGCCGGGCGGCCATGTTGCCACGTCGCGGCCGGGCTTGTCCCGGCCATCGCTCGCGGCACTGTGCTGGCCGAGATGGGCGGCACGGTGGCCGGCCATGACGGTTTTGGCATTTGTGCCGATCCGGCCGACGTTGTGCTCATGGCCAGCAGTGGTGCGAGATCGCCGCCGCTGCTGATCCCGCCGCCACTGATCCCGCCAGCGGGCCCGCGATAGCGGAATTCCACGGCACTGGCGCCAGTGCGTTGCAGCAACGAAGCTGCATGTGCTGACAATGCGGCAGTGGTTTCCGGGTCGACTGCCAGCGGGCCGCCATAGACACAGAACGGCACTGAAATCAATGTATTGCCGAACAGCAACGTCTTGACCTGCGCCAACGGCAACACACCGGTGATTGCACCGTCGCGTTCGGCATAAACGTAAAGCGTGCGGTGGCCGAATGCCTGTTCAATGATCCTCGACCAGGTTGCGCGATGGAAGAATGTGCCGTCAGGATGCGCCTCGACGAATGCATCCCAGGCACCGGTCGTGGCCTGACCCAGGGGACGGATGGCGATCGCCATGCGGGGATCCCGCGTGCTCAGGCAGCGACCGGTGAGGCGTCGTGTCCGGTCGTCAACTCTGGCTGCGTTGCGGGCAGCAGATCAGCAAACACCCGGTCCATGCGGTCCCAGGCAAACTCTCTCAGCACCCGATCAAGGCGCGCTGCCATGCGGGACAAATTGGTGTAGTGCCGCAGCCGCGATTTCCATCCCACTCCGGCAATTCTCGGCTGATCCGGGTCGATTTCCCAGGGATGAAAATAGAAAATTCCTGACCGGCCCTCGCCCTGGTTTACCCGCGCCAGGCCCGCCCGGTAAAACGAACTCGGCAGCAACCGGAAATAACCGCCGCCGGAGCACGGCCAGTTCCGGCCAACCGCCCGCACCGTGGTCATGGGAATTTCCCAGAACCCATCGCCGTCCGGCTGAAACGGCTCGCGTGGCGCGTCCGGCATGCCATAAAGATCGTGCGCGATCGGGTTGACGCTGGAGCTGTAGCGATATCCGGCGTCCCGCAGGATGCCGAACGCCCAAAGATTGCCGGCGCCGATCGAGAACGTCGCCGCGCGATAGCCGGTCACCGCGACCCCACCGATATCCTCCAGCAACGCTCGCGTCTGCTGCACGTCCTGGTGGAACGCCTCCGGGGCCTGGGAATCGGCCCGCGTGTGATCCCAGCCATGGCTCGCGAGTTCGTGCCCGGATGCTACAATACGGCGCACCATCGCCGGATGCCGCCTCGCGATCCAACCCAAGGTGAAGAACGTCGCGTGCACGTTGGCGCGTTCGAACTGAGCGAGGATGCGGTCGACATTGGCCTCAACCCGCCGTGGGAAACTGTCCCAGTCTGCCCGATCCACGCGGTGGGCGAACGCCTGCACCTGGAAGTAGTCCTCGACATCCACGGTCATGGCGTTACGAATGGGCATCGCATTCCGCATCGGCTGCGCCAGGCTCATGGCTCTTTCTCCACTGCCAGCGCAAGCATTTTGATGATTCGCTGGAACACCCGATCCTGCCGTGCGGTCACTTCCTCCAAAGCTTCAATTCGATGCAGCAGATCGCCAAGTTCGCCGGAACTGGGGGCGCGGTATGCCGGGTGGAGATCTGCCGTATCGTTGGCGGCGATCTCGCCGGGGCGCAGCGGATTGGCCTGCTGGGCACCAATGAGTTCCTGCCCAGGAACGTCGAACCCATTCATGCCTTCGGCCATTTCATTGGCCACTTCCTCCACCATGGCGCGGGTGATCTCGGTGCGCTCCTCCAGCGCGGCGAACTGCAACACGCGAGAGCACAAGGTGTTGATCCGGCGTGGAATCCCGTCGGTGTGGTGGTGCACGGCGGCGAAGGCATCCTCGTCCCAGTGCGGATTGCCACTCCAGCCGACCGTTTTCAGCCGGTGCTCGATGTAAAGCCGGGTTTCCACCTCCGACAGCGGGCCGAGATGGAACGAGGCCAGCACCCGTTGCCGCAGTTGCTCGGCGTCCCGGCTGGCCAAAGTGGGCCGGAACTGCGGTTGGCCGAGCAGAATGGTCTGCACCGAGGCTTTGCCGTCGACCGTGATGTTGGAGAGCATCCGTAGCTCCTCCAACGCAGCGAACGACAGGTTCTACACCTCATCGACCACCAGCACGCAGCGCCGGCCGACGTTGCGCTGTTCCCGCACCATGTTCTCGAATCGCCGCAGCAGTACCGATTTCTCGGTGCCGGGGAGGATGCTCAGGCCGAACCCATCCATCACCAGGCGCAGCAGATCGTCGCCGGAAACCTGCGTGGTCACCACCTTGCTTACGGCATAAGAGTTCCGGCTGAGCTGATGCCAAAGCTGCTCAACCAGCATGGTCTTGCCGGCGCCAACCTCACCCGTGATGACGATAAACCCTTCCCGCTGGTCCAGCCCGTAGACAAGATGGGTAATTGCCCGGCGATGATTGCTCGAACTGAAAAAGAAGCGCGGATCCGGCGTCAGCAGGAAAGGAGAGCCGTCCAGGCCATAGAACTTTTCGTACACGATACCTTCAGAAGCTTTTGGTGAAGCCTACGAGCAATATATTTTCGTACAGATTATAGCCTGGTATTTTGGAAACCCGATCGTAAAAAGCATACCGCCCGGTTAGTGATGCCGAGCGCGACAGCATGTACTGAAGACCGACTGAGGCCGCCACGGCGCTGTCATTGCCCAGATTGCCGGATCGGTGGACGAAGCTGTATGACGCACCCGAGTTGAGCGTCATGTCCGGCGTAAGTTCATGTAGCCAACTGATATTGACCGTTTTTACATCGACCGATTGGCCCGTGCCGGTGACCGGTTGGCCGAGGAATATGACCTGTCCTGTGGCCGGATCAATGAATTCAGTGGTCTGAACGTTCCCCGGCGTGGCATTGGTCTGGATCGACCAGGTCGCATACGCCTGCACCGCGTCGCGTAGCCAGGTCGTCGTCAGTGACGTGTTCAACGTCTGGTACCGGAACACCCCAGTCTGCACACCGAGCGTGTTTGAGGCGATGAAATTCGGGCCACCGGTTTGCGCATTAACCAATTGCCCGCTGGCGTTGACGGTGCTGTTGTTCAATTGGTTCTGCAGACTTTCAAGCTGAGTGCCCACCGTGTTGGAATAGTCGAAACTGAACAGCGTGCGCTCGGTCAACGCAAGGTGCCCATTCGCCTGGAAACCGTCGACGCCGTTGAAGCGCCCATAGGTGAGGGTGACAGCGCTTTCCTCGCTCGGTGTCAGCGTGAAGCCTGCCTTCCAGGTGATGCCGCTGACCTCGGGACCGATCTCGTGGCTGTACTGGATGTGTTGCTCACCGATGGCGCCGATCAACGCGAGGGGCCGGTTCATCTGGTACGTGACCGTATCCATGATGGTTTCCCGCTGCGAGGTGTACGAATTCACTGGGGCCGTGATGACTGTCCCGCCAGCAGTCACCACCGGGACCGTGGCGCCGATTTGGCCCTGACCCCTCGATTGCAGGAAATCGGCGCTGAAGGCGCTTTGGACCCGGCCCAGGAATTCGCCTGTTGTAAACTGGGCGATTTGCTCGGTCGCCAACAGGCTTTGCGAGTTGGATCCGCTGCTGCTGAACGGATTGGCGGCGAACCCGGTGATGGAGCTGTACTGCGAGGCATCGATCGAAACGCCGAGCTTCCCCGTGCCGTAATCCTTGAACTGCCTCAGCAGGTAAGGCGATATGCCGATGCTGGAGGTTTGCACCTCATTCCTCGGGTTGACACCGGTCTGACCCGGAGTCGCATATTGGGGCCCGACGTTGGTACTGCCGAGGTTGCCGGCAGTGGCGAGCGCTCCGCCGGTTGACTGCACTCCGGCCAATGCCCGCAAATCGATGAAAGCGAGGTCGGGTACGAGCGTGACCAGGCCCGTCGTCGTCAGATGCTCCGTTATCGCGTTTAGCGGCCCGTCGATCGCGTGCAGCATCAGGTCGGGCTGATAGTCGAGATTTAGTTTCAACCGTGCCGTGTCCGCGACGGCGGAGATGCCGGGAGAAACCACGGTAATCGCGTCGGCACGGCGCGGTGACGCCGCTTCCAACACGTTATCGGTGAACAACTCCTGTATCGTCACTCTGGGGATTATGGTCCAGGCGTTTGCATTGGGGACGGCCGCCGGATTGGTGAGCAGCAACTGATTCTGCAGCCCGTTGACGTCCGTTTCCGGCAATTCGGTGCCTGGCGGCGCCCCGGTCGGGAGCGCGTTCTGATTGGTTGGATCGACCGTCGGGTACGCGAGCGCGGTACTGACCTTGATCAGGAAAAGTGCCAGGAAACCGCACGTAATGCAGACGGCTGTGCGGTACGTGACCCCCTCGAGTCGCTCGGCCAAGGCAGTACTTCCCCCTGTTTTCAGGAAGAGTAGTAGGACGAATATGCACCGAATGTATAGCGTGACGAGATCTGTTGCTTGTTCAGCACGAGGGTAATGTTCGGGCAGGCCTGAATCAGGTCGAGCGATGCTTCGACCTCGTCGCGCTGGGTGCGATCGGCCTCGACCACGAACAAGATCTGCCCTACCACCGGTGCCAGCACGGCCGGGTCGGACGTGGACAGGCAGGGCGGTGCGTCCAGGATCAGCAGCCGGTCGGCATAACGCCGGCCCAAACTCTGGATCAGCCGGGTCATTTCTTTGGTGGAAAACAGTTCGGCGCTGCGTTCCCGCTCCCGCCCGACCGGCAAAATCGACAGTCGATCAATCGGAGTTTTCACGATCAGCGGGGACGGGTCGAGCTTCGGGTTGGCCACGAGGTCGAGCAGACCGCGATTCTCGGCGAGGCCAAGCGCGTAGCAGAACGAGTCGCGCTTCGAATCGGCGTCGATCAGCAGGACATGATTGTCGCCCTGACGCGCAATACTGCCGGCGAGATTGAGCGAGGTGAAGCTTTTGCCCTCGCCGGGCCGCGCGCTGGTCACCAGCAGCAGGTTGGAAAATCCCGGCTCCGCCCCGGGTCCGAACGCCGCCCGCAGAATTTGCCGCTGCACCAGGCGGAATTCCTCGGAAATGCGGCTGCGGGTGCGGGACCAATCGACCATGCCGCCGCGTTCCAGTGCGACCGCGTCGACGGTTGGCGCGCCCAGTACCAGATCGGGCCGTTCGGCGGTCCGTTCGGTCGTTTGTTGCGAAAACAGCCCGTGCGCCGGAGTTAAGTCTGATTGCAGCTCAGGATCCAGGGGCGGTGCAGCGTCGGGGTGAGTTGTGACTTTCTGGACGGGAATGTCAGGCGGAACCAACGCAGGCGCTGGTTGGCCAGGCGACGGCGGGGGCAGCTCGACCCGCGTTATTGGAGCCATTGGCACGGGCGCTGGAGGAATGGGCGGCGATGCCATGCCGTCCAGGCTTCCACCCAAAGCGATCGGGGTCAGTGGGATCGGATCGAGACGGATCGCGGCAACCGGCATCAGGTCTGGGCCAATGCGGTCCGGGGTCAATGAGATCGGCACCAAAGGTGCCGGCTCGATCGTCGCTGGACCCGGACTCAACGCAGGGAACGGCGGGTCGGGAGAGCTTGGGCCGGGCGGGGCGGTTCCCGGCAAGGAGGTGCCGCGCTGGGCGATGATCGGCGGGGGGGGCACCAGCAGGTTCATGCCGGCATCGCTCGCGCCGACACTGGACAGAACGTCCGGCCGCGTCGCCTCACCGGGTGCGCCTTCGCCAAGTTGCAACAAATGTGCAGCCGAGGCCTCCAGTTCGCCCGAGCGCAACCGACCCTGCACCAGCCGCTCAACCAGCGAGGCTTTGGGCGAACCGGTCATTTCAGATCAGCGCCGCTGTGCGCAGGATATGCACCATCACGATGCCGTATACCGCCATCAGCACCATGACAGCGGCACTGAACCGCAACGCGGTCATCAGCCGCTGACGCAGCGGTGCCATGCCAAGCACCGATATGCCGCCAAGTACGGGCAGCCCGAGGGCACGGAGTTCGTCGACCGATGAAAACGACCGGTCCAGTTGGCCGAACAAAATGGTGATGCCAAGGCCGATCGTCACCCCGCCCAGAAGCACACCGGTCACCAGCAGCGGCCGGTTCGGTGCCGCCGGTATCCGCGGCACCTCAGGCGGGTCGATGATTTGCAGCTTGACCTTGTCAGCCTGGGTGTCCGCCGCCTGCGCGATGTTGGCCGACTGCAGCCGTCCCAACAAATCCTCATAGTTCTTGCGCAGCACGTTATAGTCGCGGTCCATGTTCTGATATTCGGCGAACAGGCCGGGCTGCTCGCGGGAGATCTTTTCCAGCCGATCCTGGGTCTGTTCCGCCTCATCATGTTGGCGGGTCAGCGAGGCAACCTGCGTATCGGCCTCGATCAGCTTGATCTTCAATTGGTCGTACACCGGGTTGGGCACCGAGCGCCTGGGCGTCGTCGTGCCCCCGGTCGGGTCGACGGCGGCCGTCTTGCCGTCGCCGGCGCCCTTTGCGGCAGACGCTGTGCCTGGATCACCATCATCCGGATGCGCTTTCAGGTAATCGATCAATTTCTTCTGCGCGATCACGTCGGGATGTTGGTCGGTGTCCTTCAGCAACAGGCTTTGCAAGGTGTCCTCGGCTTCTTGCAGCCGGGTCTTGCGCACACCGCCGGGCCCGCCAGGCTGGTAGATACCGCCCTCCGCCACCAGCATCGGCGGGGTGTTCTCGACCTCCTGGCGCAGTGAATCACGCTGGATGATGGCGTCCTGTAGCTTGTCGGAAACCGTCTGGACCGCGGTGCGTGCGGCTTCCAGAGCGCCCACGTTCGGGTTCAGGTCGTTCGGCAAAATCTCCATGTAGCGGACGCGGAAATCGGCCCGCCGCTTTTCCGCCGCGCGCAGCTGTAGCTCGTAGGACTGGATCTGCCGTTCGAGGAACCGCCGCGCATTTTCCATGTCGGTGCGGTTCGAGCCGGTCGCTGCTTCGATGAAGATGGTCAGCAGCGTTTGCACCACGTCATGCGCCAGCTTCGGGTTCGGGTCGCGGTACGAGATGGTAAACAGGTTCTTGGTTTGCGGCACCACTTTAATATCGTTGGCTAACCTGTTGATCATACGTTCGCGGTCGGATGGCGTGTTTAAGGTCAGGTCGAGGTCGGTCTTGGAAATCAGCTTTTCCAGGTTCGGCTTGCTGAGCAGCGTGCGTTGCAGGATCTCCAACTGAGTCGTCGGCGCGGAATCCGCGGCAATACCGCGCAACAAGGGCGTCAGGATCGCATCCGCGTCGACGAACAGCCGAGCGTTCGACTCGAACTGGTTGGGAATGGCGTAGGTCCCGACCCAACCCACGCAACACACCAACCAGGCCACCACCACGCCAAGCCAACGCCGCCGCCATGCTGCGCGCAGGTAGGTCAACAGCATGGTACGCACGGAATCCATTTCGGCGAGGCAGCCTCAGAACCAGGATTGCGGGATGATCAATGTGTCGCCGGGCTGCATTTCGATGTTTTGGCTGATATCACCATCCTTGATGAGATCGCCGAGCTTCACGTTGATCGACCGCCGCTTGCCGTCAGGATCGGTCCGAACAATTACCGCCCGGTTACCGGCGGCGTATTTTGTCAGGCCTTTTGTCGCAATCATGACGTCGAGCAGGGTCATGTGCTCGCGATAGGGGATGGCGGTCGGCTCGGTCGCCTCGCCGATGACGCGAACCTGGCGGTCGGGCGGACCGACGAAGCTGCGCACGATGACCGTGACATTGGGGTCCTGGATAAACTTGGTGAGCCGCTGCTCGATGTCGTGCGCCAGGTCCTTGGGCGTCTTGCCCGCGGCCATGATGTCTTCGATCAAGGGGGTCGAAATCCGCCCATCCGGCCGGACCGCGACGCCGCCTTCGCTCAGGTCGGGGTTCCGGTAGACGAAGATGCTCAGCTGATCGCCGGCACCTATGATGTACTGATCCGAGGCTGCGCCGTCGGCGGGCATGTTCGGGTCGGTCCGCATCGGAGCTACGATGCTGCCTCCCTGTGGTGGTCCGGAACACCCGGTCAGCGGCCCGAAGCTGGCCAGAAGCAGGACTATCGCGCCAAAGCGTAGGAGAAAATTCACAACAATTTCACCTTTCCAGAAGCCGCCACCAGAGTCCCAGAGTCGTCGTTACCGGATGATGTCAATGACCAGAGGATGTTACCGGCCATGTGATGTCATCGGTATGAGCTTGACCGCGGCGTCGGAGGAGGGCATCGCGCGACACAGGCCGAAGGAATTGGTTCCGGCCGTGTCAGTTTCGGTCGGCGCGTCGAACGCCAGCGGGATCGCGCCCCTTTCCGCCAAATCAGGGCAGCGCTCTACCAATTGGTTCACACGTCTCCAGCCCATCCGCCCGCCAATATGGAACGGAATCTCGGCCGGGTTCCGCCGGCCACGGACATCGCGGGTCGGGACGAACAAATCGTCCGGTTTACCATTCTAAGGAGCATTCCGGGCTCGGACGCAATCGGTTCGAACGCCAATCGGTTCCGGCACAAATCGGTCAGCACCCCTGACATCCCCGCATTGCCTTGTTTACCCGGCTTGTTTCCGGCGCCACGAAGCCGGCTATAACATTGCGCCAGGCGCCAATCAACAAAGACATATAGTCCGAGGCTCCCGCATAGGTTGTTTGATGACCTGTAATCGCCCGGAAAGTCGCCATCGCCTGCGTCAGCTACGCGGCCATGCGACCTGGTTGAAATAAGCAGATACAATCTACGACACGAGAATGATATCTATATTTATATAATATTCTCGTATTGTGTATATCGAATACGATATTATTGACACATTATTAGTAATCTATGAGATTGATCAGGATAAGAAGAAACAGAATCAAATTTATGGACGTTCGGTGGCGGTTGTATTATCAGACCGTCACGCGGATCAGTCGCGACATCGGACAGTGCGACGATCATTCGGTTGCACGGAGCCAGACCTGCTGTGCGTTCACCTCGGCCAGATGGGGAGCTTGAGGATGACACGGGCGCTCGTGCAACTACTGCCCTTCGAAATGGCCATCCTGGGTCTGATTGAGTTCGGCTTCATGTTTGCGCTGACGTTCATGATGCTGACCTCGGGTGGACAGGCGTTGCTGCAATCGACTGATCTTCCACACGATTGCCTCGTTCTTGCTGCCATGTTGGCACTGACCATTGCCGGGACCGCGGCTACAATCGGCTTGTACCGGCCGGAAGTCTGCCTCGACCGTAGGCGGTTCCTGCAATGCGGCACCATCGCGGCACTGCTGGCGTTTCCCGCCATCTTGCTGGTCAGCGGCGCCTGCCGAATGAAACTGAGCGGCGAACATGTCGCCTGGCTCGCCCGGCTGTTGATAATCTGGCTTCCCTTCGTTCTGCTGGTCCGGTTTGGCCTCAGTGCCGTGGCCGCGCGGATGCCGGTGACCCGGCGGGTGCTGATCGTCGGTAGTGGGACAAGGGCAATGCAACTACGGCGGCGCCTGACAGCTAAACGCCATGGCCTGTTCGAGCCAATGCTGGCAACCGTCGGCCTCGCGATCGGCGATGCCGCGAGCGCGTACGCAGCCCGGCCAACCGGTCGTGAGGCCGGCAAGGAATGTCCGAATGCCGCACGGGAAGGCGGGTTGTCGGCTCATCTTGTCCGCGAATGGCGGGTCTGGGGCATCGTCATCGCCGAGGACATACCGGCGCCCCATACCCATGACGCCCTGCTCGACAATAAGCTGCGCGGTGTCCCGGTCTACAGTGATCTCTCGTTCCAGGAGCAACACCTGGGCCGCATCGAACTGGATGCGATCGATGCCAACTGGCTGCTGTTCGCCGACGGCTTCCGGAACGGCACCCTGTCGCGGGCAATGAAGCGTATCTTTGATGTCACCGTTGGCCTGTTGCTGACGTTCGTGACGGTCCCGCTCATGTTGGTTACCGCTGCGGCAATCAGGCTCGACAGCAGAGGCCCGGTGCTTTACCGGCAGGAACGCACCGGCCTGCACGGTAAGACGTTCACTTTGTTCAAATTCCGCAGCATGGCAATCGATGCTGAAGTGGCCGGCAAGCCGCAATGGGCGGCAAAGCGTGATACGAGGGTCACCCGGGTTGGCGCCATCATGCGGGCCAGCCGGGTCGACGAATTGCCGCAACTGTTCAATGTGTTGCGCGGCGAGATGAGCATGATCGGGCCGCGACCGGAGCGGCCGATCTTCGTCGATGAACTGGCCAAGGTGATTCCGTTCTACAACCATCGCGGTTACGTGAAACCGGGCCTGACCGGTTGGGCGCAGGTGAATTATCCCTATGGCGCGTCGGTCGACGATGCCCGGGAAAAGCTCGCTTACGACCTGTATTACGTGAAGAACCGCGGCGTGCTGCTCGATCTGGTGATCTTGCTGGCAACCGTCCGGGTTATCCTGTTCCGCGAGGGTGCCCGCTGAGCGAATGCGTATCGGATGCCATAGGGGCCGCACCTACACCGTGTTTTGCCGCCAGAAGCGAAGCCGGTTCGTAGCCCGCTGCCACGACTGTAGCCCGCCGCCAAGACTATTAGCGAGGCGGAGCGCAACCAATCCGCCGTCATCGCGGCGATTGCTGCTCCTTCGCAACGGCGCGCGGCTCCGGCCAGGACCAGGTGACCAGGACCGGGTGATATGTGGCAATCGGTGACCATACCGCAAATAGTCTCGCCGCAATGAGCGTCGACTTTTCCGCTTTGGTCGTCCTGCACGGCGCTTGTGCTATTGTGTATGCGGCGCTGTGTGCGCTCATTCTGGTCAGGCCGCCGCTTGGCCGGACTGCAGTCTGGCTCGCACTTGCCTGCTTGATGACCGCACTTTGGGCTGTCGCGGTAGTCGTGTTCCGGGGCCATCCCGCATCCGGTGCACCGGGCTGGTTGGAACTGGCTCGCTCGGCCGTATGGTATGCGTTCATCCT
>Ga0187879_10002751_pt1 | contig 11853 bp, 10 predicted proteins | sample June2016WEW_19_1_FD_132423 | JGI IMG/M metagenome (GOLD analysis project Ga0187879, IMG submission 132423) | Peatland microbial communities from SPRUCE experiment site at the Marcell Experimental Forest, Minnesota, USA - June2016WEW_19_10 | ecosystem: Environmental > Terrestrial > Soil >... | reverse complement strand
GCTCCGAACTCGGCGACAAGCTCGAGGCGATCCGTCAGCGCAACGCCGAGAGCAAGGCCGAGATCGAGCTGGCGGACTTGAAGCGCAAGCGCCGGCCGCCGCTGGCGCCGATGGATATTTTCACGGCCGCAGCCAACGCGGCCGCCAACGGCGACGTCAAGCACGCGAGCTGAAACGGAAGACGCGAGCGCGCCATCAAGACGGGGCGGGTCAGCGGCGGAACAGCGTCGAGTCCGCGATCGGCAGACCCAGCGCGTAGCGCCGCAACCAGTCGAGCGCGACCTGCGAGGTGATCAGTTTCACCCAGTCGCGAGTGCCGCGGAACTGGTATCGGCGCGTGACGCCCCGATCGTCGGCGGACAGCGCGATGCAGACTGTGCCGACCGGCTTGTCCGGGGTGCCGCCGTCGGGGCCCGCGATGCCCGAGGTTGCGACCGACACGCTCGCGCCCGTGCGCTTGCGAGCGCCGGCCGCCATCTCGCGTACGCATTCCTCGCTCACGGCGCCGTGGGCATTGAGCGTCTCCTCCGAAACGCCGAGCACGCCGGACTTCACGTCGTTGGAATAGGTAACGAGGTCGCCCTTGAAATATTGCGAGCAGCCGGGAACGTTGGTGATGCGATGTCCGATTAGCCCGCCGGTGCACGATTCGGCGACCGCCAGGGTAAATTTCTTTTCGATGAACAGGCGGCCGACGACTTCCTCCATCGAGGTATCGCCTTCGGCGTAAACGAACTGCGAGATTTTCTCGCGCACCCGCCGGGACAGCTCTTCGACCCTGCGATCGACTTCGCCTGGTTGTCCCTCGACCCTGATTTTCAGCGAAATCTGCGGGAAGCTCGCGCGAAACGAGACCTTGGCCTCTTCCGGCTTGATCAATCCCGCCACCGCTTCGTCGAGCGCCGACTCGCTCATCCCGAAGGTCTGGAAGACGCGAACCGCGTAAACCTTGTCGGTGCCGCGATTGGCGGAAATCCACGGTATCACCGTATTTTCCATCATCGGTTTCATTTCGCGGGGCACACCGGGCAGAACGATCAGATGCGCGCTGCGGCCGCCCAGCGTCACCGGCATCCTGAAGCCGGGCGCCGTGCCGAGCGGATTGGGGATGACCGTCGCACCGTCGGGAAAGAGCGCCTGCTTGAGGTTGTTGTCGGGCATCGGGCGGCCAATCGTCGCAAACAAGCGCTTCATGTGTTCGACGGTGGCCTCGTCGCGCAACAATTTCGCGCCCGCGACGCGCGCGACGGTTTCGGTGGTCAGATCGTCGGCGGTCGGTCCGATGCCGCCGGTCGAGATGACGACGTCGCCCATCCCGACGGCCGTGCGCCATGCCCATTCCAGACGGTCGGGAACGTCGCCGACCGTAATCACCGCGACGAGATCGATTCCAATTTCCGAGAGCTTGTCGGAAAGGTAGTTGGCGTTGGTATCAACGACCGTGCCGCTGGTGATTTCGTCGCCGGTTGAGAGAATCACAGCGCTTTGAATCATCGGGAGATCCTCGCGGGCGCGTACGCTCAGAGCACGCGCACGATCAGCTGCAGCGCGATATTGGCGTAAATCGCCGCGGCCAAATCATCCAGCATGACGCCTGCGCCGTTGCGCATGCGGCGATCGATCAGGTTCGCCGGCCACGGTTTAATTACGTCGGCCACTCGAAACAGAATGAATCCCAGGAGCAGATAGCCGACCGTGAGCGGATTGCCGAACATCGTGGCGGCCATGCCGAGCACTTCATCGATCACGATGCGCGAATCGTCGTGCTGATCGAATATTTTCTCGGCGCGATCGGAAATCCAGCACGAGATTGCAAACGCGATCGCGAAGACGATTAAACACAGCGCGGGCGAATGCATCCAGAGCGGGCCGGACACCAGCCACACAACCGCCATCCCGACCACCGAGCCCGCGGTTCCCGGCGCAATCGGGGAGTATCCCGAATAGATTCCAGTGGCGAAGAATATGATTAGCGAGCGCATCGGCTAAAACGGATTGCGCGAAGATAGCATGGCAGGCCGCAGCGGGGTAAGTGCGATCGAGTGCGCGGGCCGCAGATGCGCGAGCAGCCGCGGCGCGCAGCTAGCTGGAGGCCAAGGTTACAGGGTCTTCTTCGGCGCCGACCTCGACCGATGCGACCCCTTCGATCGTTTGCGCGACTCCGATCACGAGATCGTCCCACGGCGGCACCAGTCCGGGGCCGCTCACACGCACGCATCCCGCCGAGCAATTGACTGACATCTGCGCGTCGCCGATTTTCGGATGCGCCACCAATGCCGCATTGACCAGAGCAGCGATCGCGGCGTCGCGCATCACTTTCGTTCGCTCCGGGGCGCCTTCACTGTCGATATGAGCGGCGAGCGCCGCAAGAGTTTTCGCGTGCGACGCTATCGAAAGGCGCGCGGTGTTGATCACCAGGTCGTAAATCGCGGGGTCGTCTATATCCTGCCCGAACAGACTCTGAGTGCGCGCTTTCACTTCCGCGTCGAAGTCGCGAACGCGCTTGTCGGCCGCCGCCGCCGCGAGGTTCTCGTCTTTCGCCACCTGCTTGATGCGCGCCGCCAGTGGAGCCATCGTGCGCACCCTGATGCCGCATCCGCCTTCGGGGAGAAAATGCGCCGAACCGCGTCCGGCGAAGACGATCCGGTCTTGCGCGGCCGCTTGCAGGAAGACGGCGCGATAGTATGCGGCGAAACGGCTGCTCTCGGTCTTGCGCTCCCAGAAATGGGGGTTACGTACGTCAAACCATTTCATCTGCTCGGCGCTCACGTTGAAGCGCTTCGCCGTCTCGGCGATAAGTTGCTCGCCGGTCTGGAACCGATAGCCGAGTTCCCGCGCCGCGAGTTCGCCGAGCTCGATGCCCCTGCTGCCTATCTGCTGACTGATCGCGATAACCGCCATCGATGCTCCCCAAGCCGGCGAGTATTGTTTTCGAGTCCCCGCAGCCATCTTAGATTCATGATCGGCTGAAGGGCAAACCAGGCTGGGTATTGATCTAATTTGAAAACGGGCGATGGGGATCAGGGCGTGCCCGGCTTTGGCGTCGGCGGAGCAGTGGGCGCAGCAGAAGAAGGCGCAACTGCGATTGCTGCGGGTGGTTGGGCTGGAGCTTGTGTTTTGACGATGGCAGTTCCCAAGAGCATCGACAGACGAACAAATTGATCGGGTGTGGACTCCGATCGGCGTTTGACGTGTCTCGCGTGTAATTCTAATGTGCCCACATTAGAGCACCATTATCAACCTGTTTACAGAGTGGGTCTAATGTGGTTACATTGGAGCTGTGAAACACCGTAAACCGCGAGGCCAGCGAAAGATGCATCTAGTTCGCATCCGAGTGACGCAGGAACAAAAGGACTTGCTGACGCGAGCTGCCGAAGGCAGCGGACTTGATACGTCAGCATGGATCAGGGCGCTTGCCGTGCAGGCGGCAAAACGCCAACCCAGCGGTTGACACAAGATGGAGTGGTTGCATATTAGGAGTTGAGGCAGTGAAGATAGAGCACATGGCAGCGCCAGCACAGCATCCGTCGGTGCAAAAGTTCACCAAGTTGGTCACCGATTTGGAACGTGAGCGAAAGTCTCGCATCTTTTGCATAATCCATTCTAAGGCAGCCCATATCTGTAGTCTGGAGTTGCCGGAGTACATAAACCGGCGCGGACACTTCGACCGACTCGACACTCTGGAATTGCTACTGCACTCTCCGGGTGGAGATGCTGATTTTGCTTTCAAACTGATGAAGTTTTTCCGAAGACGATGTAAGCGGTTAAATGTTATCGTGCCTCTGATGGCAAAGAGCGCTGCAACGATCATGTCCTTGGGTGCTGACGCTATCTTTATGGGAGAGTTCGCAGAACTTGGCCCAGTGGATGTTCAGATTCAAGACCCGGTTGAACGCGGAGCCGAACCGCTTTCCCCCTTGGATGAGTTTAAGTCGATGGAGTTTTTGCGCGACTATGCGATGGAGGTGTTCGACTTTTTTACTCTCCTCGTAATCAGACAATCAGGAATGAGCGTAAAAGAGGCGATCCATGAAAGTGGGCCTTATGTGACAGCAATGGTAAGACCCTTGTTTGAGAAAATCGACCCGCTGGAAGTCGGCGGCCATCGACGTGCTCTTGCCGTCGGCGAGGAATACGCGAAGCGACTTCTCAAACTTGTCGGTAATCCGGCTGCCGCATCAATTGTGAATCGGCTCGTTTGGCAGTACCCCTCTCACGAATTTGGTATTGACTTTGACGAGGCAGCGGAACTCAAACTGCCCGTCAAGGAATTAGACCGCAGACAGGATGAACGCCTGTCCACGGCAATTATGGAGTTAGTTGATGCAGGTATCACATTCAACGGTTTCGCTGGCCCCGCGAAAGTCCCGGCTAGGAAGGCAAAAGTGTCGCAAGACACCCAACGTCCTCCACGGCGGATGTCAGGCGGAGTCAACCAAAATGGACATCGACCAAGCGCTCGCTGAGAGGGCGCTAAGTACCAGAGAATTCTTGGCGGACTTGCGTTCGCTTACTCCTGCGGAGAGAGCAGCGCTAATACGTTCTCACGTCCGATGATCTGTCTTTAACGAATACGCGATACACGAAGGCCCGGCGCAAACCGGGCCTTCCTTTTTTGAACGGTCAAATCAAATTAGATCACTACCCAGCCCGCGATGGAATCGCCGTCGAGGTGAAGATAGTATCTCCGCGGCGCGCAGGGTGGACCGTCGCCGGGCAACTCGTGGCGCATCTCAAGGCCTGGAAGGAACTATGGAAGAATCGATGACACTCAAGCGCGGCGGTGTGCCGCGAATTGGCGCGCATGCGCCCGCCAATGATTTGACGCGGGAGCTGGCGCTCGCAAAGAAAGCCGCGCGCGCCGCCGGCGAGATTTTGCGCGGTTATTGGCGCCGGGGCGGTTACGAAATCGGATCGAAGGGACACGACAACCCCGTCACTCAAGCCGATCTCGAGGCGGATACCGCCATCAAGAAGTTGCTCCGCGATCCATTTCCCGGCTACGGATGGCTCTCGGAGGAGACGGCGGACAACGACGACCGCCTGAAATGCCGGCGCGTGTGGATCGTCGATCCGCTTGACGGCACCAAGGAGTTCATCAAGGGCATTCCCGAGTTCGCGGTCGCGATCGCGCTAATCGAAGATGGAGTGCCGGCGCTCGGCGTGACGTACAATCCCATCAAACGCGAGATGTACTGGGCGGCGCGCGGGGTTGGATGTCACTTGAATACGCGCCGGGTGCGGGTCACGCGCAAGCGAACGCTCAAGGGCGCGACCGTGCTTGCCAGCCGCAGCGAAACCGCGCGCGGCGAGTGGCAGGGGTTCGACGGGATGCTGAAAGTGAGCCCGACCGGCAGCGTCGCGTATAAGCTCGCGATCGTCGCGGCGGGCAAGGCCGATGCGACGTTCACGCGCTCGCCAAAAAGCGAGTGGGACATCGCGTCCGGTGCGGCGTTGGTGATCGAGGCAGGCGGCACGATCACCGATATCAAAGGACGCGAGATTCGTTTCAATCAGCGCAACGTGAAGCTCGAAGGGCTGATCGCGGACAATACGATCCTGCACGCGGCGTTGATGAAGGTGGCGCCTCATCCGGCGCGCAAGCCGTAGCCGGAAAGCAGCGGAACCTACTGCGCGGCGGAGGCGCCGGCGATTTCATAACGCGCGCGGCTTGGCCCGGTTTCGGGCAGGAAGTAAAACGTCACGATCGGCAGGAATTGGAAGACCAGAAAGCCGAGCATCACGGTGCGCAGTCCAATCCGCGCCGCCAGCGCGCCGCCCAGGAAGGGCGAGATGAACGCGCCGAGATAGCCGACGGCCCAAACGAAGCCGATTGCGGCTCCCAGCCGGGTCGGATTCATGCCGGGTGATTCCATCAGCAGGGTGGTGAGCGCGGCGAGCGATCCCGCCGCTCCGATCCCGACCAGCACCAGCGAGATCCTGATCCACATCGGATCGCGCAGTATAATCGCGCCGGCGCATCCAACCAGGTTGGTGAACGCGATCGGCCAGGTGAACGGCTTGCGCAGTCCAGACATCCCCGTGCCGATTCCACCGCCCAACGCCGCGAACAAGCCGGCCAGCGGCAGCACCTGCGTCATCAGCGAGGCTTGCGAGAGTGTCATGCCGCGGTAGGTGCGGAAGAACTCGGGGAGAAACGCGGTGTAAATCTGGAACACCCACATCCCGCCGAACAGCCCGGCCGCGATCAAGAGCACGTTGCGCATCTTCGCGACTTCCATCAGCGCCGAGCCGCGCTCGGCCGGCGCTTCGACCGCGCCCGGTGCGGGCACGGCGGTTCGGCTGCGATGCTCGCGGCCGAAAAGCGTCCACAACAGCGCGACGCCCGCCGATCCGACGCCGTACCACAGCAGGACCATCCGCCACGACCCGACCGCCGCGAACAGCGCCGGCGTCGCGCGGAACACGACGGTGAGTCCGACGTAGCTGAAGGCGAAGTTGATCATATTGATGTACGGCCATTCGCCCGCGCCGAACCATTGCATCACGAGCGTGCCGGGCGGCGCGACCACGAGCCCGTAACCGATTCCTTCCAGCACGCGGCAGGCGAGCAGCGCGGCGAAATCGGGCGCGTAGCCGCTGGCGACCTGTCCGATCGCCAGCAACCAGATTCCGATCACCAGGGCGCGCAGCGCGCCGATACGCTCGGCGACCACGGCGCCCAATAGCGAGAAGATGCCGATGCATAGCGCGATGATCGAGATGATCAGGCCCGCATCGCCGAGCGAGATTTTGAGCCCGTTCCTTATTTCCTGGAGTATCGGTGCTGGCGCGAGCCAGGCGAGCGACTGCGCGGTCAACAGCAGCAGCAACAGGACTTCGATAATCCATCGGTAGGGCGAGAGTTTATCCGGCTGGCTCATTGATTATTCGCGCTCCGGTTCGTGCTGACGGTATAGCCCGCCGCTCGGCCGCCGCGCCACCGGAAAACTGGCGCCCTGCCGTGCGCGAGACTTCAGATCATCTGCTCGCCGCTGGCCCATCGCAGGTAGAAGAACATTCCGAGGCCATAGACCGCCGCGATCAGAATAAATACCGCGCTGAACGACCTGGTCGCCTGCACAATCAGTCCCGTTGCAGCGACGCCGATGATACCGGGGATGGTCGCGATGGTGTTCGAGATTCCCATCAGGATTCCGGCGTAGGTCGGCGCGACGTCCAGGTGATTCACCCCGAAGGCCGCGGTACCGATGCCGTTAGCGGAGGCTGCGACCGTGAGCAGCGCAACCGCCATTGCCGGCGAACCGGCTGCGGGCACTGCCAGCAGCGATATCGCGCCGATCGCAAATGCCGCGGTCTGCATCGACTTTCGCACCGTCCCGACGCTGAGGCCGCGCGCGATAAGGGCGTCGGCCAGCCAGCCCGAAAAAGTTATCGTGAAGAACGTCGCGATCCATGGAATTATCGAATACCCGCCGACCCGTTCCAGCGGCACGCCAAACGTGTGATGCAGATAGGTCGGCAGCCAGAGCAGCAGAATATTAAATCCGAAGTTGCTGCAAAAATGCGCGACGACGATCGCCCATACCGCTTTCTCGCGCGCGATCGCCGCCCACGGCACCCGGACCGCGCGCGGCGCGGCCGAGCGCAACGACATGATCAGTTCGAGTTCGGCGGCGCCGATGCGCGATGACGTCTCGGGGCGGTCGGCGGCCAGGTACATCCAGACTACGACCCATGCTGCGCCCAGCGCGCCCGAAATATAGAACAGCGCGGGCCATCCGAAAGACGTGATAATCAGCGGACTTGCACTGAGCGCGGCGACGGTGCCCACGTACATCCCGCTATAGTTGACTGATAACACCCGCGCGCGCTCGGACGGCAACGTCCAGCGGGCAGTGAGACTGTGAATCGATGGAAAGTTCACGCCCTCGCCCAGCCCGAGCAGCACCCGAGCCGCGAGCAGCGCGGAAAATGCCGCGCCGGCGGCGAGCGGCGTAACGAAGGTTGCCAGCGACCAGATTGCGACCCCGGCCGCCAGCACGCGATGGCCGCCGAATCGATCGGCCATCCATCCACCGACGAGCTGCGTCCACAGGTATCCCCAGAACACCGCCGACAGCACGAGCCCCTGCGCGGCGGAGTTGTAGCCGAATTGGCGGGCGAGCGGGATTATCGCGACCGAGATGCTGATGCGATCGATGTAGCAAAGCGCGGTGCCGAGAAAGAACAGCGCGACGACCGTATAGCGTTGCGGCCATCGCGGGATTCCAGACGGGGTATCGCGCGCACGTGCAGGCTCGCCCATGATGCAGTGGAGCTTAGGCTGAGCGATGCAAGCTTGACCAGAGCGGCGATTTTGGCGCGCGCAAGAAAAAGACGCGGGAGGCATTGCTCTCGCGTCTTTAAGGAATCGGTTGCGCTGAAGCTCGAATCGGCGCCGCGGATACTCCCTATCTTCCGACTGCGTGGCGCACGGTGTTCAGGATATAGATGAAGTCGCGCGCCGAACGCACGTCGCCGAGCAACGCCACTCGCGAAAGAACTTCCATTTCATCGCCCGCGATGTTGTGAACGCGCCGCAGTTGCTCGTTGTTCTTGAAATCATCCCAGGCCGACTCGGGCGCGGACTCGGTATCGGGGCTCAGCAGTGCCTGCGCGCGAGGATTGGCGAGGAAGAATAGTTCGCGGCGATCGAGTCCGAGTACTTCCGCCAGGCGGGTTAGAATCTTGTCGGAAGGATGGCGTTTGCCTGATTCGAGGTGACCGACGTATGGCGTGGAGGTCTTGATGCGATGGGCCACTTCCTCTTGAGTCAGGTCGAGTTGCCGTCTGCGCTCACGAATGACCTGTCCGAAGCTGCGTTCCTTGGTGCGTGCCATTGATCTTATGCCCCCGGGTTGTGCCGAATTGGCGTGGTCCGTGATTTGACCGTGTACTCGTCAAAAAGGTGGTTTTTGACACTTACAGTTAGTACCATCAAAATGACTTAAAGACAAACAAACTGCCGGTGAATTCGAAAAGACGCATTCAACAGCGTTATACGTTTGCGAATTGCGTCGTTCTACAAAATGTTGAGACTTCGCGGCCTTAGGAACATCGAATGAAAAGAAGGCTTATCTTATGAATGAGAACTATTAATGCATTTCCAGGGGCGATCCCGGTTAATTTCCGTAGGGGTTCCGCCCGTGATTGAGATAGATCGAAAAATCGGCGACGCCATCGTCGGCCCGCGGCGAACTCTTGAAGTGCGCGGCAGCCCCGTGACGGAGGCCGTCCACCGAAACGACATCCTTGCCGATCGAGCGGCCGTCGCGGTCGAAATAATGGACTTCGACCTGGAGCGGGCCCGCGTCGTCGCCTGTGTTGCGGACCTCGCCTTCGACCAACACCTGGCCGCCGCTTCGCACCAGGCGAGTTTCGGTCACCTTGACCGGTTCCGTGCCGAACAAGGCGAAGAACACGTAGCCGGCGAAGCATAACGCGACGAGCAGAACGATGATCGCGCTTTTACGCATGCGGGGCACAGGTTAGCACGCGCGCGTGACAGTATCGGTCCGGGAAGTTCGCGCACAGCGCCCCTGCCTGAGGATCTCATCCGGCGCCTCGGTCGATTCAAAGTTCAGGTATTTTCTTTTTGGCATCATTCAATTATTACGCCGATATGAATCTTGAAACCAAGCCGGCCGGTTCATCACTGTAGCCCGCCAGGTGCGGGCGCAGAAAGCCGCGGCGTAAGGCCGCGCGTTTCGGAGGAGGGGAGAGTGGACGGAAGGAGAACGACCCGGGTCGCTGCCAGGCTTCACCTGATCGCCGGGGTCGCAGTGATTGGATTGCTGTGCAACGCGAATGGGTGGGCGCAAACGACGACAACGACGACGACGACCGAACACCACAAGGCGGTCCAAACAACCACCGTCGTCGCCAGCACCAGCGAGCAGCAGCGGCTCGACGCGCTGTCCGGCCAGGTGAGCAATCTGCAGAAGCAGGCCGACGACACAACCAGCGAGGTCAAGAAGATAGAGCAGGCGATCACCGTCGCGCCGCCGGCGACGGCTGACGCGAAGCCGGCCACGATCGGCGAGCACGTGGGCCTGGTCGAAAAGGATGTCAGCGACATCAAGAAAGATCTGTCGGACAACCTTGGCATCAGCGTCCACGGGCTGGTTGATGCCGGCTACGAGCATAACTTCAATCAACCGATCAACAACGTCAACGTATACCGCGCCTGGGACGAGGATGGATTTCAGCTCACGCAGGGCAATCTGCACATCGAGCGCGATGGAACGGTGGGATTCGTAACCGACATCAACTTCGGCCAGGTCGCCAACTCGATTTCCTCGGTCACGCACTACTCGAACGTGGCGCCGGTCGGAAATCAGTTCGTCGATCCGACTCAGTACTACCTGACTTACACTGCGCCGATCGGATCGGGCATCAATTTTTCAGCCGGGCGTTTCGTAACGCTGCTGGGCGCCGAAGTCATTCCGGTTTACAACAACCAGAACTACAACGAGAGCCGTGGCCTGCTCGGTACCCTGGCCGAGCCGCTGACTCATACCGGCATCCGCGCCAGCTACACGTTCAACGACTACGTAGCGGCCACGGCCGGTTTGAACAACGGCTGGGACGATCCCGCGTCGCTCAACAACGGCGGTCCCAACTACGAAGGCCGCATCGCGCTCCACAACAAGGAAAAGACGCTGAGCCTCGTGGTCAACGGCATCTGGGGGCCGAACCTGGTGGGTCCGACCGGGTTGGGCAAGTCCAATTCCAATGTTGGCGCGATCGACCCGATCGTGGCCTGGAAGCCGTCGTTCATACCCAAGCTGACGCTTGAGCTCGAATACCTGTACGGGTCCGAGTCAGGTCCCGCGATCTACGGTCACAGCGAGTCGTGGCAGGGAGTGGCGCAATACCTGGTGTACGACCTCACCCCTTCACTTCAGTCGGCGACACGCGGCGAATACCTCGAGCCCGTGTGGGAGATCACTCAAACGTTCAGCTACAAGATCCCCGAGGTGACGGGACTGATCGCACGCCTGGAATATCGGCATGACGAATCGAGCCAGAACCTGTTCACCAATAACAATTTCGTGGACCCGGCGACCGGCCAGCAGCATCTATGGCGCGGCCAGGACACGCTGGACGCCAACTTCATTTACGCCTTCTAAGGCAGGAGCGAGTCAGTGGCGCAGCGATGCGCCGGCGGCGGGTCCGAAGCAGCGGACCCGCCGCTCTTTTGTTTGGAGGTTCCCGCACCCGCCTGACGATCTCGTCCCATCCCTCGATTAATTCAACACCCGTATTGCACGGCCGTAATATTTCGGTAATATGCTCGCCAAATATGATTAACCGTGCGGCAAATGCGTCATATTTAGGCGTCACCAGTGGCTACCGCCGCTCGAAATTCCTTGTAGATACAAAGGATTTTCGGCGTCGTGAAGTTATTGCGCCGGTATGAATCTTGTAAACAGACCAGCCGGTTCATCACTGTAGCCCGCTAGGTGCGGGCGCAGAAAGCCGCGGCTGAGGGCCGCGCATTTTGGAGGGAGGAAGCGAGTGAACAGAAGGAAAACGACCCGGGTCGCTGCCAGGCTTTACCTGATTGCCGGCGTCGCAGTGATTGCACTGCTGTGCAACGCGAATGCTTGGGCAGCAGATCCATCGACCGCAGATCCAGCGACAACGACAACGACCACGACCACGAAACATCACCACCACATGGCCACCACGACCACAACCACTGTCGTCGCCAACACCAGCGAGCAGCAGCGGCTCGACGCGCTGTCTGGCCAGGTGGGCAATCTGCAGAAGCAGACCGACGACACAACCAGCGAGGTCAAAAAGATAGAGGCGGCGATGACGGTCGCGGTGCCGGCGACGGCCGGT
>Ga0187879_10002750_pt1 | contig 11853 bp, 10 predicted proteins | sample June2016WEW_19_1_FD_132423 | JGI IMG/M metagenome (GOLD analysis project Ga0187879, IMG submission 132423) | Peatland microbial communities from SPRUCE experiment site at the Marcell Experimental Forest, Minnesota, USA - June2016WEW_19_10 | ecosystem: Environmental > Terrestrial > Soil >... | reverse complement strand
TGTGCCTATGACGTGCATCACAGCGCTTGGCGTCACAGTCGCATTTTTTTCCGGGAGCGCCAGAACGAACTCACTCCGAAGTAGACAAACAGCAGCGCGAAGGTGGCCGCCAGTAGCATCTTTTCAGTAGAGCCGGTGCCCAGGCTTCGGCGATGATATTCCCGAACGGCAGCGGTTGCGCCGACAAACGCCAGTGCCAGGAAGAACAATCCGGTTACTTCCAGCCAGAGCACATGCAGCACACGACTAACGTTCCGGATTGTGACGCTGCCGGCTTTGTAAAAGGCCCGCACCCAGCGGTTTTCGCCGGTCTTGCGTCCCGCCACTCGTAGCAGGGCGCGCCCTTGCGTGCTGAGATCTGGGGATGGCAAAGTTCTCCTCGGGTGCAACGGCCATGGTTATTTTAGCAGCCAAGGTTGCCTGCTCCGGGGGCATGTGCGCGACGCCCGGCAAATCTCGCCCCCCACTTTTGGCATCTTAATCAGTGCAGATGCGGGTTCGTCGGGCGCAACAAGCCTTTCACGTTCGAACGAGGTGTGCGAACATTTCTGTATCGACGGGCCCGCGAAAGGCTCAGGTGAAATCATGGACAAGCAACTCAAGAGCATGATTAAGGAGCTAGGGGACGCCATCAACAATTCGCTTTCCGATTCCGAACAGATTGCCGAGGTGATCTCTCGGATCAAAGAGGGCGGATACGACGTTTTCGTTGTCCTCGAGGCCACCATAGGCTTCAACCAGCGCGACGAGAGCGACGAAGAGGAAAGCTTACCTGCACCCCGGCTTTCCTCCGCCGATTTCAGAATTACGTCGCAAGACTTGCAGTTTCTGAAATCGCTCCGCATCAGCGCCGAGGAGGGCGAGTGAGGTCACAGCCGGAACGGTTGCCCCTCACGAGCGACGGTGATGGTGTGTGCTAAGATGCGGATTCGGTTGGGGCAGGCGCACGTCCTGTACAAAACGTGGCCATTATCCACCCTAGGGACATTGGCATTAGGGGCACCGGCAGATGAGAGATACCCTTGGAGTCTTGCTGGCAGGCGGAGCGGGCGAACGTCTCTACCCGCTGACCCGGGACCGCGCCAAGCCCGCCGTCACCTTCGGCGGCATCTACCGTATTATCGACATTACGCTCTCCAACTGCATCAATTCTGACCTGCGGCGCATTTACATCCTCACCCAGTACAAAGCTCTCTCTCTCAATCGGCACATCCGCGAAGGCTGGGGCAATATTGTTGGCCGCGAGTTGGGTGAGTTTATCGAGATCCTGCCGCCCATGAAGCGCGTCAGCGAGAACTGGTACATGGGGACCGCCGACGCGGTGTACCAGAACATTTACTCCATCGGCTCCGAGCAGCCCCGCCATGTGCTCATCCTGTCGGGGGATCATATCTACAAGATGAACTACGACCGGATGCTGCGCCAGCATAAGGACTCTGGCGCCGACGTCACCCTGGCGACGATTCTGGTCGACCCCGCAGAAACCAAGCATTTTGGGGTGGTCGAAATCGATCGTATCGGGCGCGTGGTGGGTTTCCAGGAAAAGCCGGAGGTGACGGACCTGCGCTCTCCCTACGACCCGCAAATGGTCTCCGCCTCGATGGGCATCTACTTGTTCAACACCGACGTGCTCATTCCGGCGCTGTTGAAGGACGCCGAAGATGCCACTTCGCGCCACGACTTCGGCCACAATGTGCTGCCCCGAATGGTCGGCGACTACAAAGTTTATTCCTTCAACTTCATCGACGAAAACAAGAAGGAAGCGCTTTATTGGCGCGACGTCGGAACTTTGGAAGCGTATTACGAAGCCAATATGGATCTGGTCTCGGTCGCACCGGTGTTCAATCTCTATGACACTTCGTGGCCCATCCGCACGCACATGCGGCAGTATCCTCCCGCCAAGTTCGTTTTCAACGATCCGGGACGAACTGGCGAGGCCCACGACTCCATCGTCTCCATGGGCTGTATTATCTCCGGCGCGGCGGTAAAGAACTGCATCCTGTCACCGGACGTCAGAGTCAACTCCTACACCCAGGTAGACACCAGCATCCTGTGTTCGCACGTGAATGTCGGCCGCCATTGCCGCATCCGAAAGGCGATTATCGACCGCGACGTGCAGATCCCCGAAGGAACGGTCATTGGCTACGACACCGAAGCCGACCGGCAGAAGTATCACGTCACCGAGAGCGGCATCACGGTAGTGACGCGCGATTACTCTCTCTTCGAAAATCCCATCACCGTGGACTACTTCACCTCGGAATAGCTTTTCGCCGGCGAGAGTTCACGGTCCAGTTGTAGCAGCTTTACACTGCCTTCCGCGTGTTATGTCCCACAGAGTGGGACAAGCTGAACTGGGCTTTTGACTTGCTTTCGTGCCGACTGAAGTGCGATCTCGCGTCAGGGCCTGACAGCCGTCGCTCACTCGTCGATCATCCGCGCCTTCACCGCGATGGCTCCTACGCACCATAACAATGCATCTTCAACATGCTCGCGCAGGGAGCTGCTGCTGAAGATAGTTCGCAACTGCACTCGTTCCGTGAGGCGGGCCGTCAGCTCGGTCAGCAGCCCCTGATAGCGGTCGGGCATGTGCAGCTTGGTGGCACGCACCAGATCGTCGAACACCAGCAGGCAATCGAGGATTACGCCATCGGGGTCAGCGTTTTGCGAATTGATCAGGTGCAAGGCCTCCGCGACATCGCAGAATGTCTCGATGTCTTGCGGCGCCGGTCCCAGCTTTGCCAAGTCAGGATCAAGCGTAAGCGCCTTTGCCCCGAGCTTCGGATGGGTGAAGAACAGCAGGCGTCCATCGGCCGTGATCGGACGTTCGTTGTCGCCACCGACTGCCAATAATGTGTAGAACTGCGGACCGTCGTGATCGCCGTCCAGCCGAAGGCCCACCAGCACCAGTTCCTCGTGGGGTGGTTGCTGGCGAGCGTGAAGAATGGGCAACTCGGACATGGGGCAATACTACATCCTCGCGGGCGCAACCGGTCTTATTTTGTGAACGCGACTTCTTGTCGGATTTCGCGTTCTTATTGCAGGATGAGTGAGGAGGCGCAAACACAAATGAAGAAATCGCTATTGACTGCGGTGTTCAGCTTAGCGCTGGCGCTGGGAACAGCTCAAGCTCAAGTCGTCGTCAGGATCGGACCACCGCCGCCACCACTGCGTCAGGTCGTCCCCGTTGCTCCTGGTGCTCGCTACGTGTGGGTGCCCGGCTATTATCGCTATAACGGGCACGCCTACGTGTGGGTGCCGGGTCGCTACGCAATCCCGCCATACCACTATAGGGTTTGGGTGCCGGGCCGCTGGGTGCCCCGGAATGGAGGTTATGTGTGGGTCGCCGGCTCTTGGAAGTAGTTTCCTCAGCGCTGCTCGAGCGACGGTCGAGGCATGCCGCTCAACCACATCCGCTCTTGCCGCAACTACTGACCGGCAGTAGCATCTACTTAACAGATATGGGAAACACCTTTAAGACAGCGTTATTGCTCACCGCTTTAACTCTTTTTCTTCTGTTCATGGGCCAGATTTTCGGGGGCCAGCGAGGGTTAGTCATTGCCTTCGGTCTGGCCGTGGTCATGAACTTCGTCTCGTATTTCTACAGCGACAAAATTGCTCTGGCCATGTATCGAGCGCAGCCAGTCACTCGGGAGCAGCTACCTCGCGCCTACGAAGTAGTGGAGCGTCTGACGCAGAAGATGGGCATTCCCATGCCCAAGATGTATGTGATTCCCACGGATTCGCCAAATGCGTTTGCAACTGGCCGTAATCCGAAGCATGCATCCGTGGCCATGACGGAGGGAATTCTGAACCTGCTGAACGATGAGGAACTGGAAGGCGTGCTGGCGCATGAACTCGGACACGTGAGGAACCGGGACATCCTGATCAGTTCGGTTGCAGCCACGCTGGCGGGCACCATTACCATGTTGGCCCGCATGGGATATTGGGCATCGCTTTTCGGAGGCATGGGCGACCGTGATGACCGGGACCGTGGAGGGGGTTTGATGGCGCTGCTGATGCTCATCCTTGCTCCCATCGCAGCGACGCTGATTCAGTTGGCGGTGTCGCGATCTCGTGAATATCAGGCGGATGCCACCGGCGCGCAGGTCACCGGCAATCCCTATGCATTAGCCAGCGCTCTGAAGAAATTGGATGCCGACTCCAAGCGTGTCCCCCTACAGGCCTCGCCCTCCACGGCCCATTTGTTCATCGTGGCTCCTCTGTTGGGAGGCGTGACGTTTGGCAACCTATTTTCCACTCACCCGCCCATCGCCAAGCGCATCGAGCGCCTGACCGGACGTCCGGCCGAACTGGACTACTGAGCAACGCGAAGCTTTTTCGTCGCGGTTGCTAGGCCGCGCATGAAGCTGCGGGATGGGAAACCGCAGCTCCTGACAGTGCAATCTACCTCAACAAACGGCTGTTTTCGAATATCCCACAATGTGGGATATAGCCCAGTTGTGCGAAGTAAACTTCAAGCCGTCTCGCGACCAGGAAGTTAAATTATGTGGAAAGATGCCTGTTCCCGGGAATGGGCGGCCTCATAATGATGTTCGCAAGTCGAAGAAAAGACGGGTACAAATTATTGCAGGCATCTTGAGTGCCACAAAGTAGCGACTGCAGGTTTACAAATGCGCGACGCGAGGTTCATAATTAAGTTGTTGCGAGACCTTCAAGAACAGGCCCTATTCCAAATGAACTCAGAATTTCCACCGTGTCTCACATTGTGGGAGGAGCATTTATGGCAGCAACTTCTGAAGCCGTGACAGAAGCTGATCATCGTGAGCGCATCTGGTTTTTCCCGCACAAATTCTGGCAAGTCACCAAGAACATGCCCAAAGATGAGGCGGCGAACCTGATGGCCGAAGTGGAGCGCTACGCGGAAGCGGGCGATGTTCTGGCACTCAAGAAATATCCGTTCGTATTTGTTGGCGATCCCTACAAGAAAAAGAGCAGAAGTCCAGCGGCCTGAAACTTTGCGATCAAGAGACTGCGGCGGCTGGTCGCTTTAGTCTGATCGGCCGCGAAGAAGCAATCGTTTTGGCCGGCATGGGACGGACCATGATCGGGAAACGCGATGTGGTTTCCAGAAGGTATCGCGCTCGAGCGACCCGTTCAGCTCCCCGGCTTATTCTGCGCAGTCCCTGTCCGTAGACGATCAAGAATCCGTCTTGGCGCTCGACCGTCACACGGGAGATGCTGCCATCGTGCGCTTGGTCGAATGCGTTTGCCAGCCGCAGTATTCCAATCAGCGGCATGATCTCCGAACGCCACTTCGCGCTGAGTCCCACAAACGAGGAGTTGCTGGTCAGGGGCAGGTCGCCGCTATGATAACGAACCAGCACCGCGACACAGCGCATTTCTTCTTCGCTCCAGCCCAGCGGAGGTTTCAATCTGGAGACCATGCGATATCCGCGTTTCGGGCGTGTGCTGTCATCCCCGTCCTTCTTCTTGCTTTTTCCCACCTCATGCAAGATCGCGGCAGCTTCCAGCATCCGGCGATGTTCAGGCCGCGCGGAAAGAATCTCGCAACGTGAAAGTCCGTCGTAAAGCTGTAACGCGAATTGGGTGACGCGGATTGTATGTGCAACATCGGGATCCAGGAACGAAGCCCAGCTCCGCAGCTTCTCCAACGCCGCTTCCTCCAGCCCGTGCCCGCTGGGCAGATCGGAACGCCACACGTGCCAGAGAGAATGTTTCCCGATCATCTTATGACGATAAAGATCCAAACGCTTCTGCCGCTCCTCCGAGACTCGCTTCTGCCATCGCAACCGTTCATCCGCAGGGATATTAGCGTACGCTCGAATCATCGCGCGCAAAACATCCAGGTCGTGGACCTCGCCGAGGGTATCCTGCAACTCACGCAGATCCTTTGCCCACTGCGCATGGCGTTGCGGTAGAAAGTTCTCCACCGTGTAACGGAATCGCTTGATTCCAATTCTCAGTTGGTGATAACCGACTCCACTGCGGTTCCGCAGCGCGCGACGGTGCAATTGGTGAGCCTCCATCCAGCGCTCCAGCGCGAGATGCTGAAACACCAGACCGTGCAAGGGAATATTGTTGGTCCGTTTCGCAAGATGCGCATTCAGCGATGCCCAGCGTTTGCGATCGAAACCGGCGAGGGCATCTTGTGCAGCGGCCTTGAGCACAGTCTCCTTCTGCGCGAGCGAGGCGGACAAACTTTCGCCAACCGGATCGCCGGGCTGTGAGAGCTTGGCCACCCACTCCATCATGACCTGCGTGTCGCGTAGCTCGCCCAGGCTGCTGAACAGCGGCTTGGCCAACTGCTTCATCTGCTTCCAGGCGGGGTCTGGATCGACCGAGAGGAAACCGTCTGCCATGGAACGGCAGCGCCGAATCGCAACTCGTAAGTCATGGACGGGATCAGCGTCGAAGCCGGCACTGGCTTTGTCGCACTCTTCCAAAGCGCGGCCTGCCCAATGGGCGAGGCCTGCCTTTCTTGGTTGAAGATCAGAAGCTGGGAGCATGAAAAGATAACCTGATGAAGTTATACCGCGAATTGCTCGCGATGGGGGTAGAAGAAATGGATCAGCTTCTTAGCCTCTGCAAAACAACATCTTCCCAGAGGCTAAAGCCCCAGTTTTATTTGAACCGTTTTGCGGCAGGCTGAAGAGGCTGCTGAAAAAGGCGAAACAGGACCTGGTGTCGCCAGCTAAAGCCGGCTCAGAACCTTTAAGCTTGCGCTTTCGGCACGACTGAAATCGTGCCCTGTTACAAAGCGCTTGCTTGCGACGTGGCTTGAAGTCGCGCCCTGACACAAACCGATTCTGCGGAAGCTCTACAGATAGACTCGTTCCGCACTGCGGATGGCGCGATAACGTTCGAACACTTTGCGATCGCTTTCCAGGCCGAGCACGGATTTGATACTGCTTCCACGGAAGGTGTGGGAGAGCATCTTCCACCAGTTGCGAAAAACGAACATCGGATCATGCGCAATGACTGCCGGCATGTGCCGGACCTTCATCCAGCGCTCGGAGCGCCAGCGCTCATACTCGATCTCCACCGGCTGCAAATGTTGCGTGGCGACGACGGCGGTGGTGCCATCGTACTCTTCGAGCCGGTCGATCTTGATCAGGTTGCGGGCGCGAAAATCCTTCGTCATGGGAGTACCCGGATATGGCGTCGGATGCTGGATGTAAGGCCAGTCCACGTACTCGCGGGCGAATTCCAGGTTCGCGTGGATGGACTCGCGCGTGTCGTCGGGATTGCCAACGATGAGTCCGCCCACGACATACATTTTGTTCTGGTGCAGGTAGTCAATCGCGCGCAAGGTGGCATTGCCGGTCTTCCGACCTGCCTCGCGAAATTCGTTCTTGGCCGCGGCTTTCAGGAACTGAAGATCGTCTTCGAGAATGTTCTCGATGCCGAGGAACACATAACGGAATCCTGCCCTCCGCATGAGAGGCGCCAGGGTGTCGCCATGCATCGCGATCGGAGACGTCATCGCTTGTACGGTGTAAGTAATGTCATTCAGCCCGGCATCGATGATGGCCTGGCAGAGCGCCTCAAACCGCTTGATGTTGAGGCTGATATTGTCGTCGACGATAAAGATGGCGCGGGCGCCGTGATCGCGCGCGTCGCGAATGTCGGCCAGGACACGATCGAATGTGTAGGTGTGAAAGTTGCGGCCTCGCATCTCGATGATGGAGCAAAAGCCGCAATCGAAGGTGCAGCCGCGCGAGGTCTCGACCACATCGACCGGACGACCCATCATGGTGTAGTTGTTCAGCACGCGCGCGTCGCGCTTGGGTAAGCGGATCTCATCGCCCTCCAGGCTGTGGACCGGTCGCGAAGGGTTTTCATGCCAGCCGTCTTTGGCAAGATAGGTGAGCCCGAGGATCTTGTCGAAACCCTCGCCGCGTTCCAGGGCCCGCAGCAACTCACGAAAGGTGATTTCGCCTTCGCCGCGCACGATGTAATCCACGCCGTTGCCGTTTTCCATGTAAGCCGCGGGCGCCAGGCTGGGGTCGTAGCCGCCCACGATCACGCGCACGTCCGGACGCAACGAGCGCACCAAAGCGACGATCTGCAGTGCGGTCTTGCGCTGGAAGGTCATCACCGACAGTCCCACAATGTGGGGGTTGAGCTCAGCCACGATCCGCTCGACCGTCTCGCGCACTCTATTCTGTACCAGGATGAGGTCTGCGATCGCGACTTTGTGGTGTGGGTCGACATTTCCAGCCAGCGAGGTCAAGGCTCCGTTGGGCATGCGGACCGCGACAGTCGGCATGTGCTCGAATGAGTCGGGCATGGAGAGGAGGAGAATGTTCATCGCGTAATTCTCGCAGACAGACATTGGCGACCGGTTCCCCACGAACCAGAACAGATGTTGCTGTCCATGCTACACCGAAATTGGATGTGAGGTCTGGCATTTGGAGGGTGATTTTGCTGATGGAAACTCCAGGACATCGCGGGAAAGCAGGGAATCAGGCTTGATCGGTTGAGCCAGCGAGCAACGGCTGGCCGATCCAGAGCTGGTTGCTGAGGCGTATCGCCCGGCTGGGACGCTTTCTGCCGTGCAATCGTGATTGGACTTCGTTGTAAGGGCCGACGAAGCGCAGCGACTCCGGCAAGCGAGGATAAATCCGGCGAAGCCAACGTAGCGCCCGTGATGAGGAGTTTCGTCCGCGCTCTCCATAGGCGAAGTGGAACTCCCCGCGCAGGTGGGGCGGCAACAATTCCGTTGTCAGCGCGCGATACCAGAACGGCGGTCGCACTTTGAGACCTGCGCCGTCTTGCAGTCGATGCGCCATCTCTCGCGTAGCGGCGGTTACGCCCAGCATGTCCGACTGCAATGCAGAATTCATGTACAGGCAGAAGCCGGCCCAATCCGACGGCAAGTATTCGCGTGGAATACCGAAGAGCGCGGCCGTCTTGCGACTCTCCGCGTAGTATTGTTCTCGCTCTGCTTCGCGCAGCGGCGGCAGCACGAGTTCGTAAGCCAGAAGCCCGCTGTCGATCAGCGTTGCATAGACCCAGCAGAGGGCGGAGACTTCGTTGGCTTCGTAAGACGTGCCTTGCGTAAATCGAGCTGTCGTCTCGGGAAGCGTCCCGCGAATGCTCTGGTGCCGGCGGTGGAGATGGCGCGCGGCGGCACAAGCCTGCTCGACGGAGCCGAAGACCATGGTGAACATCACGCGAAAGGTCTGGTGAAAGCGGCCGATCGGGTCGTTCAGGGTTCTGGAATGTTCCGCAATCGCCGTGGCGACCCAGGGATGGGCCAGCTGCAGGACCGCGGCGCGGCCTGCCGCCAGGAAGAGAGCTGATTCGCGATTGATTTTCCAGGTGATGGAATCAGGCGCGAAGATGCTTCGGGAGGGATCTGGGGTCGATGCTTTCAGTTCTGCGAGCAGGTTTTCGAGATCGCGAGCGGAAACAAGATGGGAGTCGCCATCGACCATATTGCCTTATCTTATAGCCAAAGGAAGCGGCGAGGGACGGCGGAACAGCAAGAAGTTTAAAGGGCGACTGGAATCAAGATCGGCTCTGGTACGAGGCGAAAAAGCAGATCCCTCGCGGGCTGAAGCCCGCGAGGGATGACAATAAATAAATAACGGTTTTTCGGCACGGCTGAAGCCGTGCCCCTTCCAAAGCTAGTCTCCGTAGACCGCTTCGCGCTCTTCCACTGCAGGCGCCGCGGGCGTAATGCCGCCGATGCTGCCGAGGGGAATAAATCCTTCCTGGCTGACCGGTTTTTCGCCCAGCACGTGCTCCTTGTAGAGCGCCATCATGCGCGCCTTCTCGGCTTCGGCCTTCACCTTCGCGTCGCGGGCCTGGAACTTCTCCTGGCGCGCGTTCTTGGCGATGCCCAGCTTGTCGAGAGTGTCGTTGGCGGCGGCGTTGACGTGATCGTCCACCAGCTTGAGGGTGTGCGCCGTGGTCTCCAGTCCAACCTTCTTGCCGCCGGCGAAGATCTCGTGACGGCCGTGCTCTTCGTACCACTTGGTCAGAGTCGCGGTCATGTGCATCTTTTCGACGATGTTGCGCCAGCCCACGCCGGTGTTGTAGGCGCAGAAGCTGATCTCGCCTTCCTGCGTGGCGTAGGGAATGATGCACTGCTCGGTGCGGCGGAAGTCGTAGTTAAACAGGTCCTGGAACCACATGCCGGCGACGAACAGGAAATTCCAGCGATCGCGGCGGCGCTTTTCGATGTCGGTCTCGGTGCGGTCGCCTGTGACCTTACCGTAATTCTTGCCGGTGGCGCCGAAGGTCTTGTCGAACTTCTTCAGCAGGTCGGTAAACTTGAAGTGCGTGGGCGACTTAAAGGGATCGTAGTTCTTCAGCAGCGCCAAGGTCATACCGGCAATTGACATCCACTTGCCGCGGGCCGCGTCGTTTACCTTCGCAATGTCTTTGGCGATGGTGTCGCCGTTCAGGAACGCCGTGACCGGAACTGCTTCCTTGGTTTCCTTGTCGATCATGACGGCCATGCCGACACCGCAGTTGGGATGGCAACCGCAGCTCAGAGATCCCCAATCTTTGTCGGGGCCGTGGACCAGGTCGGCCCAATCGGAGAAGGTGCTCATGAACGAGATGGGGAACCAGTCGCGCGTAGGCTCGCCCAAGCCCGTCTGGTTTTTGACGTCGTGAGCCAGATGCGACAGGGTGTAGCGCTGCGCCTGACGGCGCTCGTCGGTGATGGCCTCGTCGCGTCCGGTGAAGGAAACCGGCTGGAACGAGAGGAACGAGATGCGCTTGGGATTATCGAGCGCGAATTGAATGATGCGGCCAACCTGCTCGTTGTTCAAGTCATTGACAATAGTGACGACGGGGACGATCTCGACTCCGGCCTTGTGCAGGTTCTCGATGGCCTGAAGCTTCACATCGAATAGATTGCCGACCAGGCGGTGCGAGTTGGCAGCATTGCCGATGCCGTCGAACTGCAGATAGGCGTAGCGCAGACCGGCTTCCGCGGCCTGCTTGGCGAACTCAAAACTCTTGGCAAACTCGATGCCGTTGGTCGCCGCCTGCACGCTGTTGTAGCCGACCTTGCGCGAGTACGCGACCGCATCGAGGAAATAGGGCGACAACGTGGGCTCGCCGCCGGAGAACTGCACCGACATTTGACGCCGCGGCTTGATGGTGATGGCATTGTCGAGCATGGTCTTGATCTCGTCCCATGTGAGCTCATGCACGAAGCCAACCTGATTGGCGTCCATGAAGCAGGGATCGCACATCATGTTGCAGCGGTTGGTGAGGTCGATGGTGAGCACCGAGCCGCGGCCGTGCTTCACCGTGCTGCTGCCGTGATGATGCAGCTTCTCGTCATTGTGGGCGCGGATGTCGCGGCCGGGGAAGACATCTTCCAGGTGCTTGAAGAAGGCGGTGTCCATGGCCATCACATCTTCGAAGTGGCCGTGGATGGGGCAGTCCTTCACCATCAGGATCTTGCCATCGCGCTCGATGATCTGGGCTTTAATTTCGCCGGCCTTCTCGTTCATCAGCACTTCAACCGGCAGCTTGCCGTCGATGATCTGCTGGCGAATGTCGGGCACGCACTTGGGGCAAAGCGAATCCGTGCTGCGCGGCCAGCCGAGCGGGGGCTTGGATTTCTGGTAGGACTTGAGCAGAGGCTTGTCGGACCACTTGGGCGTAAATGAAGGATTGGGATGGATGCTGTTCAGTTTGTCGAAGACTACCCATGCGCCTCTGGCGGCAACGGTGACAGCCTTTTCAACATACTTTACGGGTTTGTGCATTTACGCCTCTCGGGTTTGAATGATGGTGCTGCTGCCCCAGGTTGGGCTAAGCCCCACACTTCTCTACTCTTACTAAGGTAATGACCCCAAGCCGAAAGGGCCAAGCAGGATGGAGTGAACGGACGGAATTAGC
>Ga0187879_10002749_pt1 | contig 11865 bp, 5 predicted proteins | sample June2016WEW_19_1_FD_132423 | JGI IMG/M metagenome (GOLD analysis project Ga0187879, IMG submission 132423) | Peatland microbial communities from SPRUCE experiment site at the Marcell Experimental Forest, Minnesota, USA - June2016WEW_19_10 | ecosystem: Environmental > Terrestrial > Soil >... | reverse complement strand
GCGTCGTCTCCCGATCAGGTCTTGACTTGGCTGCGTCGTGCCTCATGCACGTCAACCGGAACTACGTCTTCCAGGGCGGCTCCATTGATGTACGACAGTTCTTTCGCATCCGAAACCTGACTAGGCGAGTTAAGAGATTGCAGCCCAAGCTCACGTTCCAGCTGCGGGCGGAGTTCACCGTTCTCAACATGCTGAAAGTTCCTGACCTCCCTCCGGGAAGCCATTGCACCGAGCCCGTCACCTGCGAGTTCTTCGACCGCTGCAATCCGTCGCGCCCAGACGACCACGTCGGGTACCTGCCGCGAATCCAGGCAAGCGCCGTCGAGGAACTGGTGGAGATGGGCGTCGAGTCCATCCGTGACATCCCGGACGACTTCCCGCTGAACGAGCGCCAGCGTCGTGCGGCTACCTGTGTCCAGACAGGCGAGCCGTGGTTCAGCACTGAAATCAGCAAGGAATTGAGTGCGCTGAAGTACCCGCTCTTCTTTATGGATTTCGAGACCGTAAACCCGGCTATCCCGCGGTTTCTTGGCATGCGACCTTATGACTGTCTGCTGTTCCAATGGTCGGTTCATGTGGTGAGAGAGCCTGGAGCGGAACCCGAGCACCACGAGTTCCTTGCCACCGACACGACTGATCCTCGGCGCAAGTTCATCGCTTCGCTATGCCCTGTCCTTGGCAAGAGCGGAAGCATCTTGGTGTACAGCGCCTTCGAGTCGCAGCGGCTTTCGGAGCTTGCGGCTTGGCTGCCCGAGTTCGCGGGACGCGTCAAGAAAATCCAGCGGCGTCTATGGGACTTGCTCCCTGTGGTCAGGAACCATGTGTACCATCCAGAGTTTGCAGGGTCATACTCAATTAAGAATGTGCTTCCTGCGCTCGTGCCCAGCATGAGCTACAAGGGCATGGAGGTTGCGGATGGTCAGGACGCCGGTCTCGCTTGGGAGTTGCTCATACGAGGCGTATTGGACGAGACCGAGGGGAACAGGATCAGGAGGGCGCTGCTGGACTATTGCGGGCAGGACACGCTGGCGCTGAACAAACTGGTAGAAAAACTTCAAGTAGCATCAACCTAAGCCACCGGAGTCAGGTCTGGGATAGCCTGTCCCTACGGACATCACACTTCCGAAGCGCGCCTTTTCCTCCACCTCTACCAGAGCCGAACCGTTCGGGTGCAACTCCTCGGGATTTTTCCTCAGGTCAGGTCGCTGTCGACAACCAATTGACTGTCGTCACGAAAGGGGACAGATGAGCAGGCATTACTGGCGTGAGCTGGAAGAGGCTGAAGCTAGAACGTCCATCACCTTTCCGTTCCTTCCAATACCTGGCGAACCATGGACTGCAGTTCCGTTTCTTCAAAGCGCCTTTCTCTGAGTCTACCTCTGGCCGCCTTAATCACTATGCCCATGTGATCGAGAGATGTCGCGTGAGTCTCTTGCACTGCGGTGGCGACGGCCCGCGAAATATCCTCCGCACTGGCTGGTAGGGGAGGTTTGGCGAGTGTGATTGCGGCAGGTCTGTGTCCGCCCAACTCCTCAAGCTGAATTTGGATGGTATCCAATTGTGCCGCGACATTGTCTAATTTTTCGCCGAGGTCGACGTCAACGATCCTTTCAAGAGCTTCTGCGATTCTTTCTAAGAGCTCGTCGCTCATCAGTATGGTCTCCTTAGACAGTGTTTTGTTGGCCAGCTTTCGTCGATGGCAATCTGAGACACGGGATGGTTAACTGTGTCTTCAGCCGACGAGCAGGTTTTCCGCAACGCTGATGCGGCGAAACTCCGAATGGAGGCTGCGGGGCGCCCGGTGGCTGCCAATCGGTTCAACGCCGTTCTCCGTCAGAGCATTGAGCAATTCTCTCAGGACCGAGTCTCGGCGCCGTACAAACGCGGACGCGAAAGAGCGCCAGAATATCCACCCGGCCCTTTCGAGAACTCTCTGACGGTCCATGTCCTCGATCCATTTGTCTGAACCATGATATCTATCGCCATCACATTCAACTGCCAAGCGCATATCGTTATTACCCTCAACGACGAGGTCGATCCTGTATTGGCCCACCTTCACTTGCGGCGTGACCCAATATCCGCGCTGGGTCAGCTCGTCATAGAGTTCGGTTTCGAAGGGCGATTCGCACAGACTTCGAAGGTTCTCAACGCGCGTCTCGTCTTGCACGAAGGGGGTCGAGAAATGAGTAATGAGGCTGCGGCGCAGGCGGTCGGCTGAACTCAGATGATCGAATTCGACCGAACGCACGAGGTACATCCGATCCTGGGCCCGCGATGCGGCAACATTGAACCGTTGAGCGAAGGTATCTCTCGACAACGGAGCTCCGACTTCATTCGGGGCGGAAACCATCGTGAGAAACATGATGTGCCTTTCCTTGCCTTGAAAAGCGCGGGCATCGCCGCACTCGATTCGACGACGGCGCAATTCTTCCGGACCGACTTCTTCGATCAATCGTTCCCAGACAGCATAGGCTTGCTTGTCACCAAGAAGAGAGACCACTCCTATGGTCCGGTCCGCCATCGCCTGATCTGAGATTATCCGCTTGATCTCGTCCACTATGAAACGCACCTCGGCGAGATTCAAATCACCTTTGCGATAACCATCCTCGACGAGGACATCAATGAGAGGCGGATCGAGCCGCTGCGAGGCTTGAGGTACACGCAGCGGCCTGAGCTCATGATTGTAAAACTCGCGCTTGGAGTACTCGATGATCGGAGCTACACACCGAAAATGCTCCCTTAACATCACGTTGCTACGAGCGAATACGACTTTGAAAAGGTCGTACATGGAACGCTCCGGCGACATCTGAGGGCGATAAGTCGCGACCTGGCCGGCGAGAAACCGGTTCATCAAGCTCCGAACCTTCTCCTCTTCGAGGCCGACACCCTCCGGTGAGACCTGCTTGTCGTCGCCGACAACCAGGATTTTTCGTGCACGGAGCAAGGCGGGGAGCGCGGTCAAATCTGATTGCGAAGCCTCGTCAATAATTACCAGATCAAAACATCCAAGTTCAGCCGGCAGAGTTTCCGCGATGCGGTGATGCGACATGATCCAGCACGGAACCGCGGGATTCGATTGCATCGCCGCCATGCGGGCATCCTGACGATAGCGGACAGCGCGCTTGCCTGTCCCTTTGCCGATTTTCTGGATTGCACCGAGGTAAGCTTGCAAAGCAGCGCGGATGGCGGGAGAGGCATTCTCGGCAAGCTTGAGCCAAGTTCTCTTAACGACAATGTCATGGTAGGCCCGCGCCAACGAGGTCTCGGCATTCTTGCGGTCCTTCCACAGAATACCCAGCACATCCTTTGCGTCTATAGCCTCCAAGTGTGTTGCAAGCCTTCTCAAGCGCCAGCATTGCCGCCAATTGTCGGGCAAGAGTGAATCTGTTGTTCCCGCCAGCGGCTGCCTCAACCTGCCGGCATAAAAAGGTGCGCCGGATTCTTCAATCTTGGCCGTAACGTCACGGACGATTCTCAACTGCGGTCTCAGGCCGTTGATGCGCACGAGCTCACTCATCAGGCTGGCCCATGCTGCCTGCATGTTTGTGTCGCTGACTGCGGGATTCCCGAATGCGTCCCTCAAAAACGCCCTTATCTCCGTAATGACAGTTCCGGTGCGATCCTGCAATATTCGCTGGAGCGACTCCTTCACTGCCCAAACGCCGATCAGCCGTTGCCGGTTGACATGGTGACGCAACACACTTTCAAGCTCTGAGAACCTGCCTGGGTCCGAGGTCCGATGGAATTCAATCCACGCGGGCAGAAGATCTCTCGCATGGGTTTGCAGCGTGGTTTCGAGGAACACTTGCTGTTTCACTTTGCAGACAACTGCGTATAGCTTGGTCGCTTCCAGGCCGTGGCTCGGAGTCATTCCGCCGACTGCAGCCAGCCCCAATTCCGCCGCGAGACTATTCCATTTGTAGGCCAGTTCGCGCAGCCGTCGTTGAGTGTTGAGATACCGCAAAACATACTGCCATTCATTTGCGGCTTTCGGCGCATTCCCCGTAATCAGAAGTCGTTTGATTTTGTCCTTCTGCTCATTCTTTCCGTACAGGCCCCTTACGCCGAATGCACTCTTCCCGGAGGCGAGATTGCCGATGGCTTGCAGGCACAGCTCGTCGGTCTCAACGTCGGCGGGAGCGGAGACCGGCTGTGGGATGAAGACTTCCCGTTCCTTTGCACATTCGGTCAATTCACGGCCAAGATTTTCGAGGGTTTCAAATAACTGCCGGTCTTCGCGGAGGTGAAGCTTCGCTGCTATCGACCTGGTCCATTCGAATCCCGGTTGCGATAACTCCCGATCAAGCTTCTGCAATGACTCGACATGGATCAACGCCGTGTGCACACATGCGAAAGTTGCCTCGTCCGAATTGACGAGAGCCGGAACCTTTCCGGCGTCAATCTCGGCGGACAACGCGGCGTATTGGCCAAGGTCGCGGTGTGCCTGCACTAAGACCTCGGAAGTCGGAAACTCTGAAACATCTGGCAGAGGTTTATCGAGATACTCCAAATCCTTGCTCAGGAGTCTGCGGGCCTCCCGAAGTTTGGCAATATCGGAGTCCGCAAATTTGGGCGTGAAATCTCGGCCGATACCAAGGGCGTCAGGAATCCATTCGGACTCGTGCAAATGAGAAACAACTTCGCGTGCCGCATCTTGCGGAAGAATGTGCTCATCATCGACGGAAAGTTGTTCTAAGTTTTTCCGTGCCCACCCCTCCAGCTCCGAGCCAAGGCGTGCGAGCCGAGAGTGCAGAGCATCAATTGTTTCCTGGAGTCGTTGAATGTCCCTGCCCGTGGCCTTTCGGTCAATGGTCTGCACCTCTGAAGCTATCTTCTGGATTGCGAACTCGAAGAGTTTCAGACCTTCCTGTTCTGTCGTCAGTAGCGGTATTGCAAGCGGCCTAATCTCCTCGGGAAGCTTTTCCCGCACCTCGATGAGCGCAGGATCCTTCATCGAGGTGACCAGAACGCGGCGGCCGTTGGCCAAATAATGCGAGATGACGTTTGCGATCGTGTGAGTCTTGCCGGTCCCCGGGGGTCCCTGCACGGCCACGCCGTCCGATACCTCAAGAGACTGCACGATACGTACCTGTTCTTCGTTAAATGGCTTAGGAAAATAAAGTTCCTGAAGCTTGTTGCCGGAGCCGTCGTGCTGAGTTTTGAGACCTTGGTAAGAGTCCGAGACACCCCGAAACGAAGGGAGGTCTATGATTGAATTGTCCGTTGGAGGGTCGGTCACGACCGCAAGGATGGCTCCTGGGAGCGGACAATCCTCCTGCTCAAGAAGAGTTTTGAAACTGGCCAGATCTTGCACAAAGAGATTGGTCGTCCTTTGGCGCGCGAACACCACCCACGTGTCGGACACGCGAAGGTGGTCGTCTGCTGGCGGGAGTGATCTGTCATCCGCTGAGGTTCTGTCGGGCCAATAGATCCCGTTCGAATCAAGGTGGGTCGCGGCGGCTCTCAGAACTGGCTCGAAGGTCGCCCGCTCAAAGGGAGAAAAAGCGAGCTCTGCGGCGGCGAAGAATTGTTTCGCGATTGTTTCAAACTTCGCAACGCCTGGATTGTCCACAGAGGCATACCAATCAACTTCCGCAACCGGGTCGGCGCGTCTCGGACGCACTTGTATGGCGGCAGTAGTGGGATCGATCGTAATTTCCACGAGCTGTGTGATGATTGGATAGTCGAGACCGGTGCCGTTGTAATTCCACCGGGCGACGCCAACACCCCAAACGAGTTCAAGTTGGGTTTCGAAAATACCGCCTTCCAATACTTGCTTGAGCGTGAAGAGCTCGGCATAGATGCGAATCACTTTCCGGCGGCGCTTCTCCTCTTTTGACCAAACGGCCCATTGTCCCTTCGAATACGAGTCAAATGCACCGTGCACGGAGGCACTTCTGTCGAACTCCTCCAGCTTGATATCCTGCATGGGATCTACAGTGGGGATCGACGTATCGTTAGGCCCCGCCTCTGTCAGCGGCGACCTGCGATACCCAGCGGCGATCAGGATCGACCCTTCGACTGAGCTCTTGAGTCTCGGTTCCACTTCCGGGCTTCTCGTCAAGTCAATCCATGGGCGGAGAAGTTCGTCGACATCCGGTGGGCGGGTTTCGCTGATCCGTTCCACAACAAGCCATGCGCCATCATCCCCGTCGCTATCCTCCGTATTCAAACGAATTCCGGAAAGACCCTGTATATCGCGCTCGTAAATCGCGAACTGTCGGTGTTGTCCTACGGTTGAAGCGGTCTTCGCACGGAGTCTGGCAGACTGCTGCACGAATTCGATCAGTGATACTAATCGCTGATTTTCTATGCTCATAACGAACGTCCAAAGGTAATGAGCGTGCTTGATATAACAACCCAGTTGTGGACAAATCTTAGCCTATCTTGAAGGAATTGCGCTGATTCTCACGCGGAGTTACGTCCGCTGGATACTCATCTAGTAAATGATGGATCGTTGGGCCTAGCGCACGGTTAGTAGTAGAGTTCGGCTTTTCGGAAGGACTGCCACCTTCATGCCTATGGTCAGCGCGGTAATAGCCCGCTTACGCGGTCCTTCGAGATCCCGAGCTTCATTGCGATCGCGCTTAGGTTGAGCCCTTGTTCCCGTAGGCGTCCCGCTTCTATGCACAGACGCTCATCTTCCTTCGGCTTGATTTCGAACTGATAGATTGAATCGGCCCTAGCTAGAATGTCCCCAATAGGCAAAGTGTCGATCTCACCTCCGGCAATCTTCTCCAGTAGGAATTCCCGCTGATCTCCAGTGCGCGCCGCGCCGAACTTCGCATGACTGGCCAATTCCGACGCCCATTTCTTAACCAAGGCTTTGTCGACCACATGTTCAGGAAAGGAATCTCCGCTCTCGTCCGAATCCTCCTCCAGTCCTCCGGTGAGTTCCTCAAAGGCTTGGAACCAATCGGCGAAGCACTGATGAATGTGCACAATGTCCTCGTGAACGAACGCCAGGTCGATGACCGCAGTCACGCCGACTTTATCGCGATATGCTTCTATCTCGCGACGGGACGCTACAGAATCGGCTTTCTCTATCCCTACTGCACTTCCGGCGCCGATGGACTTTTCAAGATGTTCGACCGCTTCGTCGACCTGGAATTCCTCAAACGGCGCCCAGTTGACGTAGACCAGTTTTGCCCCGACAGCTTTGGCACAGTCTAGAAACCTCTCCCAATCCCCTCCATGATCTTCGTTCCAGTCAACGGTTTTCTGGCTTGTACCGTGTGCCCATCCATAGAACACGACAAGCCCGTGTCCCTTGGCAGCTTTGACAATGGCTCCAGTTACTTCAAGAAGCGCATCTACGCTCTTTGCATCTTTCCTGGTCACGTTGCCCCCCAGGGTTTCCGCCGCTCGATTCCTGCCCTTCAACAATGAGCGATCCGAATCCACTTTACTAGACTGACCTTGTGCGTAGCAGCAGCAGCTCACCTCCACCGAGCAGGTAAGGGTCTGTCCAGTACTTATCCATCGACTGGTAAGATACCAGAGCAGTTGAGCCATGACACTTCACGCGTTCAACCAGCGGCTTCTTGCAGAGGATCTCGTGCGCGTCCGTCGGGCGGACGAGCTGGAGCGCTACGCAGCCTCGCAGCGGCATGCGCGTATCGATCCCAACCCTCACCAGATCGACGCCGTGATCTTTGCACTCCGACGTCTCCGTGAAGGTGGCTGCATCCTTGCTGACGAAGTCGGCCTGGGAAAGACGATCGAGGCTGGCTTGGTTATTGCCCAAAGTCGCGCCGAAGGTGCGCAACGTATTTTGTTGATCGTTCCGAAGTCGCTAATTGGTCAGTGGCAGAATGAGCTAGCAAGTTTATTCGGCATCCAAGCGCAGGACGACCAAAGGAGCTTTGTCGCGCCGGGGGTATATCTGGTCGGTCGAGAGTCTGGCGGGAGCGAGCGTGGTGCTGCAGCGCTCGGTGCCGCACCTCCGTTCGACCTTGTCGTGATCGATGAGGCGCACGAGATCTTTGCTGGACTGCACAAGCGGTATGGGCGCGAAGGAATCTACGAGGAAACTTCGGGTGAGGCCCTGATGGCTCATCGCGTCCGAGGTTTCTTGCGTTCATCGCCCGTGCTGCTCCTGACGGCGACGCCGATGCAGAACTCCCTTGTTGAATTGTGGGGTCTCGTACAGTACGTGGAGCCAACTGGCACGTTGCTCGGCGATATTGCCACGTTTCGCAAGGTATTCTGTGCTGAGGACGACAGAACGTTGGTCCCTGGCCAGGAGCACGAACTGCAACGACGGCTCGCGGTTGTTCTCCAAAGAACTCTTCGCCGTCAGGCTCAGGAATTCCTTGATCGCCCGTTTACGCAACGGCGCTGCAGGTTATACGAATACGCGATGAGCGACGACGAACGGTCGCTCTACGACGACGTAACTGAGTATCTCCTCCAGCCCTCACTGTATGCCTTCTCCGGTAGACAAAGGCGGCTGCTACTGATCGGGTTTCACCGACGCATGGCCTCGTCTATCCCTGCGCTCGCAGCAAGTTTGGAGAACGTGGCGGCGCGGCTCCGTCGTTTGCAAGGAAACTTAAGTCCCGACGATACGGCTGTCGACATGTACCGCGACCTTGAGGACGAAGACGAGATCGAAGGAACCTCCGACGAACTGGCTTCGATAGGCGATCCTTCAACGTTGGCTGCCGAGCTAGCTCGTGTCGAGGGGTTCATCGTCCGCGCCCAGTCGCTACCGCACGATGCTAAGGCACGCTCGTTTCAGGAAGCGATTCGGGTGGTACTCGACTTGGGGGGACGTGGTCATGGCAGCGGCAAAGCCGTCGTGTTCACCGAATCGATTACGACACAGGAGTACCTGCGAACGTTGCTATTGGCGATGGGCCTCCAGGATGAGGACATCACCCTGTTCAGAGGTGTGAACGACGGCGAGCGTGCGCGTCATGCACACGCACGCTGGCAAAAGGAGGAGGGTTCCCGATTTTCGCCAGGATCCAAGCCGAGTCGCGAGGTTGCCGTCAGGCTCGCACTCGTACACGAGTTCCGCACACGCTCGAAGGTTCTCATCTGCACCGAAGCCGGCGCAAAAGGCTTGAACCTTCAATTCTGCGAGACAGTGATCAACTACGATCTGCCCTGGAACCCGCAGCGCATCGAACAGCGCATCGGGCGATGCCACCGATATAGCCAGCAACGCGATGTCACCGTGGTCAACTTCATCGCACGGGATAACGAGGCGCATCGGCTCACCTTTGAGATCCTGAGTCAGAAGTTGGATCTTTTCGGTAGGGTCCTGGACGCATCCGATACCGTTTTGCATGAACCAAAGACAGATGCGCCCGAGATCGTGGTTTCGGCATTGTCCGTCGAATTCGAGAGTGACCTTCGGAACATCTACAGTCGCTCGCGCACTCTCGACGAGGTGACGAGAGAGATTGCCGCGTTGCGGGATAAGATTTCGGAGCGACGGGATGCATACGAGAAAGAGTATGACCGGACTTCGCAGATCATTGAGTCGCGGTTCGACGAGAACGTGCGGAAAGTGTTCAAGAGCCTCCGCGAGGACCTGCCCCAGGGGCTTGCCGATCTCGATCGCGATCTCGCTAATCTCGTGGACGGTTATCTTGCCGCGCGCGGTGTTGCATATGGGCGTTCCGAGAGCGCGGGCCGAGTCGTGTTTGACGTTGCGCAAGGTACGACATTTCCCGTTGAGATAGGGGACGGTCGGCGGTTTGCCACCGGAGACGCGAGGGCTCTGACCGACGCCGAGGCTTTGAACCTCGTGCACCCTCTAGTTCGATCGGCAATCGATGAGGCTCGAAGGTGGCCGGGTGGGCGGGTCGAGTTTCTGCTGCCGCCAGACGCTCGTTCGGACCTCGCGGCCTTGGCCGGGAGTGTCGGGATCATCCGTGTTGTCTTGGTCGATTATGCTGGGTTCGAGCCAGTGCAACGGTTAGTTGCGGGTGCCGTGATTGATGGTGCTCCGATTGATCCATTGCTAGCCGCCAGGATCGTGCGGTTACAGGCCGCCGACGGGCCAGCTTCCCAGCTTACGGCCGATTCACGTTCATTGGACGACGCGGTTGACGAGGCGGTGTTCATCGATCAACGCGATGTCGAGAAGGGTGAACAGAAGCACTTTGAGCAAGCCATAGGTCAACTTGAGCGTTTCGTTCAGGATAAAGTCCTCGTGTGTCGTCGCGAACGGGTGAGTATTGGCGAGAAACTGAGTTACGCACGTGCGCGACGTGACGAGGTGGTAGGTTCCACGGCCAGAGATCGGATTGAGGCAGAGATCGATCGGTTGGCCACTAGGGACGAGAGTCTCGATCGCCGGATCAACGCCCTGGAATCGAGAGAAGATGAGGTCTATAAAAAATGGAGGGACAAATACCACGAGCTTCGCTACCGACCGCCGACGGTGAGACCATTGTTCGAGGCGACCTTTCAAATCTCCCCACGGAACCGGGAGACGTCGTGCTGAGGCTGCTGCACACCGCCGATTGGCACCTCGGGCGTAGGTTCCCGTCGTTCCCAGAGGATGCGCAGAAAAAGCTGTCACGGGCACGCATGGACGTGATCGCCAACATCCTCGACGTGGCGCGGCGTAACGCGGTGCATGCTCTGCTGTGCGCCGGAGACCTGTTCGACGATCCAGAACCCGAGCCCGATTTTTGGGAAGGGCTTGCAAGGACCCTCCGGGAGCGTGGTGCCCCGCATCCTCCTATATTCTTGGTTCCTGGCAACCACGATCCACTCACGGCTGAGTCTGTATGGGCACTGGGTCATCCATTTCGAGCACGGCTTCCGGAGTGGGCACACGTCGTCGATCGGGATGACTTCACCTATGAGCTTTCGCCCGATGTAGTTCTCCATGCCCGCCCGTGTCGATCGAAGGCGGGCGAAAATGATTTGGCCATGGCGCTTCCAGCCCGCCAACCTGGCGATGAAAGACTTCGTATCGGTTGCATCCATGGCTGTACATTCGACATTGATGGGTATCAGACGAACTTCCCGATTTGCCGAGATGCAGGCGTCCAACGCGGATTCGACTATCTCGCAATAGGCGACACACATTCTTTTCGCGATGTCACCGCCGATTTGCCGGTCCCCACCGTATATCCTGGCGCTCCCGAACCCACGAACTTCGGCGAGCCGGGTGCTGGTAATGTCGCACTCGTCGCATTATTCCGGCGAGGCCGGCGTCCACGCATCGATGCCGAGCGAGTCTCGTTTTGGCGCTGGATAGATGTTGAGTGCCGTGACATGAACGAACTTCGCGGCGTATTGACGATCCAGGACCTCGATCACCACGTTGTCAGACTGCATCTCAACATGACGGTGTCTCTGTCGGAAGAGAGCGAGGTCGAGCGGATGTTACGGGACCTTCAAGGAACCGATGCGACGCACGGCCGTGCTGGAGTCTTGGTGGTCGATCGCTCGAACCTGCGGTTGCAGGTTGGTTCGGGGGACGCTTTTCCCGACGACCTTCCGGCCGTGCTCAGGGACACTGTTGACCGACTCGACAGGCTCATTGCAGACGCAACGGAGGAATCTGAAAAGTCCAAGGCTACGCGGGCCTTGGCGCACCTGTACAAGCTGCTGCAAGACCAACACGCGACTGGCGGACCCGGATTATGAAGCTCCGTCGCCTGCACGTCATGAACTTCGCTGCCGTCCGGCAAGCGGACATCGAGTTCGGGCCGGGACTCAACGTGTTGTATGGGCCTAACGACCTCGGAAAATCTACGTTAGTCGACGCAATCCGCCTGGCGCTGTTGCTTCCACACTCTTCGACATCTTGCGACCAGTACGTCGGTTGGACCGGTGGCCGCGAGCCGATCGTCGAGTTGACCTTCGAAACCGAACCGCAACGCATCTGGCGTG
>Ga0187879_10002746_pt1 | contig 11878 bp, 8 predicted proteins | sample June2016WEW_19_1_FD_132423 | JGI IMG/M metagenome (GOLD analysis project Ga0187879, IMG submission 132423) | Peatland microbial communities from SPRUCE experiment site at the Marcell Experimental Forest, Minnesota, USA - June2016WEW_19_10 | ecosystem: Environmental > Terrestrial > Soil >... | reverse complement strand
TTTGAAACGCCTTGGCCAGATCGTAGTAGGCTAGATCGCACCGCGAATCGATTTCGAGCGCCTTCTGGGCAAAATCGATCGCAAGATCCGGCTGCCGCATCCGGTTGTAGTGCGCGCTGAGATATTCAAACGGCAAGGGCGAGTCGAGGTGTTGCGCCTCGTTCATTTGGGCCGCAGTGGTGTAGTCCTTGACCGCCTCATCGTTCTTCCCCAGCGTCTCCATAACCAGGCCGAGGTTGTCGTACGCTTTCATGTACCCGGGATCGAGCCGGATGGCGGTCTCGTATTCCTGCCTGGCCATGGCGAAAACCTGCCGCGTGTAATACACCCTGCCGAGAAAGTAGTGAATCTCCGGCGATTTCGGTTCGAGTTGCGCCGCAGCTTGCAACTCCACTTCGGCCAGGTCATAGCGGCCCACGAAGGTGCAGACCAGGCCAAGGATCTTGTGGGCCTGGGCGTCCTTGACGTTAAGCTCGAGCGACTTTGACAGCTCGCGGACCGCCCCTCCGATTTGATGAGTACGGAAACAAACATACCCAAGGTCGTAGTGCGCTTTGGCGGACTCGCCGTGCTCTCTTACGTATTCCTCCAAGCCGGGCCTGGCTTGCTCGAACTTACCCAGCGCGATGAGTTTCTCTAAGGGCTTGAGCGTGTCATCGTCTGGAGCTTGAGCCGGCCGGTCAAGCGCGTGTGTGGCGGCATTGCCCGCGTCCGTGAGTTGGTCAGCAGCTTTCGCCTTTGATCCGAGAGCGAAGGCAGAAAGGGTAAGGGCCAGCACGAGACTCCCCAGCCCGCCCGTCCGTCCGAAGACGAAATCTGAGTAGTCGGTTCGAGCCCTTGACGGGAGAACTGAATCGCCAGCCCTCTCACCTGAGGGGACACTCGAGTAGTAAACCCTCTCCCGTGGGAACAGGGTGTCGCGCTGCGGCGTTTTCATCAGCCGCAGTGTGACGGGTGAGGGGTTCTCTGCCGAATTCAACATCTTCCAAGGCCCATGCGCTGGCATCTCACATCCTTAAGTCAATTGCTCGAGAAATCCGGAACCTGTCTAGCCGACAAATTATCCCATTCCGGACCCCGCCTCGCCGCTCACAAAGTGTCGCCTCCTTCTGTGCAAAATGCACTCGTTCTGGCGCTTTGAGCGTTCAAATTAGTGCAAAACCGTACGCAAAACACGCACAATTTGTACCATTCGAAACAGCGACATCCTTTGTTTTCAAGCACTTCTTAGCTTCGTTCCCATTGTTTTTCATTCTTCTCTGTTTCTGAGCTTCGCCCTCCTGGCCGAAACCGCCCTGCACGCCAGCGTCGTGCGGACCCGCAGCGCTTGCCTACGACAGGATGTCAACAATATGACCACGTTTGTAGGCTATCATGTCCCGCCCGGATCTGTCAAGCGAAAAATGCGCGCTCCACGGCGGCACCTGCCGACCGAGGTGCGTGCTTCTTGCGGCGGGTGCATTAAGCATCTACCCAAGCCGACACTGGCGTGATTTAGTACCGCCGGGTCAATAAGGACAACAACACATAAGAATCAGCCAACAAATCTCCCACCTTTTTTGCGCTTGACGAGCAAGAGGCGAGGGGACATAATGCCCGATAGAGGTATCAACAACAATGGCAACCATGGGAGCTGGTCCCTTTTCGGGACAAGAGCGGATGCTTCGCAAGAAATGGCTGGAAGACCAAGGCAAGCGGATTGGCGGGGAATGGGCGAAGTTTCCAAGTCCGGCGAACATTATGTTAAGTACGCCGATAACCGTCACTGGCGTTGTGAGCCAGGGTGTGGACAAAGTCCTACAGGCTAAAGCCGGCGCTGCCCCATTTCCCACTGACGTCAAGCATGGCACCTTACATCAGCCGCACGTTCCGCCTGATCCAAATCAAACGAGTCCGGTGCCAAATCCATACACCAAAGCGATGACCCGTGCATCCGGGCGGAAGGCCGCGGAGGCGGTGGACACATATCTCATTGGCAATATCCCTCTCGTCTCCTCCATATTCGGAAGCCCGCTGACAACGGGGATCGAGAAAGCGAGAACCGAGAAGGCCAAGAGCAAATTGGCCACACTCGTAGCTGGGCAAGGCCCGCACGATGCAGAGAAAGAGGCCAAATACCGAACCAAGCTCATGGTGGGATTGGCCGAAGATCTGGAAGCGGCGCTCAAAGAAGTGCGCTACGCCCTGGAGTATTTTGGCAACCACGTGAAAGCCGGCCGGCAGAACCCAACGTGCGATTATGTTGCGCATCTCTACGGGTTTGTAACTTACAGCGAGTCCCGGATCGACGAATTATCGAATTTAGCCGATGACGTAGACGCGTATTTGAAGGCGCTACGAGGTGCGGTAACAGCGGGAAAACAAAAGTTGCAACTGCTTCATCAAGGATGCGACAAGGTTACCGATGCCGTCTTGAACAGCCACGATCCGAAAGTCGAATGCGGCAAAAACTGCTGCGCCGGTCCTGCGCCCGGGGCACTGGGCCTGCCGGCGCCTCCACTCCCGCCCCGGATGGCGCCGGCTCCTCAAGTGCCCCCTGTCCCGCAGGGGCAAGCGCCCAAATTCACGCCCAAGCCGCTCCCCAAACCACCCCAACAATAGGCCTTGGCGGCCACCAACTGTTCAGGGTTTTAGCGCACACGTCCCGATGGAGAACATCGGGACGCCTGTGCCGCCCCTGTTGCTGCCAACCTGGATTTCTCGCGAGCAGCAGGGAAGGGCGCGGCTTCAGCCCCTTCGCTCCGGTTCCGAAGGCGCGAGAGATCCAGGCTAGCGTGGCGTCCCGGCTGATTCTTTACAACACCACCTACCCCTCCTTGCCAGGGAGGGGAGTCACCCGGGCGATTGCCCTGTTCTCTGAGGAGGGGCCCGGGGTGGTGGCCGCGGATCGATTGTAAATATTTAACCGGGACACCACACTGGCTTCAGCGCGCCGTGCCCGGCTTCGAGGCACCCAGCTGCTTGAGAGTGGCGGCCAGGTTCTCCTGCGCTTCGCGGTACTGGGGATTGAGCTTGAGAGCTTGCTGGAAAGTTGTGACGGCCTTCTCGGCCTCGCCCTTGCGTACGAGCGCTACGCCCAGATAGTTGTAGGCCTCGGCCCAGGAGGGACGGAGGCGGATCGCCTCCTCGAACTGCTGGATCGACGCGTCCAGGTCAGCGTTGTCGAGCAAGGTCTTCGCCAAGATGTAGCGGGCCTCAGAATCGCCGGGTTGCAAGCGCACAGCTTCCCGCCATTCCCGGACTGCGCCTTGGGAGTCGCCCTTTTTGAGCAGAGCCTCGCCAAGCTCCTTATGCCCGCTGGCCGAGTCGGGCTCGAGCCGGGTGACCGTCTGGAGATGTTCAATGGCGGCGTCGGTCTTCCCCATGGCCAACTCCTCTTCCGCCTGGCTGAACTGGGAATCGGCAAACTGGGTCCTGGTTTTCGTCGCGTTGTACTTCTGGCCAAGCTTGAACTCCTTGGCGGCTCCCTCGGTTTGCCCCAGGCGCCCGAGGGCGAGGCCCATCTGGTAGTGCGCATCGCCCCTTTCCGGGTCCAGCTTCACCGCTTCACGGAGGTGTACAAGCGCTTCCTCGAGGTTTTTCTGGTCAACCAACATCTTGCCCAGCGTGTACTGCGCATCCACGGACTGGGGGTCCATGGTCGCCACCTTACGCAGCTCCGAGATTTCCTGCTCGACGTTTCCCTGCCGGCCGTAGGCTACTCCCAGATTGTAGTGGGCGCTTACCAAGGTGGGATTGAGTTTCAACGCCGCCCGAAGCTCCTTGACCGCCTCATCCAGATCGCTCTCCGTCAGCACGGCGCCAAGGTCGGCGTGCGCTTCGGCGGAATCGGGCTTCTCTTGAATGGCCTTGCGAAATTCCTCGATGGCTTGCGTGCCCTGGTCGGCCTGTACGTACACTAACCCGAGCGCGAGGTGGGCTTCATAGAAATCGGGCGCTTCCCGGATGGCAGTCTGGAACTCCGCGACCACCGCATCTTTGCTCGCGCCTTCCAGGCCCAGCAGGTGACCGAGCACGTAGTGGACCTCCGGCAGATCGCCCTTTCCCTGGGCCGCCTGCTTGAGCTCGGAGATTGCTTCCGCCAGATCGTTCGCGGGTACCGGAGTCTGCGTATCCAGCCGAAGCGCCGCCTCGAATTGATGCAGCGCCGCACCGAGCGCGCCCTTCTTCAGTAGAATAACGGCTTGATCCATGTAAGCCGAGAAGTCATTGGGGTTGAGGGCCAGTGCACAGGCCAGGTTGTCCAAGGCATGGTCTGCGTCCCCTAGATCCTCGAGGGCCATCCCCAAGAATGCGCAGGCCGGGCCCGAAGCGGGATCCAGTTTGACGGCCTCCCTCAACTGCGTGACGGCTTCGGTTCGCTGGCCGGCATACCACAGGGCAACGCCCAGGTTGTAGCGCGCGGGGCCGGATTGAGGGTCCAAGGATACGGCCCGGTTCAATTCCGCAATCGCGTCCGGCAGCTTCCCCTGCTGGCCGAGGACGAATCCGAGCAGGTTGTGAGCTTGCGCGTAGGTCAAGTCGGCCCGCAGGGCTTCCTCGAGCGCCTGGACTGCGCCCTCGAGATCCCCCTCGAGCAGCTTCCGGCTCCCTTCCGCGTAGAATTTCTCGGCGTCCGGGTTGGCAGGCGCAGGGGAAGCGTGGGGTGATTTCGAGGCGAGGTCTTTCAAGATTGGACCCAGCGCGTAATAGGCTTCGCCCATTTGCGGCGCTAAACGCAGGCTCGCTTCCAGGCACTGTACGGCTTTCGCGAGGTCGCCCATCTGCCGGTAGGTCTGGGCAGTCTCGTACTCGGTGCGGTAAGCGACCGCCGCCGGGGGATGAAGCGCCAGAACGCGCTCGAAGTGCGCCAACGCGCCCTTGGAGTCGCCTTTGGCGCGCAGGATCACACCCATGTTGAGATGGGCCTCGAAACTTGCCGGACGCAGGGCCAGGGCCTTCCGGACCGCCGCGTAGCCCTCGTCGAACTTCCCCACGCTGGCCAGAGTCGAGCCGAGATTGTTGTAGGCTCGGAAAAAATCCGGCTTCAACTCGACCGCTTTTCGATATTCTTCAATTCCGGCCGCGATCTCATTGTTCTGGACGTAAGCGTTCCCAAGCCCGTTATGGGCATCGGCGGATTTCGGATTCCGTTTGAGAACCGTTTGGTATTCTCCGATGGCCTCCTTGATCTGGCCGTTTTCCTCCAAAGCGAGCGCCAGCGCCAGGCGCGCCGGCTCAAAATCCGGCTGGAGTTCGACGGCAGACTTCAGTTCTCGAGTAGCATCCGGCAAACGCTGCGAATCCGCGGCAATCAGTCCGAGATAGTAATGGGCTTCCGCATTCTTAGCGTCAAGACGAACCGCGTGGTTGAAGGCTTCCTCGGCGTCCTTGGGATTCCCCAATCTCGCCAGCGCCACACCTAGTCCCGCATACGCCTGACTGCTGTTGGGTTTGATTCGAATAGCCTGCCGGAATACCTCCGCCGCTTCCTTCCACTTCTGCTGGGTCAGCAAAAGGACCCCTCGGCTATAGGGGTCTGTAAGCGTTTTCGGTTCCGTCTCAGACAAGTATAGGGTTGGTAAACACCAGGCAAGGAGGAACAGGATGGAAGCGAGAAAAGCAGATCGAAGCCAGCCGCGTGGGCGCGTTCTGCGGGCCGTTGGGTTCAGGCTGCCCTGAGAGCTCTCGTTCATGGCGGAATTCTACTGCTAGCTCCGCGGACTGTCAAAAACGCGTTCCGCTAAGGCACTCGCAGTTACATGTTGGTCCCGTGGGTAACGGATGGCGGCCACGGCCTCTCTTTACGGTCGTCGCGGGCCCCGTGAGGGATCAGGTCCGGGGAACAATTGCGGCTGGTTGCCCAGGGGAACACTCCAGGCAGGAGAGAATCGCAGTCCGTACTCGCCTTACTGCCGCGACCATCTCGCGACCGTCGCTTTCGCCAGGTTCATACAGGTCATCGGGATACCGTGAAGCGACCGCGTAATGAGTAAGCCTCTGGCAGTCCTGTTGGAGCTTTGCAAGGCCTGGCTCTGCTTGCACGGAGGCCGCCAGCAAGGCGATGAGGTCATGAGTGCGCATTAATTCACGGCCATGGTAGACCAAGAAGGCCTTGAGCAACTTCTCGGCCGCCTGTTGTGCGTGGAAGCAAATTGTGTCCCATGGTACATTGCGAGCCGCTAGGTTATTTTCAATATTCAGCAGGTCGTTTTCTGCCTTCGCCAGCCACGCGGCGCAATTAGACTCACGACCGTTCATAAAGCACTTTCCCCTCGGCCTCAATAACTGAGACTAAAGTCCCATTGATCTTTCGCAGCCTTTGGACTTCTTCAGGCGTGTAGACGACAACGTCGAGGGACCAGGGACGCAATCCGAATACTGAGCTCACCTCAATGGCACGCTCGGGCGGACGCGCATGTGTCTCCATTTCTACGAATAAGTCCAGGTCACTTTCTGGGGTGGCTTCACCTCGCGCTGAGCTTCCAAAGAGAATTATGCGCCGCGGATGAAAGCGGTCCACGATTGTGCGGGTGATATGTTCTAACAGGTCCGGCGTATTCATGTGCGCGTTCAACAGTCTTGGGAATTATACACTGAAACACACGCCCTCATGGGGTGATCACCACATGCGATTGGAAGAGTTTGAATCCCGAATAACGATGAGTGTTACGGATGAACACATTGTGATAGTGGACCTCGACGGTTACCTCGTGGGGGAGCCAGAGAGTATTCTTCATACCCGCTGGCAGGACGGGCGAGTAATTCACGGTTGTGTTTTGGCTTTCAAGCCCGACATCGCTGCGCGGCGCGAGAAGCCACGTCTCGAGCTTCAGGATATGGAATGATTTCTCATCGATCCAAGCAAGCCCTTGCACCAGGATTGCGGCGGAGTGATTGCTGGCCTCGAAGGTCGTGATGTTCCGGGCGACGTCAGGTCTTTGCGCGAAGCCCACAACGTAGCAGAGCTGCTTTCGAACGGGCTCGTCTCCAAAGTATCGAAAACGGCTCTCGGGCTGATTGGAGGAGTTAAAGTATGCCCAGCTGCCGGTAAAGTTGGTGGTGATCAATCGCAGGTCGGCCACGCTTGCAAGCTCGATGGGTTGTCCCTTGGGATCAGTGCGGTACTCTTTGAACATGAGAGGGTCGCCGGCCGGCCTGGGAATGATGATGTAGAGGAAATGGTGAGTCACCTCGTTCGGACCCATCTCGCGCCAGGTGACGATGGGACTGCCCTCTTCCCATTCTGAGTACACGCGCTCGTCACAGGCAATATTGCGGAACTGGGCAATCATCTCGGCCGCTCGCTCCCCCACGCGCTTTAGAATCAGAGCCAATTCTTCCCTCCCGGCCAGTCGCAGCTTGGAGAGTTCGGGAGCGTCTTTGACCTGGCGCGATGTCCAATCTATCAGCGTGCGCGCGTGGCGGTAGGTTTCCAGTTCCTCCTGGCTGGCGAGGGGCCGCGCCTCCTCCGCCGGGGGTGAATTGTCGGCTCGCTGTGCCAGTGTGCTGGTTCGCACGGCAACCATCATTGCCAAGACGAACGAAATCACAGGCAGCCCGAACTTCACCAGGGCAGTACTCGGACCATCGGCTCGCGAGTGAGGACGCCTGTTCATAAGTTCATGGCATCAGTCAGCCCGCCTGGCGGACACCAGCAGGTAGCCCACGGCGTGAGAAGGTGTGAAAAAACTCGATCTGTCATCCTGAGCGAAGCGAAGGATCTCGGCAGTTGTTCTTAAATCGGTGACCCATAAGGAACTGCCGGGATCCTTCGCTTCGCTCAGGATGACAGTCGGTTCGGTTCTTCCACCGCTTCAATTCTGCTGGAGTTCCTTTAAGCTTCGAGTGGCGTATGTCTCGATCACTGTTCCCTTGCCTAATTCCGCAGCCTTCGAAAAGGCTTCGATCGCCTGCTGCTTTTCTCCGACGTTGGAGTAGATTTCCCCAAGGCGGAAATAGAGCGAAGCCTTGGGAGGCTGGGAGAGCGAGATGGCTTTCTTGAATTCTTCGATGGCCGGGTTGTACTTGTCTTGCTGCATTGCGACCGCGCCGAGAGCGGCGTGTGCGGTGGATTCAATGCCCGCCTTTCGCGCCGCAAACTGTTCGGGCGTCTCACCGGGCCGGGACGGCAACTGGGGCAAGAGGTCGAGCGCCTTCTGCGCGTCGCTCCCCGCTTCTGCAAGTTCCCATTCGCCGTTGTCCGTCGACTTGCGGATCATGCTCGGTTCGGAAAGCGACGTGGCGACGATCAGCAGGCTATAGGTGTTATCGGCATCAATCGCCAGACTTTTCCGCCCCGTTTTCACCGCCTCGGCGTAGTCGCCCTTTTGCTGCAAAGCGGTCGCCGCCTGCGTAAAGACGTAAGACAACAGCTTGCTGCCCGGAAAAGTCTGAGCGAATTCCATTGCCATGCGAATCTTAGTGTCCGGATCGGAGGCCTGCTCCAGGGTCTTGTAACCCATGGCCTCCTTGTAAGTGGAGGTCAGGGGCGTGCCGGTGGCGCTGGTCAGGACCGCGCCTTCGAATTTCCGGACCGTCGGGCCGGCCGCCCAGATGGCTTGCAGAATCTGGTCGTCCGCTCCGGCCTTCCGCATCTTCTTTTCAATGTCGGGATTGAGGTCGAAATCTACACCCCGGTCGTGCAAAGTTTTTTCAATAAGCTCAGGCTGGTGCTTGTCCTGTTTGATCAGGTTGTAGACCTCGTCTTGATTCAGCCGATGCTGCCCGGTTTCCTGGGCCGGTACGACTCCCGCCGCCAGTATTAATAAGATAGTTAAGTAAACCAGTTTTTGCCGCATTTGCACCTCGCATCGCCAGCCGGGAAACGGCAAGACGGAAAATGGAAACTGGAAATTGGAAACTGGGAAATAGCTGCCGCAATCGCGGGGCCCCGCGAGGGTCGTCCGGCGAACTTCCACTTTCGAAGTCCCCGTTTCTAATATCCATTTTCCAATTTCCAGTTTCTATTTTCCGTATTCCAGTTTCCGCTTTTGCGGCGCCGCTCAGGGGTTGGGCTTGCGCAGCGATTCCACCTGCTGAAGCATCGATCTGGCTTGGCCGGCCAGCGGCCCGTCAGGAGCGGTTCCGAGATAGGTTTGCGCCTCAGTATAAGCCCTGTCGTATTCCCTTTGTTGTAAACAGGCGTCGGCAAGCAGGACGTGAACTTCCGCGGGCACGGCGGAACTTAAGGACATGGCCTTCAGGTACTCTTCCTCCGCCTCCTTGTGCTTGCCTGCATGTTGCTGGACAATGCCCAGCCGGTAGTAAGGTTGCCAGTCGCCCGGCGCCACCCGCAATCCTTGCTGCAGAATGGATTCGCTCTGCGCATACTCCTTCTCCATATCCAGGAGGATTCCCAATTGAAGATAGGGTTCCAGAAACGCCCCGTCGCAGCGAATTGCATTTTGGAATGAGTTCTCCGCGGAAGAAAGCTCTCCTTCGAGTGTGAGCACCACTCCCAATTCCGTCAGCGCCCGCGCGTAGCACTTGTCCATCTCGATGGCCCTTTCAAAGTGCCCGCGCGCGCTGGCAAAGTCTTTCGCCTCGAGCGCAGCGTGACCCTGCTCGTATTCTTTGCGTGCTTTCTTCGGTGCAGCCAGATCCGTCGTGCTTTCCGAAGGAGCGGGCGCAGTTTTCTTTGGCCCTAGTGGAGTCAAGTAGACGGTGGGAAATCGGCTGGCGGCATATTGCATGTCTACCTGAGCGCTGGCCGGTTGATACCCCTCAGCAGTTACAATGATCCGATAGTACTTGTCGGTCAAATCACGGAATACAAATCTGCCCGTTGCGTCTATCATCTTCTGGGCGACGACGATATTCTCCGCCACCTCCAGTTTGACGGTGACGCCCGAGGGGAGAGGTCCGCCGTTGGTCACGCGAACCTGCCCTTCGATTGTATTGTCACTCCCGCGGCAGCCCATGGGCCCAGTTAAGAGCAGGGCCGCACCCAGAAAAGCCAGGAGCACAAAGCGCCTCGTGCCTCGAAGGCGCGTTGATTTAGGCTGCATCCGAACCTCGAACGGACTCTTTGTCACCCGCCCGCGTCAAAACCAGTATATCCCAACAATAGGACGATTGGGCGGGAAGCATGAAAACGAAGGCAGAATACTTGCAAGCGCTTACAATGTCAACATGCCGAGGCTAAATCACCCACTTTTCTGGCACTGTAACTCCTCTTCGGGCGAAAATCGCCCTTAATTGGGGCGCTCGTTCTCTCGCAAACTCGGAGCCGAGGCCACACCCGGGCGGGTGACTTGCACCCCCGTCCGCGGGGTCATTTCTAGGAAAAACTTGCGACTCGAGGGGGGACCGGGCGACAGTCGAATATAGTGCTTGCCTAAAGCGGGACTGAGTGCTATGGTAGTGGGCCAAGTGAATTCTGTATGAGAAACGGGCTCTTAGTGTGTTCCGCCAGTTGTGTTCAAAGGGAAGGTTCGCAGGACAGGAATTGAAAGCGCTTGCACCTTCGCTCCCGTTACCAAGCTTTCTACGAATCGGGGTAAATCTCTGCCCTTCACCCTGCGAAAGTGCGGCGAATAGCATGGCACGGCGTGTGCTTCACGGTCGGGTGTTGCGGCTGCGACATTCAAAGGGAGTCGCGCAAACTTGGGGCATCCGCAGTAGAATCGCGGGGGTGATTCAAGCGCCGATTTGCTTACCCGGCGAAAGTTTATTGTCACGGAACCGACTATGACACTTCTCGAAGTTGCTAAACAGGCCAGGGTTTCAACGGCCACAGTATCCCGTGTCCTGAACGACAACGGCCCCATCAAGGCTTCGACGCGGCTGCGGGTATTGAAGGCGATCGAAAAGTGCCGGTACTACCCCAACAGCAATGCGCGGGCTTTGGCTGGCCGCAAGAGCCGGACCCTGGGAATGGTGGTTTCGAATCTCGAAAATCCGTTTTTTGTGGACATCTTTCGCGCCCTCGAAGACGAATCGAACCGTCATGGATACGAGGTCGCGGTGGCTAATACGAACTACATTCCGCGGCGACTGGTCGCGCAAGTCCACCTGATGATCGAACGGCGTGTGGCGGGACTGGCCGTGGTCGTCTCCGAAATGGAGCCGGCCCTGCTTCGAGAGCTGCGAGAACTGAACCTTCCGGTGGTGCTCTTTGACGTGGGCGAGGCGGGCGGCTGCATCTCCAAGTTCAAGGTGAACTACCAAAGCGGAATGAGAAAGGTCGTCACTTATCTATACTCTCTCGGACATCGCCGGATGGCGTTCATCGGCCACCACGCTGGGCTACAGCCTTTGCACGAACGGCAGAAGGCCTTCCTGGAGACGATGAAGCTCTATGCGGGCGAGGTCGAGTTCGAGACGGCCACCGGACGCGACGGCGCAGAGGGGGGCAGGCAAGCCGCTCGCAGCCTTCTGGCTTCGGGGGCAAAGCCTACGGCGATCGTTTGCACCAACGATTTCATGGCCATTGGAGTGATGAAGGCCCTTCGCGAACTGGGGTTGAAGATCCCCGGCGACGTTTCGGTGACGGGACACGACAACATCAACCTATCGGATTTCATGGCGCCCGCCTTGACCACTCTTGATGTCCCCCGCGAGCGGATCGGCCGGCTGGCCTTCCGCACGCTGGTTCCGGAGTCAGGTGAATCCGTGGGCCCCGGAAACGAGCTTTTGATCGAGCCCCAACTCCTTGTGCGCGATTCCACGACTCTTGCGCCAGGGAGTAATCTTGCAGTTGCGTAATCTGGCCAGTATCGGCCACCGTTTAACCATTACATCCGAATCTGGCTCTGATGTGACTAAATTGCACGGAGGTTTCCCATGGCAACAACTTTAGGCGTCATCGTTGGCAATCGCGGTTTCTTTCCTGCGATTCTGGCTCGCGACGGGCGGGAAGAGATTCTGCGCACTCTCGAGCAGCAGGGTTACAAGG
>Ga0187879_10002745_pt1 | contig 11879 bp, 12 predicted proteins | sample June2016WEW_19_1_FD_132423 | JGI IMG/M metagenome (GOLD analysis project Ga0187879, IMG submission 132423) | Peatland microbial communities from SPRUCE experiment site at the Marcell Experimental Forest, Minnesota, USA - June2016WEW_19_10 | ecosystem: Environmental > Terrestrial > Soil >... | reverse complement strand
GCTGGACGGTTTAAAAGCGCACCAACGGACCCGATTAGGCCTCGCGCGAACCTTTCAATTGCCGCGCCCGTTTGGCACGCTGACGTTGGCGGAAAACCTGCGGATTCCGATGCTCTACGCTGTGCAGGCACGCGGGAGCGCCACCGGCCCGGACATCGACCGCCGTTGCATGGATTTGTTGGAGCTGGTTGGGCTGGCCGACAAGGCGGACCGGCTGCCCAAGGACCTGACGCAAATCGAAATGCGCAAACTGGAACTGGCTCGTGCCATGGCGGCAGAGCCCAGGTTGCTGATTGCCGATGAGGCGATGGCCGGTTTGTCGCATCAGGAAGTGGATGACATTCTGGCCTTGCTGGTGCGGCTGAATGAAGAACAAGGCATCACCATCATTCTGATCGAGCATATCATGCGCGCCGTGCTGTCGTTTTCGCAGAGACTCGTGGTGCTGGTTGCGGGCCGCAAGATCGCCGACGGCGATCCGCAGGACGTGGTGCGGCAGGATGATGTCGTGGCGGCGTATCTTGGCAGCTAGTCTCAACATCGCCGGCCTGGACGCCGGCTATGGCGCGGTCAGCGTGCTGCACGGCGTTACGCTGGATGTGCGCCAAGGTGAAACGGTGGCGCTACTGGGCACCAACGGCAACGGCAAATCGACGCTGATGAAATGCGTGATGGGCATGGTGCAACCGTCGGCCGGCTCGATCGAGGCCGAGATCGATGGCGCGCGGTTCAACCTCGTCGGCATGACGACCGAGGCGATCGTCGATCTGGGGATCGGCTTCGTGCCGGAAGGGCGACGATTGTTTCCGCGGCTGACGGTGACGGAAAATCTGCTGATGGGCGCGTTCCGCAAAGTGGCTCGTCCGTCGATCGACCGCAATCTGGCGTTTTGTTTCGAGCTTTTTCCAAGGCTGGCGGAGCGGCGCAAGCAACTGGCAGGGTCGATGAGCGGTGGTGAGCAGCAGATGCTGGCGTTGGCGCGGGCGCTGATGTCGGCGCCGAAGTTGCTGCTGATCGATGAGCCGAGTGTGGGCCTGGCACCGTTGCTGGTGGCCAGAACGATCGACAGTATCAAGGCGTTGAAAGAAGGCTATCAGTTGTCCGTATTGATGGCGGAACAGAATTTCACCCAGGCCATTCGGATCGCCGATCGTGGCTATGTGATCGTGCACGGCCGGATTGAATTCGAGGGCGCCTCGGCGGAAGACCTGAACAACAACGACATTATCCGGGAGCTGTACTTGGGAGCGTAACCGGCTTGCAGCCGCGCCAGCGCCGGATGCGGCGGCCGGCCTGACGGTTAGTCCGACGCTCAGTGGACCGTAATGCCGGTCAACAGGCTGCTCTATTGCTCCGGCAACACATTGCAGTTTAGCCTCTTTGCGTGACCGGCACCCGACCGCCGGCCAGCCCCGCGCCGGTCTGCGAAGACGGCGCCAATGGTAAAAAGTTCGCAATACGGCGCCGTCCGGACCGAACGCGACCGGCGGCGCCAGGAGGAGGCGCTTCCATGGACTTACCAAACGGACAAACGTCCGAAGCCTTGCTGTCGATGTTCGACAGGGCCCCGCTCAACGGCCGTTACTGGACCAATTTCGCCCTGCTGGCACTGATCACGGTGCTGGAGTTCTTCGACTTCCTGGTTGTCGGCTTCCTGGTCGCAGTGCTTGGTCCGCAATGGCATCTCACGTATGGCCAATCGGCGATCATCCTGTACAGCGGCGGGGTCGGCGCGATCCTCGGCGCGGTCATCTGGGGCAGCCTCGCCGACGCCTGGGGCCGCAAACTGCAGCTCGTGTTGGGCACCTTCATTTGCGGCATCGGTGCCGGTGCGATCGGCTTTGTGCCGGATGGAGCCTGGGCGATCTTCGCCGTCCTACGCTTTATCGTGGGATTCGGCCTGACCGCCGCGGTGACACCCTGCCTGACTTTGGTCGTCGAGGCCGCGCCGACCCGCATCCGCACCAGTGTCGCCAGCTTCTACGTTGTCTTCGCCACCGCGGGGACCATGCTGGCCTCGGCGACCTCGGCGGTGCTGTTGTCGAGCCTCGGCTGGCGCGGCGTGGCCATGCTCGGCGCGTTGACGGTGCCGGTCGGCATCGTGATCTGGTTCGTCGTGCCGGAATCGGTGCGTTGGCTAACCGCCAAGGGGCGCTTTGCCGAGGCCCGCGCTCAGGTGGCGGGCCAACTGGGATTGGCGGTCGAGCAGGTGCCGCTGCCCACCTTGCCGCCGCTCAGCCCACCAAGCGCCAGCCTGAGCGAGTTGTACCGCAGCCCACGCCGGTTCTGGGAGACGGTGATCATCTGGGGCGGGTCCTCGACCGCGGCTTACGGCGTCTATCTCTGGGGACCGACGATTGTCGCCTTGCTTTTGGGCATATCGGTGCCACAGGCGGCCGGGTATTTCGTCCTCGTCGCGGGTTCCGGGGTGGTCGGCAAGATCGCCGTCACGTTCATCTCCCCGATGATCGGTCGGCGGGTTTGTGGTGTGTTGTTCGGCTTCATTGCTGCCGGAGCGCTCGCCGCCGCGGCCATCTTCAACAGTTCGTTCGTCAGCGGGGTGCCGCTGTTGGTCATTCTGCTCTGCGCTTCGACCTTTGGGATTGACGGTGGCTTCTCCAACCTGGCGCCGTACACGGTCGAACTGTTCGGTGTCCGGATGGGCGCGCGGTCGTCCGGACTGGGCCAGGCGGCCAATGGCGTGGGCAAGATCCTCGGACCGTTGAGCCTCGCGCTGATCGCCGGCAGCGGGAACATCGTTTCGCCACACGCGACGGCTGAGGCGGTGATGCCCGCCATCCTGTTCCTCTCCGGTGCCATGGTTCTGGTCGCGCTGTCGTTCGTCGTTCTGGGTGTCGAGACACACGGCGTTCCGATGGCACTCGACAGCGACGAAACGATGGTGGCCGGCGGCCAGGCCACAGCGAGCGAGCGGATGATATGAACTCCCGGCGCGGTTCGGCGTTGGTCGCAGGGCGATAATCTGTGGCCGCCGCCGGCTGCGTCCGGTGTCATATCAACTGGCAGAAAGGCTGACATATGCCTCTCTCACCCGGCATGGCCTGGATGAGCGGTGCCGTGCCGCAATAAGGCGAGGCAGTCATTCTGCCGGTTGCCAAAACAATCGATAAGTCCGTTGTGCGCAGCAAGGGCGTGCTGCGCGACACGGAGTTCATCGCCAGGAAACTGCAACCTCTGCATATGCCCTGACCGGGTATCGGGATTAACGCGCAGCGGCGCTGCCGCCATCCCGCCTGGTGTCCGCCCAACCCGTCATCATCGCCAACCGTAGCGTCAATGGCAAACGCCCATCGTCGCCACGCATCTCGGCAAATGCGGTCGGAAACAATGCCGGTCGCGCCGCCGTTCGCGATCGGGCCCGCACCGCGTTCGTTTCCCCGGCCGCGCGTAAATCCAGCAACATCTGCAAGGGATCGGCGTAACGCACGACGATCTCCTCCACATCGACCACGGGTGCGGAGAATCCTGCCCTCTGCAACAGCCCGGCGCAGTCGGACACATCGGGAAACGGCGACACTCTGGGGGATGCGCCTCCGGCCAGCGCCAATTCCGCTCGCGTCAAGGCCGCCCGCAGTTCGGCCAGCGTCCCCAATGCCGGCATCGACGCCAGGAACAAACCGTCCTGCCGCAGCACGCGCCGCAACTGGATCAGTGCACCGGGCAAGTCGTTGATCCAGTGCAACGCCAGGCTCGCGACTATCAGATCGAACGAGTTGGCAGCAAACGGCAGGAACTCCTCATCGGCAACGACCGGCAAACCGTTCAGCCGAGCCATCGGCAGCGACAGATCGCTCGACACAACCGCAATCCCGCGTGCCTGCAATAACGGCGCGACCACGCCGCGGCCGCCGATGTCCAGCGCCAGACCAAACGTGCCGGTCATGTCATCCAACCGATCCAGCAACCGTTCCGCCCCGTCGCGCAACAAGTCCTCAACCGAGCGGATCGTCGCGGCGGCGCGGTCGCGATGGCGGCGGACCGCGATCCGATCGAATACCAGCATTGCATCCATGGAACGATCCGCCTGTGCAGAAATCCTGATATCCAGTCACCGCCAGCGCTCCGGCCCACCGCGGGTGATGATGCACCGCAAAGCCCAGGCCTTGATGGAAAGCCCAGGCCTTGATGGAAAGCCCAGGCCTTGACGGAGAGCCCAGGCCTTGATGGAAAGCCGGGTCAATCCTCAGCCGCCGGGCCATGCCGGAGACATTTTCAGCCCGCAGCCTCGCTCGCGAGGCCATGCAACAGCGCCATCATTGCTGCCACCGGCGGCATCGTGCCTGGATCGATGCCGTGGTTCCGAACCAGCCAATCGAGATCATGATAGGTCAACCAGCTGCGATCCTCGGCGTCTTCCCACGCCAGAATCCGCAGCGGCAGATCGAGGCCGATCCGCTGCTCCGCCTGCATCAATGGCGTGCCGGCCCTGGGGTTGCCGAAGATCATCACGCTCGTCGGCCGCAGCGGCATGCCGACAGCGGCGGCACCCGCGGCGTGATCGATGCGGGCAAAGACCGTGATCCCCTTCGCTGCCAGCGCGGCTTCGAGCCGGTCGAGCAACTCCGCAACCGGCCGCGCCGACGGCAGGCTGATCAATCCCTCACATGCCATGGCAACCTCCTCCGATGCGAAACGCCTGCGGGAGACCACAACCGGCGCCAGGCAAGATTGGCACAGCGCCACCGGGCGGGCCAGAACAGGCCGGAAAGGCCCCCGCCACAGGGGCGGATCAACGCACGCCGCGTGGTTGCCAACCGCCACCGCCCGCCGCTACGGTCGTGCCGCCAACGGGAGGGCGGAACCATGCAACAGATCGATGCCAAAACGCTGTGCGGCTGGATATCCGACGGTCAGGAACTCGCCGTACTCGACGCGCGCGAGGACGGGGAATTCGGCGCCGATCACCTGTTCTGGGCTGTCCCGTTCGGCATGGCGCACCGTGAGACCCGCGCCCACACGCTGCTGCCGCGCAAGTCCGTCCGGATTTGTGTCACCGACGGCGGCGGCCACCTTGCTACCGACCTCGCCACGTGGCTGGAGGCCAACGGTTACAGCAATGTCGCCGTGCTTGGCGGCGGCACCAAGGCCTGGAAGGCCGCCGGCTACGTGATTTTCAGCGGCATGAACGTGCCCTCCAAAGCGTTCGGCGAGTGGGTGGAGCACCATTACGGTACCGAAAGCGTGGACCCGCCAGAACTGAAGCAATGGATCGACAGCGGCCGCAAGATGATCGTGCTCGACAGCCGCACGCAGGAGGAATTCACCCGTATGTCGATCCCCACCGGCATCCCGATGCCGGGCGCCGAGCTGGCGTATCGTATTGGTGACCTCGCCCCCGACCCGGATACCTTGGTGGTGGTCAACTGCGCCGGCCGCACCCGTAGCATCATGGGCGCCGAGAGCCTGCGCCGCGCCGGCATTCCCAACAAAGTCGTGGCGCTGCGCAATGGGACGATGGGATGGGAGCTCGCCGGCCTGCAATGCGAGCACGGCCGCCCAGAGCGGTTTGTCCCCGGCACGCCGCGCACTGCTGACCTGGCGCTGCAACGGGCGAAAGCCTTCGCCGCAGAGTCCGGTGTGCGGGAAATCTCGCCGGCGCAGCTTGCCGAGTTCGAGGCTGATAAGACCCGCACCTTGTATGTGCTGGACGCTCGCGACCCGAGCGAATATCGCGCCGGCCATCGCAAAGGCAGCTACAGCGCCCCTGGTGGGCAACTGGTGCAGGGCACCGACAATTGGGTGGCGGTGCGCGCCGCCCGCATCGTGGTGGTTGACGACACCGGCGTTCGCGCTCGCATGTCTGCCGCGTGGTTGCGCCAGATGGGCAACAAGGACGTTTTCGTCGCGGACAACGCCCTTGGCAGTGAAACCGGCAGCGGACTGCCTGACCTTGCACCGCAGGCGCCGACGATCAGTGCCGAAGCATTGGCGAAACGCGAGCCCGGTACGGCAATCATCGACCTTGCGCGCAGCATCGACTTCCGTGGCGGCCATATCGAGCATGCGGTCTGGGGCGTGCGCAGCCGGCTTGTGCCGACGGTGGCAAAGTTGGCGTCGGCACGGCGAATCGTATTGACCTCGCCGGACGGGGCCATGGCTCGCCTCGCGCATGCCGAGGTCAAGGCCCTGACCAAAGCCGACGTCGTGGTGCTGGACGGCGGCACCGCTGCCTGGCGCGCTGCGGGCCATCCGGTGGTTGCCGACCGGACCGATCCGCCAGACGATGCCTGCATCGACTTTTATTTGCGTGCCTACGACCGGAATTCAGGTGTCGAGGAGGCGATGAACGCGTATCTGACCTGGGAGATCGACCTCGTGAACGAAATCCAGCGGGACGGTAGCATTGCTTTCGGAATCTCTGCCGCGCACTGAAGTTTTCCGCTCCTCCCGGCTGGCTTCGATTGCTGCGGCGGCGCTGGATTTGTTGCTGCCGCCGACCTGTATGCTCTGCCCAGTACCGGTGGACGCGCCCGGCCTGCTGTGCGGGACATGCTTCGGCGAACTGACGTCCGGCGGCGAGCCGTGTTGCCTGTGTTGTGGCGTGCCGTTCGATCTGGCGTGGCACGCGGCAGAGGGTGGTCTGTGTCAGCGCTGTATCGACACTCCTCCGGCATTCGAGCGCGCGCGAGGGGCGTTGCGGTACGACAACGCCTCGCGCCGGTTGGTGTTACCGTTCAAGCATGGCGATCGGATCGAATTCGCCCCGCTGCTGGCTCGGTTGATGGCCCGGTCGGGGGCCAGGTTGTTGCGCCAGGCCGATGTGCTGGTTCCGGTTCCGTTACATCGCCGCCGGCTGTTTGTTCGCCGATATAATCAGGCAGCGTTGCTGGCGCAGGCTCTGGGCTCGATGACCGGTCGGCATGTGCTGGTCGACGCGCTGGCGCGCGTTACGGCGACGCAAAACCTCGACGGCAAGACGGCAGCGGAGCGGCGGGATGAGGTCGCCACGGCGTTTGCCGTACGGCCGCAGCGGGCCGGCCTGCTGGAGGGACGCCGGGTTTTGTTGATCGACGACGTGATGACCTCAGGCGCTACCGCCGGGGCCTGCAGCGAGAGCCTGCTTGCCGCGGGAGCAGCAGCGGTCGACGTGTTGGTCGCGGCTCGGGTGCCCGATCCGTGGCAGGATCCGGTGTTGCGTCGGTCTTACCGTCGGCGAAAGCGCGTCCCGCTACCTGCGGAACCTGCCACGTAGGCAGGAGCCTGGGGCAGCAGCCTGGCGTACTGGGTGGCCTGGCATGCCGTCCGGTCGCACGCAACGACAACGTTGGCGGCCGAATGGCCGCGCATCATTCACCAACGGGGTGAGGGCCTGACCGCTGTCCTGCTGCCCTCGACCCATGCCAACCGGTTGGGAGGGAAGGCTGAGGCAGCGTCAGTGCATGGGCCCGGAAATCAGCATTGAGACAACACCGGTCGCAACCAGAAAAACCATGGCCAACAGGAACGGCATGAGTTGGCTCACACCGCGAGCCGGCTTGCTCCGGGCGCGTTCGATCGTCGTCGGCATTGTCATGGTGGTCATGGATGGCGTCTCCTGATGGGGAATTTGTCGATGCCAAGGCTGCCACCCGCATTGCGGCGCCGCTTTGATGTAAATCAAACGTTGCGAAGCTGTTGCATCCGGCGAGCTCTGCCGCCCAACCGGCGGCGTAGATCTTGCCGTGCCTGCCATTGTTACTTCTTGTTACTTCGTCTGGACGGAATGATCTTACGCACGCCTGCGACGGTCGGCGTTCACCAGGATCCGGTGTTGTTCCATGGAATGGTGGGGATGAACGTTGTGCCCAGGGTTATCACGTCTGCGGCAGCGCGCTGTCGTTGGAAGCACCAGTGTACCGTGCCTCGCTCGCAGTGCCGGCGCCGTCGCCGAACTGACCAATCGAACGAGGCACCGGTGCCGATATCCAGGCGATTCCGCCGATGGATCGGCGGCGTCAAATAATCGTCATTTCTGTTGCACGCGCCGTAGCATCGGCGTCCGTCATCGGCATTGTCGCATCTGCGGTTGCCACTGACGCCGGTGCCAGCCGAGGTCGTCGTTTCTGCGGTGATGCCGCGAAGTGTTCGATCTTGCAGTAATTACCCTTCGTCAAAGCTCAGGCTGCCACTCAGCCATCGCGCGGAGCGTTAATTGGATTCTCAAACGGAACAGAAATTGTTTCAACCCGAACCTGAACGATTGGCCTTGACTCTCCGTGTAAAAGTAGCACTTTACGTTCTGCGGGGTCGCTGGAATATCACGGTCCTGTTGGTAGGCTGGAGATTGATTGCGGGCACGTGAAGCGTTCGTAATGGAACGCGCAATCTGGTCCGCTGGGAGATCGATACGGTGGGCGTGGGGGCGTCCGAATCGATTCTGTCCAAACCGTAACGTGGCCGCAGGGGAACCGACAGGCGGCAGGGTGCATGCTGATTTAACGCATTGCCCAGATGCGGACTGGCGACCGGCGCGGTATCTGAACCTCCTGCGTCCCCCCAGCGGTTTGCCTATGTGCCGCCCGGTCGCCACCGGACCTGCCTACCAGGTGACGCTATGACTGGAATCCAGGAAAGGTCGGGCCAATGGCAAGCAGTGAAACAACGGAAAGTCTGGTAAACGTCCTGCGGGATACCATCGTCGCGCTCGTGCGCCAGGACGGTCCGGATCTGTCGGCGCGGCAGTTCGGCGTGTTCCTGACTTGTTATCTTGAGGGCGACGCGCAGACCGTGCGCGGCCTCGCCGCCGCGCTCGACGTGTCGAAACCGGTGATATCGCGCGCGTTGGACCGGTTGGCGGATTTCGATCTGGTGCGCCGCAAGGCGGATCCAACCGATCGGCGCAGCGTGCTGGTGCAGCGGACCCCGGCGGGGACGGCCTATCTTAAGGACATCCGCAGCATTCTGCGGGATGCCTCGAATGGCAAAACCCGCCGTTAAGTCGCGCCATGCATGACGCGACACGGCCGGCGCCGTGGACCCAATTCGGGCACGGCGGCGGGAAAGCCGCGCTCTATCGCGACCTGGCAGAGGAGCTGGACGCGCTGCTGAGCGGCGAAACCGACGCCACGGCCAACACCGCCAATGCCGCCGCGGCAATTTACCATGCCTTGCCCGGTCTCAACTGGGCGGGGTTTTACTTTCTGCGTGACGATACGCTGGTGTTGGGCCCGTTTCAGGGACGGCCGGCATGCGTTCGGATCAAAATCGGCAGTGGCGTCTGCGGCACTTCCGTGCAGCAGCGTCGTTCGATCCTGGTGCCGGATGTCGAGCAATTCCCGGGTCATATCGCTTGCGATACTGCTTCGCGATCCGAGCTGGTCGTGCCGCTGCTGCGGGACGGCAAAATTCTCGGCGTGCTCGATCTCGATAGTCCCGATTTGGCACGGTTCGATGCCGAGGATCAGACCGGATGCGAAATGCTCGCCGCCGTCGTGGTTCGGCATTTGGCGCGATCCGTGCTTTGCTGACCGTGCTGCGCCATTCCAGGCGCGGTATCCATTCACTCCACAAGGGACACCCCATGCTCGTCGATCATCGCACTTACACTGTCAGGCCAGGCACCATGGCCAAACAGATGGCGCTCTATCAGGAATTCGGCTGGAAGCCGCAGACCCGCCATCTGGGGCAGCCGCTCGCTTATCTCATCACCGAGTCAGGTGAAGTGAACACTTATGTGCACATCTGGGTTTACAAGGACGCCGCAGATCGGGCAGCGAAACGCGCCGCGATGATGGCTGACCCGGAATGGCAGACCTTCATGCAGAAGAACGCCGAGGCCGGGTATCTGATCGCGCAGCGCAACAATCTGATGAACGACGCGCCGTTCGCTCCGATCAATCGCTGATTTTGCCGTCGTATTGCCTCTCATCGCGAGGGGCAATGCGATGACCGGACCAGGTGCGGCAGTCTCCTTCTGCAGGGATGCTGCCGCGCCTGTGCCCGCTCACGAGGCTCCACGTCACAGTTACCCTGGTTGAAAAACGTACGCCCTGCACATGGGTTCGTCGCCACAGCTTTGACCGGGTCGGGTTCGTCCACAGCGGCTTGCGCTCGGACGCCATGTGCCAGATGGCCAGGCATCTGTTTAACGCGGCATTAAAACCTTTCAGGTCGAGCCGCCGCGCGCAGATGGAGGACATTGTTATGTGGCGATTGTTCGCGGCCATGCTCGCAGCCGCCCGGCTTGCCCCCTGGGCAGCCAATGCCGACGACATCGTGCTCCATGGCAACTCATCACAACCACCCAAGGCGTGGTTGGACGGTACTACTCCGCGCGGTTTCGCAGTTAACCGTTCGGCACGCGACAACGACCAGCGAGCGCACACATATGGGCGTTGTATTCAAACTGAATGACGAGGCACGGGCCGTCATCAAGAACTTGTTTGGTCAGTCGGCAGCCGGACGGGTCCGCGCGGCGTAGCCGATGTGGGGACTGTTCCTGGGGCGGGCCTCGGTCCGAGCGTGCCGTAGGCCAAATGTAACCGCGAATTCCTGTCCGGCCCCTCTTGCCTCATCGCGTCAGTTCGGGTACCAGCCAGCCATGGCCGCGATTGTGACCTTACCGATCTCCCGATTTTGGTACCGCTGGTATGCACCGGCGGTGAGGGATCTACGTTCGTAGCCAAACCCAAAGCCGCCAGTTCAGGGCGGCTTTTTTATGTCCGGATATCCGGCATCTCAATTCCCCGCTCAGGACTGGTGGCCTCCCAAACCAAAGGAGCCTCCGATGCCGCGACCAAAATTCGATTTCCCAAAGTTCGACTTCGACGTGATTTCGCAGCCGGCCATGCCGCCACCTCCGCCGCCGCAAATGGCGGAGGTTACCCCGGGAATGGCCAAATCCGCCGATCCGCGACATAACCCAGCGCGAGGAGACCAACGATGAACACCAGAGCCCTATCCGCGACGTGGACGCCGAACACCTGGCGTGACAGCCCGATCCGCCAGCAGCCGATTTATCCCGATCCGGTGAAGCTCAACGAGATGGAGCGCCGGCTTGGCAAATACCCGCCGCTGGTGTTCGCCGGTGAGGCGCGGCGCCTGAAGGAACATCTCGGCCGCGTTGCCGAGGGCCGCGCGTTCGTGCTGCAAGGCGGCGATTGCGCGGAAAGTTTTTCGGATTTCACCGCCAACGTCATCCGCGACCAATTCCGTGTGCTGCTGCAGATGGCTGTCGTGCTGACCTTCGGCGCCTCACTGCCGGTAGTGAAGATCGGCCGCATGGCGGGCCAGTTCGCCAAGCCGCGCTCGGCGGACTTGGAGGTGCAAGGCAATGTCACACTACCCAGTTACAGGGGCGATATAATTAACGGGCCGGATTTCTCGGATGACGCGCGGGTTCCGGATCCGGCGCGCATGGAGTTCGCGTATTTCCAGTCTGCCAGCACGTTGAACCTGCTGCGGGCCTTCGCCTCGGGCGGTTATGCCGACCTGCATGAAGTGCACCGCTGGAATCTCGACTTTGTCGAGGCCTCGCCGCTGGCCGAACGCTATCGCGACCTCGCGGCGCGGATCGATGAGACGTTGGCGTTCATGACCGCCTGCGGCATGACCGGCGACACCACGCGCGACCTGCGGGAGACCGATTTCTACACCTGCCATGAGGCATTGCTGTTGCCTTATGAACAGGCGCTGACCCGGATCGATTCAACGACCGGCGATTGGTACGGCTGCTCGGCACACTTCCTGTGGATCGGCGATCGCACGCGTCAGGTCGAGGGCGCACATGTCGAATTTTTGCGCGGGGTGAAGAACCCGCTTGGCATGAAGGTCGGGCCGACGCAGGAGCCGGATGATTTGTTGCGGATTTTGGACATCCTCAATCCGGCGAATGAAGCTGGACGTATCACGTTGATCAGCCGTATGGGAGCCGACAAGGT
>Ga0187879_10002744_pt1 | contig 11880 bp, 15 predicted proteins | sample June2016WEW_19_1_FD_132423 | JGI IMG/M metagenome (GOLD analysis project Ga0187879, IMG submission 132423) | Peatland microbial communities from SPRUCE experiment site at the Marcell Experimental Forest, Minnesota, USA - June2016WEW_19_10 | ecosystem: Environmental > Terrestrial > Soil >... | reverse complement strand
GGACATACCGGTGGCCAACGCCGGCCTCGAGGCCGCAGACGATCTTGCGCCGCTGGAGGCGGCCGCTCGCGGGCCTAAACTGCTCCGCGTGGCACGAACGCGCACCCACGAGATAGGTCCCACCGCGAGGCCAGTCGCGGTGCCCGAGAATCTGGGTGATCTGTCATTGCCGAAGGCCATGGGTCAGGTAGAGCTTCCCTTGCACGTTCGCTGGAGCGGCCCGCCGATGACATATGACCTGGATGATCCGATCGATCGCGCCCGCGTCTATGAGCAGGTGCTCAGGGAGGGTACCGAGGACGACGTGCGCTTCTACATCGACCCAGACCAGCTCGCCGACATCTTCGATGAGCTGGTTCTACCGGCGTCCGTGCGAGAAGTATGGGCCGGCTGGCTAGACCGTCACCGCCACCTCTAACGTGTTGAGTCCGCTTCAGGAGCGGGTTGCGGAGATCATCGCCGGCTTGGATGAGGCAACAGATTTCGCTCTCGCCGGCGGCGGCGCGCTGATCGTCCGGGGCGATGTCCAGCGTCAGACCCGCGATCTCGACTTCTTCGGCCTGACCGCCGAGGCAGTCGATCAACTCGTTCCTTCGGTCGATCGTGCTCTTCGAGCCGCCGGCTTCACGGTGCGCCACATCCAGGAGAGCCACGGCTTCGCCCGCCTGATCGTCGAAAGCGGCGAGGATCGAACCGAGCTCGACCTCGGCACGGATGCGAGACTGTTCCCCGTCGAGCCCGGGAGCCCCGCTCCGCTCTTGAGCGGCGAGGAGCTGGCGGTCGACAAGGTGCTCGCGGTGTTCGGACGAGCCGAGGCGCGAGACTTCGTCGATCTGATGGCGATCGAGCCACGCTACGGCCTGGATCGGCTCTGCCAGCTCGCGGCGGAGAAGGACCGCGGCTTCCTCCCCAATGTCTTCGCTGACATGCTCGGCCAGTCGCTCAACACCTGCACGCGTTCGTCCTGGCTGAACGGGACGGTCGCGTAGTGCTTTTCGACGGCTGCTTCTACGAGGTCGATGGGCTGGTAGCCCTGGGGGCATTCCCCGCGCTGGTTCTTGGGGCAGACGAAGTACTCGTAGATCCCGCCGTTGCCTTTGTTTCTGGAGTAGACGAGCTGGCTGCCGCAGGTGCCGCAGCGGATCGTGCCCTTGAGGTAATGCTGGTGCTTGCGGTCGCGCTCACCGGAGTGCCGGTGGGCAACGAGCACGGCCTGGACCTGGTCGAACAGCTCCTGGCTGACGAGCGCCTCATGGCGGCCCTCGTAGACATGGCCCTTGTGGGTGACGTACCCGGCGTAGTAAGGGCTGCGCAGCAGTTTGTGCACACGCGAGAGCGACAACGGCTGTGGCCCGAGGCGCCGTGTCGCCCGCGTGCACAGACCACGGGCCTCCAACAGCACGGTGATGTCCGTCAGGCTGTAGAGCCCGGTGGCGTAGGTCTCGAATGCCCATACGACGATTGGGCCGCGCTCGGGGTCGATGGCGATCGTGCGTACCTCGCCGCCGTGTGGCAGCGGCTCGCGGACGTTCAGGTAGCCGATCGGTGCGAGGCCGGTTGTGCCGCCAACCTCGATCTTGCGTTTGATGTGCCGCGCTTGACCTCCTCGGAGATCTCGATGCGACGGGCGGCCGCCGCGGCGGCCATCACGCCCTCCAGCAGGATGCCGTGCGAGGACTCCTCTCCGATCGGCTCCTTGACCGAGACGAGCTTCGCGCTTGACCCATCAGGCAGCGCAGCCGTAGCGTCGCCGGCTCCTACAAGCCCATAGCGGCCCCGACGCGGGTGATGACCGCGCCGAGGCCCGGACACGAGAGAGGTTGATCTCCCATGCCCGCAAAGAAGCCTACCCCCGAGGCGATGCCCTCGAAAGAGCTGGTGCTGGCCGCAATCGAGCGCGCCGAGCTGCACCGCATGAAGCACGACGACCCCATCCTTTACCGAGGCAAACCCGACCGGCCCGGCGTATTGCTGGCAACCGTCAAGGAACACCTCGGGCTCGTCCGCGGCGGATGGTCGACCATCAGGCTGCGCCCCACATGGGAGGAACTCAAGGCAGCCCGTCTGATCGAGCAGGGGCGCGCGAACGGGTTGGTCGTTTGGAAGCTCTCCAGCCTCGGACAGAAGCAGCTCGATCGCGCTCGCCAAGCTGGCGACATCGGCTCGCTGCCCGAGTCACCAGCACCGGCAGTGGCGGGAGGCCCGCGCGATCGCAGCTGACCGGATCGGCGAGTTCGGCGAGATGCTACAAGCGCTCCTTGCCGAAGCTGCCGGCCTGCTCGACGCCCACGATCCGCCCGACTCGGACACCTGGCACACACTGAGCCAGCGCCTGCAACGCGCCTGCGAACGGATCGAATCAGCCAGCTACTGCCTACACGAGTGGCCCGAGCCCGACGACTCCCGGCCCGACAACCCCCCACCCGGCAAGGCCGGACGCCGCAGCATCCGACACGTCGACAAGGACTGACGCCGCGCGCACAACGGCACTTGTGCGACGTTCCTTATGCCCGACGGGAGTTTCGCCCCTAATCGGCCTAAAGATCGCCCTGGGCGCCAGCTTAGAAGCGAAGCGCCCAGGGCGTCTAGTCACTTTGACTACGGCTGCGTGGTTACGTCTGCCGGTGGTCCTGCCACGGTGTTAGTGGCTGACCCGTTTGGACCATTGAAGCTCGTGCCAGTCACTGAACCAGACACACGAGCGAGATACACATTTTCGTGAACGGCGAGCGATTGGCTGGACCCATCGGAGAGATGAGCGCTGACGGTGCCCACCCCATCCGGTACTACTCCGGCGACCGTCTCCACCCCTGGAGACTTGTCGCTACCAGAAATAAGCACCAGCTTCCCGTCCGCCGCCGCCGAGTTGGTCGTGCAGCTGGCACTGCCATTCGCAATCAGGCAGACTGAACCTTTACCAGGGACTACCCATGCATCACCTTCGCTCAAGCCCTGGACGCGCCGTGCAAGTGCGAGGTTGGCGCCAGAGGCACCCGAAAAGGCCACTTCGTCTTGCGGTAGCACCGTGTCGGCCGCTGTCTGCGACCGCCGAAGGATTTCGAACGATCCGAGATCGGAGCTTTCGATTGTGGTCGCCACTGAGCCTGTCGCTTCGGGCGGAACATCGGTTGAGCTGTCAGTGGTGCCCAGTGCGATCGCGCCACAGACGAGAACTACGAGACCGGCCACACAGGCGACTGCAACAAGGCGATGAGCGGCTAGTTTTCGCCGCAGTTGGCTAAGAAAGTTCATCAGTTCCACCACCCCCAGCCAGTGTAGTAGGCGCTGTTGCCTTCGTCATAGACGAACCCGTAGCCTTCCTGACTTTCACTTCCCCCGCGCCAGTACACTTCGTCATACGTACCTCCGTTACCGTCGCACGCAAACCTGAACCACGTGCCGCCGTTAGAGTTGCTGACGCCGGTACAACTACCCTTGCCTTCGCCATAGGTGGCCCAGCTCTCAGTCTCTTTATAACTGTCGTTCTGATGGACACATAGCGAGTTAGAGGGTGGGCTCAACCAGTGGCCCGGTCCGCAGTAATCTCCCGCACCGGCCCAGGCGGCCGGGGCGGCAGCTGCTAGCCCGCCGATCGCACACATCACGCCGATGCTGAGCGATGCCGCGGTAGCCACGAGGCTGCCTCGCAACGTCGTTCGTCTCGTCTTTCGTCTCACTGCTAGTCACCCCGTTCGTCTTGGTTTCTGGTCCAGCAGGACCCCGACCTTTTACGGCCATCGGCATCATACCGATGGCGATATTCGGGTCAGTAGAACCAGCTATCCCAACCTTCGGAAGGGGCGAGATCTCCTCTCACTGCGCCATTTACAACCTAGTTCAACATGCCGAAATTGCCGGCCGATTGTTTCTCACGCAGAGGCCCGTCTGAGGCTATTCGGGTATGCGGGATGCGCTCAGCCTGGGTAAGATCTGCGCCGTCAGGTTGGCCGCGGCGCTCAGTAGCGCTCCGACCGGCCGAGCACCCCGGGCTCCACTATCTTGACGAAGGTCGAGCCGGCTCAGTCCCATCGGGGGGCTGAGCCTTCGGCGTCCCAGAGATCGGGCGAAAGTCGAAGCGCCACGGTGACGATATTCCCGCGAAGCGACTACGCGGAGCCTGCCAGAAGACGTAGCGCCCCCCTTGCAACCCAAACGAACCGCCGGGAAGGACCCGAGACATTGGACGCCGGCGCCATCTTGACCGACGGCCGTCCCACCGGCTCGCCCAACAACACCTCAACAGCCCGTCGCCCTTGCGCAGCCCGAGTTACGCGGTTGTAAACCGCCCTTGGCATCCATTCCGATAGTCGCTACAGTTGGCTCGCTCGAACTATTGCGTCCTTCAACCGGATGCTCGGGACGAGCGAGGACGAATCGGGGCGCCGACGAAGAGCGCCTCCGCACGCCATCAACAACGATACCCACCCATTGTGAAGGGAGGTGTTCCCATGAGTTTTGCGATACGCAGGGCTCTCAGAGGTCTCGTGATCGCCGGCTGTCTGTGCGCTGGGACGTTCGGCGCCAGTACGGTGATTGCTGCGCCTTCGGCCTTGGCGGTGTCTGGTGACTACTGCCAGGCCACATCACTCGCGCCCGGCGAGACCTGCACGCATCTTGTCCTGCACTACTTCATCGAGACGGAGGGCTGGAGTAAAGGAGGGACCGGAAACTGTAACGGAGTCGAAAGCGGCGGAAGCTGGGTAGGATACTCATGCGACGGTGACTCGTCCCCACCGGACGAAGTATATTGCACATCAGCATGTGACGGCCAAAGTGGATACGCGTTTATCCACGACCACAGTGCATACTCATCCGATGTATTTACGGGGTGGCTAGATGCGAGTCAATAAACGTAACTACCTAGTAGCACTAGCCGTCGCCGTCTTCATGGCTTGCGCCGCGGTCGGCGTAGCCGTTGCGTCAAGCGAAAGTGGTCCGCCCTCACGGGAAAGTTATGAAGCGGGCAGCCGGACCAGCTTGCTTGCTGCCCCAACATCGGCCCAGACGGCAGTTTTTGCCATCCTGGGTCGTGCACACGACGCCGCCGACACTGTCCCGAGTGAAGCCGCAGCGCAGGTTGAAACGAGCGGATCATTCAAGGGGCTCTTCGGCGCCAACATAAACCTCGCCAAGAAGGCACGCGGCTTTAGCAGCGGCGTGGCTTGGGTTGTCCCCGGCCATGACAGCATCTGCCTCGTAACTGGCTCGGAGGTCAACGCCAACGGCGCACCCCAGGCCGGTATGCCAGGCGGAGCGACCTGCGACCAGGAAACAGGCGTCGCTAAGGGACAGATGTACGTAGTGTCCGGGAGCCGTAACGCGCCTGGCAAGCAGTTCATCGCGGGGGTAGTCCCCAATGGTGTCACCCAGGTGACGCTTGAACTAGGAGGCGGTGCTGCGCCTGTAGTTTCGCCGGTCCACGAAAATGTCTACATGACAATGGTATCGGGCTCCATCTCGTCGGTCTCATTTGATGGCCCGAGTGGAGCAGTCAATCTCGATCACGTCGGACCGTAGGCGGCGTCGGGGTCGTCGCCGCAGAATGAGTGCGGCGACGACCCTACACCCGCTGCTACGATAGATGCCGTTGGTGCGCGTCAGACTGCACACCCGTGCTCCAGCCGCTTGGCCGGGACGTCTGCTTTCCCGTATGGAGGTTTGATCGGGTGCCTTGGAAGTACCTTGCCCTGCTCATAGCGGTCGGGATCACTGGGCTCGCGGTAGGCATAGGCATCGCCGATCACGGTGGCCGCGCCAAATCCACGAGCAGAAGCGGGGCCGCTGCCGGCAAGGCCGAAGCGGCAGCAACTAGCGGTAACGCCATCGCCCGCGAACTTGCGATCCTGCGGCGGCCCCGCAACCGGGCCACCGATACGATTCCAAGCGAATATGTGGCTCAGCTCGCGCAGACCCAACTGAGTGCCCGCGGAGGTGCTGAGCTCGCGCAGGCGCGGCGCGCTGTCGGTCTGCACCGCGGCGCAGTCTGGGTCGTGCCCACGACCATCGGTGTCTGCCTACTAGCCGACTGGACGGAACAGGACGCCACCGGCCCTCGGGCACGACCCCTGCTGGCGCTTTCCTGCGAGCCCAGCGGCTCAATCACGGATGGCGGCCCTGTCGTGACAAGCCCGAGTGACCATGCCCGCACCATCCTGGTCGCCGGGATCGTCCCCAACGGCATCAACACGGTGCGTGTCCACTACACCACCGGCCGCCATGAAATACTCCCGGTCAGCGAAAACGCCTACGCCGCAGCGGTGCGTGGGAGCGCCTCGCTGAGCTTTCTTGGACCGCAGGACATCTACCACCACATCGCCACGCTGCGAGTCCCAGCCCGGCCAAATACACGCTGCCACCAGCTGTCCGCGATCGACACGATCTGCGCGAGCAGCCCCCATGCGTGAGCTGCGCGAGCCCTGGAAGCCACCAAGCGCAGCAGCTGATGCGTCGCTGCGCGCACACTGGCACTTGTGCGACGCAGCGGAGCTCACGACTCCACCCCTTCCGATGCCAGCCGCATCCCCGGTCTGTCCGCGAGCACGTTAGTATGCCGGCCGTGCCGCCTAACCATCAACCGGAATCTGTCCATTCCGCTGCACGACTACGTCCTAGCGACCGGGCGTTGGGGAGGCTGGCCATGATGCAGCAGGCACCACGTCACTATGGAGAGCGGCGTACCGAGTACATCCAGCTCAAGGACGATCACCATTACGGAGTCAGGGTCGTGCAGCAGCTCACGGTGCCCACTCATGCTGACCACGGCTCCGACTCGGTCGAGCAAGAGCTGTTGGTGCCGCTTGGCGAGTTCGCAAAGGATCGACTGCCAGATCTCACCGTGACCGCACCCGACGGTCAGCTGTTGCCAGTGCTTGGCCGTGCTGCGCGCGGCGAGGCCGTCGCGACGCTCTACACGAGTCGATGGCAGCACATCATTTTCAAAGACCTCGTCGAGGCCCACAAAGAAGAGGCTGCCAAATTGTGGAGGTTACGATCGCCCGAGTCGTGACGCGGCCCATAGGTGACGCGGAACGCGTGGTAGAAGAACTGAAAGCGCTGCTCAGCGCCTACTGCGAACTCAATCGCCCGGGCACCTCTAGCCGCACACGAGTGCTCGTTGACCGAGACGATTTCTGGACAGGACTCAGAAGCTTGGCGCAATCTCGCCTACTCATCGCCAAATTTCACGGTGCACCGGAGCAAACCTACAATCTTACGATCAGTTACACTGAGTCGTTCAACCATGATAGCTACGGCAGCAGTCATATTCGTGGTCTTCTCGCCTGGCTCGGTTTGATCGCGATCCCTATTTCCCGTCAGGCTGCCAACTGTGGTCAGGCGGCGTCGTTCTGGACAATCGCATCTGCCCCGCCGGGCGTCGAGATTCTTCGGATCTTTTGGCAGAGCGACCGAGAAGACACTGCGGTCGACGAGTCCATATCCGTAGACGCTGAGCGAGCCGTCGTGGGTCGCTATGAATGGACGGGCGACAAGCCTGAGGAAAACGAGCTCCTTGTTGACGTCCAGATTGCGCCCTCTGCGTCGATACTCAGCACGATTGGCCTCGCGGCGATCTTGCTCTATCTCTTGCGTTATGTCTATCAGGGCTTTCCACGACCGGGGGTTAGCGCCGAGGATCGGACCGTCTTGATTGGCCTGGGAACAATTCTTGTGACGATCCCCACTACCATCGCTGGCGCGCTGGCGTACCGAGGCGAGAGCTTCAGCCGGTATGCCAGTCGCGGCCCAAGGCGAATGATTGCGCTTTTGAGCGCCCTCGGCGCACTGCTTGCGGTCGTTGTGAGCTTGAAAGGTATCACCGGATTCGCCGAAGTCGCCGCGTACGTGCTCTCCGTTTACTGCGTGTTCGTCATCGGCATATTTGGGTACATCCAGTTCGGCTTTCGATGGCGTAAGAGCGCACGGACAAGGTGGCATAAGCGAACGGGCGCCGCGTCGCCCGACCGGTGTCGGAAACATCAGACGCTGCTAGCCGCAGGCTTCTTCGCCTTCTGGATGCTCATGGTGATCATCTTCGCAAAAGCGGAGATAGTCCTGCAAACCGGGCACTTCTTCACTTCTTCACTTCTTCCGGCACTTCCCGTTGGAAATCTGGCATGCCTGGATCTGATTGTCTTGGAGCATGACCGCGCGCAGGTGTATACTCAAGCGAGTGGGCCGGCTATGTGCCTACAGAAAGTGAAGGTGTTCTCATGAGTAGTCCGGAGTCTGGGTCGGAGCCCGAGCAAACAACCGGCGGCGCCAACTCGGCACACGCCTCTCCGGCAGTCATCGTCGCGGAGTCGGTGACGCGGAGCGATATCGCAACGCCACTGTCGCCGCACATCAAGCGACTGAAGCAGCGTAAGGACGGGCCGTACTTTGTCGCGCCCGATAGTGTTGAACCACTACCAAGCGATATGTGGTCTGATCTGAACCCTCAGACGGTCGAGAAAGAGGCTGCTATGTTCCCCGAACTCGTCGAGGTGTCGCCCTCAACCGACCGCGACAACCCACGCCCTAGACATGCGGTTCCGCAACCTCAGCGTAAATTTCTGCAAGGAATCGGGGATGCTGGTATCAAACTACTGACAGAGTTGGAGCGCGGCCTCTAAACGCTGTGCGCAGAGCGCGCAGCGCCAAGAGAGGGCACGACACTGTCGGAACTAGCGGCGCCGGGGGCGCGAGTGTCGTCCATTGCCGCTTGTGCGACATGTCACGGCGGTCAGCTATGAAGATCACTCGGCAAATCGCCAGCAGGTTCTACCAGTCACTGGTCCAAGGTGCCCACTTTAGCCCACCCTCAGTCCAGCGATGGCATGGCCGGCCGTTGAGATCGAATGCGAACAGCTCGATCGTATCGGGGGTGCGGCTCGCAACCGTTAGGGGTCCTTGGACCACGCTATCTAGCCATTGAACTTTGCCCGCTACGGGCCATCCTTCCTCGCCGGACTCCCAGGCGCGATACCAGACGAGGCCGTCGGGAGTAAGCCCAAAAAGTATCTCGTCACCTGTCTCACGACGGACTGCGGCGAGCTGCTGCGTCTTGGGCTCACTCATGGACTCAATGCGCGACCATCCTTGTTGGCGTAGCCACCAGCGGTATCGCACCTCAGAGTTGGGTCCCACCCAAAAGATCTCAAGATGGTCCGGGTCTCTCGAAACCATCGCCGCACTTTGGCCTGCTTGCGAGACATTGCCCACCTGAATCGAAGGTGGCTTAACAACACATGACTCGAAATCGCCACTATGGGCCGTATCGAAATATTCCGCAGTATCTACTACTTCGCAGCCTATTCTCTCAAGACGTTTGAGAAATTCATTTCGTCGGGCCGGTGTGTTGTCGAGACGTACCCTGTTCAGACCGGCAAGATCGCTCGCCTCCCTCACGGACCCGAGTTCCACGAGAATGGTGTGCTCTTGATCCACTCCCATCGCCATTCCAGCCTCAAGTATCACGTTCTGGCGGGGCTGGGTACGAATTTGGACCTCGCCGGTATCGTCGGGACTCGCGAGCTCTGGCAGAAGGCCCGCGCGCTCCTCGGGGGTCAAGATGACTACCACAGCCTGAGCCACATCCATTGCGGCACGAACTGCTGCGAGATTGTGCGGAGACCCCATCCCGGTCTCGGAAACCGCCTGGTGCCAGGGAATTGGTGCGAGTTCAACGGAACGCAGGAACCGAAACATCGCATCGCGAGCCTTGAGGTTGCGTCCATGCACCACCATAACCCGCCTACCTCGTGCCGCCTCGGACTCTTGCGCCGTGGGGTCTGGAGCCAGGTCGACACGGGGCAACGGTTGCGACTCCGCTTGTGCGGCCGCAGGCCACCACGCCTCAGCCTGGGCGCGGAGATAGTCGGCAAAGTCCACAACGTCGGCCACTTGCAAGGCCGCGTGATCATCAACAGCAAATCGCATGTTCCCCGGCTGGCCGCCGTTGGGGCGCAGTAGCCAGCTATCGAGCATCGCAGCGTCCTCGAGCTGGCGGACACGTCCCTTGTTGAGCTCAAGACACGTTTCCATGTCGGCGGTGGAAACGATTGCCTCGTTGGCCGGGTTCGCGTAGCGCTCCACTCCAAGCCGGATTAGGCGGGCAAAGTCGGTGAGCAGGGGCCTCGCGTCATCAACAAACCACAGGCCCCGCGGGGTCAAGGCGATCACTTGCTGATTCACGTCTGGACCATCAGTGATGAGCCTCAGGCACCCTAGTGCCGGGGGGATTTGCCGGCCGATCGCGAGGAAGTCTCGGCGGGGAACAATCGCGAAGCGATCACGGGTAAGGCGGGCCGCATCTGGCCAGCGACCTTCGGCGTCATAACGCTCCCATACCACTTGGAGTACGTCGTGATGTTGATGGGCCCAGAGGCCGACCTCCTCCGGCATCCCGACGTCTTGAATCGCCATGTCCTTCATCATGATGGACCGCCTACAGGTCGAATCGCCGGTGACGACGCGGATCGCCAACGCGATAGCGCCGATCGACGTTGACCGCCATCGATAGTTGTTCAGCCGCGCCCTCAGGTTCCACCCGAATGCGCGGCAGCACACGGAGCAGGCCAAGCACAGCCCACCCCAGTACCTCTGTTCCCGGGAGCTGGGTGGAGGCGGCAACATAGTCTGTCGTCTTGCCCTGCAAGAGAAGCATCGCGAGCACGATCCGCTCGGGAACACCGAGCTCAGGCAAGAGCTCGACGAGGCTTGTCAGGGCCGACTGGCCGCGTGCCGCAAAGTCGCCGGCGACGAGCGGGTAGAGCGCCGTGAGCGCGTCGAAGACCTCCTCGATCGACGTCCCAAAATGGGTTGCGAGGTCGGCCGGCAGGGCCCCGCGGTTCAGCTCGAGCGCCTGCTCAAACTGCGCGGCTATCTCGCGGAGCGGTCTGCGTTCGCGAGTCTCGGAGAGCATCCTGTAGACGGTTGGGCGGCTCAGTCCGGTGAGCTGGGCCGCATCGACCACAGAGATACCGGCCCGGATCGCCCGCGGCAGCAGGTTTGCGATGCCCTGCATGGCCTTGTTGGCATCGGCGTGGGCTCTCTCACGCTCTTGAGCGAGTTGCGCGAGCGCGGTTCGGTACTGGGCCATATCGGCTTGCCGGTTGGCGTCGCCACTGAGAATGTTTGCCGCCATCGTCGCCGGAGCGTATCAGCTCATGGCAGAAGTGTAAAGCGTTGAGACGCGTACGCATAGATCCAGAGGTCACGCTTGCTTGCGAGGCGACGGGCTCGGAACTGACGAACCTGCCTCATCGTCGCCGGTACTCGGAGATGCTTTGATGCTGCCGGGTGCCGTTGCGGCTCTCATGACGTGGCCGCGACGGGTGCATAGGCGGCGACGACGCGCAGGATGGTTTCGGCTAGTTGTGGCAGATCGCACGATCGCTGAAATTGTCGCCGGCTCCGAATCAGAACGGAGCGACCTCAGCCCTCCACCATCGTCGTCCTGGTAGAGCCCCTTACAAGGGCCCACCGCATGACGCGATTACAACCTGCGTCCTACGGCGCAATACTCGCCAAGACATAGCGCCCCCGCCCGACCCGAACGAAGCGCGGCGCGGGACCGCGAACATCGGAGGCAAGCGCCCAGCTAACTGAGTTCGGCGAAACCGACTCGCCAAGCAATGCCTCGACGGCCGCGTGGACCTGCGTGGGCCGCATTGGCCCCTCGTGATCAGCGAGCACGCGCACGACCGCGCCCTGGACCCAGCCGGGTCGCCGAGCCCGACGCCGTTGACTCGCAACAACGCGCGGTGGCGCATCGCTGGCCCGCAATCGAGCCAACTTCTTCGCCAGATGCCCCAGCGACCGCTGGAGATCCTGGTTCGATAGTACTGTCGTCGCCTGCATTGATCTCCCTTGGCAATCTGTGGATCACACGCGCCCGGG